>FSXQ01003162.1_pt1 | contig 14163 bp, 13 predicted proteins | sample 1638011 | NCBI WGS metagenome assembly FSXQ01 (sample SAMEA3914789, study PRJEB12502) | metagenome | biome: forest; material: soil | place: Canada | collected 2011-07-03 | depth 0.3 m | reverse complement strand
GGCCGGTGAGCATGCGGTACAGCAGCGTGCCGCACGCGAAGAGGTCGGCGCGGTGGTCCAGCCCCAAGCCGGTGAACTGCTCGGGCGCCATGTAGGCGGGCGTGCCGATCATCGACGACACCTGCGTCAGGTTGGCGTCCTCCAGCCGTGCGATGCCGAAGTCGGTGAGCTTGACCTGGCCCGTCTTCGTGACGATGAGGTTGGCCGGCTTGATGTCGCGGTGCCAGACGCCCTGCGCGTGCGCGACGGACAGCGCGTCGAGCAATTGATCCATGACCGCCAGCACGTTGGCCTCGGACAGCATCTGCGGCACGCCGAGGATGTCGTCGAGCGTGCGGCCGTCCACGAACTCCATCGCGATGAACGTGATGTCGCCGTCCTCGCCGAAGTCGTAGATGGCCACGACGCCCGGATGCTGGATGCGGCCGACGGCCTTGGCCTCGTTGCGGAAGCGCGCCGCGATCGAGTCGACCGCGCTGGAGTCGCCGAGCAGCTCGCGGTGAATCGTCTTGATGGCCACCGGGCGGTGGATGTGCGGATCGAAGCCCTTGTAGACCGTGCCCATGGAGCCGCGTCCCAGGACCGCGGAGATCTGGTACTTGCCGATGCGCTCGGGAGTGGAGGTGGTCATGACCGAATTCTGGCGGATACGGGGTGGTGTATCAGCTGTCGAGCATCTTCATCGCGTGCGCCAGGCTCGTGCGCATGCGGTTGAACGACTCGGACAGCACGCCGATCTCGTCGTTCGACTTCGCGCCGAACTCCGGCGCGTCGAACTCGCCCAGCGAGACCTTGTCGGCGATGCCCGACAGCGTGCTCACCGGCTTGATGACCAGGCGGTACAGCATCAGGTTGAGCGCCGCGCCGATCAGCACGAACACGCCCGTGAGCACGCCCATCACCACCATCAGCTGGCGGTCGGCCTCGCGCATGGGCAGGCCCAGCGGCACCGAGACGACCTGCGCGCCCAGCGGCTCGTTGAGCGTCCAGCCGAAGCCGTTGCCGGGGCCGTACTTGTCGGTGAGCGTCTTGGGCGCGGCGTCGGGCGTGCTGTGGCAGGCGAGGCAGCCCGGTTTCGTGATGGTGATGGGGCGCGCGATGTACAGCGCGGTGCCCGTGGGGGTGTCGCGCTCGCCGATGAACTCCTTCAAGTCGGCGTTCTGCTTGAACGTGCGCACGATGTCTTCTTCCCAGGCCACGGCGCGGTCGCGCGGGTTGGTCGGGTTGAGCATGGCCGACTTGAACGCGTAGTCGGGGTAGGTCTTCTGCAGGGAGGCCAGCACCTCGGCCGCCGAGTACGCCGGGATCGACTGCGGCAGGAAGGTGTACTTCATCTGCGTCTCGAGCAGCGGCTTGATCTGTTCGGCCGTGTACGTGCTGACGCCGTTGGCGCCCGTCATGAGCAGGCGCGCGCGGTCGATGACCTCGTCCTTGGCGGCCGAGCGCAGCAGCGAGCGCGCGATCAGCGTGGAGCCGCTGAGCCCGATCAGGAAGACGATCAGGAACACGAGGTTGAACTTGACGAGGAGTTTCATGGCGGGCTGGGCGACGAAGCCGGGCGGGTCAGTGATTGGGCGGCGGCGCGCGGCCGGGCGGATTCAGGATGGGCGTCCATTCGGGGTGCGACTTGAGCCCCGCGACGAGGCCGGCCCGGAACTCGGGCTCGGCCGCCAGCCGGCGCCAGCGCGTGGCGAAGACCTGGCGCAGCGGCGCCTCGGCGTCGATCCAGGGCTGGGCGTCGGCGTAGCTCATGTCGCCCAGCCGCTTGGGCGGTACGTCGGCGGCGAAGGCGGCGGCGCGCGCGGGCAGCGAGTCCATGAACGGGCGCGGCATGGCCTGCACGAACGATTGCGACGCGCCGCGCGCGAGCAGCGGCTTGCCGCCGATCGACAGCGTGAGCATCTCGCCCGACTTCAGCGCCTGCGCGGGCACGTCGGGCGCGCGCGGCTGCACGTGCGAGGGGCCGGATTCGGCGAAGGCCTGGGCGCCACCGCCCTGGACGGACAGGATCAGCGTGCCGCCGGAGGTGTCGGCGTCGGCCACCGCGCTGCGGATGGCGCCCGGCACGGCGGACGACGCGGCGAGCTTGACCCAGCCGGAGAGCAGGTAGACGCCGGCGTGCATGCCGTCGTCGCCCAGGTTGGGCAGCAGCATGGCGCGGCTGTCGGCGCCGAACGCGAAGCCGGGGCCGTTGGGATATTCGACGCGCAGCAGGCGGGTGTTGGGGCCGGTGGCGAGGAGGTCGCCGGCCTGCAGGCGCACGCCCTCGGCGAGCGCGTAGCGGGCGCCGTCGCGCAGCAGGGTGGCGTCGCCGTCGAGCATCGTGACCAGCGGCGCGCGCGACGCGGCGCCCGCCACGCAGGCGCACAGCGCCAGCACGGTGGCCAGGAGGAGACGAAAGCCAGTCGACAGCATGGCGCCGATTATGGCGACACCGTCGGGCTCGAAGTGTGAGATTTGCCCGGATTGCGCCGGGCCGGGCGCGCGGAAAGGCGCGTTACGCGCGGTTTCAGCGCGCGATGAGCCCGGCCTGCGCCGCGGTGGGCTGCATCAGGCGGTCGATCAGGCCGTAGAACACCTGCTCGGTGTCCTGGGCGTCGAGGGCATACAGCGCGTGCAGCACGTCGTCGAAGAAGTAGCCGGTGTCGCCGTCCTCGCCGACGTTGTCGCGGCTGCGCAGGATCTCCGACTCGGGGATCTCGAGGCGCAGGGCGGTCTTGAGCGCGATCATCGGGACGTCGGACTCGCCGCCGTCCAGGAGATCCTGCAGCACGTCCAGCAGCGCCTGCTGGCGCGGCGTGGCGTTGTACCAGGGGTCGCCCCAGCCGGCCCAGTCCATCTTGCAGCTGATGCCGTTCGGGAGGACGTGGTACGCCGCGGCGCGGGAAGCGTTGGCCGCCTTGGCGGCATCGATGGCAGCGCGAAGCGCGCCGATGTACTGACGTGGTTTGGCCTGACTCATCGGAGCCTTCCGCAAGCGTTGGAAAAGCAGCCGTCGGCGCCGCGTTTTCACGCGATTGGACGATTGCCGTTCCCTACCTTATCGGCCTGGCTCCGGGGGTCTTTAACGTGCCCCGGGAGGTATTGCCCGGGGCGTGCGTTCATTCACGGCTGTCCTGCACGCGGCGGGCGTCGCCCACGGCGCGGCCGGCGGCGTGGATCGCGGCGTCCACGCGCAGGATCGCGAGCTTCTGCTGGTTGCGCGCCGCCGGGTCGTCCTCGGGCTGCGCCAGGTCGGCGCGCGCGGCGCGCAGCAGGTCGATGGCGGCGTGCAGGCGGCCGTCGTAGGCCGGGGGCGCGTCGGGCGGCGGGTTCCAGCCGAGATCCTTCTCGTCGGCCGCGGCGGCGCTGCCGGTCGAGTGGATGGCGGCGGCCACTTCGTCGGACGCGACGAGCTCGTCCTCGCGCATCTCGCCGTCCTCGGGGCGGCGATGGTCGATCTGCCATTGCGCCGCGCGCAGGTCGGACAGCGCGTGGATGTAGTGCGGATGGCGGCCGGGCAGCTGGGCCAGCGCGAGCGTGGAGGCGAGCAGGGGCAGCGCGAACGCGGCGATGCGGAGAACGGGTTTCATGTCTTTCCTCGTGTCGGGTTTGTGTTGGTCGTTGCGGGCTCGGCCGGCCCTGGGGATCCAACGCGGCAGCTTGCGACCGCGTGCACGCGATGCGCTTGCCGCAAGCTGACGCGTTGTCCGCTGTATGAGAAAGTTAGGATCGCGTCGATAGTGAAAAGACAGCTTCCTTGCATTGAACTTGCATGAGGCTTAACACGTGAATCAGGGTGCCGTCCGACAATTGGAACTGTCACATCCGAAGCGACTCCATCGTCGAACGCGTGGCAGGTCAACCGTTCCCCGATGTCGACATGAAGCCCTCCGATACCCCGTGGCAAGGCCGCCCCAGCCGCCTCGTCCTCTTCCACGGCCTGGCGAGTTCCTCCAAGGAATTCGGCTTCCTCACGCACCCGCTGCGCCGCCACGGCGTGCGCCTGGTGGCGCCCGAGGTGCCCGGCTACAGCGCCGCCTCGCTCGATCCCCGCGCCCGCTGGCAGGACTGGGTGGATGCGGCCTCCAGGTGCCTCGACGAGCTCGAGGCCGAGTCCGCCGAACCCTACGTGCTGGGCGGCCTGTGCACCGGCGCGATGCTCGCGCTGGCCGCCGCGGCCCGGCGGCCGCGCGTGGGCCTGCGCGCGGGTTTGCGAGGTCATGCGTTGCTCTCGCCGCTGTTCGCCTACGACGGCTGGGCGCTGCCCTGGTGGTACGCGCTGCGGCCCATCGCGTACGCCACCGGCCTCACGCGCTTCTTCTCGATGCGCGAGCGCGAGCCCTACGGCCTGCGCAACGAGCGCATGCGCGCGCTCATTCGCCAGCAGATCGAAGCCGGCGAGACCTCGCTCGTCGGACCCGGCTCCGTGCCGCTGGCCGTGGTGCGCGAGAGCGAGCGCTTGTCGGCGCACGTGCGCACGCTGCTGCCCGATCTCGAGCATCCGGTGCAGGTGCAGCACGCGCGCGAGGACGAGATCTGCCGCCTCGCCAGCGTGCGCCGCGCGATCGCGCGCGTGCCCACGGGCCTGCTGAGCCTGCACGTGGCCGAGGACAGCTATCACATGATCACCGCCGACAACGACCGCCACCTGGTCGCCGACCGGCTCAGCGCCTTCATGCAGGGCCTGGACGCCTGCACCCTCGACAGCGTGCCCTGCGCGCACGACATCTCCTCCGAATTCGACGTCGCGGAAACGGCGTCCGCATCATGAGCACCCTCGACCGCCTCACCCACCTGATCCACGACAAGTTCGGCGTCGAGCTGTCCGTCATCGACCCCGACGCGCCGTTCGCCACGTACGACCTCGACTCGCTGACGGTCGCCGAGCTGATGTTCGAGATCGACGACGCCTTCCACGTGACCGTGCCCGACTCGGCCGCCACCACCGTGTCGACGCTGCGCCAGCTCGCCACGCTGATCGACGGCCTGCCGGAAAAGGCCTGAACGCCATGTCGCGCATCGGTGTCGCCGGCATCGGTCTCACGAGCCCGCTCGGCGACGACCTCGCCAGCGCCTGGGAACGCCTGCTCGCCGACAAGAGCGCGGTGGGTCGCGTCGCGTTCGAAGGCCTGCCCGACATCGCCGCCGCGCAGGTCGCCAGCGACGTCTCGCAGGTGCTCACGCGGCTGCAGCAGGTGGGCACCGAGCGCGTCAGCCAGATGGCGCTCGGCGCGGTGCGCAAGGCGCTGGCCGACGCCGGCATCACGGCCTGGGCCGACCCCGAGCGCGTGGGCCTGTATCTCGGCACCGGCATGGGCGGCGCGGCCACGATGGACGCCGGCTTCGGCGCGCTCTACACGGGCGCGCGCATCCCGCCGCTGACGGTGCCGGCGGGCATGGTCAACGGGGCGTCCGCGGTGGTGGCGATCCACGCCGACATCCGCGGCCCGGTGCTCACGTACGCGGTGGCGTGCGCGTCCAGCTCGGTGGCCATCGCCGAGGCCGCGCACGCGCTGCGACGCGGCGAGATCGACGTCGCGGTCTGCGGCGGCGTCGAGGCGCCGCTCGCGCGCGGCACCGTCGCGGCCTGGCAGGCGCTGCGCACGCTCGCGCCGCCCGATGCAGACGACGTCTCGCACAGCTGCCGCCCGTTCGCGGCCAACCGCGCGGGTCTCGTGCTGGGCGAGGGCGCCACGTTCTTCGTGCTGCGTCGCGAGGAAGACCTGAACGACACGCCGCGCGCGTGGCTCGCCGGCTCGGCGGTGCGTTGCGACGCGCTGCACCTGACCAATCCGCAAGTACGGGGCCAGGTATCCACCTTGCGCGCCGCGTTGACGGCCAGCGGTCTCACGCCGGCCGACGTCGGCTACTGCAACGCGCACGGCACGGCCACGCTGGCCGGTGATCCGGTGGAGTGCGAGGCGCTTCGCGAGGTGTGGGGCGACGCGGCGAACCGGCTGCGCGTCAGCTCCACCAAGGCCGCGCACGGCCATCTGCTGGGCGCCGGCGGCGCGCTGGAGGCGGCGCTGACGATCGCGGCGTTGCAGTCCGCCGTCGTGCCGCCGACGCTGGGCGTGGCCGTCGTCGACGAGCGCTGCGCGGGCCTCGGCCACGTGCTCGGCGAGGGCCAGCACGCGCCCGGGCTGCGCCATGCCGTCAGCAACTCGTTCGCGTTCGGCGGCACCAACGTGGCGCTGGTGTTCAGCCGCGCGTGATGCGCCTTCTTCGCGTCGCCCTGGCCGCGTCGTTCGCCACCGCCGGCGCCGCTGCGTTCGCCGACGACGCGTCGCACTACGTCGGCGATCTGGGCGTCGGCGTCGAGCGCACGCAGGCGTCCGCGCCCGGCGCACAGGCGCGCACGTGGGCGCTGCCGTACGCGTACGGCGACTGGGGCTCGCTGTTCGTCCGCGAGGACACCTTCGGCGCGAAGCTCGTGCCCGTCGGCTGGGGCGCGCTCGAAGTGGTGGGTCGCGTCAGCACCGAGGGCACCGACGCCGACGGCCCGGGCCTCGCGCATCGCACGAACCCGCGGCCCATCGGGTTGGGTACGTTCCAGGAGACGCCGTGGGGCGGCGTGTTCGTGGATGCGTTCGTCGACACCGTCTCGGGCGGCACGCTGCTCGAGGCGTCGTACGCGGCCGAATTGCCGATCGGCCCGGTCACCGTCTATCCGCAGGCCGGCCTCACGCGACGCAGCGCGCGCTACGACGCGCATCTGCATGACGTGCACGCCGCGTCGACCACGCCGGTGCTGCAGCTGTCGGCCGAGTTGCCGTTCGCCGACCACTGGGTGGTGACGGCGCACGCGCAGTGGGAGCCGTTCTCGCGCTTGGTGAGCGAGAGCGCGCGCGTGGACGCGCAGGCGCGGGCGTCCGCGCTCGTGGCCGTGGCGTGGCGGTTCAAGTGACCGACGACATCGTCCTGGTCGCGCTGCCCGTGTTCGGCCTGCTGATGGCCGTGGAGTTCGCGTGGGGCCTCGCGCGCGGCCGCAACACGTATGGATTGGCCGACACGCTGGCCAGCCTGAGCCAGGGCCTGCTGAGCCAGGTGGTGGCCGCGTGCACGCAGCTGATCCAGATCGGGCTGTACACGCTGGCGTTCCCGTTCCTCACGCTGACGCCGCACGCGCAGTTCTGGCAGCACGCCGGCGGGCTGGCGCTGGCCGTGCTGCTGTACGACTTCTGCGACTACTGGCTGCACCGCGTGTCGCACGAGAGCGCGTTGTTCTGGGCCGCGCACGTGGTGCATCACCAGAGCCGGCGCTTCAACCTGTCGACGGCGCTGCGCCAGGAGAGCGCGTACGCGTTGACCGGCTGGCCGTTCTTCCTGCCGATGGCGCTGGTGGGCGTGCCGCCGGCGCAGTTCGCGATGGCCGGCATCGTCGTGCTGTTCTATCAATTCTGGATCCACACCGAGCACGTGCCCAAGCTGGGCTGGCTCGACCGCTGGTTCTCCACGCCGTCCAACCACCGGGTGCACCACGCGACCAACCCGCGCTATCTCGATCGCAACTACGGCGCGATCCTGGTCGTGTGGGATCGGCTGTTCGGCAGCTTCGAGCCGGAGTCCGAGCGCTGCGACTACGGCACCACCGTGCCGCTCGCGGGCTGGAATCCGTTGACGGCCGTCGGCTCGAACTACGTCGACCTGTGGCGCCGCAGTCGCGCGGCGAACGGCTGGCGCGACAAGGCCGGCGTGCTGCTGCGCTCGCCGTCGTGGCGGCCGGCCGGCGCGCCCGAGCCGGCGGTGGTGCCCGTGCCCGTCGACGCGCCCGTCCCGCGCGCCCGCGCCGCGGTGGCCGTGGCGTTGTTTCTCGTGGCGACGACGTGCACCGGCGGGCTGCTGTGGCGGGCCGACGAGCTGTCGCGCGCGGCGCTCGCGGGCGTCGCGGCCTGCCTGGTCGCCGGGTTGTGGGCCATCGGCGCGGCGCTCGATGGCCGCTTGACGGCTTGGGCGGCCGCGGCCGTGGGGCTTGTGGCGGCGGCCGGAGCGACGATCCTGCTGCTGCCCTGACGCAGCGTCGGGTCCGGGTCAATCCCCTCCGAAGGGCGACCCGGCACGCGGTCGTTGCTCCCTAGAATCGCGCTGCGGCGCAGCCTTGCGCCGACCGCGCCGATCTGCAGAGCGCGAAACGTCAAAAACATCCCCGAGGAGGGAAGCTTGAACAAACTCGTCTATCCGGGCGAGCGCACGCTGGGTGCGCTCACGCTCGTGATCGGTCTCATCTTCTGGTTGCTGCTCATCGTGTGCACGTTCGGCGGCGCGCTGGTCTTCGTGCTGGTGGGCTTCATCGCCTACCTGTTCGCGCAGTCCGCGCTCATCGCCTGGATCAAGGGCAACGGCGTGAAGCTCGACGAGCGCCAGTTCCCCGACCTGCACGCGCAGTTCGTCGCCTGCTGCGACAAGCTGGAGATCAAGAAGCGCCCCGACGCCTACGTCCTGAACGGCAACGGCGCCATCAACGCGTTCGCCACCCGCTTCCTGGGCCACGAGTTCGTGGTGCTGAACTCCGACACCGTCGACGCGATGCGCGAGCATCCGGACGGCGTCGCGTTCTACATCGGCCACGAGCTGGGCCACCTGCGCATGCGCCACCTGCAGAAGCACCTGGTGCGCTGGCCCGCGCTGTGGCTGCCGCTCGTGGGCGCCGCCTATTCGCGCGCCAAGGAGTCCACCTGCGACCGCCACGGCCTGGCCTGCAGCTCGTCGCCCGACAACGCGGCCGTCGCGCTGGGCGCGCTCGCCGCCGGCGGCCACCGCTGGCGCCAGCTGGACGTCGCAGCCTTCCGCGACCAGGCGAAGGCGTCCAGCGGGTTCTGGATGTCGTTCCACGAGCTGCTGAGCCCGTATCCGTGGCTCACCAAGCGCGTCGTGCGCGTGACGCGCGAGGAAAGCGCCGTCCCGGGTCGCCATCCGCTCGCCTACGTGCCGGCCGTCTTCGTGCCGTACGCCGGCCGACTGGGCGGCGGCTTCGGCCTGCTGATGATGGTGTACCTCATCGGCGTGCTGGCGGCCATCGCGCTGCCGGCGTACGAGACCTACCAGACCAAGGCGAAGGTGGCCCTGGCCATCCAGGAATCGCAGCCGGCGCGCGACAAGCTGGTCGCCTTCTACAGCCCGGAGCACAAGGTGCCCGAGTCGCTGGCCGAGGCCGGCATCGCCGAACGCCTGTCCGGCGGCACCACGCTGGAGCTCGACTCCAAGCAGATGGTGCTGACGGTGGCCCTGACCAAGGGCGCGCTGGTGTTCACGCCGCGCGTCGACGAGCAGGGCAACGTCCACGGCTGGGCCTGCGCGCACGCGTCGCCGCTGAAGACCGCCCAGGTGCCCGCGATGTGCGCCGAGAAGGTGGCCGGCGACGAGGAAAGCGCCGACCCGTTCTCGATGCGCTGAGCGCCGCGACCCTGTCGCGACAAGGAACGCCCGCCGCGCCCGTCGCCGCGGGCGTTTTTCATGGTGTCGTGACGTCGCCCGAACCCGGTACAGGCGCCGCCGCGCAACGGGAGTACGCTTGAGGCTGGTCACATCGGGGAGGGTCCATGGACGGTGGCGGCTTCGGACGACGCGTGCGCGCACGCCTGGCTTGCCTGGGCCTGCTGGGGGCCGTCGCGTGCGGCGTGGTCGCCGCCGACGTCCCGCCGCCGCTGCAGCTGCACGTGGTGGGCGGCCTGGGTAGCCTCAACCAGTTCACGCGGCACGAGAAGCCGTTCTGGGAGACCGAGCTCGGCAAGCTGAGCGGCGGCCGCTACACCGCGGAGATCGTGCCCTTCGACCGCGCCGGCATCCGCAGCCAGGAGGTGTTGACGCTGGTGCAGCTCGGCGCGGTGCCGTTCGCCACGCTGCCGGTGTCCGGCGGCATCACCAAGGATCCCGAGCTCACCGCGCCCGACCTCGCCGGCCTGAACCCGGACATGGCGTCGATGCGCCGCTCCGTCGCCGCGTTCCGGCCGTACCTCGAGACCATGATGCGCGAGCGCTACGGCATCGAGGTGCTGGCGCTCTACGTGTATCCGGCGCAGGTGGTGTTCTGCAAGAAGCCGTTCGCCGGCCTGAAGGGCCTGGCCGGCATGCGCGTGCGCACGTCGGGCCCGGCGCAGTCCGACTGGATTGAGGCGCTGGGCGGCAAGCCGGTCACGATGGGATTCGGCGACATCCTGCCCAACCTCGCGCGCGACGAGCTCGACTGCGCGGTCACCGGCACGATGTCCGGCAACACCGTCGGCCTCGACCAGGCCACCTCGCACATCCACCCGATGGCCATCAGCTGGGGGCTGTCGCTGTTCGTCGCCAACGGCGCGGCCTGGAACGCGCTGCCGGCCGACCTGCGGGCGCTGATCAAGCGCGAGCTGCCGCGGGTGGAGCGCGACGTCTGGGCCGAGTCGGAGCGCGAGACTGCGGACGGCCTCGCCTGCAACATCGGCGGCGCGGCCTGCAAGACGGGCCGGCGCGGCCACATGACGGAGGTGGCCAGCTCGCCGGCCGACGAGCGCCTGCGCCGCGAGATCTTCATGTCGACCGTGCTGCCGCGCTGGGTGCAGCGCTGCGGCCCGCACTGCGCCGCCATCTGGAACAAGACGCTCGCGCACAGCGCGGGGATCGAGGCCCGATGACGGGCAGCCTGCGGCGCTCCAGCGCGATCGTGTGGACGGCGACGTTCGCGCTGCTGCTGGCGCTCGTCGTCACGGCCGGCTGGCTGGTGGGCGCCGAACGGCGCGAGGCCCTCGCGCGCGCCGACCAGGTGGTGCTGCAGACCGTCGCCGGCTCCGAGGCCGAGTTGAATCGCGCCTTGCTCGCGCTGGACCTGCAGCTCACGAGCCTGGCCGAGCTGGTGGCCCCCGCGTGGCGCGACAACGGCGTGCTGGACGCCGAGGCCGCGCACCGCGCGATGGCCGCGTTCAAGGATCGCCAGCTGCTGTTCAACGACGCGGCGCTGATCGACGCCAACGGCCACACGCTGGCCGCGAGCCTGCCCTCCAGCGACCGCAACGGCATGCGCCTGCCCGACGGCTTCGCGGCCAGGCTGTTCTCGCAAGGCGTGCCGCAGCTGACGCTCAGCGACCCGCAGATCAGCCCCGCCACCACCGAGCCGTCGGTCTACATGGCGCGCGTCGTCATGCTGCCCGACGGCCGGCGCGCGCTGGCCGTCGTGGAGGTGCCGATGACCGCGCTCGCGGCGATCATCGCGCAGGCCGGCGGCAACGAGGGCCTGGCCATCACGCTGGAGCGCGAGGACGGCCAGCTGCTGGCCGCCGTGCCGTCCGGCGCGGGGCTGCGCAGGCTGGAGGCCGCGCCGCCGCTGGCCGACGAGGCGCTGCGCGGCGGCCCGGTGATGGCGCCGTCGCGGCTCACCGGCGTGCCGGCCATCGTCGCCGTGCGACCCACGCTGTATCGCTCGCTGCGCGTCACTGTCAGCCTGCCGATGTCGGAGGCGCTGCAGGCGTGGCAGCAGAACCGCACCGTGATCTTCTCGGCCACGCTGGCGCTGGTGGCGCTGACGCTGGTCGGCGGCGCGTTGTCGCAGTGGCAGTTCAATCGCCTCGGCGACGCGCGCGAGGCGCAGGCGCGCGCCGCGCGCACGCTCGACCAGGCGCTGGACGTCATGCCCGACGGATTCCTCCTGTGCGACCGCGACGACCGCATCGTGCGCTGGAACGAGCGCTACGTGGAGATGTTCCCGTGGCTGCGCGGCGTCTTGCGCGTGGGCATGCCGTACGCCGACCTGTCGTCCGCGGTGACGGACACGCCGCTGCTCGCGGCCACGCCCGAGGAACGCGCGACGTGGCTGGAGGAGCGCGACCGCAACCACCGCGAGGGCGACGGCGAGTGGGAGCGCGATCTCGGCAACGGCCTGGTGGTGCGCATCGTCGACCGCCGCACGAAGGAGGGCGGCGTGGTGAGCGTGTTCCACGACGTCACCGCGTCCGAACGCCGGCTCGAGCAGGCGCGCGCGAACGCCGAGGCCGCGAACCAGGCCAAGTCGCAGTTCCTCGCCACGATGAGCCACGAGATCCGCACCCCGCTGAACGCCGTGCTGGGCCTCAACGAGCTGATGCTGCACTCCACGCTCGACTCGCAGCAGCGCCGCCACGCCGAGCTGATCGGCAGCTCGGGCCGGCTGCTGCTGGCGCTGATCAACGACATCCTCGACGTCTCGCGCATCGAGGCCGGCCACCTGCATCTCACGTCGGCGCCGTTCGGCGTGCGCAGCGCGGGCGAGGGCGTCGTGGCGCTCATGCGCGAGCGCGCGCTCGCGAAGGGCCTGGCGCTGCGCTTCGAGATGCGGCCCAACGACGACACGCAGCTGATGGGCGACGCGATCCGCATCCAGCAGATCCTGTTCAACCTCGTGGGCAACGCGATCAAGTTCACCGAGACGGGCACGGTGCAGCTGGCGATCGTCGTCGAGCCTGCGGCGGGCGCCGACGTCACGCTGCGGCTGGAGGTGAGCGACACCGGCATCGGCATCCCCGCCAGCGCCATGCCCACGCTGTTCGACCGCTTCACGCAGGCCGACTCCACCACCATGCGGCGCTACGGCGGCAGCGGCCTGGGCCTGGCCATCACGCGCGAGATCGTGGAACTGATGGGCGGCACCATCGCCACCACCAGCACGCCGGGCATCGGCAGCCGCTTCGTCATCTCGCTGCCCAGCCGGCGCGTCGAACGCAGCGAGACGGTGCCGGCGGCGGTGGTCGCGTCCGGCGTGGCCACGTCGTCGCGGCGCATCCTGGTGGCCGAGGACAACGACGTCAACCAGATCCTCATCAACGCGCTGCTCACGCGCATGGGCCACGTGGTGCACCTGGTGGCCAACGGCGCGCTCGCGGTCGAGGCCGTGCGGCGCGGGTCGTACGACCTGGTGCTGATGGACCTGCAGATGCCCGGCATGGACGGCATGGAGGCCACGCAGGCCATCCGCGCGCTCGACGGTCCGCGAGCCGGCCTGCCCATCGTCGCGATGACCGCGAACGCGTTCGACGAGGATCGCCAGGCCTGCCTCGCCGCGGGCATGGACGACTACGTGGCCAAGCCGATCGACGTCGAGGAGCTGACCCGCGCGATCGCGCGCTGCACCGTGGCCGCATAACGAAGCGGGCATGCCGGGTATTCGACGCCGGGCATGACCGCGGTGGCGAAATCTGCCACGATGACGCTTCACTCGACCAAGCGCCCATGGGTTTCCTCACCACGCACGTCCTCGACACGATGAACGGCTGTCCCGCGGCGGGCATGCGCATCGCGCTGTACCGCCTCGACGGCGACGCGCCGAAGTTGCTGCGCGAACTCACGCTGGACGACGACGGCCGCGCCGGCGGGCCGCTGCTGGAAGGCGAGTCGTTCCGGCCCGGTCGCTATCGCCTGGAGTTCGACGTGGCCGCGTATTTCCGCGCCCGCGGCGTCGAGCTGCCCGAGCCGGCCTTCCTCGATCGCGTGCCGCTCGACTTCGGCATCGCCGACGCCGCGTCGCACTATCACGTGCCGCTGCTCGCGAGCCCGTGGTCGTACTCCACGTACCGCGGCAGCTGACGCCGTTCTGGCGCGGCTCTTGCATCGCCTCGACGCATGGATCTCTACCTCCTCGACTGGGTCAACTTCCTCCTGCGCTGGGCGCACGTGATCGTCGCGATCGCGTGGATCGGCTCGTCGTTCTACTTCGTGTTCCTCGACTCGAGCCTCGTCGAGCCGACGGACGCCGAACTGCGCGAGAAGGGCGTCGGCGGCGAACTGTGGGCGGTGCACGGCGGCGGCTTCTACAACCCGCAGAAGTACCTCGGCGCGCCGAGGAAGCTGCCCGAGCACCTGCACTGGTTCTACTGGGAGAGCTACTCCACCTTCCTGACCGGCTTCGCGCTGTTCGCCGTGCTGTACCTGTTCCAGGCCGGCACGTTCCTGATCGACCCCCGCGTGCACGCGTGGACGCCCGCGCCCGCGATCGCGAGCGCGCTGGGCTTCCTCGTGGTGTTCTGGCTGGGCTACGACGCCGTCTGCCGCTGGTTCGACCAGGGCGACCAGCGCATCGCGGGCGCGCTCGTCGCGGCGCTGGTGGTGGCCGCGTCGTGGCTCGCCTGCCACCTGTTCGCGGGCCGCGCCGCGTTCGTGCTGGTGGGCGGCATGATGGCCGCGACGATGAGCGCCAACGTGTTCTTCTGGATCATCCCGGGCCAGCGCAAGGTGATCGCG
>FSXQ01000366.1_pt1 | contig 14166 bp, 13 predicted proteins | sample 1638011 | NCBI WGS metagenome assembly FSXQ01 (sample SAMEA3914789, study PRJEB12502) | metagenome | biome: forest; material: soil | place: Canada | collected 2011-07-03 | depth 0.3 m | reverse complement strand
GTCGGTGCAATGGATCTGGCCGGCCCACAGCACCGGGTCGTGCACGTCGCGGTCTTCCGGCGCGATGTTGAAGTCGCCCATCAGCACCAGCTTCGGATGTGCCGCGATCTCGGTCGCGAGCCAGTCCTTGAGTGCGGTGAGCCACGCCATCTTGTAGGCGAATTTCTCGCTGCCCGGCGCCTGGCCATTGGGAAAGTAGCCGCCGACGATGCGGACGTCGGCGATCGTGCCGGCGATCACGCGGGCCTGTTCGTCGCCGTGGCCCGGGATGTTGCGCACGATGTCGGTGGCCGGCAGGCGCGACACCAGCGCGACGCCGTTATAGGTCTTCTGGCCGAAGAACTCGACGTGCCAGCCGGCCGCCTTCAGCTCGGCCTGCGGGAATTTCTCGTCGACGAGCTTGGTCTCCTGCAGCACGACGGCATCGGGCTGCGCGCTGGCGAGCCAGTCCAGCAGGTGCGGCAGGCGGACGCCGAGGGAGTTGACGTTCCAGGTGGCGAGTTTCAAGGCGATCCTAAGCTATTGATTTGTATAGGAGCAGATCCTGAGTGGCCTGTCTTGTACCCCCAGCCATCCCCCCAATCTCTTCTGGTCGAATGGACTTGGGAAGACTCTGCAAGTTGCGATCGTACAAGTTCGTGACTCGTGCGCCGCTTTCAGCCCACCGAGTGGTCGCCTCCGGACGGTACGATGTGCGACTCGAAGGCTTGGCACGTGTTTCGTGAGCGTCGGCATGCCGGCTCAATCCTCGAGCACCCGGCCGCGGCTTTCGGGCAGCGCCATCATGGCCAGCGCGGTGATCACGCTGGTGCCGGCCACGTACCAGGCCGGTGCGGCCGGGTTGCCGGTCGCACCGATCAGCCAGGTGATGATGAACTGCGTCGTACCGCCGAAGATCGCGACGCCGATCGAATAGGCGATCGACAGGCCGGTGGCGCGGATGCCTCGCGGCAGCAGCTCGGGGATGGCCACCAGCGACGCCGCGCCGCTGATCGCGGTCAGCGCGGCCAGGAAGGTCGTCACGGCGAGCAAGGTGCCCTGGGTCGGGTGAGCGATCAGCAGTTCGAAGGCCGGCACCGTCAGCACGGCGGTCGCGAGGCGCGGCCACAGCATCACCGGCTTGCGGCCGAAGCGGTCGCAGAGCCAGCCGCTGAGCAGCGAGAACACGAGCGTCGCGATGCCGACCATCACGGTCGCGCCCATCGCGATCAGCGGCGTGAACTTCAGCGCCGTGATGGCATACGTGGTCATGTAGCTGCCGACGTAGTTCGAGACCGTGCCGCCGAGCACGACGAAGGTCGCGAGCACGATGATGCCCTTGTGCTTCGCCAGGCCGCTCATGCCGGTATTGGCCGCTTCGGTGGGTGCGGCGTGCAGCGTCTCGGGCATTTCGCGACGGAGGTAGAACGCGACCGGCAACAGCAGCAGCCCGGCCGCGAACGGCACGCGCCAGCCCCAGGCCTGCAGTTGCGCCGGCGAGAGCATGCTGATCATCGCCATGCCCAGCATGCCGGCGACCAGCGTCGCGACGCCCTGGCTGGCCAACTGCCAGCTCGCGTACAGGCCGCGCCGGGTTGCAGGCGCCGATTCGATCAGGAATGCGCTCGACGGCCCGACTTCACCGCCGAGCGCCAAGCCCTGCACGAGGCGGCACAGCACGACGATGATCGGCGCGGCCATCCCGATGCTGGCATACGACGGCGTCAGCGCGAGGCCCAGCGTGCCGACCGTGATCAGGACGATCGTCAGCAGCATCGCCGGTTTGCGCCCGGCGCGGTCGGCGAACGTGCCGATGAGGATGCCGCCGAGCGGGCGCGACACGAAGCCGACGCCGAACACCGCGACTGACAGCAGCAGACTGCCGAGCGGCGTCGAGGCCGGGAAGAAGGTGCGACCGATGTAGACGGCGAAGAACGCGTAGGTCACGAAATCGTAGAACTCGAGCGCGTTGCCGGCGACGGTCGCGGCGACGATGCGCTTCGGGATGCCGGACGTCGCGCAAGCGGCCACAGGCGAAGCGCGTCGCGGCTTGGCCGCCGGCGGGACGGGAGGCATCGAGGCGTCGAGGTTCATGGCAGGTTCTCGCAGGTCGGTCGGCGGAATTGAGGCGGTCAGGCGGTGAGGAAGCGTTCGGCCAGCAGCGTCCAGTAGGCGGCCCCGATCGCGATGTTGTCGTCGTTGAAGTCATAGCCCGGGTTGTGGACCATGCAGGCGCCGTCGCTGTCGCCATCGCCATTGCCGATCAACAGGTAGCTGCCGGGAACGCGCTCGAGCATGAACGCGAAGTCCTCGCTGCCCGATTGCGCCGGGCCTTGCGCGACGACACCTTCCGCTCCGCGCAGTTCGGTGCCGACCGCGCGCGCGAACGCGGTCTCGGCCGGCGTGTTGACGAGCACCGAGTAGCCGGCACGCCAGTCGATCTTCGCCGTCACGCCGTAGCTCTCGGCCTGCGCCTGGATCAGCGCCTTGACACGGCGTTCGAGCGTAGCGCGCACTTCGCGGTCCAGCGCACGCACGCTGATCTCCAGCGTCGCGGTCGCGGGGATCACGTTGTTGGCCGTGCCCGCATGGATTGCGCCGACCGTGACGACCGCCATCTTCTGCGGATCGATGTTGCGCGAGACGATGGTCTGCAGCGCCATCACGATGCTGGAAGCCGCGACGACCGTGTCGGTCGCCTTGTGCGGCATCGCACCGTGGCCGCCGAAGCCGGTGAGCGTGACGCTCGCGTAGTCGCTCGACGCCATCGCCGGGCCCTCGCGGAACATCAGCAGACCCTGCGCCAGGCCGGGCATGTTGTGCATCGCGAACACCGCGTCGCAGGGGTAGCGGTCGAACAGGCCGTCTTCGATCATGCGCAACGCGCCGCCGCCGCCTTCTTCCGCGGGCTGGAAGATCAGCTGCAGCGTCCCGTCGAACGAGCCGTGCTCGGCGAGGCGCCGGGCCGCGGCCAGCAGCATCGCGGTGTGACCGTCGTGGCCGCAGGCGTGCATCACGCCCGGCCGCTGGCTTGCCCATTCGGCACCGCTGGCTTCGTGAATGGGCAGCGCGTCCATGTCGGCGCGCAGGCCGAGCCGCTTGGCACCCGTGCCGCGCTGGAGGCGCCCGACGACCCCGGTGCCGCCGATGCCGCGCTCGACCTGGTAGCCCCAACCTTCGAGCTTGTCGGCCACCAAGGCCGCCGTGCGGTGCTCTTCGAAGGCGAGCTCGGGCTCGCGGTGGATGTCGCGACGCAGGCGGATGAATTCGCCGACCTGGTCCGTCAGCACACTTCTCAGATAGGCCGCATCGGTGCTGGTCATGGTCGCTCCGGGGGGGGCTGGGTGCCGCCAGTGGGGTGGGGCGTCTTGCCGGGACCGGGTCAACGCGTGAATGCAATGTAGGAGTCGCCATGTCGAGCGTCCAATGCATTGTTGGTGTCCATATAATGAGTTTCATGAATACATGAACGAGGCGCCCACGATGACACTGGTTCAGCTGCGGCACATGATTTCTCTGGCGCAGAGCGGCTCGTTCACTCGTTCGGCCGAAGCACAGTTCCTGACCCAGCCAGCCCTGAGCCGCAGCATCCGCGCGCTCGAAGACGAACTCGGACACCCGCTCTTCGATCGCGTCGGCCGGCGCGCGGTGCTGACGCCCTTCGGTGCCGAGGTGCTGCAGCGCGCCCGCCACCTCGTGTTCGAGGCCGATGAGCTCAGCGCCAGTGGCCGCGAGACGCTCGCGGGCCGAGCCGGCACGGTGCGCATCGGCATGGGCTCTGGCCCGGGTGCGATGTTGATGACGCCACTGCTCAAGACAATGGCGACCCAGCACCCGACGATCCACATCGAGATCGCCCGCGGCCACACCGATCTGCTGACGCGCGCGCTGCGCGAGCGGGAACTGGACGCGCTGGTGATCGATGCGAGGTCCCTGTCGCCCGCGGCCGACCTGCGCGTCGCGATGCTGATCGAGATGCGTGGCGCCTTCATGTGCCGGTCCGGCCACCCGTTGACACGTTGGCGCGGCGCCTTGCGCTTCGACGCGCTGCGGCAGTTCCCGATTGCGTCGACGCCGCTCAGCGACGAGGTCGCGCGCACGCTGGTCGAGCGCTACGGCCCGGCCGCCCACCCGTCGGAATGCGTCTCGCTGCGCTGCGAGGAGATCCCCAGCCTGGTCGAGGTCGTGCGCCGCAGCGATGCGATCCTGATCGCGATCCGCGCCGCAGCTCCGGACCTGGTCGAGCTTGTTCTGACGCCCGCGATCAACGCGACCGCGCGCTTCGGAATCGTGACGCTGACTGGCCGGACCGAGGCCCCGGCTTTGCCGATCGTGCGCAAGCTGATGGAACAGTTGATGCACGATTGAGCAGGGCGAACGAGTGCCTTCAGTGTCGCGTCCGCGATGCGGCCGCGCCGGGCTGCGCTGCTAAGCTGGCCGGATGACAGAACCCTCCAACTCGCCGGCGTGGGACGCGCCGCACCCGCATGTTCTCGGCGTCGTCGTGACGCAAGCGCACATCGACCTGATGCGCCACGTCAACAACGTCCACTACCTGCAGTGGCTCGGGAACGTGGCCTGGGATCATTCCGTCGCGCTGGGCATGCGCCACGAAGACTACACGCGCCTGGGCCACGGCATGGTGGTGCGGCGCCACGAGCTCGACTACGTCGCTCCGGCGCTGCTGGGCGACCGCGTGCTGCTGGCCACGTGGATCGTCGCGCTCGACCGGTTGTCGCTGCATCGGCGCTACCAGTTCGTGCGCGAGTCCGACGGCGCGACGCTGTTTCGCGGCGCGACGCATTTCGTGTGCGTGGAGATCGCCAGCGGCAAGGTGCGGCGCATGGTGCCCGAGTTCACCCAGGCCTACGCGCGCGGCCTCACGCCAGTGCCAGGCGCATGAAGATCCCTTTGCCGGTCGCGCCGTCGATCGGGATCGACGTGTGCTCCTGCACCACCTTCCAGCGGCCTGCCTGCTCGCGCAGCACCCAGCTGAGGCGGTTGTTCAAGGAGCGCAGCTCCTTGCCGGTCGCATCGATGGCGCGGAACGTGAGGAACGCGGTGAGCGTCGCCATGTCGCCCGACACGCTCGTGCGCACGTCGTCAGCTTCGACCACCACGCGCTCTTCGCCCAGCGAGCCGAACCAGCCCGCGGCCATGTCGCGCCACGCGACGATGCCTTCCTGCGACCACGGGCCCCACATGTCGAAGACATGCACGTCGTCGGCGAACAGCGCCACGAAGGCCTCGACGTCCTTGGCGAGAATGGCAGCCCGGTAGGCGGCGAGCGTCTGGTGGATGGGGCGGTCGGCTTCGGTCATGGGTGTACTCCGGGCGACGGTCTCAGATTCCCGCGTACCACTCGTAGCCGCGGTCTTCCCAGAATCCGCCCTTGCCGCCGTTGAGGTGCGTGTACGCGTCCGTGACCTCGATGCGGTTGATGTACTTCGCCTGCTTGTAGCCCAGCTGGCGCTCGATGCGCAGGCGCAGCGGGGCGCCGTGGGCGACAGGCAGATCCTTGCCGTTCATGCCGTAGGCGAGGATCGTCTGCGGGTGGTAGGCGTCGAGCAGGTCGATGCTCTCGTAGTACAGGCCGCTGTCGTCCGCCGCCTCGCCGAGATTGTCGGCGCAGTGGAAGACGACGTAGCGGGCGCCGGGCTTGAGGCCGGCCAGGTCGAGCACCTGTGACAGCGGCACGCCTTGCCACTTGCCGATGGCGCTCCAGCCCTCGACGCAGTCGTGGCGCGTGATCTGCGAGCGCGTCTTCATGGCCTTGAGTTCCGGCAGCGCCAACGCCAGCGGCCGCTGCACGAGGCCGTCCACCTTCAGGCGATAGTCGACGAACTGGCCTTGGAGCAGCTGCGCGTATTCCTTGCTGGCGGGCATGGACGAGCCATTCGACCGGAACACCGGCGACAGGTCGCGCTCGCCGTATTCCTTGGCGAGCGGCTGGTGGTCGAGGATCAGCCGCTGGCTCGCGAACGTGAGCTTCTCGGCGCTGCGCAGCGTGGCGTCGATGCGCTCGTTGTTGACGGCCTTGTCGCAGCCGGCCAGCGCCACGGCGCCGGCACCGGCGGCGAACGCAGTGAGCCAGCGACGACGCGCCTGGAACGGCGTCATCGCACCGTTCCTGAACTTCAGGTTCGGGTTCATTGCGCGTCTCCGGCGATCTCGATCGCATACTTGCCGGTGATCATCGAGCGCAGGTTGTTCCACACGCCCGAGACCAGCACCATCACGACGTGCACCACCACGAAGGCGACGAGCAGCGAGGCGCAGATGAAGTGCAGCGAGCGCGCGGAAGAGCGGCCGCCGAAGACGTCGAGCAGGATGTGGAACGCCGAATCCAGGCCGGGCGACATCGTGAGTCCGGTCAGCACCATCAGCGGCAGCAGCACGAACGCGACGCCCATGTAGCTGAGCTTCTGCAGCACGTTGTAGCGGCGCGCGGCCTCGCCCTTGGGGAAGTTCAGCTTCGCGTGATCTACCACTTCATGCACCAGATGCGCCGGCGCCAGTTCGGCCTTCGTCGGCAGCAGGTCGCGCTTGAAATGGCGCTTCACGAGGCCGCCGATCAGGTACACGGCGCCGTTGATGGCGAACAGCCAGGCGAAGAAGAAATGCCAGCGGCGGCCGATCGCCAGATCCTGGTACGACGGGATCGTGAGCCAGGCGGGAAATCCGCGCGGCTGCAACGCGCCGTCTTCCTTCGACGCGCCGAGCAGGCCCGTGGACTCGATGCTGAGCGAGCCCACGTGCACGACGCCGCGCCAGCCCGCGCTGCCGTGCAGTGAATCGACAGACAGCCACGCATGGTCGTTGTCGGCGCCGTACTGGCCCCAGTACAGGCGCGGGTGCGCGTTGAAGATCTGCGCGCCGCTCATCAGCAGCAGCGAGAAGCAGAAGACGTTGATCCAGTGCGTGACGCGCACCAGCGCCGAGTGGCGGGGAACCAGCTGCCTGGTCGGCGCGGCGGCGGCATGAGGCATCGTGCCGGAGGGCATTCGGGCGGTCGTCATGGTGCAACACTTTCTGTCGGGTACCGCACTTCGTCGTGCGGCATCGCAAGACCTTACATCACCACGACGAACACGCCGTGATGTCGTTCACATCGGCGGCACGATGCCGTTCTTGCCCACCACCACCTGCGTGGTGCTCAGCTTGCCGTCGTCGGCGCGCTGGGCAGGGACGAAAACGGCGGCGCCCGGCTTCACGTCGGAAGTCGTCGCCGGGGCGAACGTGACGATGGGCGTGCCGGGTGCGATCGTGATCTTCTTCGACTGGCCGTGATAGACGACGTTGACCGTCGTGCCGTCGACCGACTGTACCGCCTCCGACACCGCGCCGTTGGTCATCGAGCTGTTGGGCTTCAGGTCCCAGCCGTAGCTGCCTTCGCCGGTGCCGCGCATCGCCGGCGGGAACACCAGCACTTCCAGCGCGCCGGCGCCGCCCGTTGCGGTCGGCAGCGAGGCGATGCCGACGAAGTCGCCGGTCTTGACGTCGGCCAGGCTGGCCTTGGCGATGCCGCCGGCCTTCCAGCCGAGCCCCAGCGCGATGCTGACGTTGTCGCCGTCGCGGGACTTCACCACCAGCGTGTCGCTGGTGACGCTGACGACGGTGCCGCGCACGCGCACGCCGTCGGCGGCGAGGGCCGCCGAGCTCGTGGCCAGCGTCGAGATGGCGGTGGCGATGGCCAGTGCGGCGAACTTGAATTGCTTGAGGGAATGCATGAATCATCTCCGTGGCGTGACGCGGGCGTCACGCGCATGCTGGGGCGCGCTCGAAGGGCTTGCGGCGAAAGTGGCACCCCGACAGACTTTCGAAAAAAACCGTCAGTGCAGTTGCGTGAGCATGGGCTATCTACTAGTTGGTAGGTCTACGGGGCAAAAAAAGCGCCTGCAAAGGGCGTCGGATCAGTGCGTCGCCGTCAGCCGGGCGACGAGGGAATCGGAGATGGCGGCGAACAGTGCCGGATCCTGGTATGCGCGGGCCGAGATCATCGCACCGTGGATGGACGCCATGAACGACAGGGCTTCGGTGGGCGGGGTGCCGTGCAGCCTGAACTGGCCCGACCGCGCGCCTTCGGCGAGCAGGCCCTCGAGCCAGCCCGAGAGGTCGTCGAAGTGCCCGCGCACGACGGCGCCCACCTCGTCGGGAATGGTCGGCATCTCGGTGGCCAGCATCGCGCAGATGCAGAACGGCAGCGTGCCGTCGCGCAGACAGGCCTGCAGATAGTGCGTCCAGGCCTGCAGGCGGGCCAGCGGGTCGGTCACCTGCTGGAGCAGGCCGTTCATGCCGTCCAGCGCCTCGGCGCGATAGTCCACCACCACCCGGCGCACCAGCGCCGCCTTGCTCGGGAAGTGGTGGTGGATGCTGGGCTTGCTGATGCCCACGGCCTCGGCGATGTCCGCATAGCTGAAGCCGTTGTAGCCGCGCGTGGCCAGCAGCGAACGCGCGCTGGCGACGATCTGGGCGGCGGTGGATGAAAGCTCGGAGACCATGACTGACAGTCTACCAACTAGTTGGTAGATGTCAACATCAGGTCGCCGACGGGGTCTCCGGGTAGAGGCCGTGCACCTGGCCGAACACGCGGGCCAGCCCGAAGATCGCATCGATCAGCGGGGTCTCGACGCCGACGTGCAGGCCCAGTTCGCGCACGGCGCCCACCAGGCTGTCGAGCTCGATCGCGCGGCCCGCCTCGACGTCCTGCAGCATCGACGTCTTGAAGGCGCCCAGCTTGCGGGTGATCTGGTGGCGCTCGTCGGGCGTCTGCGTGATCGCGAAGCCGAGGCGCTCGCCGATGCGGCCGGATTCCAGCATCGCGTTGCCGGTGAGCTTGCGCACCAGTTCGTCGCCGATGACCCGATCGGTGGTCGCGCCGGTGATGGCGCTGATCGGGTTGGTGGTCATGTTGCCCCACAACTTGTACCAGATGTCGCGCTGGATCATGTCGCTGGCCGTGGTCTCGAAGCCGGCCTCGTCGAACGCCGCCTTCAGCGCGGCAACGCGCTCGCTGACGCCGCCGCGCGGCTCGCCGATGACCAGCCCGCGGCCCATCTGGTTGCGTGCCATGCCGGGCGCGCTGACGAACGCGGCGGCGTGCACGACGCAGCCGATCACCTGGGCGATCGGCAGGTGCGCGGCGATCGTGCCGTCGGGATCGACGCTCTTGAGCGCCAAGCCGGCGGCGGGGCCCGACAGGCCTTGGCAGAACCACCAGGGCACGCCGTTCATCGCCGGCACGATCAACGTGTGCGGCCCCAGCAGCGGCGCGATGCGGCGGGCGACGTCGGCCAGCGCCGGCGCCTTCACGGCGATCACGACGACGTCCTGCACGCCGAGCGCGGCGGGGTCATCGCTGGCGGTCGCCGGGCCCGAAATCGGGCCGGCGAAGCCGTCGATGCGAAAGCCGTGTCCGGTCAGCGCCGCGAGCGTCGCACCGCGTGCGACAGCGCTCACCTGGTGCTGGCCGGTGGCGGCCACGCGCGCGCCGATCAGCAGGCCGATGGCGCCGGCGCCGTAGATGCAGATTTTCATGGTGTCGCTCGAAAATCAGACCTTGAAGAACGCCGCCACGCCGATCGCGATGCCGACTCCGGCCACGCCCAGCGTGCCCCATTCGAGCCAGCGGCGGCGCGTCAGCAGCGCGATGGCGGCCAGCGCGATCGAGATCTGGATCACCGTCGTCGCTTCGGCCCAGCGGTGATGCTGGTGCATCAGGTGCTCGCTCTGCTCGTCGAAGGCTGTCGCCTCCTCCTCGAGCTGCTTGGCCTTGGCCATGATCGGCTCCTTGTCGGCCTTGTACTTCTCGATGTTCTTCGCGTAGGTGTCGCGGCGCTCCGCAGGCACGATGTCCAGCGCGACCTCGGCGATGGCCTGGCGCGCGTTCTTGGCCTGGTAGAAGTTCCACTGGTCGGAGGCCTCCGTCTTGCGGATCGCGGCGTCGTTCTTCGCGAGCGCGGCATCGGCCTGCGTGGCGCCGCCCATGTAGGAGCACATGGCGCCGATCGTGGCGAGGATCGCGGTCATCACGGCCAGCTGGCCGATCATGCCGCCCGCGCCGTGCTCCACGGCGTGTTCGACCTCGTGGTCGTGGGGGCCGTGCACGTGGAAACCGTCTTCGGACATGGCAGTGTCTTTCGCAAAAGCGGGCTGAGGCGGCTGTCGGGCCGCCCGGGAATGAACTCGGGCGAAACGACTGCCGCCCCGTCGCGACGTCCCGGAGGACGGCGCTCAGCCGGCGATGGTAGCGAAGAAGTGTTTCAGAGCTGGAACACGCTGACGATCTGAGTCAGCCTGCCCGCCTGCTGGCTCAGGCTCTCTGCCGCAGCCGCACTCTCCTCGACGAGCGCGGCGTTCTGCTGCGTCACCTGGTCGAGCTGCTTGACGGCCTCGCCCATCTGGCCGATGCCGGTGGACTGCTGCACGGTCGCGCCCGACATCTCGCCGATCAACTGGCCCACGCGCTGCACCTGGGCGACGATGTCGCTCATCGACTCGCCGGCCTCGTTGACCTGGCGCGCGCCTATGTCCACCTTGTCGACGCTGGCGACTATCAGGCTCTTGATCTCCTTGGCCGCCGCGGCGGAGCGTTGCGCGAGCGAACGCACTTCGCTGGCCACCACGGCGAAGCCGCGGCCCTGCTCCCCGGCGCGCGCCGCTTCGACGGCGGCGTTCAGCGCCAGGATGTTGGTCTGGAAGGCGATGCCGTCGATCACGCCGATGATGTCGCCGATCTTCCTGGACGACGCGGCGATGTCGTGCATCGTCTCGACGACGCGGTTCACCGCGACGCCGCCGCGGCCGGCGGCGGCCGATGCCGCGGTGGCGAGCTGGTTGGCCACGCACGCGGTCTCGGCGTTCGAGCGCACGCTGCCGGTGAGCTGTTCCATCGACGCCGCGGTCTGCTGCAGGTTGCTGGCCTGTTCCTCGGTGCGCTGGCTCAGGTCGGCGTTGCCGGTGGCGATCTCGGCCGATCCGGTGGCGATGCTGTCGCTGGACAGGCGCACCTGGCCGACGACTTCGGCGAGGCGCTCGCGCATGCGGCGCATGGCGGCGAGGATGCTGGTGGTATCGCCGTCACGGGTCTCCACGCTGACGCCCAGGTTGCCATCGGCGATGGCGCTGGCGATGGCCACCACCTCGCCGGGCTCGGCGCCGAGCTGGCGGCTCAGTCCACGCGTGATCGTCACGGCCATCAGGCCGGCCGCCACGACGGCGAAGGCGGCGAGCGCCAACGTAATGACGATGGCATCGCGGCCCTCGTCACGGGCGGCCTGGCCTTCGCTGGTCATCTTGCCGGACTGGTACTTGATCATCGCGCCGACGGACGCGAAGAACGCCCGCTGCGTCGGGCGCATCGTGACCAGCAGCGTGTGCGCGGCGTCGTCGTATTGCCCTGCCTTGACCAGGCGCACGACTTCGTCGCGATCCTTGTAGAAGGTGGCGCGACTGGCGATCATCGCGTCGTAGAGTTCGCGGCCCGCGGGCGTGTTGATGAATTTTTCCAGGCGTTCGACGGCCTCGTCGGTGGCGACGGCGTTGATGCCCAGTTGCTTGAACGCGTCCGCTGTCTGGTCGGCGTCCTTGGCCGCGATCACCGTGTTGCGGACGAAGCGCGCCTGCGAGTTGGCGGCGTCGGCGATCGCCGTGGCCATCTGCACCTTGACGTAGCGGTTGTCCAGGATCTGCCCGATGCGGCCGTTGATCGCCTGGAAGCGCAGCGCGCACACGGTGCTGATCACGGCGATCAGCGCCACGAGCAGGCTGTAGCTCAATGCAAGCTTGGTGGCGACCTTCATGTTCTTCAATGCGGGCATGGCGGAGTCTCGATGGAGCTTTGTGATCGTGGCGGCTTGTCGTGCCGACTTTCGGGTCTCTGTCCTATCGGCGGCTGTTGCACCAGACTTGAGCACGGGGTCTTGCGGGGATTTCTGGATACGGACAAGTCCGGATACGGCCGGTCGATCCCGACAATCCGTGCCACGATGCGCACCGGATCAACCACAGGAGACGCTCTTGACCGCCACGCTCGCCCACCGTTTTCACGCGCTGCACGCCGACGGACTGCTGCTGCTGGCCAACGCCTGGGACGCCGGCAGCGCGCGTCTCGCGCAGGCGGCGGGCGCGCGCGCGATCGCCACCAGCAGCGCCGCCGTCGCCTGGGCGCATGGCTGGCCCGATGGCGACCGGTTGCCGGTGGAACTGCTGCTGCAGACGGCGCGTGCCGTGGCCGGCGCCACCGATCTGCCGGTGACGGTCGACATCGAAGGCGGCTACGCGGACGATCCGGCGCGCGTCGGCGAACTCGTGGAGGCGCTGATCGAGGCCGGCGCCGTGGGCATCAACATCGAGGACGGGAGCAAGGATCCCGAGCTGCTGTGCGCGAAGATCGCCGCCGCGCGCGCCGCGGCGAGCGCGGCCGGCATCGACCTGTACATCAACGCGCGCATCGACGTCTGGCTGCGCGGCCTGGCGGCACCCGGGCAACGCGTCGCCGAAACGCTCGCGCGCGCCGCGCGCTACCGCGCCGCGGGCGCGAGCGGCCTGTTCGCGCCGGGCGTCACCGACGCCGGGGAGATCGCCGCCCTGGTGGCCGGCACGAGCATGCCCGTGAACGTGCTCGCCTGGACCGGCCTGCCCGACGCCGACCGCCTGCGCACCCTCGGCGTGCGGCGGCTGAGCGCCGGCTCGGCGCTCTCGGAGGCGATGCACGGCTTCGTGCTGGCGATGATGCGCGAGTTCGCCGCGACCGGGCGGGTGGATACCGGTGCCGTCGTGGCGTCGACCTACGGCGAGGTGCAGGCGCTGATGGCGCGCGGCTGAAACGGGGGCTAGCCGCGCCAGTCGCCGCCCAGCGCCTTCACGAGCGCGGTCGCCACGAGCTGGCGTTGACCGGCCAGTTGCGCCGCCTGCAACTGCACGGCGAGCAGCGACTGCTGCGCCGTGATCACGTCCAGGTAGGTGGCCACGCCGCCTTCGTAGCGCGCGTTGGACATGTCCAGCACGCGCTGCGCAGAGGCCACGGCGACCTGGGCTTGCGTGGTGGCCCGATCCAGCGAGGCCACGCCGGTGATGCCGTCCTCCACCTCCTGCATCGCCGTCAACACCGTGCGGCGATACGTGGCCACCGCTACGTCGTAGCCGGCGCGCGCGAAGTCGACGTTGGCGCGCGTGCGGCCGGCGTCGAACAGCGTCTGCGTGGCGGACACACCGATCGACCAGACCAGGCTGGGCACGTCGAACAGCGTGCTGAGCACGCGGCTCTCGTCGCCGATGCCGGTCCCGAGGATCACGCTGGGATAGAACGCCGCGGTGGCGACGCCGATCTGCGCGTTGGCCGCGGCCATCGCGCGTTCCGCGGAGGCCACGTCGGGACGGCGTTGCAGCAGGTCGGACGGCACGCCCACGGGAATGACCGGTGGCTGCAGGTCGCGCACGACGGTGGGGAGGCTGAAGCCGGGCGCAGGGGCGCCGACCAGCGTGGCGATGGCGTGCTCGAATTGCGAGCGTTGGCGTTTCTGCACGTCGACCTGCGTCAACGTGTTGTCCAGCAAGGCCTGCTGCTGCGCCACTTCGAGGCCGGTGCCGGCGCCGAGTTCGTGGCGCGAATTGACGAAGTCGAGTGCGCGGCGTTGGAGCGCGATCGAGTGGTACAGCACGTCCAGCGAGGCGTCGAGCGTGCACAGGCTGAACCAGTCCGACGCCAGTTCGGCGCTCACGACGAGCCGGGTGTTCGCGAGATCGGCGGCCGATTGTTCGGCCGAGGCGCGCACGCCCTCGACGCTGCGCGACACGCGGCCGGCGAGATCGACCTCGTAGCTGGCGCTGAAGCCGAGGTTGAAGTCGTTCTGCACCGTCGAGAAATTCGGCGATGCGTAGTTGGCCAGCGGCCGGTTGGCCGAGATGCGGCTGCGCGAATCGCGCGACGCGAGGCTCAGCGACGGAAACAGCCCGGCCGAGGTCGCGCTGACCGTGGCGCGCGCCTGCGCGAGACGCGCGGCCGCGATCGCCAGCGTGGGACTGTCGGCCAACGCACGCTGCTCCAGCGCGTCGAGCTGCGCATCGCCGAAGGCCTGCCACCAGGCACCCTTGTCGGCCGCATCGGCCGGCGCGCCGGTGCGCCACGGCGCTTCCAGCGTCCAGGCCACGGGCAGGTCGGGCGTGGGGCGGTGGTAGTCGGGGCCG
>FSXQ01001401.1_pt1 | contig 14228 bp, 10 predicted proteins | sample 1638011 | NCBI WGS metagenome assembly FSXQ01 (sample SAMEA3914789, study PRJEB12502) | metagenome | biome: forest; material: soil | place: Canada | collected 2011-07-03 | depth 0.3 m | reverse complement strand
GGGCACTGGCTCTATCCGTCGCTGGCCTTCCAGGTCTACAACGTGTTCCTGGGCATGGCGCCCGGGCTGATCTCCACGGCGCAGATGATCAAGATCATCGTCGACGCCGCCTCGGACGCCGTCTTCGGCTGGGCCTCCGACAACACCCGCACGCGCTTCGGTCGCCGCCGTCCGTTCATCCTGGTGGGCGGCGTGCTCGCGGGCATCGGGCTGCCGCTGATGTTCGCGGTGGGCCGCGGCTGGAGCGACGGCCAGTACTTCGCGTTCATGCTGGCCTCGACGCTCCTTTACGTGCCGGTGATGAGCTGCTTCAACATGCCCTGGGTCAGCCTCGGCGCCGAGATGACGCCCGACTACCACGAACGCACCAGCGTGATGTCGGTCAAGAACGCGATCCAGAAGCTGCCCGAGCTGGGCCTGTTCTTCGCGGCCCAGTTCACCACGCTCACGATCTTCAACGACGCCCGCGGCAAGCCCGACATCCTGCGCGGGGCGCAGGTCTACTGCACCGTCCTCGGCGCGATCATGGTGGCCGTGACCGTGGCCATCGTGCTGCTCACGCGCGAGCGCTACTACGAGCACCTCGTCAGCCGCAAGCACCAGAAGATCCCGCTGGCCGACACGCTGTGGCGCACGCTGCGCTGCAAGCCGTTCCGCCAGATGCTGGGCATGGCGCTGGCCTACGGCATCGGCACCGCGATGGTCAGCAGCCTGGGCTACTACGCGACCGTCTACTACGTGTGCCACGGCGACGTGGCGCTGGGGTCGACGTGGAACTTCTGGATGGGCGTCTCGGGCATGGTGTTCGGCCTCTCGGGCATCCCGTTCTTCACCACGATCGCCCGCCACTTCGGCAAGCCGCGGGCGCTGGCCGCCGTGTTCACCCTGGCCATTGCCGCCTTCATCGGCGACTGGTGGTTCTACGACCCGCGGCATCCGTATCTGCAGCTGCTCGCCTGCGGCTGCGTGGCCTTCACCGGCGCCGGCTTCTGGATCCTGATCAGCTCGGTGATCGCCGACGTCATCGACTACGACGAGCTCGAGACGGGGCAGCGCCGCGAAGGCTCGTTCGCCGCCTGCCAGTCGTGGATCACCAAGGTCGGCATCGCGCTGGGCGTCGGCTCGTCGGGCTGGATCCTGCAATTCACCGGCTTCGATTCGAAGCTGCCGGTCCAGAGCGAACACGCGATCTTCATGATCCGCATCCTGCTGTCCGGAATTCCCGTGCTGGGCCTGTTCATCGCCCTGGTGGTCGTGCTGCGCTTCCCGCTCACGGAGCAGCGCATGCACGACATCCGCGTGCGCCTCGAGGCGCGCCGCGGCACCGTCTGAAGGAGCGCTCGCCATGACTTCCCCGACACGCCGCGACGTGTTCAGGACGGTGCTCGCCGGCACGCTGGCCGCGCCCCTGGCCGGCGGCGCCACCGCCACCGCCGCCGCGCCGGGCGCGCCCGCCTTCGGCAACGGACTGGAAGGCCAGCGTCGCGCCGACCGCGGCGACGGCACGTACGTCAACCCGATCGTGCCGGGCGACCACCCGGACCCGACGGTGCTCAAGGACGGCGACGACTATTACATGACGTTCTCGTCGTTCTTCTCGTATCCCGGCGTCGTCATCTGGCACTCGCGCGACCTGGTGAACTGGAGGCCGATCGGGCCGGCGCTCGCGAAGCCGCTGGGCACGGTCTGGGCGATGGATCTGGTCAAGCACGGCGGCCGCTACTTCATCTACATCCCCGCGAATCCCGGCGACCGGCAGTCGATCTTCGTCATCCATGCCGACGACATCCGCGGGCCCTGGAGCGATCCGGTCGACCTTCGCATCGAGGGCTGCATCGACCCCGGCCACGCCGTCGGCGAGGACGGCAAGCGCTACCTGTTCTTCAACGGCGTGCGCCGCATCGGTCTCGCGGACGATGGCCTGGCCACCGTCGGCGAGCTCGCGCACGTGTACGACCCCTGGCGCTATCCCGCCGACTGGGTGGTGGAGATGTTCGCGCCGGAGGGCCCGAAGATCTTCCGCCGCGGCGGCTGGTTCTACCTGATGGCCGCGGTCGGAGGCACCTCGGGGCCGCCGACCAGCCACATGGTGATCGTGGCGCGGTCGCGCTCCATCCACGGCCCGTGGCTCGATTGCCCGCACAACCCGATCGTGCACACGCGCGCCGTCGAGGAGCCCTGGTGGTCGCGCGGCCACGCGACGGCAGTCGAAGGGCCTGCCGGCGACTGGTGGCTGGTCTACCACGGCTACGAGAACGGCTTCCGCACGCTCGGCCGCCAGACCTTGCTGGAGCCATTGGCCTGGACGGCCGACGGCTGGCCGCGCGCAGCCGGCGGCACGCTGGCGACGCCGCTGCGAAAGCCCGTTCCGCGATCGACCGAAGTGGCGGGCATGGCGCTGTCCGACGATTTCTCGACGGATCGCTTCGGCACCCAGTGGACCTTCTTCGATCCGGGGCCGGACGAGATGGCGCGGGTGCGCCGGGAGCCGCATGCGCTCGTCATCGCCGCCAAGGGGTCGACACCGTGCGACTCGTCGCCGTTGACGATGCTGGTCGGCGACCGCCGCTACGAAGCCGAGGTGACGCTGGAGCCGGCGGGCGGCGCCCAGGCCGGCCTGGGCCTGTTCTACAGCGAGCGCATGTACTGCGGGCTGGGCTTCGACGGCACGGCGATGTTCACTTACGGCTTCGGCGAGGAGCAGCGCTGGATGCGGCAACCGCTGGCGGCGCGCCGGGTGCGCGTGCGCGTGACCAACCGCGACCATGTCGTCACCTTCCACTACGCGACCGACGGCGGCCCGTGGGTGCAGCATCCCTGGCAGATGGAGACATCGGGCATGCACCACAACGTCTTCGGCGGCTTCCTGAGCCTGAAGGTCGCCCTTCATTGCGCGGGGTCGGGCCAGGTGCGCCTGAGCGACTTCGCCTATCGCGGCCTGCCGTCCTGAACCTCCTGCCCCTACCCACGTGTCCACCTCGCCTCGCGCTCGCTCGCCGCTGACCTGGGTTCCCACGCTTTACCTCGCGATGGGGCTGCCCAACGTGACCGTCGGCGTGGTCGCCGCGATCATCTTCAAGAACCTCGGCGTCTCCAACGAAGACATCGCGTTCTACACCTCGCAGATGTACCTGCCCTGGGTGCTCAAGCCCCTGTGGTCGCCGCTGCTCGAGCCGTTCCGCACGAAGCGCTGGTGGGTCATCAGCATGGAGTTCGTCATGATGGCCGCGCTCGGCCTGGTGGCGTTCTGCCTGCCGCTGCCTGACTTCTTCGCGGCGTCCCTGGCGTTCTTCTGGATCACCGGCTTCGCATCGGCCACGCAGGACATCGTCGCCGACGGTGTCTTCATGACCACGATGCCGCTGCGCGACCAGGCGCGCTATGCGGGCCTGCAGGGCATGTGCTGGAACATGGGGGCGGTGATCGCCTCGGGGCTGCTGGTCTCGCTCACCGGCTGGCTGCACGGCGGCGCCGGCTGGTCCTGGGTGCATTGCTGGATGGCGGTGATGGGCGGCACCGCGCTGGTGATGGGCGGCTTCGGCCTGTGGCACCTGCGCGTGCTGCCGCCCGGCGCGCCTTCGGGCCTGCAGGGCCAGGGCCTGCAAGCCGCCTGGCCGGCGCTGCGCGAATCCTGGGCCACGTTCTTTCGAAAGCCGCACATCTGGACGATGCTGGCCGTCGTCTTCTTCTACCGCTTCGGCGAAGGGTTCATCGAGAAATTCGGCCCGTTGTTCATGCTCGACCCGCGCGGCGCCGGCGGCCTCGGCCTGGACAACCAGGCGCTGGGCGCCATCAACGGCACCGTCGGCACCATCGCCTTCATCGCCGGCGCGTTCCTCGGCGGCTTCGTCATCGCCCGCATGACGCTGCGGCGCTCGCTGTTCCTGCTGGCGCTCACGCTCAACGTGCCGCACGTGACCTACTTCTACCTGAGCCACGCGCTGCCCGACAACGTGGTCTGGATCGGCGCCATCGTCGCGGCCGAGAAGTTCGGCTTCGGCATGGGCTCGGTGGGACAGATGCTCTACATGATGCAGCAGATCGCGCCGGGCCCGTTCAAGATGACCCACTACGCCTTCGCCACCGGCGTCATGGCGCTGACCAAGTGGGCCACCGGCTCGGTCAGCGGCTGGGTCTACGCCGCGTTCGACCATCGCTACGCACCGTATTTCGCCTTCGTGCTCGCGATGTCGATCCCGCCGCTGCTGCTGGCCTGGTTCGCGCCGTTCCCGCATGGCGAGCGGGACGTAGCAGATGCCTGATACGTCGCTCTCGGGAAGGCGCGCCGCGGGACGAACGACAAAAGCGCCTGCCGCAGGAGACGCGCCAGCCGACGGTCGCTATCGACCGGGATGGCTCTTTGCCCAATCGAGCGCTTGCTGAAGCGTGGTCACCCAGACTTCCTCGCGGTGATTCGCCAGCCAGGCGATGAAGTCGCGGTGCACGGCGTCGGATACCTGGAGGTAGTCACCGCCGACGCCGTGAAACAGGAACACGGCCCATCCCCGGCCCGACTCGGCCCGCTGCACGAGATCGACGAGTTGCGCCGTCGTCGTACCCTCGCCGAAGCCCTGGGACGGCAGGTGCATCGGGTCGACGGTCGCCACGTCTGCGCGAAGGTCGGCCGGCAATGTCACGACGCCGCGCACATAGGTCACGAGCTTCGATTGCCGCAGCGCTTCCAGATAGTCCTGTCCGCCTGCAAGACTCTCGCCGCAAGGCGTCGCAAATCCGTGTTGGTACCGTCCGTCGAGCGCTGTCAGAAACACGTTTTGCCGGGCGATCTCCTTCAGCATGCTCGCGGGCGTGTATGCCTCGCTCGTGTAGCGGGGATCAGCCGGGAAGTCCGACTTGCTGCAGGCGTGGAAGATGGTGTGGTTGCCGAGCTCGTGGCCATTTGCAGCAACGGCGCGCCATCGGACAACATCCTTCTGCGGCGGCCCGGTCAGGAAGAAGGTCGCCTTGAAGTTCGCCGCGTCCAGTTCCGGAATGACGTTGTCGAGCTGGGATTCGAGAGCATCGTCATAGGTGAGAACCACCGCGGCCCGGGCACCGTTCGGCCAGACGTTCGACGCCTGCGACAGCGATGCTGCGAGGACGGCAGACAGGCCTATGAAGGCTGCGCCGAGCCGGCGCCTCCGTCTCGAAGAAATTCGAAAGTTGCGCATGGCGTTCGAACCTGCACAAGCGATCGCCACGCCAGAGGCGCTGCACGAAGCCCGGGCTCCGCGCCAGGCGACGGGGCCCGGGGCGCCCATCATTTCGCGGTCACCGTGAAGTTCGAGGAACTGAAGTTCAGTCCGCCCGACGACGACGTGATCTCGAAGCCGTACTGCACATCGCCGACGGCCAGGTCGGAGAACCAGCCCAGGCCCTTCAGGTAGTCGAGGATCGCGAGCACGTCGACCGCCGTGCTGTTGGTCTTCGTGGTGCGCAGGAACGAGTACACCATGTTGCTGCCGTTGTTGCCTCGATAGACGTTCCAGGTGCCGCCGCCCACGGTCACGTTCATGTACACCGGAATGGCGCAGCCGGCCGAGGTCCAGTTGTACGAGATCGGCTTGACGTTGCCGCAGCCGGCCGCCGTGCCGGTGTAGTTCAGCCAGAGCATGATCTCGTGCGCGTTGTTGCCGACCCAGACATCGAAGGTCGACTCCCACGCGCCGCCGGCAGGCGTCGTGGCCGCCCCGCTCGTCGACAGCGTGGACAGCGTGCTGATGGTGCGGTTGACCGTGTAGTCGATGTGCGGATACGACTTGATGCCGCCCGTGTCCGGCTGGTCGGACCAGACACCCCAGTCCGTATTGGAATTGGCCCAGATCGTCTGCGAGCCGACGGCGGTCCCGCTGCAGGGCGCCCAGACATCGTTGTTGAAGGTATAGCTGCCGTCGGTCCAGGTGGCGAACAGGTTGGCGGCCGAGCACGACGACGTGGCTGGCGAGGTGGCGCCCCAGGTCGCCGCGTGCGAGTCCGTCGCGGCGAGCGCAAGGGGAAGAAGAACGGCTGCGAGTGTGTGGTGAAGCGAACGCATATGTCTCCGGATGAATGGATGGTTGTGGAGTAACGCAAACCAGCCGTTCTGCGACGGCTCTCGCGCAAGACGAGCGCCATGGCAGCGTTGTCATCTTCGGCGCGAAGCTCATTCCATAGACGAATAATTTGTTCGAACACCCGTGCTAACCCGGGACTCTCCAACTCGAAGGGCCGTCCAGAGCGCGATGCCCGAGAAGACCAGGACGGCCAGGCTGGCGGTCAGGATCGCGGCACCGCGGAAGATCGCGCCGCCGCCCGAGCGAATGGCCCGCGTCAAGCGTTCGCTGCGTGCGGTTCGGAGCAGATAGCGCCTGCCATTGCGTTCGAACGGTGTCGTCAGCACCTGCATCGGAATGGAACCCTCGTAGGTCCGTGTCGTGTGCGCCGTCGCATGCACCGGCAGACGCCGGAGGACTTCCAACGCCTGCCCTGGCGAAGACGCGAACGTCTCCGCGTCCGTGTCGTCCAGCACTTGGAACGCCATGTCCTTCGACAGAGCGTCGTAGGACTCCTCGAGGCTCGATGGAATCCGGATGAATTCCAGGCGGCCGCTCGCATCGAAGTGCATCGCGCTCTCGATGGCGGCTTCTTCGATCTCGGGACCCTCCCAGGGGAATGGCTCGGGTCGAAGGCCGAGTACTACCGTTGTCGCGGCGCCGATCAAGGCCATCACGAGGACCAGCGCGGTCATGGCGGCCGGAGCGGCTCGCCCAACGAGGCCGGAGGGCAGGTCGAGGCTGTTTTTGAGGGGCGAGTTCATGGCTTCGAAGAGGGGTGATTTGCACGTCGCGGCCAATGCCGCGCCGCTTGCTCAGAGGCCGTTCGCGATGTCGGAGTTCGAATCGCCGGATCCCGACGGGATGTCGAGGATCTTGACGCCGAGGCCGTCGGATGTCGGCAGGGTGACGAGCAGGAGGTCGTCGTGGTCGCCCACGTTGAGTGCACCCGAGAAGAAGACCGTCTTCGTGCCCGCGCTGGCCAGGCGGATCTGGTAGATGCCGCTTGCCAGGCTGTAGGAGTCGGCGCCGCTCGCGGGACTCGGCGCCTGGCTGACGACGGCGGCCATCGTGGGCGCCACGCCGGAGATGTCGGCGCCGGGCGCGGTGATGTAGACATCCATCGTGCCTTCGACGGCCTCGCCCTTGACGATGCGCACGCGGGCGTTCGAGGTCACCGCGTTGTCGTAGGGATCTGAGATCTGCAGCAGGTCGTACATCGTCCCGGATCCGGGTAGGGCGACGATCGTGTAGCGCGTGGCGTTCTCGGCGCGCATCGACGTCGTGCCGAGTTCCGTGCCGGCGGCGGCGTCGCGGACATCCCAGGTCGACGTCGCGTTCACCGTGTCGAAGTACTTGGATGCGCCTTCGTAGCCCTGGGTGCCCGCATCGCCCTGCACTTCGCCTTTTCGATAGAGCGCGAGGGCCGGCGAGTTCGGCACGGCATTCACGAATCGCGCCTGTGGCGCGCCCAGGTTCAAGGCCTGGGCGACATCGTTGCCGCCGCACGCCGTCAAGGCGAGGGTGGTGCCGGCGAGGAGGGCGAGTTTGGAAAGAGCGTTCATCGGACAGCTTTCTTTGGAGGGGGTGGGTGTCGGTTTGCGAGGTCATCCCGCACCTCCAGGCCGATGGCCCGGATGCGAGTTCCCTCCGGGATGGACTCAGCGTTTGACGAGGTAGGCGACGAGTTCGTCCGCGCCCTTGTCGATGCCGGTCTTCGACGCGCTCATCGAGCCGATGCCGGCCCCGAGATTCCAGGCATTGGGGTATTGCTTCGACACGTAGGCCGCCAGCAACTCGTTCGTCGATGCCGAGTAGATCTCGACGGCGAAGCTCACGGAGCCGGTCAGCGCGCCCTCCTTGCCGCGCACGGCCTGCACGGCGTTGTAGGGACCGCCGAGGAGATCGAAGCGCGAGAGCGTGCTCAGCACGGGCGTGTTCTCCTTCGCGCCAGTGAGCGTCAGCCTGATCCGCAGCGCCTGGGCGCGCGGATCGGCGTTGTTCCTCGCCAAGGCGGCCAGCCTGTCGGAGAACGTGGCCTGCATGTACCTGGCCAGCTCGTTCTTGTCCTGCTCCGAGATGTCTTCGAACTGGTTGTCGGCGCCGGCGTAGACGATGACGGGGTCGACGGCGAACCTCGAGTACGCCCGCAGGTCGGCTGCGGACTTGTATTCGTACGGGATGCGTCCCGTCTCGTCGTGCGCGCTGGCCCGCATCTGGCTCGACGACGCGATACCCGAGTAAGGGACGGGCTGCGTGCTGGCGCAGGCCGTCAGGGCGCCGCACGCAGCAAGCGCGGCGACTCGGATTGATTTCAGCAGGATGGACATGGGCGTTCCCTGGGTGTGTTGAGGTGGGCTCTGCTATAAAAGAACCGTTACGTACAGTTCATTATTAAGTCGGGGGAAAACCCGTGTCAAGAAAAATGTACGATCGGGTCTACTTTTGAAGGAAGACGATGAAGGTCCGCACGGAGACACGCCGCAATGCCATCCTCGAAGCGGCCGTCGAGCTGTTCAAGGAAAAGGGCTACGAGCGCGCGTCGATGAACGAACTCGCGCGCCGGCTGGGCGGTTCGAAGGCGACGCTCTACGGCTACTTCCCGTCCAAGGAAGAACTCTTCGTGGCGGTGGTCAAGGCGGTGGCGACGGTGCATCTGGCCGATGCCATCGCTGCGCTTTCCGAGGACGCCGCGGCGCACCTGGGCCTGGAGGAGCTGCTGGTGCGGTTCGGCGAGCGGATGATGGTCGTCCTGACCAATGACGCAAGCGCCCTGGCGGTCTATCGCATGGTGGTCGGCGAAGCCGGACACTCCGTGGTGGGCCAGCTGTTCGATGAATCAGGGCCGGCCCAGCTGGGAGAGGCGCTCGCGGCGCTGTTCGCACGCGCGATCGAGCGCGGAGAGCTTCGCCGCGCCGATCCCAAGGTGCTGGCGGCGCATTTCAGCGCGCTGGTGACATCCGAGACGTCGAACCGGCTCTACCAGATGGATCCGGCGCCCATGGCCTTGAAAGACATCCGTCGCATGGTTCGGCGTGCAGTGGAGACGTTCCTGCTCGGCGCTGCGCCGCGAGCGCCCGCCGAAGGTGACTGAGACCGTCGGGCGCCATCGCGGCGAGCGCACAGAACGATCGTTCCGCTCGATGGCGTCCTCGACCAACCCGGGCTATCGTGGGCTGCGAACTCGCACGGTTCGCCGCTGAAGCCATCCTGCCACCCGGGCCTGCGAGATCACGACCCTCGCGGACGCCGGACATCCTGATGCAGCTGTCGGCGAGCGTCCACCGGGTCCGCCCGCGAGCCTTCCTCGACCCGCGCATCGGGCGCGACGGCAGGTCTTCCCTGGCGTCGTCGTAGGGGGTGGCAAGCTCGACAATTTCCCCACCCCACGCTGCCATTGGGCTACCATTTCGCCCGAGGCGATCATCCTGCTGGCGTGTCCGGGAGCGTCTTCAACGGCGGGCATACGACCCCGATCGGGTCGTTGGAGAGACAGCATGAAGGGCGTTTTCCTGGCATGGGCCATGGCCTGTGTCCCATCAGCCGTCGTGGCGCAGGGCTCCGCAGCCCCGGCGTCCGGCACCGCCTCGATTGCTTCGGCGGACGCCACCAGAAACTACCTCGCCGAGGCCAGGCGTGTCGTCGATGCCGCCGCGCAGCCGACGCCGGCCTGGACGGGGCCGCGCACCGGCCCGCGCGCCCAACCCGGCAAACGCATCGCGCTGGTCAACGAGGACCTGCGCAACGGGGGCATCCTCGCAGTGGACGAAGGCGTGCTCGAGGCCGCCAAGGTCATCGGCTGGAGCGTGAAGGTCTTCGATTCCGGCGGGACGCTGGAAGGACGAAAGAAGATGCTCGACGACGCCCTGAACAGCCGTCCCGACGGCCTGATCGTCTTCGGCGGCGACGCCCACGCGCTTGCGCCCTGGCTGCAGCCGTTCGCGGAACGGCACATCCCGATCGTCGGGTGGCACGTGGCGGCGCAGGCCGGTCCGGTGTCCGGCACGCCGGTGGCGATGAACGTGTCCACGGATCCGCTCGAGGTGGCGCGCGTCACGGCGCTGGCAGCCATCGTGCAGTCGGGCGGACACGCCGGCGTCGTGGTCTTCACCGACACGAACTACGAATTGCCCCGAACCAAGGCGGAAGCGATGGCCGCCGTGGTGCGCGGTTGCCCCGGCTGTACGTTGCTCGAGGTGCGCGACGTCTCGATCTCGCGCAACGCCGAACTGATGCCGGGCACGGCGCGGGCGCTGCTGGCGCGCTACGGCAGGCGCTGGACGCACGCGCTCGCGATCAACGACATCTATTTCGACTACGCCGTGCCGGTGCTGACGCAGTCCGCCCTGCCCAACACCGCCCTGAGCATGCTCTCGGCCGGTGACGGCAGCGAATCGGCCTTCCTGCGCATCCGCAAGGGGACGTTCCAGACCGGCACCGTGGCAGAACCCCTGAACCTGCATGGCTGGCAACTGGTCGACGAGATGAACCGGCTGTTCGCGGGCGAGCGCGTCACGGGGACCGTGTTCCCCGTGCACCTCGTCACGGCGGAAAACGTCGATGCGGACGGCGGTGACCGCCTGCTCTACGACCCCGCCAACGGGTACCGCGACATCTATCGGCGCATCTGGCAACGTCCGTGAAGCTTCCCATTCCTCAATCGCTCGCCGCGCAGTTCACGCTCGTGGTGTCCTGCCTTGCAGCCCTGGTGGTCGCGGTGGGCGCCACCACCGTGTATTCGTTGGCCGGCTCCGCCCATGCTGTCCGCCAATTGGCCGACCAGCGCCTGGCCCGGCTGCAGGATGCGCAGGACTTGCAGCAGCACACGCTGAAGATCGAGCGCCTGTCGATGCAGCTGTCGTCCGCCAGCACCGTCGACAGTCTGCGCGAGACGCACCGGCAGGTCATCGAGCACCTGGAGTCGTTCGACCAGCTGGTGGAACGGTTGGCCGCCGCGGCCGTCAGCGGCGATGCCGACATGCTGGCGCTGCACCGATCGAGCCAGCGCTTCCGCAACACCGTCAACATCGAGGCCCAGGTGCGCGAGAACATCCTGGGCGCGGCCGGGCACGCGCCACCTGCCGACGCGCCGGCCGTGTCGTCGACAGGCCTGGATGCCGACTTGCCCCGCGAAGCCGACGCTCTGGCCGCGGCGGCGCGGCAGCTGTCGGACTTCTTCACGCGTGACTATCGCGATGCGGTGCAACGCTTGGCCGACGAGTCGGATCGCACGCGCAGCTGGGTCATCGGCGAAGTCGGCGTGAGCCTGTTGCTCGCGTGGCTGATTGCCCGCGTGTTCCTCGGGGGCCACGTCGTGGCGCGCTTGCGCCTGGTCAGCCATGCGCTGCGGATCGGCGATGCCGACGGGGCGCAGGCCGGCGTTCCCGTCCATGGCGGCGACGAGATCGCCGACATGGCGCGGGCCGTGGAGCAATTCCTGGAAGACCGGCGCCGGCGCGGCCAGGCCGAGGACGCGCTGCACCGGCTCAATGTCGAACTCGAGGCGCGCGTCGCGCAGCGTACCGCCGAACTCAGCGCGTCCCTGGCGGCCCAGCGGGCCGAGGTCGCCGAGCGCCAGCTCGCCGAGGAGTCCGCGCGCGCCAGCGAGCACTTCCTCAACAACATTGTCGAGAACATCCCCGACATGATCTTCGTCAAGGACGCGGCCACCCTGCGTTTCGTCCGCTTCAACAAGGCTGGAGAGCAACTGCTCGGCTACCCCCGCGAGACGTTCATCGGCAAGGATGTCCACGACATGTTCCCGAAGGACGAGGCCGATTTCTATGCGCTGAAGGATCGCGCGGTGCTGGAGTCGCGCCGCACGGTCGACATACCGGAGGAGCCGGTGCATACGCGCCATGGCGCGCGCTTGCTGCACACGATGAAGATACCCATCCTCGACATGCGCGGCGAGCCGCTGTTCCTGCTCGGCATCTCGCGCGACATCACCGAACAGAAGCGCGCCGACGAGGAACTGCGCCGCCATCGCGAGCACCTCGAGGACATGATCCAGGAACGCACGGCGGAACTGGTGGTCGCCAAGGAGCAGGCCGATGCGGCCAACCAGGCCAAGAGCGACTTCCTGGCCAACATGAGCCACGAGATCCGCACGCCGATGAACGCGATCCTGGGCATGTCGTACCTCGCCCTTCAGAGCGGCCTCGACCCGCAGCAGCTGCATTACGTGCAAAGAGTGCACGGAGCGGCCGAATCGCTGCTCGGAATCATCAACGACATCCTCGACTTCTCCAAGATCGAAGCGGGCAAGCTGGACATCGAGTGCGTCCCGTTCGATCTCGGCAACGTGATGGACAGCCTCGCCAACCTTGTCGGCCTGAGTGCCGAGGAGAAGGGGATCGAGCTGTTGTTCGCGCAGCCACCCCGGTTGCCCACCGACCTGATCGGCGATCCGTCGCGCCTGGGCCAGGTACTGCTCAACCTCGGCTACAACGCCGTCAAGTTCACGGAGCGCGGCGAGGTGATCGTCGGCATCGACATCGTCGAGCGCACCGCCGAGTCCGTGCAACTGCGGTTCGAGGTGCGCGATACGGGCATCGGCATGACGCCCGCGCAGCAGCGCCGCCTGTTCCAGCCGTTCTCGCAGGCCGACGCCTCCACGAGCCGCCGCTACGGAGGCACTGGCCTCGGGCTGGCGATCAGCAGCCAGCTGGTGCGCCTGATGGGCGGCGAGATCGAGGTCGAGAGCGTGCATGGCGTCGGCAGCCGCTTCCACTTCTGCCTGCGCTTCGATCTGCCGGCCGAGCCTGCGGTGCCGCAGTCGTTCGACGCGCCAGCGCTCCACGGCAGCAGGGTGTTGATCGTCGACGACAACGCCGGGGCTCGCGAAATACTGTCCGCGATGAGCTGCGCGCTGGGCCTGCGGCCCGACACCGCCGTCGATGGCCGCGAGGCATTGCGCAAGGTGGAGCTCGCCGACGCCTGCGACAAGCCATACCAGGTGATGCTGCTCGACTGGAAGATGCCTGGCATCGACGGTGTCGAATGTGCCCGTCTGCTCGCTCAGCGCGAAGGCGGCCGCCACCCGGCGCCCACGGTGCTGATGCTGACCGCCTTCAGCCGCGACGACGTGCGGCGTCGCCTGGACGAATGCAGGCTCGTCGTCGGCGCGCTGCTGATCAAGCCGGTGACACCGTCGACGCTCTTCGATGCGTGCAGCGCCGTGCTGGGCCTGCCGACGCATCGCAAGCCGCGGTCGACGAAGCGCGAAGAAGCCATGCTCGCCCACCAGGAGCGGCTGCGTGGCGCGCACCTGCTGCTGGTGGAGGACAACGTGATCAACCGCGAAATCGCGCTGACGGTGCTCAACCGCGCCGGCATTGTCATGGACGTCGCCGGCGATGGCGAAGAGGCGCTGGCGATGCTGGGCCGGCGGCATTTCGACGGAGTATTGATGGACTGCCAGATGCCCGTCATGGACGGCTACGCAGCGACTCGCGCCTTGCGCCTGCAAGCGCGATGGCGCGAGCTGCCGGTGATCGCGATGACCGCGAACGCGATGGCCGGAGACCGCGACAAGGCGCTTGCTGCCGGAATGAACGACCACATCGCCAAGCCCATCAAGGTCGAGGAGATGTTCGCCACGCTCGCTCGCTGGATCCGGCCGTTGGGGGCGCCCGCCGGCGCGCCGACCGGGCTCGCGAGGAGCGAAGCGCGCGACGACCCGCTGTCGAACCTGACGGGCATCGACAGCCGCGCCGGCGTCGCCGCGATGATGGGCGACAGCACCCTGTACACGCACTTGTTGCGCATGTTCCGCGATCGCGAGGCCGACTTTGCGGAGCGCTTCCGGGCTGCACGCGCGCGCGGCGACGCGGCGACGGCGATGCGCATGGCGCACGACCTGAAGAGCGTCACGGGATCGCTCGCGGTGCTGGCGGTCCACCAGGCGGCGTCCGACCTCGAGCGGGCGTGCATCGATCGCGACGAGGACGCTCGCGTCGAGGTGCTGCTGCAGGACGTCACGCGCCCGCTGGGCGCGGTCGTCGCGCAGCTGAAGACGCTCTGACGGCGCCGGAGGCGATTTGCGATTGCCAGGCGATTCCGCTCGCGCGGCATGCTGCGTCTGCGTATCGCATGGGGGCCGAAGAAGAAGAAAAGCCTTGCAAGTCGATGACTTGCAAGGCTGTTGTCTGGCGCGCCCGACACGGTTCGAACGTGCGACCCCTGCCTTCGGAGGGC
>FSXQ01003474.1_pt1 | contig 14237 bp, 12 predicted proteins | sample 1638011 | NCBI WGS metagenome assembly FSXQ01 (sample SAMEA3914789, study PRJEB12502) | metagenome | biome: forest; material: soil | place: Canada | collected 2011-07-03 | depth 0.3 m | reverse complement strand
GTGGCCGCCGCGCTGTTCGGCGAGGGCATGAGCTCGCCGCTGATGAACGAGATCCGCGAGCGCCGCGGCCTCGTCTACTACGCCGCGTGCTCGGCCGACATCATGGAGGCCTGCGGCCAGTTCGTGATCGAGGCGTCCACCACGCCGGACAAGGTCGACGAGCTGCTGCGCGAGACGCATCGCCTGCTGCAGGGCCACGCGGCCTCCGTGGGGGCGCTAGATCTCGAACGCGCGCGCAACCAGATCTCGGTGCGCCGCGTGCGCGCGCAGGAGCGCCCGGTGCGTCGCGTCGAGGATGCCGCGCTGGACCTGTTCGTGCACGGCCGCCTGCGCTCGCCCGAGGAACTGCACGAGCGCGTCGAGAGCGTGACGGCCGACCAGGTGCGCGACGCCTTCGCGCGCATGCTCGCGGCGCCGCCCGTGCTCGCGATCGCCGGCAAGCTGGGCGCGCTCACCGGCGAACGCCTGCGCGAGCTGGTCGCAGCACCCGAGCCGCGCGCTCGGGCTTCGGCGAATGCCCGCCGCACCGCGTCAACAATGCACTGATCATGCTGAACGTATCCGACGAAGACATCCAACGCACCGTCTCGCAACTCGGCGAGGGCGACCGGCGCGACACGGAGATCGAGATCGCCGTGCGCCGCTTCGCCACCGACCCGCTCACGGTGCGCCGCCTGGTCGACTGGGTGCCCGAGGCCTTCGGCTACGTGCTGCTGCCGCACGTGGGCACCGTGACGCTGCCCACCACCTTCAGCGCCCGCGCCAAGGACGGCACGTGGAAGGAGTTCGCGTTCGATCGCGAGCCCATCTTCGGCCAGGCCGTCACCATCGCGGCCGCCATGTACAAGCAGAATCCGCGCGGCGTGTTCTCGGCCGTGGCCAAGCGCAGCGCGATGGTGCAGGTCGTCAACAAGACGCTCAACGAAGGCGGCAAGGTGGACGGCACGAAGGTGGCCGGGCCCGCGATGGCCAACGTGCCAGCCGAGTTCTACGAAGCCAAGCCGAAGTCGGGCTCGACGTCGTTCTGGCGCAAGCTGGTCGGCTGACCTAGCGTATCGACATCCAGCGCATCTCGCCGGTCTCGGTGTCGAGGCTGGCCAGGCGGCCCTGGTCGTCGAAGGCGATCCACATCGAGCCTTGCGTCCGCAGCTGGACGCGCGATTCGCGCGGCCAGGTCCAGCGGCCATGGACACGCCCGGTGCCGATGTTGACGATCTCGATCACACGCTTCGTCTGCGCCTCTGCGACCGGCTTGGCGATCGCGAGCCATGCGCCGGCGGCCGCGCACAGCGTTTCCGGGCCGTACCAGGGCACCACCGTCGGCGTCGCCGTCGGCGGGTAGAGCGGCCGCACGTCGGCCTTGTCGCTGGCTGGATCGAGCGGGATGATCTCGATGAGGCCGACATCGTTTGCAAGCAGGCGCACGCTCTGCTCGCCCTGGAGCGGCAGCTCGTCGCGCGTGCGCAGGCGGCGGCCCGGCAGCGCGTAGTTCCACTGCTGGAACCCTTCGACCGTCTGCAGCAGCCAGAACTCGGTGTCGTCGCTGGCGTCGATGGCGACCACGGCGCCCGGCAGGTCGCCCACCTGCCACAAGACCTCGGCGAGCCCGGGCGTGGTGTCCAGCACCTGCACCCGGTTGCCAATGCCCACGCTCCAGCCGATGCCGTCGAAGCGGCGCGCGAACGCGCCGAACTCGTGCTGGCCGAGATCCTGCGACTGGCCGCGCGCGAGGTCGAGCCGGCTCACGCGCCACGTGCGTTCGCGCTTGGCGAGCGCCAGCGCGCTGGCGCCGTCGTGGGCGATGACGAGCTGGTGCGCCGGCACCGCGAACGTGGCGATGCGGCGGCCGCGGGCGTCCACGCGCACGGCGCCGGCCTCGCCCAGCGCGACCAGGAACTCGCCATCGGGCAAGGCCACCGCGTCGACGATCGCCAGCGCGCCGGCGTCGGGCGCCTCCCAGACTACCAGCGCCTTTTCCTTGGCGAGCGGCACGAGCTGCGCGCCGGGCCAGGCCGACGACGGCATGTCGGCCGACAGCGCCGCATCGCCGGCGAGCTGCACCAGCTGACGCATCTGCGCGGCTGAAAGCGAGAGCGTCGGCGCATCGGCGAACAGCGCCCCGGCCAGCACCGCCGCGAGCCGGCGCGCCATGGCGTCCACTGGCGACGCCAGTTGCAGCAGCTCGAGCGCGAGCGCGACACGTTCGGCGGCGAGCTGCGGGTCGTCGCGCAACGCGGCGATTGCTTCGCCACGCGTGGCCAGCGTCTGCGGCAGGCACTGCGCGCGCAACGCCAGCGCCCGCGCAGCCAGCGTGCCGCCGCCGGCCTCGGCCACCTGCAGCCACTCGGCGGCCTTCGCGCGTTCGCTCTCCAGGCGCCACACCACGTGCACCGCGGACAGCCAGCGCCCGCGCGCGGCGAGCGACTCGCCCCATTCGCGACGCAGCTGGTTCGCGGCGTCGGGCCAGCGCTTTTCGAGCAGCGTCACCGCGGCGTCGAAGGCGTCGTCGCGGCGTGCCACCATCACCGCGAGCTGCCAGTTGCCGGCCAGCGCGTGCAGCCGCACGATCTGCGCGGCGGGCATGTCCCAGCCCAGCGCGAGTTCGGCGGCCTGCGCGTGGCGGCCGTGCTTCTCGAGATAGTCCAGCGCTTCCTGGCGCGCGTTGAGCAGCTCGGCCAGCACGAACACGGCCTCGTCGATGCGGCCCTGTCGATCGAGCTGCTCGAAGGTGCGGCGGTACAGCGCACGCAGGTGACGCTCGAGGTCGTCGCCCAGGCCGATGGCGGTGGCCGGGCCGCGCGTCGTGCGCAGCCCCAGCCCGCTGCGCGGCGTCAGGCGACCGAGCTGCTGGCCCAGCGACTGCTCGCCGTTGCCCAGCGGGATGGCGTGGCGCAGCGCGTCGCCGAGCTCGCCCTCGTCGAACATCTTGAGCATGCGTTGCAGGTAGGCCGAGTGCTGCGCGCCGAGCAGGTTGGCGATGCCCGTGGTCATCGCCAGGCGCGCGGCCCATTGGCGCCAGCGCTGCGGCACGACGCGGGCGGTGGCGCGCGCGGGCAGCGCACGCATCGCGCGACGCGCGCGGGCGCGCAGGCCCTCGCGCGGCGCGCCCGGGGCGGCGCTCGCGTTCGCATTCGCGCCGCCGCCCTGCGTGCCGGCGCGCGATCCGTTCTGGCGCAGGAACAGGAACAGCAGCACGCCCAGCGCGACCAGCACGCCCGGGTTGAAGTGGCTGGTGCTCGCGCCGTCGGTCGACGCGCCGTCCTGCGGGTTGCCGGAGAGCAGCGACACCACCAGCAACAGCAGGCACACGACAACGATCCCGATCACCACGCGCGAACCCGCGCCCATGTCGGAGCGGAAGCCGGTGTGCGTGCCGCCGCTGCTCGATCCGCTCGCGCCGTGCGTGCCATTCGCGCGGGCCGGCGCGGCGTTCGCCGTGCGTTCGCGATGCCGCGCCAACGCGGCCAGCAGCCCGCGCGCGTCGGCGCTCTGCTGCGCCGGCACCGCATCGCCGAGCACCTCGCGCAGCTCGCGCGCCGGCGGCTCGACGAGCACGCGTTCGGCCGGCGGCAGCCGGCAGTCGGCCATGTCGACGAAGCCGATGGCGACGTCCAGCCACGCCGACGGATCGACCGGCTTCGCGTCGGCGAGGCTCAGCGCGCGCCAGTCCGCGCCCAGCGCCAGCAGCACGTCGGCGTGGGCGCGGCCGGACAGCTGCGCCGGCGCGATGTCGGCGCTGCACAGCGTGCCGGCCACGCGCTGCAGCGGCCAGCCGGGCAGCGCCTCGCAGTCGGCGTCGCGCGGCGCGGCGAACTGCAGCAGCTCGCCGTCCGGCCAGCGCGCGAGCGTGCTGCCGGCGCGCCACAGCTGCAGCACGAGGCGGCGGCGCGTGGCCTCGTCGTACCAGGCGTCGGGCAGCCAGACGCCCGCGATCGCGCGATGCCCGGCGAGCACCGGACGCGCGATGGCGGCGGCGGTCGCGTGGTCAGGCGGCGTCATGGGCGGGCGTGTCGTCGGTGACGATCAGCAAGGCCTCGAGCGTGGCCGGATCCAGCACCACCAGCCGGCGATCGCGCGTGAGCGCCGCCACGTGGCCGGTGACCTGGCAGACGCTGCAGCGCTCGATGACGGTGGGGCTTTCGTACAGCGTGGTGTGGCTCCCCGGCGTGACCAGGCGCAGGCGTCGCTTGTCGCCGGACAGCACCACCAGCGCGGGCGGTTTCGTGCCGCGTTGGTTCGCGAGGCCGACGCCGCGCTCGCCCTGGGCCAGGCGCACCTCGCTGGACTGCGCGCCGTCGGTCTCGTCGAGCGCGCGGCCCAGGGTGGTGATGGTGAAGATCTGCCACACGGCGCCCGACGCCACGCGGTGCTCGTAGGCCAGGCTGCCGATCTGCGCGGCCGGCGTGCCGAAGCCGAGGACCGTGACGACGATCTCCGGCGCGGTCGTCGTTACCGGGCACAGCCGGCGCCGCATCGCCGACGCCTTGCCGTTGGCCGTGACCTGGCGCAGCCAGATGCCGTCGCCCCACACCATCGCGTAGGCCAGCGTGGCCGGGCCCAGCGGCGCCATCACGCGCACCTGCTTGTCGAGAACCAGGGAGATGTCCTCGAGCGAGGCCGTGGGCACCGCCTTGCCGGGCGTGTTCCAGCTGACCAACTGGCTCCTCGCGTCGAGCACGCACGCGAGCTTGGACTTCTGGTCATCCAGGGTGACCAACGGCAGCACGCGGCCGGTCGACGTGCTGGCGCCGAAGTGTTCCGGGTCGGGGCGAGGTCGCAGGCCGATGCCCCGCACCTGCCAGAAGGACAGCATGTTGCCGATGGCCACCACCGCCTGGCCTTCGCGGCCGCGCAGGCCCATTGCGAGCATGGAGCCCGACGCCGTCCACTCCTGGCGCCGCGGCCTCGCCAGCTTGCTCTGCCCCGCGCGCGGCACGGCGAACACGAGCATCGCCGGCTTGCCCAGCTCGGGAACGCCCACGTAGCCCGGCGGCGAGCTCATCACCAGGCCCTGCGTGAGCGACATCCTGTTGGCGCGCTGCGTGCGGTTGACGGGCAGGCGCGGCGCCGCGACGCGCGTCCTGAAGTCGCCGCGCAGCAGCGTCGTGATGTCGGCCGCCGGCGGCAACGGCAGCGTCGCGAGGCGCTTCGTGCCGGCGCCGGCGAGGCGGGCGTCGAGCGCGTCGCCGGCCAGCTGCACCTGCAGCGAGAGCACGCGCTCGTCGCGCTGCGAGCCGTCCGGCAGGCCGGGGCCGGGTGCACCGATCCACCAGACCTCGCGCTCGCCGTCAGCCGCCGATTCGCGCAGCGCGGCGCGCCACGCGTCGACGTCCTGCGCGGTGGCGGCCTCGAAGCGGCGCGCCTTCATCAGCTCGCCGAGACGCGCCGGCGCGTCGCCCGCGCGCAGTGGGCCGGGCTCCTGCAGCACGCCCCAGCGCAGCGTGCCGCCTTGCTCCTCGGCGCGCCGCGCGAGCAGGATCCACGCGGCCAGGTGCGCCGCGCGCGCGGCGCCGAGCGCGCGCGGGCCGCAGTCGAACACGGCGACGACGGAGCGCTCGATGCGCGCGGCGCGCATCCGCGGCGCCAGGAACAGGTGCTCGGACGCGGCCGCGCGGCGCAGGAACTCGTCGGGCAGCTCCTCGGCCAGCAGCCATTCCGACACCAGCAGCCGCTCGTACGGCCCGCGCGAGCGCAGGTCGCCCAGGCCGTCGGGCTCGGGCTGTCCGCCGCGTCCCGACGCGGCCGCGGTGCCCACGAGGTCGGCCAGCCGACGCACCAGCTCGCCGACCTGCTGCGCGAGTTCGGCGTCGAACCAGCCCAGCCACTGTTGCCAGGGCTGCAGCGGGCGCGGCAGGTCGATGATGTCGCTCATTGGTCGACCCTCCGCCTGGCGGCTGCGGTGCGAGCGCCTTCGGGCGGCCGGGCGTCGCTCATGCTGAAGCGCGGCCTCGCAGGTGCGCGGCGAGCGTGGCCAGCAGCGCGTCGGTGGCGGGCAGTTGGCGATCGAGCGGCAGCACCGCGGTGGGCTCGTTCCAGAGCAACAGCGGCGCGCGGCCGTGGCGGGCCTCCAGCGCGCGCCACAACAGGTCGGCGGGCGCGGTGGGCTCGACGTGCGTGGGCAGCCACAGCGCGGGGCTCGCGACGCCGGGCGCGGCGTAGCGCACGCCTTCGACCCACGGCAGGTCGTCGCTCGGGCCGAGCACGACGAGCCATTCGGCCGTGCCGGTGGCCGTGAGCGAGGCGCGGCGTTGCTCGGGCAAGGCGGCCAGCCGCGCGAGCAGGCGCGTGGCGGCGACGCCGTGGCCGACGGCCGCGCGCGGCGCGACCGCGTCCGCGACGGGACGCCACGTCCACGAGGTCGCCGGCAGCGAGATCACCTCAGGCCGCGCCGCCGCTCATCGTGAGCGTCTGCGACGAGCGCAGTGCCTCGGCCACGCGCAGGCGCGCGCGCAGCTGCTCGCGCAGGGGCGCGAGATCGGCGGGCAGCTGGTCGGCGGCGAAGTTGGCGTCGATCTCGCGCAGCACTGCCTCCAGGTTCGCCGAGTCGGGGACGTCCTGCTCCAGCGTGCCGGTGCCGCTCGCGAGACACGCCTGCGCGGCCTCGACCAGCCGCGCGGCGCGCGAACGCGGCTGCAGCGTGGCGGCCTCGACGGCGTAGTGCAGGTGCGGATGCTCGGCGACCGCGAACAGCTCCTTCAACGCGTCGCGCGCCTGCAGCTGCGCGGCCTGCGTGGGCAGCGCGTAGAACAGCGGCCAGAGGTCGGACGGCGTGGCGTCGAGGCGACCGGCGAGCACGGCGGCCGCGGCGACGAGGCGCTGCGACTTCACGATGCGCCGGTCCGACAAACGCACGCCCGCCGCGCGCAGCTGGCGGATCGCCTGCGCCAGCGCGGGCCGCACGGCGTCCATGCGCACGTCGCGCAGCTGGCTCGAGAGCAGGTCGAGCGGCGCGAGCGCGTGGGTGTCGGACATCGTGGTGAAGTCCGAGCGCCAGCCGCCCTGCAGCAGCGATTCGAGCTGCGAGTCGGCCACCGGCTCGATGAACGCGTGCAGCAGGAAGCGGTCGGCGAACGCGGCCAGGCCTTCGTCGTCGGGCAACGCGTTGGCCGCGCCCACGCACACGCGCAGCGGGCAGGCGAGCTGCGTGTGGCCGCGGCGGAAGCGGCGCTCGTTGAGCACGCCCAGCAGCGTGTTGAGGATGGCGGTCGAGCCGAGGAAGACCTCGTCGAGGAACGCGACGTCGGCCTCGGGCAGCATGCCGGTGACGTCGGTCTCGACGGTGCCGTCGCGCAGCTTCTTCAGGTCGACGGCGCCGAACAGCTCGGACGGCTCGGTGAAGCGACCGAGCAGGTACTCGAAGTAGCGGCCGCCCAGCGTCTGCGCCACGCGTCGCACGACGGCGCTCTTGCCGGTGCCCGGGGGGCCGATCACGAGCAGGTGCTCCTGGGCGACGGCCGCCAGCACGATCAGTTCGGCGAGCGGCTCGCGGCCGACGAGGCCCGCGGTGGCCTGCTGGAGCCCGGCCCGCAGGTGGCGGGCGGCGTCTTGCAAGGAATTCGTCATGGCGCGGACGGGTGGCACCCGCCTTCAGTCGGACCGCGCCGCCGGACCGGCGCCTCCCAGCGCCGCTCCCGTCCGGAGGCGTCGCGCCATTATCGCGGGCGGCGCATGCATACTCGGCGGCGCGCGAGAGGAGGCGCTTTCGATGAAGAAGATGCAATGGTTCGCCGCGACCCTGGCCCTGGCGCTGGGCGCGGCCTCGAGCACGTCGGCGCTGGCCGGCTGCAACGCGCGCGTGGGGGCGCCGGCGATCGTCGACACCTCGATGCTGGTGGTCACGCCGACCTCGATGGACGTGGCGGTCGAGTCCGGCCATCGGCTCGTCACCACGCTGGGCACGATCGCCAACCCGTCGCGCGACTGCTTCCAGAACGTGGTGCTGGAACTGCAGTACTTCGACGCCGCGAAGAACCACGTCGACACCGTCACCGAGGCCGTCGACGGCCTGGTGGTGCCCGCGGGCGACACGGTGCAGTTCCGCGTGCGCGAATCGGCGGCGCGCGACGCCACGGCCTACGTCTCGCAGAGCGTGCGGGTGGTCGACGCCGGCGTGCGCTGGACGAAGGAGCCGCCGTCGGGCCAATCGTTCATCGACCTGCTCGTCTCGTGGGCGCCGATGCTGCTGCTGATCGGCGTGTGGGTCTACTTCATGCGCCGCTACAGCAGCGGCAAGTCGCTGCAGGGGCGCATGTTCGCGGTCATGGAGCAGCAGCTGGAGGTCGCGCGGGCGCAGGGCCTGGCCGTCCAGAAGGCGGCTGCGGCGCTCGAGCGGCGCGCCGCCGGCGACGACGCGCCGCGCTGACTCGCCTTTTCAGGGCTGCGTGCGGACCTGCCAGTCGGCGCGCTGGGCCGCGCTGCGGCGCGCGAGGCCAGCGGTGACGTCGCTGCAGCGTTCGGCCTTGTTGATGGCGAGCCAGCCGTCGACGACCGCCCACGAATCGGCGGCGTCGCGCGACGTGTCGCCGGCGCCATCGATGGCGAGCTTCAGGACCTCGCATTCGTTGACGTCGTAGCTGGTCTCGTCCGGCCGGCGTTGCGGCCAGCCGCGTGCGGCGCGCGCGAGATCGGGCCAATCGGCGTTGCGCGCCGTGACCAGCGCCAGCACGCTGCCGTGCGTCATCGTCGTCGCGATGTCGGCGTCGCTCATGCGCGCGAGCAGGGCGTGCGCCTCGTCGGGCGGCAGGCGCGTGATGAAGGTGCCGTCCTTGTAGGGAATGGCCTGGCCGGCCGCGAGGGCCGCGGCGCGGATGTCGGCGTGCTGGGCGCCGGCCATGCCGAAGTCGAACGCGCTGTCGATGTAGGGGTCGGCCATCACCACTGCGCGGCGCGGCGACGCGGGCGTGCCCTGGCCCACGAGCGACGGCGTCACGGCGAGCAGGTCGGCGATGACGGCCATGCGGCGCGCGTGGGCCGTCCTCTCTTCGACGCCGTGGCGGCGGCCGGGCGGCGACGCGGCGTAGAACACCGGCTTCATGCCGTCGGCGTCGGCGAGCGCGGGGTCGGCGCCCTTGGCCAGCAGCAGGCGCACCGCGGCGTCGTTGCCGGCGGCCGCGGCGGCATGCAGCGCGGAGCGGCCGTCCGCGCCGACGGCGGTGGGCGACAGGCCGATCGCGATCAGGTTCGCGAGGGAGTTGTCGCCCTCGCGATCGAGCTCCGCGGGGTTGTCGAACCAGAGCGCCAGCGGCGTGGCGGGTGCCGTGGCGTCCATCGGCGCGCCGTGCTGCTTCAGCCATTCGAGGCAGGGCAGGCAGCCCCACGCGGCGGCCACCTGCGCCGCGTCGACGGCACCGGGGCCGTCGGGGCGGAAGCTGGCGCCGTGCGCGAGCAGGTAGTCGGCCACCGGAATGCCCGCGGGCGTGCGCAGCGCCTGTTGCAGCGGGCTCAGCGGGGCCGCGTACGGACGCGCGTCGATCGGCCGCGCGAGCGCGTTGACGTCGTGGCGCGCGTCGACCAGCGCCTTCACGGCGTCGAGGTGCGCGTTCTGTGCGGCGCAGCCCAGAACGTCGTGGTGCTCGAAGTCGTCGGGCACGATGCCGGCGCGCAGCATCTTGCGCAGGTTGCCGGCCTCGCCGTGGCACGCCGCGGTCCAGGCGCTCAGGCTGCGCACTTGCGGGTTCAGCCACGCGCGCAGCGACATCTCGTCCGGGAGCTGGTCGTGATCGAGGACGACGTAGACCAGCTGGGCGCGCGCCGCGTAGCCGCCGGCCAGCACCACGACCACGGCCGCGAGCAGCGACCAGCCCCAGGGGAACGCCTGGCGCGGCGCTTCGACGTGTCGCTTGCGGGTCGGCGTCGGCGCCGGCGTCGATGCCGCGGCGCGGCGCGTCGGGACCGGCGCGGCGCTCGGCGACGACACCGTGCCGTCGTCCTCGCCGATGCCGTCGGGCGCCGCGATGCCGATGGCGATGCGGGCGAGCGCCGCGGTGCAGAGGATCTCGACGGCGAAGAGGGTGGCCAGCGCTAGCGCCGCGCGCAGCAGCACGAACGACAGCAGGTGGTGCGTCAGGACGGCGCTCAGTCCGCCCAGCACGACGTCGCCGCCGCCGCCCGAGATGGCCGTGGCCAGCACGAACACGCACGCCCCGATCACCATGTAGCCGAGCGTCACCAGCAGCCAGAGGCCGCGGCGCACGGCGAGCGCCGCGTCCACATCCACGCGTGGCAGCACGGGGGCCAGCACGCCGCGCACGACCGGACTGCGCGCGGCCCACACCTGCACGGCGAACACCGCGAGCCCGAGCAGGCGCGTATTCACGAGGTCGTAGGGCTCGACGAAGCGGGTGACGAAGTCGGGCAGCACGGAGGTCGCCAGCAGGAACGGCATCCACCAGCCGCGGTAGGCGGCCACGTCGGGCAGGTGCGGCGTGTCCGGATCGGTGCCCAGCGCTCGTGGCACGATGATGGCGCACGCGCGCCGCACGGCTGGCGGCAGCAGCCAGAGCGTCAGGAAGAAGTCGAGGACGTAGCGCAGCAGGTCGCGCAGCACCCAGGGAAACAGGTTGGTGACGAACCAACCCACGATCAGCAGCACGATCGCGCCGACCACGCGCCCGAGCACGCTCCACGACAGCACCGCGCGCACCAGCGCCGACCAGATCGCTCCATCGAGCAGGCAGCGCAGCGCCACGCCCGGTGCCTCCCTCAAGGCCTTGTTCATCGTCTTTCTCCCTGTGTGCCCGGGACTATAGGGGCGGGGAGGCCGCGGGCCGCGTGCGGAAGTCACGCTCGCGGCGGACGATTTCTAGACGTGCCGCTCGCTCTCGTGCCAACGGCCCAGCAGCGCGCGGCTCAGCGCGCCGGTGCACAGGTACAACGCGACACCGGTCAGCGCCACCAGCGTCAACGCGGCGAACATCTTCGGGATCTCGGTGCGGAACGCCGACTCGAGGATGCGCGAGGCGAGACCCGTGTCGCGCCCCGCCGCGCCGGCCGCGAACTCGCCGCCCACCTCGCCGATCAGCGAGAGCCCGCCCGCGATGCGCAGCCCCGTCATGAACGACGGCAGCGCGGCGGGCACGAGCAGGTGGCGCAGCGTCTGCCAGCGCGAGGCGCGTTGCAGCACGAACAGGTCGCGCAGGTTCTGGTCGACGCCGCGCAGGCCGGTGAGCGTGTTGGCGAGGATCGGGAAGAACGCGACGAGCCACGCGCACATCACGACGGTGGCCAGCGGACTGTCGGTGAGGATCATGATGAGCGGCGCGATCGCCACGATGGGCGTCACCTGCAGCACCACCGCGAACGGCGCGAGCGCGCGCTCGGCGGTGCGCGACAGCGCGAACAGCGTGGCGATCAGCACGCCGCCGGCCATCGCCGACGCCAGCGCGACGAGCGTGATGCGCACCGTGAACCACCAGCTCGCCGCGAGCGAGGCGAAGTTGTCGGCGAGCGTGATGGCGATGAGCGACGGCGCCGGCAGCAGGTAGGCCGGGATCCGCAGCGCGCGCACCGCGATCTCCCACGCTGCGAGGAACGCGAGCACCGACAGCGTGGGCACGCCCACGCGCGCAAAGGCGCTCTCGTGCGTCACGCGCGTACCCCCGCGTCGCTCGCGCGCAGCAGCGCGTCCGACACACGTGCACACAGCGCCGCGAACTGCGGCGTCGTGCGCCACGCGGCGTCGCGCGGGTAGGGCACGTCGACGGCGATCTCGTCGACCACGCGACCCGGCCGCGCCATCACCACCACGCGCTGGCTGAGGAACACGGCCTCGTAGACGCTGTGGGTGACGAAGACCGCCGTCGCTGATTTCTTGTCGCGGGCCGGCTGGCACAGCGACAGCAGCGTCTGGTTCAACGCGAAGCGCGTGATCTCGTCGAGCGCGCCGAAGGGCTCGTCCAGCAGCCACAGCGTGGGCGACGTGACCAGCGCGCGCGCCAGCGAGGCGCGCATCTTCATGCCGCCGGAAAGCTCGCGCGGCACGGCATCGGCGGAGTCCTGCAGGCCGACGGCGCGCAGCGCGGCGTCGACGCGCTCGCGGATCGCGGCGGGCTTGTCACCGCGCAACGTGAGCGGCAGTTCGACGTTGCGCCGCACGCTGGCCCAGGGCATCAGCGCGGCGTCCTGGAAGACGTAGCCGGGGATGGCGTCGGCGTTCGTCGCGCGGGTGATCGTGCCGGAGGTGGGCGCATCGAGGCCGCTCAGGAGCCGCAGCACCGTGCTCTTGCCGCAGCCGGACGGGCCCAGCAGGCTCACGAACTCGCCGTCGGCGATGGCGAGGCTCACGTCGGCGAGCGCCACGCGGTTGCCGGGGAACTCGCGCCGCACGTGGGCGAGGGTCAGCAGGGGCGTGGGCGGCGACGTCATCGGCGGACTGTATCCGCAGCGCGGCGGCGGTCAGTCCCTGATCTTGTTCTGCTGGGGATCGAAGACGACCGCGCCGGGCGTGTCTTGCAGCAATTGCGTGAGCTCGATCATGTGGTCGATGTAGTCCTCCGCCGGGTCGTTGCCGTAGACCGCGCGGATTCGCCGATCGATGCCGGCGAGACGCGGCGGGGCGGCCGAGCCGAGGCCTTGCGCGATTGCCATGGATTCCTCGAGCACCTTCGGTCCTGCCTCGGGACAGAGGCGTGCCGTCCAGCCGGGCCACCTCAGCAAGAGATTGCGCGACTTCTTGAACGGCAGCGTCTCGTATTCGAGCGTGAAGCCGGGATCGCTTCCGAATTGCGCGTTCACCCGTTCTTCCAGGGATTCGATGGACTCGTCGGGGGCGGCTTGGTCGATCAGTGCGAGCATCGTGAACATGATTCATTTCTTCCAGTAGCCTGCCGGAGCGATGTTCGGGTACTCGGCCCTCGTCGGTTCGAATGGGCCGTGCATGGTCACCGACTTTTCCTGCCAGGCATCCGCCGGCAGCACCGGCTTGCCCTTGACGGCCTGGCGGTAAAGGTAGCGGTTGTACCGCCAATATTCCTCGGAGGGGATCGCCTGGTAGTCGACGCCAGGCCGCTTGCTTCCGTCGCCCCGCGAGCAGCACTGCACGGCCGAATCCGCATCTTCCGTCCCCGCGAACTTGCGCTTGATCTGCGTGGACGCCGAGCCCTCCGCCGCCGCCGGCACGGCTTCGGCCGCGCTGGCCAGGGACTGCGCCGCCGTGGCGGCATCGGCCCCCGCGGTGGCCACGGCGGGCAAGGCGGCACGCTGGCTGTCGCTGGCCGCCGCCAGGTCGTTGGCGAGCGACTGGCCCAGCGGGCTGCTCGAGGACGATCAGGTGTCGGCCATGCTCAGGGCCCCACCTGAATCTTCGCCTCGGGCGTCTCGCGCAGGCTGTGGAACACCACGCGCTGGAAGCCGTCCACGGCCTTCGCCTTGGTCTTCGCGTTCAGGTCGGGCGCGCGCAGCACCTGGGCCATGGCCGGGATGCGCTCGTCGAAGCGGTCGCCCAGCAGCCACGCGGCGTTGACGAAGGTCGCGACGGAGCGTTCGTCGGTGAGGCCGTAGCCCTTGGCGCGCGCGATCTGCGGCGCGATCGCGGCGCGCAGCTGGCCGTCGTCCAGCGCGGCGCATTGCTGCGGGTAGCACTCGCGGATCAATCCGACGAGCGCATCTCGAACGCAGCACGACCCATCTGGGCCATCTGCGCCGGCGTCATCTGCATCATGGGGACTCCCTGTGCGGCGACGGGCGCCCGGGCTGTGTCGCCTGGATCGTTCCCGTACCGTCAGGGCCGATTCTGCCGATACCCGTCGCCGTATGGACGGGATTCACAGATCGATGCGAATCAGGCTGCGCGTGCCGAGCCCTTGCGATCGCGCCACGCCACCAGCAGCGTCTCGCGCTTCGCCCGCACCTTCGCGAGGTTGCGCTCCTTCACGTGCCCGTAGCCACGGATCTCCTCCGGCAGCACCGCCAGCGCGACCGCGTCCGACAGGCGATCGGCCGTCAGCGAGCCGAGCAGCTCGTCGACCAGCGCGCGGTACTCGACGATCAGCGCACGCTCCGTGCGGCGTTCTTCCGTGTAGCCGAACACGTCGAACGCCGTGCCGCGCAGGCCCTTGAACTTCGCGAGCACGCCGAACGCGCGCTTCATCCAGCCGCCGTACGTCTTCTTCACCAGCTCGCCCTTGGCGTTCTTCGGCGCGAGCAGCGGCGGCGCGAGGTGGTACTTCAGCTTGAAGCCGTCCTCGAACTGGTCGGCCAGCTTCGCGAGGAAGGCCGGGTCGGTGTGCAGGCGCGCGACC
>FSXQ01000802.1_pt1 | contig 14242 bp, 12 predicted proteins | sample 1638011 | NCBI WGS metagenome assembly FSXQ01 (sample SAMEA3914789, study PRJEB12502) | metagenome | biome: forest; material: soil | place: Canada | collected 2011-07-03 | depth 0.3 m | reverse complement strand
CGGTGCAGCAGGTCGAAGACGCCGTTGGTGAACACCGTGCCGGGTTGCGACGCGAAGCGGGCCACGGCCTCGTCCACGTGCATCATTTTTCTGAGCGGATCGAATCGGTTCATGAGCGGTCTGACGGTAGCGGTGCGGTGTCGGCGTCGGCGGCACTGTCCGCGCGAAATGGCGTGGGCTTGTCGGTGCCGTCGTCTCCAGGCCAGTGTGGCGCCGCGGGCAAGTGCCGGCGCGCCTCCGCACTCAGGGAAGCTTTCGTTCGCGGATCGATTTCACGATCCTTCCGGGTTTGAAACAGCAATCGGCTTGCCCGACGGTGGCCGTGCGGGCGGGTCTTCAGTGTTAGTTCAGGACGAAAGTTGAAAGTTCAAGCATGCGCCGCGGCAAGAGCCTGCGACGGCAGTGATGCGACTGCCTGCGCCGGCGCTTGCGAGACGCATTCCGGAACGTTCGTCCAGTCGCCACGCCACGCCACGCCTGGCTTGGCGGGGCGTCCAGGTTGCAGGGCGCTCGGGCGAGGCTCGGAGAAGCGGGAAGCGCGCCGGCTTTGTCCCCGGAGCCCGTGGCCGCCGCCTCGGCGACCGGCTCGCAGTTGGCGATGTCCGCCTGCTCGGCGCGTCCGGTCGATGCGGCCACGCATGGCCGCCCTGCGTGTTCCGCCCCCGGACGTGACTTCAGCAGTCCGTCGAGTCTCCGGTGGCGCCCTCCGACGAGTACAGCGTAGACTTCGCCGTCCGCAACTGGCACGAAACCACATGTCAAAGCTCGCCGCAATAAAGAAGCAAATCGCAGCGCTGGAAGCCGAAGCCGAACGCATCACCAAGCAGGAGATGTCGGGGGCAATTGCCAAGGTCAAGGAGATCATGTCGACCTTTGGCCTGACCATCGAACACCTTCAGGCCGCGGCAGCGGGCAAAGGCCGTGCCGCCGCCAAGACGGTGAAGCTCAAGCGAGCGGGCGGCGGCGTCGCGAAATACGCCGACCCGAAGACCGGCAAGACCTGGTCTGGATTCGGGCGTGCACCGGCGTGGATTGCCGGCGCGAAGAGCCGCGACGCGTTCTTGGTCGGCAAGAGCGGAATCAAGGCCCCTGAGGCTGCTGCGAAGGCATCGGCGGGCAGGAAGAAGTCCGCTGCCAAGAAGGCCTCGGCCAGGAAAACGGCGGCAAAGAGGGCGGTCGGCGCAGCGAAGAAGGCCATTCCCAAGGCAGCGCCTGCTGCCGCGAAGAAGAAGCCGTCGATCAAACGGGCTTCACCCAAGAAGCCGGCGAAGAAAATGGCGGCGTCCAACGGTGCGGCAGCTGTTTCGACGGCCGCTGACGGCGCCTCGCGTTCGGCGACCTAGTTTCACCGGCTGACGCACTCGGCTGCGGATCAATGAGGCTGGGTGCGGCATTGCACTCAACTCGGTAGAGGGCGGGGGATGAACAAGAGTCGACTGGAAGCATTCAGCGATGGCGTCATAGCGATCATCATCACGATCATGGTGTTGGAGCTCAAGGTTCCCCACGGCGCCACGGCGCAGGCTCTGAGACCATTGATGCCGGTCTTTCTGAGCTACGTTCTGAGCTTCGTCTATGTGGGTATCTATTGGTCGAATCATCACCATCTCCTGCACGCAACCTCGCGAGTGACGGGAGGAATACTCTGGGCCAACCTGCATCTGTTGTTTTGGCTTTCACTCTTTCCATTCGCGACGGCATGGGTAGGTGAGAACGAGTTTGCACCGATGCCGTCGGCTGTCTACGGCGGTGTGCTGATGATGGCCGCACTGGCTTGGTTCGTCTTGCAGACGTTGATCGTGCGTGCGCAAGGCGCGGACAACCTCCTCAAGCGCGCGCTCGGCGCCGACTGGAAGGGCAAGCTGTCGCCGGTGCTGTACGTGGCCGGCGTCGTGTCGTCGTTCTGCGTGCCGGGGCTGGCCCAGGCGATCTACCTGGCCGCGGCGTTGATCTGGCTGGTGCCGGATCGGCGGATCGAGAAGGCGATAGCGCGCGAGAACCGCTGATTCTTTTCATCGCCCGCCGAACGGGCGATTTCGACGGGGTTTGGCGCGTGGCGGTTTCCTGACGCGCTCGCAGAATTGGCTCGACCATGAGAGCCGATTCACATTCTTCTTTCTCGCCGCGTGCTGTCTTCGGCCGCGCGTTCTGCGGCGCACTGTTGTTGATGGTCGGCGGCAACGCGTTGAGCCTGCCGGGCAAGCGCTTCGTCGGGCGGTACGACTTCGGCTATGCGATCCGTGGCGACGGCCCCGCGCGTCCGGCGCAGGTGTTCGACGACGGCAGCGGCAAGGTCTTCTTCGAGGCGCGCCCCAACCAGCCGATGCCGGCGGTCTTCGCGGGCAAGGAGCTGGCGCTGCTGGTGCTGCAACCCGAGGGGCAGTACTTCACCGCGCGCACGGCGGCGAGCGAGTTCACGCTGGTGCTGGGCGGCGCCCGCGCGCTGGTGCGACGCGGCGACGCCGCGCTGGGCGAGGAGGTCGTGACGCCCAGCGACGACGGTTCGCGCCTGCTGGCGACGGCGGAAAGCGGGCTGACCGCGGGCGTCGACTACGGGCTGTCGTCCCGCGATGCGACCGCCGGCAAGGAGACGCACGAGCAGCCCGTCGTCTTCGCGCCGGGCAGCTCGACGCTGAAGCCGGAGGTGCTCGACGCGCTGTCGGCGCTGGTCGTTCGCATCGGGCGCGACACGCCCATCGTCGCGGTCGGGCGAAACGATGCCGGCGGCAGCGACGGACTGGCCACGCTGCGCGCCGAAGCCTTGCGCAACGCCTTGCTGGTGCGCGGCATCGCTGCGCAGCACATTCGAATCGTCGACGACGAGGCGGCCGCGGGCCAGGGACGTCCGCGCGCGTCCGTGCTTCGCTGGGTCAGTGCGAAACCGGGGCGCGAGGTCGCGGTGAGCCAGGATTCGGCCGCGCCGTTCGACATCACGCCGGCGGATCGCGACATCGCGGTCTCGCTGCGCCGCTGGGCGCGCGCCAGCGGCTACGACGTCGCCTGGGACACGGGTTGGGTCGCGCCTGTCAACGGCGCGATGCGCGTCGAGGCGCCGTCGTTCCTCGACGCCGTCAAGCAGGTGGTGGCGGGCCTGCGCGCGCAGGGCTATCCGGTGCAGGCCCGGGCCTATGCCGACCACGTCGTCCGGTTCACGGCGTCCGAGTGAGCATCAGGTGGCATCCATCCACAGTTCTTCCGTCGTCGCGCGGCCGGGTCCGTCGAGGAGTGTCGTCGTGAAACTCGTTGTCCTTTTCCTGCCGGCCCTGCTTGGCTGCGGCCTCGGAACGGCCCGCGGCGCCGAGCCGTTCCAGGCGGTGGCCCGGCCCTGGCGCCCCGCGGGCGGGAATGCGTTGCCGGTGGCCCCGTATGCCGGCGCCGTCACCGGCGATCCTTCGGTGGCGCACTGGAGCGTGCTGGTGCAGGACATCACGCTCGCCCGCACGCTGGAGCGCTGGGGCGTGCAGGCCGGCTACCGCGTCAAGTGGGACGCCCAGCGCAACTTCCTGATCGGCGCACCCGACGCCGTGGAGGGCACGTTCGAGACGGCGCTGAAGGCGATCCTCAGCTCCGCCGGCATCCGCCAGAGCGACTACCCCCTGGAAGCCTGCATCTACGCCAACACGCCCCCGCTCGTGCGCATCACGCGCCAGGGCGAGCAGGCACGCGAGTGCGACGGCCAATGAGCGCCGCGTCTTCATTCGCGCGTGGCCTCGTTGCGGCCGCATGGCTGCCCTGCCTGGCATCGCTCGCGGCGCTGTCGGGCTGCGCCGAGCCCGGAGTCACGGAGCAGGTGCAGGCGGATCACGCGCTGGGCCTGACCGGGACTGCGTCCTTGCACGCGGATCGCACCTTGGCCGAGCAGGGCGCGGGCGCGCCGGGTTCGCAGACGGATGCGGATCGCCGTGCTGCCGAACAGGCCGCGCGGCCCGTCCTGCGCCGTGCGCGGAGCGCGTGGGTCGGCTCGGTCAGCGTTCCGATGGGCAGCGGCGAGCGCCTTCCGAGCATCTTCACCGAGCCGGTGAGGCTCAACTTCGACGATGCCGCCACCGGCGGCAAGGTGAGCCTGCGCACGATGGCGGATCGCATCACGGCGGTGACGGGCGTGCCGGTGCGCCTGAAGGCGGACGTGTTCGCGTCCGGCGACTCGCCGGCGCGACCAGCGCCACTGCCGGCGGCGCCTCTGGCGCCCCTGCCTCGGACGCTGCCGACGTTGGCCGGGCGCCCGACGGGCGGGCCGGAAGGCGTCCCGCAGACGATGCTGCCGCCGCCCGCGCCGAGTGAGACATCGGTGCATGCCGTCACGATGCGCTGGTCGGGTTCGCTGGAGGGCTACCTCGACCTGGTCACGGATCAATCGAGCCTGTCGTGGGAGTACCGCGATGGCGTCGTCGTGATCGAACGCTTGCGAACCGAGTTCTTCGAGATCGCGGCCCTCGAGAGCGAGACCGACTACCACCTCGGCTTGAGCGGCGCCGACCAGGCCAATGCCACCAGTTCGGGCAATGGCGGGGGTGGTACCAACAGCACGGCCAGTTCCAGCAACGAGGTCAGCGAGCACGGCAAGTCCAACGTCGTCGGATCGATCCTGGCGGCGATCGGCCAGATCATCAAGGACGTGCCCGGCTCGTCGGTCGTGCGCTCCGACGGCTCGGGTCGCATCGCGGTCACGACGACCAAGGAGACGCTGTCCAAGGTGCGCGACTTCGTGCGCCTGGAAAACGAGAGCCTGCTGCGCCAGGCGCAGGTGCAGTTCGATGTCTACAGCGTCACCCGCAACGAGTCCGACGAGCGCGGCATCGAGTGGAGCGCCGTCCTGAGCGCACTCGGCGGCGCCTATACCGGCACCTTCGGCTCGCCGACGACGCTCGCGAGCGCGACGGCCGCCAACGTCGGCTTCTCGATCCTGACGCCGACGCAGTCGGGCGTCACCACGCCGGCCACCCGGCACTTCGGCGGCAGCAGTGCGCTGCTGAAGCTGCTCAGCGAGTACGGCGCTTCCACGCAGCATCGCGAGGTCAGCCTGCTGGCGCTCAATCGCACCTGGGATCGCAAGTCCAGCCTCGGTGGACGTGCCTACGTGAGCGCGACCATCCCCGGCGCGGCGAGCACCACCGGGGTCGGCGCGCCGGGCCTGGTCACGTCCACGGTGACCACGGGCGACCGCTACCTCGCCCAGCCCTTCATCCTCGACAACAACACGGTGGTGCTGAAGTTCGGCATCGGCCTGTCGTCGCTCGTGAACCTGGTGAACTTCACGTCGGGCACCGGAACGTCGCAGCAGACCGTGCAGACGCCCGAGACGACCGCCATCAACGACCAGTCCACGGTCGCGCTCAAGGCCGGCCAGATCCTGGTGATCACGGGACTGAGCCGCCTGGTCTCCAGCGACGACCGCCGCACCCTCACCGACGACGCGCCGATCGGTCTTGGCGGCAGCAAGACGCAGTCGCGCCTGCGCGAAGAGTTCGTGATCTTCGTCCGTCCGACGATCCTCTGAACATGGCAGCCATCGAACGACTGATCGCCAGTACCGCGCAAGGGGACCTGCTCGGTGGGCTGTTCTGGCGCGCACCCACGGCCGGCCAGGGCCGGAACCGGGCCTTGGTGGAGGCCCGGGCGCTCACCAGCGACGCCACGCACTGGGCCCAGGCGCAGGTGGGTGTGCACGTGCGCTACGGCCTGTTCCAGCCGCGCGCGTCGGAGGAAGGCGTGCGGCTACCCAAGGGCACGCTGGCGGCCGCGGCCTGCTTCTCATGCCTGGTGGGCTCGCAGGCGCCGAACGCCGCGCTCGTGCTGACCGTGCCGGCCTCGGTGCAACGCAAGGAGGACAAGTACTTCGTTGTGTGCCTCGAGGACGGCGTGCCGGTGATCGACGTTCTCAGCAACGAGATCGACGCCCGCAACGCGCTCGGCGGCGAAGACCGGCCCATCTGGAGCGACAACCCGGGTGCCTATCCCAACAGCGAGGCGGCGGATTTCGCCTGGCTCGCCTCCGGCGGCGATCGATTGGCGCGGCTGCAGCCGATGCCGATCAACCCGTGGCCGGTCGTCGGGGCCGCACTGGTCGCATCGGCCTCGCTGGGCGCCTGGATGCTCGTCCAGCACCTGCATCGCGCCGAGGCCGAACGCAAGGCCGTGGCGGCCGCGCGCGCCGCCGATCCGACGCCGAAGTATCTCGCGGCGCTGGCCGGCGAGCAGGCATCGATGGCGACCGACCGCTCCGCGTTCGTGGCGGCCGTGCGCGAGATCTTCGGCTACCGCACCTGGATCCCGGGCTGGAGCCTGGCCTCCGCCGAGTGCAGCGCACGGGCCCGGTCCTGCACGCGCGACTGGGTGCGCCGCGGCGGCAGCTTCGACGACCTGCGCCGGGCGCTCCCGGACGATGGCCTCGAGATGCTGGTGCCGCAAGGCAGCACGGTGCCGGCGCTGGACGTCGCGCGCACGGCGCACCCCTTCAAGATTGCCCGCCGCACGATGCTGGACCCGGGCCATCCGCTGCGCTCGCTGCAAGTCGCGTTCTCCGACGCCGGGCCGCAGTTGCAGCGGTGGCGCACGGCCGACGTCATCGTCGAGCTGAAGAAGCCGACGCTGTGGCCTGGCGTCGTGGCGGTGCCCGCAACCTTCAAGCACCCGGCCGCCGTGATGGCGGGTGACGTCGACATGCACAACATTCCTGGCCCGTTCATCGCCGAGGCGTTGAGCTCGGCGCCGGACTTCGTCAGCTGGGAGTCCGTGCGGGTCGATCTCGGTGAAGGATCGGATGCGCGGGGCCTGCTCAAGTTCTCGGCCACAGGAGTGTTCTATGTCGCGGCACGTTAGTCATCTTCCCGCGTCGGCTGGCTGGTTCATGGCGGCCCTTCTGGCCCCACTCCCGCCATGGGCCGGGGCCCAGACGATCGCGGACTACAGCCGTGCCCAGCGCGCGTTGCTCGAAACCACGATGGCCCAGGCTGCGGCGCGCTCGGCAGGGATGGGCGCATCGGCGCCGGCGCCGGGGCCCGCGCCGACTCCGGCGACGGCCGCATCGGTGGCCGCGGCGCCTTCGATGCCTGCACCGAGCGGACCGTTGCCACCGGCGGCGCCGGCCGTACAGGTCAGCGGTGTCTTCGCTTCGAGCGACGGCGCGATCGCCGAGGTCGTCGTCAATGCCACGCCGTACCTGCTGGGCGCCGGTCAAGGCGTGCCTGGCACCGCCTGGCTCGTGGAGTCGATCGCCATCGATCGGGTCGTTCTGAGCCGTCACGGCAGCGTCGTCGCCGCCACCGACGCGCAGGCCGCGCGCAAGGTCTTCGCGCTGCCGGCGCTGCCGACATTGCGATAAGCGCACTCATGGGGCTGTTCGAGATGTTGCGTCGTCGTGAGCAAGCCGAGTCGGCGGATGCATCCATCGCGACGGCGCGCCGCACGCCTGAGCGCGCCGCCGCGGCCGGCGAACCGCGAATCGGCGTCGCCACCGCGGTTCCCGGTCCGGCGGGCGCGCCGGGATCCACTTCCACGAGATCGCCGGCCGCCCGCCTCGATCGGCGCCTGGCCGGCGTGACCCTTTCGCCGACGATGCCGATGTCACTCCCGATGCCCCCGACTGAACGGCCTTCGGTCGGGCCGACGGACGTGTTTCGAGACACGGAGGTTCGTCCGGAGGTGCTGGCGCATTTCCACCAGTTGCCGCCTTACCAGGCGCTGCTGACGGTCGGCACCGAGGCGGTCTATCAACTGCCGGCCTTGCTGCACGAGAAGTTGATCGCGATCGATTGCGGGGCACGCCAGGCGCGCCTGGTGCGCGCGACGATGGCCGCAGCCGACAATCTGGCGCTGGACGGCACGGCCAAGGCCGTCAAGGGCGCGCTGCGGGCGCGCGGCTACGGCGTCGTGGGCGAACTGGTGGCCGAGCCGCATGTGCTCAAGGAGATCCTGCGCAACGCGGGGGCCTCGGGCAAGGGCGCGGCCAAGGGCGGACCCATGCAGTTGTTCGAACGCTGGATCGCGCTGGCGGCGCCCACCGGCGCCACGGACCTGCACATCGAGGTGCGGCGCAATGTCGCGATCGTCCGCATCCGCGTCGATGGCCGCATCGAGCCGCTACCGGACGGGCAGGGCGGGCGCTACAGCCGCAAGGAGGTCGTCGATGCGATCGCCGCGGGCTACAACGGCACCCGCAAGGGGAACAACGTTTCCCAGTACAACGCCGACCAGTTTGTCGATTGCATGATCGACCTCGACCTGCCAGGCACCGCGGGCCAGCTCCGCTACCAGAACGTCAAGGGACGACTGGGCCCCAAGACGGTCGTGCGCATCCTGCGCACCGGTGACGAGAACCGCATCCGCTTCGACGCCGCGGGCTATGCGCCCAGTCACCTGCGACTGCTGCGGCTGGCGGGTCGCGCGGGCAAGGGCATCGTGCTCCTGTCGGGGGTCACCAGCTCGGGGAAGTCGACGAGCCTCAAGAGCTTCATCGAGACGCTGCCGGGACTGGACCAGAAGGCCATCTACACGGTGGAGGATCCGATCGAATACGAGATCGCGGGCGCCCACCAGATCGAGGTGTTGCGCGACATCGCCAACGATGACGAGACGCGCCGCCGCTACGCCGAGGTGATGCGCGCGCTCATGCGATCCGATCCCGATGGCGTGATGCTGGGAGAGATCCGCGACAAGCTGACCGCGCTGTTCGCCTTGCAGATCGCCGAGACCGGTCATCTCGCGATGGGGACGGTGCACGCGCACCTGATCTCCAACATCATCCCGCGCCTGACCAATGATCAGATCGGCATCAGCCGCCAGGCGCTGACCGGCCCCAACATCCTGAACCTGCTCGTCTACCAGGCGCTGGTGCCCAAGCTGTGCCGCTGCTGCGCGCTGCCGACGTCGATCGCGCTGCGCGTCGATCCCGACGTGCTCGAGATCGAGGAGGTGCTGCGCCGCCGCTTCGGGCTTGCGACCGCGCGCCTGCGCTGGACGCGTCCCGAAGGCTGTGCCGCCTGCCAGGGGCGCGGGACGCACGGCAAGACCATCGTGGCCGAGATGCTGCAGCCCGATCGTGTCTGGCTGCGCCACGTGCGCAACAATGACGACGATGCGGCGTTGCAGCACTTCCGCTCGGCCGGGAGCCGCCGGTTCGACAGCGCCGACATGACCGGCAAGACGGTGTTCGAGCACGCGTTGTACAAGGCCTTGCAGGGTGAGATCGACGTGCGCAACTGCGAGGAGTTCGACGGGTTCGAGCGCTTCGAGATCCTGTCGGCGGAGCGGCCGTGAGCGGGATGCCTGCACTCATGAACCGGCTCGCGCTGATCGACTTCCGATCCGGCCGCGCCGAGTTCTACCGCGACTTCGCGGAGATGTACCAGCGCAACGAGGCGATGGTGAGCTTTCTCGAGGGCGAGATCGCCAACGCGACGCTGACTCGCCAGCGCAGCCGCGCGCGTGCCCTGCGCATCGTGCTGCATCGACACCAGGATGGCGACCACGCCAGCCGCGTCTCGCACCTGTTGGAGGGCGTGGTGCCGCGCTCCGACGCCATGCTGCTGACCGCCGTCGATCGCGCCGCCGACAAGCCACAGGCGTTGCGGGCGCTCGCCGACGCCGTCGACAAGCAGCAGCAGATGCTGCGCCTGATGCTGTCGTATTCCGCGCTGCCCACGATCACGATCCCGATCTGCTATGCCCTGATCGCGCTGCTGGGCAAGGTGATCCTGGTCATCGACGACGCCACGCCGGTCTACGCGCGGGAGGCGTTGTGGGAAGGCATGAACGGCTGGGCGCGCGCCATCGCGACCTTCGCCGAAGCCTGGGGCGCCCAGACGTCGATCGCGCTGGGGCTGGCGCTGGTCGCCGTGTTGTGGTCGTTGCCATGCTGGCGCGGAGCGTCGCGCCTGCGCGTCGAAGGCTGGCCGATCTACGGGCTCTACCGCGACTTCCAGGCGGGAATGCTTTTCAGCTCGATGGCGATGATGCTCAAGACAGGCGAGACCTTGCAAGGCAGCATCGACGACGTCACGCAACGCGCCTCGCCCTGGATGCGCTGGCACCTGGGGCGGGTCGTCGACGCGCTCGACGAGAACCCGACGGCCACGCTCGACGCCTTTCGCCGCGGCCTGCTGTCGTCGCACCTGCTGTCGCGCGCCGCCACGCTTCACCGTTCCTGCGCCGCGTTCTCGGACGTGTTGATACAGCTTGGAACCACCGAAGGCGAGCGCGTGCTGTCGCGCGTGAAAAAGGCGGCCGTAATCGCCAACTTCGCGCTCGTGGGCCTGTTCGCCTCCGTGGCAACCTTCATGGGCGTCGCGTCGATGACGGTGCCAGGCAAGTTCGCCACCTTGATGGAACCCTCCACCCTGATGAGCTTGCGCGCCCAGTACGACGCGGCGCATCCCGTGCATTGAGGCTCTGCCTTGCACGCCACCGCACTTGCCACCGCATTTTCCGCGCACGCCCGCAGATCCGCCCGCATGCGCTCGCCCGAACGGCGGATTCCCATCCAACCCATCGAGGAGAGATCAAGATGTTCCATTGTCGGCATCGCATCCCGGTCGGCGCGTTCACGCGCCGCCGCCAACGCGGCAACGCACTCGTTTTCAGCATGCTGGGCCTGGTGATCGGCGGCATTGTCCTGGCGCTGGGCATCAGCTACTACCAGAGCTCGCAATCCAACGCCCAGGTGCAGGGGACGATCAGCGAGATCAGCGCCATCATCGGCGGCGCGCAGCAGAACTACGGCCAGTACGGCTACAACGGCCTGACGACGGCCGTGGCGGTCGGCTCGCGCGTGATTCCCGAGACCCGCGCCGACGCCGGCGGCGCGACGGCCACCAACAGCTACTCGGGTGCCATCACGTTGGTCGACAACTCGGCCACCACGCCCGCCACGGCCAAGCTGAGCTACGCCAACGTGCCGGCCGCCCAGTGCACGCAACTGATCAACGGCGCACAAAGCCTGGCGCGCCGGGTCGTGATCGGCACGACGGACGTCAAGCCGCTGGACGGCGTGATCGATATCTTGCGCGTCAATACCCAGTGCACGTCCGCGGCCAACGTCGCGATCGATTTCGTCTTCGGCCGCACGTGAATCCATGACGTCGCATCGTGGCCTGTTCCCTGGCGGCACCCGCGGGCGGCGCCAGCGCGGCAACGCCCTGGTCTTCGCACTGCTGGGCCTGGTGATCTCCGCGCTCGGCGCGGTGGGCGTGCTCCAGGGCAACCGGCTGCAGGCCAAGCACGAGGCGGGCAACGGCGAGGCGACGATCCTGGACAAGCTCCGAGGCGCCGCGAACAACGCCATCTTCGAGGCCATGGCACTGATCCAGAGCGGCGCGGCCTTCAGCAAGAACGGCGTGACGATCACGCCGGTTCCCGTGGCCGGCGAACTCGTCTGGAGCCCTTCCGTCAACCAACTGGTGGCGATGGGCTATCTTCCGCCCGGCTGGACCGCGACCGCGTCCATGCTCAACAACGCGCCCTACCTCATCGCGTTCCAGCGCATGCCGGTCGGCTGCGTGGCCGCGGCATGCAACATCGAGGGCCATGTCGTGTTGCAAGGCCCGATCCTCAGCGGACCGACCGACAGCGATGGTGCCGTGATCGGCCCGATCCTGGCGCGCATCGGCGCGGACTCGGGCGTCTCGCTGCCGATGGATCCCACGCACATCAAGGGCTTCGGCAACACCTGGGCCATCGACAACCCGGTGCCGGGCCAGCCCGCCGGCGTCGTCGCCATCCGGATCGGCACGGCGTCGTCGGGCTTCGGCCAGTTCATCCGCATCGGCGACACGCGCGACCCGAATCTCCAGGGCAACCTCACCGTCGCCGGCAACACGCTGTTCGGCGGCAGCGGTTCGCTCAGTGAATTCCGCTCGGCGCTGCAGGTCGACGGGCAGCCTGTCGAACTGCGCAGTGCAAGTGGCAACGCCTGCGTCTCGCTGCGGCCCGACGGCGTCGTCGACATCCTGTGCAATGGTTCCCTGTCCGCTGCCACCGGCGTGTTTCGGGATGCCTCGGGAAACACCACGACGGTCGCCGGCACCGGATTGGTCACGGGGGGCAGTGTGACGGCGGATGGCGGCTTGTCCACGAGCGCCATGACGGCGTTCGGCAGCGCCGATCCGAGTGCACTGGTGGTCAAGTCCGGCGACCTGTTCGTGCGCAATCCGGCCGGCACCGCCTTGTTGCGCGTGGCCGCCAACGGCGACGTCTCGGCGGGCAACGATCTCGTGGCCGGCGGCGCGGTGCAGGCGCAGCGACTCACGCTGCTCGCCTCCGTCAACGAGGGCGATGCGTGCAGCCCCGGCCAGGTGGCCATGATGGCCGCCGGCGGACTCGCCACCTGCCAGGGCGCGACCTTCCGTGCGACGGCGCGTTACGCGCGTCTGGGCGCCGCGTGCGCGACGGCGGGCCTGCAGGCGGTCGACGCCGCGTCCGGCGACGCGCTGGTCTGCCGTGGCGGCTACTACGCCAGCCAAGCCGGCCTGACGTCCTCGCGCGTCTACATGGCGGGCTTTGCGGTACGTCACGGCGACTTCGTCGCCGCTGCCACCGCGCTCCCGAACGGCTGCCCCGCGACCGCCGGCCCGATTTCTCCGCAAGCCACGATCTTCCTGCTGCCCCAGACCGACGCCGAGACCGCCGGAAATCCGGTACTGAACCGCAATGCGGCATGGACGGGTCAAGGCTGGACCATCTCGCTCACCGATGGCACCGGCGCCGCCACGAGCAGCAACGTGATCGCGGAGGTGTATTGTCTCTATGCGTGATCGGAAGTTGCCACTGATGATCGAACTCCGGCCTTGCGTTCGGGCGCGCACGCACCTCTCGCGTGTGCGGCGCGCGCCGCGCGAGAGGCCTCGATGCGCAGGTGGCCCGTGACGACGCCGACGGGTGCGGAACGGGGCGCGATTGGCTATCTGTCTGCGCGGCAATCGGTCGACACGGTCGCCACGACGGTGCGAACGAACTCGGCCTTCGCATTGGCATAGGCCTCGCGATCGGACGCATGCTTCGCGGCCAAGTCGGCCTTGAGCTCGGCGTAGCGTCGTGCCGTTGCAGGATCGCTTCGCAGTGCGTCGCGAAAGGCCAGCCGGTCGTGCCAGGGCACGCCGCCGAATTCGACGATGTGCAGATGATGCGTCCGGTGCCCGGCACGCCAGCGCATCAGCCACTTTCGATCGGTCAGCGTCGCGTTGAATTCCATGGACGCGGTGTAGCCGCTGCCGCAAAGACGATCGATCAAGACATCCACGCCCTCGAGCGATGCGACCCCCGCCAGGATGTCGATGATGGGCTTCGCGGGCAGTCCGGCAACCGCCGTGCTGCCGATGTGTTCGATGCAGAGGAAAGTGCCGGGTGACAGTGCGCGCAGCCGCGCACGTTCGAGGTCGAAGGCCAGCGCCCAGGCGGGGTCGTGTGCTCGCAGTCGCACCTCCTCGTTGATCGCGGCGACAAGCGATTGCTCGTCGGTGAGGAGTGTGGCGCCGGCGTCGGAACGGTCGGGTGACGAGGCGTTCGGATCGGAGGTCATGGAGTTGCACGATAGCCGATCGTCAGTGCAGAGCGAGCGCCGAGTTCGCCGCTGCGTTTCCCGTGTGCGGGTCGCCTGCAAGCCTGCGGATGCGTTTGCGGCGCCGGTATTCAGTGTCTCGGCGACTCAGCGACCGACCAGCGATGGCCCGGCCGCCGCCAGTTTCCTCTTCAACGTCGGAATGTCCGACGTCTCGCGCATCGCCTCGCTCGCCTCGATCTCACCGCGCCGCACGAGTTCGACCAGGCGGTTGTTCATCGGCACCCATTCGCTGGCGCCCAGCCGGCTGTCCTCGCGAATGGCGCTCTCGAGGCCGATCCAGTCGCCGCGTTCGATGAACTGGGTCACCTTGCCGGTGTTGAACAGCACGTCGGCCGCCATCAGGTAGCGCTTGCCGTCCTTCGAGGGTACGAGGGCCTGGCGCACCACGGCGATCAGGTTGCCGGCGAGCACCGACCGCATCACGTCGGCGCTGGTGCCCGTGTAGGAGAGGATCTTGCGCATCGTGCCGGTGACGGATTTGCCGTGCGTCGTCGCGATCATCAGCGACCCGGATTCGCCGCCCTGGATCGCCTGTTCTGCGGTCTCGGCGTCGCGGATCTCCGACGTGAGCAGCACGTCCGGACTCATGCGCAAGGCCTCGCGCATGCCGTCGGCGAAGCTCAGCACGTCGTAGCCCACCTCGCGCTGCGTCACGATGGACTTGCGCGGCGCGATCTTCTTCTCGACCGG
>FSXQ01000834.1_pt1 | contig 14244 bp, 11 predicted proteins | sample 1638011 | NCBI WGS metagenome assembly FSXQ01 (sample SAMEA3914789, study PRJEB12502) | metagenome | biome: forest; material: soil | place: Canada | collected 2011-07-03 | depth 0.3 m | reverse complement strand
GGGGAAGTCTTTCTTGTTCGTGTCCCCCGGCCTGCGGCCTCCTCCTTAACCTCACAAAAAAGACTTCCCCGCCGAGTCGTGCCTTCGCTAGTGCGCCCCGCGAGTCGTGCCCGAGCGGCCTATCTGGAGAGCAGAGGCAGCAGCACGATATCGGACATAGGGCGCGCCACGCAAGGCAGCACGAGGCCCTCGACCTTCTCTTCGCGCGTCAGCCCGGGCCACTCGATCTCGTAGGCGATCTCGCCGCTTTCCAGTCGACACAGGCAGGTGCGGCACGTGCCGTTGCGGCACGAACTGTGCATAGGCGCCATCGCCCGCAGCCCCGCCTTCAGCAGCGTTTCGTCGGCACGCGCCTCGAAGCGCTGGCCGGACGGCATCAGCGTCACCTGGTAGACGTTGGCGTCGCTCATTCCAGCGGTTTCAATCCTTGCAGCATCGTCGGGATCAGCTCGCTGACGGTGGGGTGGATGTGCATCGTGCGCGAGATGGCGGTGTAGGGCAGGCCGGCGGTCATGACGTCGAGCAGGCAGTGGATCGCCTCGTCGGCCTCGATGCCCAGCAGTGTCGCACCGAGGATGCGTTGCGTGTCGGCGTCGATCAGCGCTTCCATGAAGCCGTCCGTCTCGCCGCGCTCGCGCGCGCGGCCCACGCGCGACATCGGCAGGTGGCCCACCAGCACGCGCTTGCCCGACTGGCGTGCCGCGGCGCGCGACATGCCGATGCGTGCCAGCGGCGGATCGGTGAAGAGGGCGTAGGCCGGCACGCGGTCGCTCACGCGGCGCGGGTCGTCGTCCAGCAGGTTGGCCGCGACGATCTCGTAGTCGTTGTACGAGGTGTGCGTGAACGCGCCGCGGCCGTTGACGTCGCCCAGCGCCCAGATGCGGGGGACATCGGTGCGCAACTGGTCGTCGACGCGCACGCTGCCGTTGGCCTCGCACGTGACGCCCGCGCGTGCGAGATCCAGCGCCTCGGTGTTGGGACGCCGGCCGATCGCCACCAGCAGGTGGCTGCCGGTCACGCGCTGGCCGTCCACCGTCAGGGCGATGCCGGCGTCGCCGCGCTGCAGTGCCGTCGCGGTGGCGCCCACCTTGAACACCACGCCGTCGCGTTCGAGCACGGTCTTCACCGTCTCGGCCACCTCGGCCTCTTCGCGCGGCAGCAGGCGCTCGCCGTGCTCGATCACCGTCACCGCGCAGCCGAAACGGGCATACACCTGGGCGTATTCGAGCGCGATGTAGCCGGCGCCCAGGATCACCAGGCGGGTCGGCAACTGCTCGAGCTCGGGCAGCGATTCGCTGGTGAGGAAGGGCACGCCGGACGTCGCGATCCAGTCCGGCACGATCGGCCGTGCGCCGACGTTGAGGAAGATGCGCGGCGCCTGCAGCGTCCGCTCGCCGACCGCAACGATGTCGGGGCCGACGAAGCGTGCCTCGCCGTGCACGAGTGTCAGGCGCTCGGTGTTCGCGATCCAGTGGTCGAGGCCGTCGCGCGAGCCTTGCACCACCTTCATCATGCGGGTACGGACGGCGGCGTAGTCGATGGTGATCTCGCCCGTGATCGTCACGCCGAAGTCGGCCGCGTGGCGGGCGACCCAGGCGGCGCGCGCGCTCGCCACCAGCGTCTTCGTGGGCGTGCAGCCGTTGTTCACGCAGGTGCCGCCCAGCTCTTCGCGCTCGATCAGCGCGGTGTTCCAGCCGTGGTCGGCCAGCCGTACCGCGAGCGGGATGCCGGCCTGGCCGCTGCCGATGACGATGGCGTCGAAGGGGGAGGGCGTCATGTCGCGTGTCCTTTGGAATCGGGGGTGGCCTGGCGGCCGGCGATCAGGAACCAGGCGCTCAGTGCGCTCGCGAGCGCCAGCCCGGCGGACGTGAGCATCACGGCGCGAAAGCCGGCGACGAAGGCGGCGCCGACGAGGCCATGGACCTGTGTCGCGACTGCCGCTCCGGCGCTCGTCGGCGGCGCGATCGCGGCCAGCTTGCCGCGCTGGGCGTACACCGCGTCGGCGAGGCCGGCGGGCAGGCTCGCGTGCGCCAGCGCGTCGTGCAGCCGCGTCTGGAAGACCTGCGTCAGGACGGCGCCGAGCGCGGCGATCGCGAGCAGCCCGGCGGCGCGCGACACGGCGTTGTTGACGCCCGACGCCGTGCCGGCCAGCGCCTGGCCCAGGGCATTCATCACGGTGGTGGTCAACGGCGCGATGGTGATCGTCATGCCCAGGCCCAGCACGCACACGGCGGGGAAGAACGTGGCCCAGTAGCTGCCGCCGATGCCCGGCCAGGCGAACAGCGCGAAGCCGATGGCCGCGATGGCCGGGCCGACGACGAGGGGGATCCTCGCGCCCATCGCGTCCACCAGCGAGCCGGCCCAGCGCGACAGCGCGAACATGATCGCGACGAACGGCAGCAGCGCCGCGCCCGCCGCCGTCGCGCCGTAGCCCTGCACCTGGATCAGGTTCAGCGGCACGAAGTAGAGGCCACCGCCGAGCGCGGCGTAGAGCAGCAGCGTGAGCAGGTTCGCGCCGGAGAAATCGCGGTTGCGAAACAGGTGCAGCGGCAGCATCGGCGTGTGCGCACGCGCCTCCCGGGCGATGAAGGCCGCGATGCCGAGGAGTCCGACGACCGCGGCGACCAGCACCGGCGTGGACCCCCGGCCGCGCGTTGGCGCCTCGATCAGCGCAAACACGATGCCTGCCAGGCCCAGCGTGGCCGCCGCGGCACCGGCGACGTCCAGCGGACCCTCGACGGCGTCGCCGCGACTCTCCGGCACCTTGGCCAGGCAGGCCAGCAACAGCACGACGCCGATCGGCACGTTGAGCAGGAAAGCCCAGCGCCACGAGAAGTGATCGACCAGGAAGCCGCCGACCACCGGCCCGATCGCGGCCGTGATGCCGCTGAACGCGGACCAGGTGCCGATCGCGCGGCCGCGTTCAGCCTCGGGAAAGTTGGCGCCGAGCAGCGCCAGGCTGCCGGGCACCAGCAGCGCCGCGCCGATGCCTTGCAACGCACGCGCGGCGATCAACTGCCCGGTGTCCTGCGCCGCCGCGCAGGCCGCCGATGTCGCCACGAACACCACGACCCCCAGCAGGAACACGCGCTTGCGGCCGAAGCGGTCGCCGAGCGCGCCGCCCACCAGCAGCAACGCGGCCAGGAACAGCGCGTACGCCTCGATGATCCACTGCGCATCGGCGCCGCTGGCGTCCAGGCTGCGCTGGATCGCCGGCAGCGCGACGTTGACCACGGTGCCGTCCATGAAGGCCATGCTGGAGCCCAGCACCGCGCTCACCAGCGTCCAGCGGTGCATCGCGACGGTTCGCGGATCGGCCAGGGATGGCGATGGGGCGCTGGCGGTCATGCGGGCATTCTCCGCCGCGGGCAATGCCCCTGTCCCGGCCAAGCGCGCCTGGCCGGGCGGAGGTCACTTCCAGCAGAACCGCGCGTCGGCCTGGCTTTGCTTGCGCGCCTCGGCGAGCTGCGCCAGCGCCGCGGGCTGGGCCAGGATTTCCCGGTTGTGCGCGGACGCCTCGCGCAGCTTGGTCACGGCGAGGACCAGTGCCGCATTGCGGTCGTCGCTCTGCGCGGGCAGGTCGCCGTAGCCCAGCACCTTGTAGGGATGCGCGGCCACCCACGCGATGGCGCGATCCTCGCGTTCCTGATGACGCGCCACGTCGCACAGCGCGTAGCCGTCCATCGTCGGTCCGATGGCACTGACGAAGCTGTCCACGGTCTGCGCCGCCTGCGCGAGGCGCAGCGAGCGCATGTCCAGCACGGCTTCCATGGTGAGGAATCGATCCCGGCCTGCGTAGTACCAGAACACCGCGTCGTCGCGCTGGCCCGTGTCGTACAGGCGGATCGCTAGCACCATCATCGTCTCGGGCTTGACCAGGTCGGGTTGCGCGGAGATCGCGTCGCGTGCCTTGCGGATGTCGCTCGCAGAGGTCGACGCCAGGAGCTTGTCGTAGGCGGGATCCACGCTCACCTTGGGTGCTTCGGCGAACGTGGCGCCGGCGCTGTAGTACGGCAGCACGTAGATGGCGAACTGGCGCATCGGAGCGGCATCGGGGGGCGGCGTCGCTGCCTGGGCCCGAGCGAGCGTGGGGACGGCGAGCAATGCACAGAGAATCAGGTCAAGTCGAAATCGCATGGGTCAAGGCATCCTGGTCGGGGCCGAATCGGTCGTCGGCGCAGCGATTGTCGTCGCCCCCTGTCAAGCGCGCGCGATGCGACGGCAAGGACGCAACATGGATGCCCCTCGACAGCCGTGGCTCAGGTGCTGCCGCCATAATCGGCGACTCATGCGCAAGCTGCTGCTCTCGTTCCTGTTGCCGATCGTCCTCCTGCTATCGCAGCAGGGCGCGGTCGTGCACGAGATCAGCCACCTGGCCGACGACACGTCCCGTGTCGTCGACGGCCAGAAGCGGGCCGGCCACCAGGCCGGCGACTTGCAGTGCGAGGCCTGCCTGGCCTTCGCACATCTGGCCGGCGTGGCCACCGCACACGTGGTGCCGCCCGCGTTGCTGAGCTTCAGCTTCCAGATCCCGGTCAACGAAGCGCCGGTGTTCATCGCCGCCGACGCGCCGACCGCCCGCAGCCGCGGCCCCCCGACGTTCCTCTGAATCCCCCGCCAGTCTCCTGACCCGCGCGCCGGGCCCGCCTTCGGCGTGCCTCTCGCGCGTGCGGGCACCTGCATTCGATTCCAGAGGATTTTTCACATGTTCGGTTTCAACCACCGGAACGTGGCGCGCGCCATCGTTCTTGCTGCACCCCTGTCCGTCTCCCTTTGCGTGTTCGCCGACGAGGCCGCGGCGCCCGCCGCGGCCGCCTCCGCGGTGCCTGCGCCGCCGTTCGCCAGGACCGTGGTTGCCACGGCAGCCGCGCCGGCGCAGACGGTCATCGTCGATTCCGTGCGCCAGAAGCTCGATGCCGCGCGCAACGGCCTGTCGCCGGACACCGGCAGCAACATCTTCAAGTTCGGCGAGGCCGACATCGCCGCCTTGCCGCTGGGCGAGGCCACGCCGCTGAACCAGGTCGTGCTGCAGGCGCCGGGCGTCGTGCAGGACTCGTACGGCCAGCTCCACGTGCGCGGCGACCATGCCAACGTGCAGTACCGCATCGATGGCGTCGTGATCCCCGAGGCGATCAGCGGCTTCGGCCAGTCGCTGGAGACGCGCTTCGCCGACAACATCGACGTGCTCACCGGCGCGTTGCCGGCCCAGTACGGCTACCGCACGGCCGCGGTGATCGACATCAAGACCAAGGCCCAGGCCGAAGGCAACAGCGGCAGCATCAGCTATACAGGAGGCAGCAACGGCCACAACGAGGAGAGCGGCGAGATCGCCGGCGCGCACGGCCCGATCAGCTACTACCTCACCGGCTCGCTGCTGCACGACGGCACCGGCATCGAGAACCCGACCTCGTCGCGCACGGCGCTGCACGACCAGACCGAGCAGACCAAGGGCTTCGGCACCGTGTCGTACCTGCTGGACGACAGCAGCCGCCTGAACTTCATGTTCGGCGTGTCGAACAACCATTTCGAGATCCCCGATGTGCCCGGCCAGGTGCCGCAGTACACGCTGCAAGGCAATCCGGCGGTGGACTCGGCCACGCTGGACGCGCGCCAGCGCGAGCGCAACAGCTTCGAAGTGCTGTCGTACCAGGGCCACCTGGGCGACGCGACCGATTTCCAGCTGTCGTACTTCCACCGCGAGACCGACGTGCACTATTCGCCCGATCCCGTGGGCGACCTCGTGTTCGACGGCATCGCCGCCGACGTGATGCGCAAGAACACCGCCGACGGCCTGCAACTGGACTCCAGCATGGCGCTGGGCAGCACGCACACGCTGCGCGGCGGCATGTTCTTCCAGCGCGAGAAATTCAACGTCGACAACCTGTCGCAGGTCTTCCCGGCCGACGACCAAGGCAACCAGACCAGCTCGACGCCGATCTCGATCCAGGACGACACCCGGATCAATGGCCGCCTGTGGGGCGTGTACCTGCAGGACGAATGGCAGCCGGTGAAGGGCCTCACCGTGAACTACGGCGCGCGCTACGACAACGTCGACACGGTGGTCAAGGAAAGCCAGGTCAGCCCGCGCCTGGGCGTGGTCTACGACGCCAGCTCGACGCTGCGCGTGCACGCGGGCTTCGCCCGCTACTTCACCCCGCCGCCCACCGAGAAGATCGACACCACCTCCGTGGCCAAGTTCGCCGGCACCACCAACGCGCTGCCGTCGGATGCCGACACGGCCGTGAAGTCCGAGCGCTCCAACTACTTCGATGCCGGCCTGGCCTGGGACGCCACGACCAACCTGTCGCTGGGCCTGGACGCCTATGACCGCGAGGTGGCCAACCTGCAGGACGAAGGCCAGTTCGGCAACGCGTTGATCTACTCGGCCTTCAACTACGCCAAGGGGCGCGTGCGCGGACTGGAGCTCACGGCCAACTACAAGCGCGATGCGTTCACCACCTACGCCAACCTCGCGTTCTCGCGCGCGCAGGGCAAGCAGATCGTCACGGGCCAGTTCAACTTCTCTCCCGAAGAGATCGCCTACATCGCCAACCACTGGGTGCATCTGGACCATGACCAGACGGTGACGGCGTCGGCCGGCGTGTCGTATCGCTTCGCCACGAAGACGACGCTCGGCGCCGACGCGCTGTTCGGCAGCGGCCTGCGCAGCGGCTTCGCCAACAGCGAGCACCTGCCGAGCTACACGCAGGTCAATGCCTCGGTGTCGCAGGCGTTCGATTTCGGCGGTGGCGTCGGCAAGATCGACGGGCGGTTGTCGGTGCTCAACGTGTTCGACAGCGTCTACGAGCTGCGCGACGGCACCGGCATCGGTGTGGGCGCGCCGCAGTATGGGCCGCGCCGCACGATCTACGCCAGCGTGACGAAATCGTTCTAGGCCTGACGCACTTCGGCTCGACAGCGAACTCCGGGAATCCGACTTGCTGCGGTCCCTGAATCGGGTCGCCGCGTCGTGCGGCGGCCCGGGCAAGCTGGTTGACATGGGGTCATCGGCACTTTCTGGAACCTGACGCCATGCACTCACTTGCTGCAATCCGTACCGCCCGCTGCCCGCCTGTCGTCGTCGAGCGCTGCGGCTTGCGTTGCCATGACGTTGAAGACCTCAACTGGCCTGCCTCCTGGCCGGCGCCCGACAAGAAGACGCCGCGCCGCACCGAGATATGGGTGCCGGGGCCGAACGGACAGTGGCAGAGCACCGTACCCACGCTGCAATGAAGCTGACATCCCATGAAAAAGGCCGCCTCGAAGGCGGCCGTTTTCATGGCGCAGTGCCCGCGGTTATTGACTCGCGGCCGACGCGGCGGTGTCAGCGCCCATCGGAGTGGACGCCGAGGACATCGCGCTCGACGCGCCCGTGTCGGCGGTCGGCGCCGTGTTGACGTCTTCCTTCTTGGTGCAGCCGCCCAGGGCGAGCTGCGAGGCGAGGGCGACCGCGAGGGTCAGGGACAGCGAGATCGAACGGTTCATGGCGGACTCCTCTTGGATGTGGGACGGTTCGCCAGAGGGCGACCAACGCTGGATGCGGCATCCGGCATGCCTGCTCAGGCGCAGTGGGTGATCGACCGTTCGGGCGCGGCCATTGCCGCAGGCCGGGACTGCGGAGCCGTCAAACGGCATCTTGCCTCCCCACGTCGTCGATCGGAGTTCATTCATGCCCGCTTCCAGGAAGACACCTGCTTCTTCACCCGCCGCGCTGGATCCAGCGATCGGCTCGGCCACCAGCACCATCTCGGGGCCGGCTCACGGGCCCGACGACGCCGCGGTCGCCGCGTTGAAGCAGCCCTCGGTGCAGGCCCTGGCCGCCAGGCAGGCGGCGACGCAGGCACTGGCCGCGGCGATGCCCGCGAACCCGTTGAAGCCCCTGGATCACGGGCTGGCGAACGGCCACGCGCCGGCGCAAGGCCCGTCGGCGAAGCCGGCCTTGCCCAGCGTTGGCGCGAGCACGCTCAGCGAGTCCAACGAGTCGTCCAAGGTGGGCACGGGCACCCCTGTGGTCGGCTTCAACGCCAGCCAGGGTCCACTCGACACGGCCCGCGTGGACTCGGGCGGCCAGGCGCTCACCACCAACCAGGGCGTGCTGGTGGCCGACAACCAGAACTCGTTGAAGGCCGGCCTGCGCGGTCCGACGCTGCTGGAGGATTTCGTCCTGCGCGAGAAGATCTCGCACTTCGACCACGAGCGCATCCCCGAGCGCGTGGTGCATGCGCGCGGATCGGCGGCGCACGGCTACTTCGAATGCGACGTCGCGCTCGGCGCCATCACCCGGGCGGCGCCGTTCGCCGAAGTGGGCAAGCGCACGCCGGTCTTCGTACGCTTCTCGACCGTGGCCGGCGAGCGCGGCTCGACCGACACCGCGCGCGACGTGCGCGGCTTCGCCGTCAAGCTCTATACCGACGAGGGCAACTGGGATCTGGTGGGCAACAACATCCCCGTGTTCTTCATCCAGGACGCGATGAAGTTCCCCGACCTGATCCACGCCGCCAAGCCGGAGCCGCACCATGCCATGCCGCAGGCCGGCACCGCGCATGACACGTTCTGGGACTTCGCGTCGCTCTCGCCGGAGACGGCGCACACGCTGATGTGGGCGATGTCGGACCGCGCGATCCCGCGCAGCTACCGCACCATGCAGGGCTTCGGCGTGCACACGTTCCGCCTGGTCAATGCCGTGGGCGAATCGCGGTTCTGCAAGTTCCACTGGACACCCGCCGCCGGCACGCATTCACTGGTGTGGGACGAAGCCGTGAAGCTGTCCGGCTGCGACTCGGACTTCCACCGGCGCGACCTGTGGGAGGCGATCGAGGCGGGCCACTATCCCGAGTGGACGCTGGGCCTGCAGGTCTTCACGCAGGAACAGGCCGACGCGTTCAGCTTCGACGTCCTCGACCCGACCAAGCTGGTGCCCGAGGAACTGGTGCCGGTGCGCCCGGTCGGCCGCATGGTGCTCGACCGCAACCCGGACAACTTCTTCGCCGAGACCGAGCAGGTGGCGTTCTGCACGGCCCACGTGGTGCCCGGCATCGACTTCACGAACGACCCGCTGCTGCAAGGCCGCATCCACTCGTATTTCGACACGCAGATCACGCGGCTGGGCGGCGCCAACTTCCACGAGATCCCGATCAATGCGCCGGTGGTGGAAGTGCACAACAACCAGCGCGACGGCATCCATCGACGCGCGATCCCGCGCGGCCGCGTCGCGTACGAACCGAATTCGCTGGGCGGCGGCTGCCCGTTCCAGGCCGGCAGCCGCGGCTTCGTGCCGTTTCCCGAGCCCCTGGTCGAGGACAAGGTGCGCGGCAAGCCCGAGAAGTTCGCCGACCACTACTCGCAGGCCACGCTGTTCTGGAACAGCCAGACGCCCACAGAGCAGAACCACATCGTCGCCGCCTACCGCTTCGAGCTCACGCGCGTGCAGACGCCTGCGATCCGCGCACGCGTGGTCTCGCTGTTGCGCAACGTCGACGAGAGGCTGGCGCAACGCGTGGCCGACGGCCTGGGCATGGACCTGCCGCCCGCGCAGCAACGCGCGCTGGAGCCGCCGGTCAGGAGCGAGATCGACGCCTCGCCGGCGCTGTCGCTGTTCGCGCATCCGGGCGACGGCGGGGTGGCTGCTCGGCGCGTCGCGATCCTGGTGATCGACGGCGTGCAGGCCGGCGCCCTCAAGGCGGTCTACGACGCACTGGCGCACGCGCGGGCGGCACCGCGTTTCGTCGGCGTCAAGCTGGGCCGGGTGAAGGCGGACGGTGGCCAGGCGATCGAGGTCGAGGCGACGCTGGAGACGATGCCGTCGCCGATGTGGGACGCCGTCGTGATTCCCGGTGGCGCGCTGGCCGACGCGCGGCTGGCCGATGTCGGCGCCGCCGTCGAGTTCGTCAAGGAACAGTACCGGCATTGCAAGACGCTGCTGGTGCTGGGTGCCCCGTCGTCCTCGAAGCTGCTGGACGCGGCCGGTATCTCGTTGGCCGAAGCCGATGTCGCGTCCGACCCGGGCCTGATCCAGGTCGATGCGAGCGTGGGCGGCGGGGCGACGGTGGATGCCGACGACGGCGAGGTGGTGGACACGCTGGATGCGCTGCCTTCCGAAGCCGACGTGCGCCGTGCGACCCAGGCCTTCCTGATCGCGCTCGGCCAGCACAAGCACTACGAGCGCGAACGCGACCCGGCGCCGGTGTAAGACCAAGTCCCGTCAACCGTGTGCGTACTGTGCGGTGGCTGCACCTTGCTGCAGGGCGCCCGACGCCACCAGCGCCGACGGCACGTCCGCCGCCATGCCGGCCGGCTCCCGGGCGAATTCCACCAGCAGTTGGTGCACGCGTTGCGCGGCGCGGTCCCAGGTGCACGAATGCACGGCGATCAGCGCGTCGATGCGCCGCTGGCGCCGCAGCGGGCCGCGCTCGCACATGGCGGTGCGACAGGCCTCGACGAAGGCCTGCGCGTCGGGTGCCAGTCGCACGATGTGGCCGTGCAGCGCCACGATGTCGTGCACGGGCGTGGCGACCACGGACTTCTGTCCCGCCAGGTACTCGAGCGCCTCGATCGGCACGGCGTGGTGTGCGGATGCTGCGTGCTTGAACGGCAGTATGCAGACGTCCCAGTGCGCCTGCAGGTGCGGCAGGATGGCGTAGGTCTGCGGACCCAGCCACAGGATGTTGCCGCGCCGCGGCAGCGCCTCGGGGGCGACGCCGCGCAGCGGCCCGGCCATCACGAACTGCCAGTCCGGGCGCAGGTCGGCCATGCGGGCGAGGAGATCGAGATCGATGCGCTCGTCGATCACGCCGAAGAAGCCCAGCCGCGGATTGGGAATCGCGGCATGGATCGCGCGGGCGGACACCGCCTCGATCGACCGGCCGGCGGGCACCGGCGGCGCGAAATGCCCGGCATCGACGGCGTTGGCGATGCAGTGCACGTTGGCATGGCGTCCGCGGTGCGACTGGTACAGCGAGGGCCCGCCGGCCACCACCACGTCCGCGATCTGCATCAAGCGGGCTTCGCGCCGCTGCAAGGTGGCGTCGTTGGAGGTGGCTGCCGCGTCGTCATGGCAGTCGTAGATCACGCCGCGCGGATTCAGGGCGTCGACCAGCGGCAGCGGCCGCGGCGTGTCGAGCCATACCAGGGGCCCGACGATGCCGCGTTCGCGCATGAATTGCGCCAGCAGCCCGTCCATCACGGGGAGCTGGTCGTCGTGGAAGCCCGCGGCGTCGCAGCGGGTGTGCGCCACGAGCACCTCGACGCCCTGGGCCACCTCGGTGCACTCGAGCCAGGCGTCCTGGTGCGTCGTGCACGGTTCCTCGACGTAGAAGACGCGGTAATGCTTTGCAAGCCGGGTCAGCAATTGTTGCGGGCGTTGCCAGTCGAAACGCCAACGCAGCGACGCGAACACGACCAGGGGAGGCCGCAGCGACGAAGTGTCCTGCGCGGGAGAAACGAGGTTGCCCGGCAGGGCATGCGCAGCGGGAAGGTTCATGGAGCGGCTCCTGGTGCGCGGCAGCGTTGAAACAAGTTGTCGATGCTGTTGCGGATGGCGGCTAAGCCGTGGCGCGCAGGCGTCGAAGCGATGACCAGGAAGGGTCGGCAAATGGCGTGCCGCAGTGCAGCATGAGTGGAACGCGTGAGAGAATGGCTCGACTGCAGACGCTCCCGCCGGGTACCTATTTAGGGTTGCCACGGATGGGATCCAACCCGGGCTACACGGGCTGCGTCGCCGAGAGGGGGAACCTCCGGCGAAGTTTCCGACTCGACAACGCAGGTCAACTCAGCCGCGGCAAGGGGATCGCCCTTGCGGCTCGCAGCAGGCCTGATGTCCGGCTGAAGTGGAGAGATCAAAGTGACGATCGTGATGAATGCGCCTGAAAAAATAGGCAAATACCGGATCACCGGGGTCATCGGCGAAGGCGTGAGCGGCGTCGTCTACAAGGCGTTCGACGCTTCGCTTCAACGCGTGGTCGCGGTGAAGTCGCTGCACCTGAACCTGCCGGTGGATGCGCGCGCGGCGCGCGCGTTCGCGGGCCGCCTCGGCGAGCAGGCGCAGGCCATCGCCCGCGTGAACCACCCGGGCATCGTCAACATCCATCAGATCGACGAGGCCGACGGCCGCGCCTTCATCGCGATGGAACATGTCGCCGGGCTGAACCTGGCGCAGTGGCTGTCCGTCACGCCGCTGCCGCCGCAGGCCGCACTGCTGCAGGTGATGGATCAGCTGCTCGATGCGCTGGAGTGCGCGCACCTCGCGGGCGTGCGCCACGGCGACGTCAAGCTCACCAACGTCATCATCACCAGTGCGGGCCTGGTCAAGCTCACCGACTTCGGTCTCGCGCGTGCCGAAGGCCGCTCCGGCGTGATGGCCGGCGTGGCGCCGGAGTACCAGTCCGGCCGCCTGATCGATCACCGCGTCGACGTCTACGCCGCCGGCGCGATCCTGTACCGCATGCTGGTAGGCCGCGATCCCTACAGCGGCGCGCTGGCCGATACCGTGGCGGACGCCCTGGGCGGCACGCTGCGCCTGCCCAGCACCATCGCCGAAGCGCAGCGTCCGCCGGTGTTCGACGCCGTCGTCGCGCGCGCGCTCAAGCTCGATCCGAGCCAGCGCTTCGCCAGCGCGTCCGAGTTCCGCGACGCCTTGCGCGACGCGACCCAGGTCCGCCTGCCCGAGCACGGCACGCGTGTCGTGACGCTCGACTCGCGCGTCGCCGCTTCTACCACGGCGGCCACGATCGCGCCCATGCTGGGCGAGCCGCTGTCGCCAACCGCCGCCAACGAGGGCTTCGGCGGACGCTCCACGCGCACCGCGCCCAGCGGCCCCGCCGCGGCCGCCGTGCCAATGCTCACCATTGCCATCCCGGACAGCATGCTGTCCATGCCGTCGCACGATCCGTGGGCGCATGGCGCACCGGCAGCGAGCCCGGGCGATCGCCCCGAGAGCGGTCTGGCGTCCGACCTGGTACCGAACGACGAACGCTATGCGGCTTTCCGCGGCCAGGCGGAGCGAGACCGGCGTGCGTCCGTCGTCTCGGCTGCTGCGGCCGCGACGGCGGCGCTGAGCGCGGCGGCCGATGCCGCTGCCGCCGAGCCCGCGCCGGTGCCGTTGGCGCGTCGCGCGCCGCCGCCGAGCGACAGCATCCACACGCTGATGTCCTTCCCCAACGAAGCGCCCGTGATGGAGCGGGGCGGCATCGTCATCACCGCGTCGGTTTCGCAGCCGATGTCGGTGCGCGACCGCGCGCTGCCCAACGGCGCGGCCGAACTCGGCACGGATCTGGAACTGCCGCTGGCCGGCGACGGCGTCGGCATTCCGGCCGAGGCGCTGCGCCGCGTGATGCGCGTGCTGTCGGCGCACTTCGGCGACATGGCATCCGAGATCCTGATGCGTGCCGCGCCACGCGCCGGCACCATCCCCGAGCTGCACACGCTGCTGCTGGCCCAGGCGGGCGGCGGCATCGACAAGAAGAAGCTCGGCAAGCAGTTGCGCGCGATCGCGAAGCTGCCGCTCTGAGTCAGCTCACAGCGCGCCCACGCAGTTGGGCGCGCCGCAGCGGCAGCGCAGCTTGCCTTCGTGGTGGGTCTCGCCGTAGTCCACGGTGATCTCCTCGCCCGGGGCGATGGCGCGCAGCGCATAGAACTCGATGCGCCCGGCGATGATCGCCAGTCGGGCATTGGCCTGGCACGAGTGATTCGTGAAGCGCATCGGGTCGGTGGACTTCGACGCGTCGATGGCCGTGCGGGGCGAGATCTCCACGATCATGATCCGGTGCAGCGTCGCCGCCCGGCGCCGGCCTTCGGCGCAAGTGATCGCCTCGCCGCGGATCTCGCCGATCTTCAGGCGCGGCGCAATCATCTCCGCCGCGAACACGCCGTGGCCGTCGATCTCGCTCTTGCGAACGAAGACGTCGAACTTCTGGTACGACTGGCGGACGACGACGGGGTCCGCGGCGTGGCGGGGCATGCTCAGAGCAGGCCGGTGGCCTGGCCGAGTGTCGCGACCGACGGCAGGTCGACGCGCGGCGCCGGTACCCAGCCCTTCTTGCGATGTTCGACGACGACGTTGGTATAGATGCCGCCACGCACGTACCACTTCGCGGTGATGCGCGCGAAACGCGGCTTGGCCGCGGCCACGATGTCGTCGAGGATGGTGTTGGTCACCTTCTCGTGGAACGAGCCCTCGTTGCGGTAGCTCCACATGTACATCTTCAGGCTCTTCAGCTCGATGCACAGCTCGTCGCAGATCATGTCGAT
>FSXQ01002706.1_pt1 | contig 14260 bp, 8 predicted proteins | sample 1638011 | NCBI WGS metagenome assembly FSXQ01 (sample SAMEA3914789, study PRJEB12502) | metagenome | biome: forest; material: soil | place: Canada | collected 2011-07-03 | depth 0.3 m | reverse complement strand
CGCTGCGCCGCATGGCGCTGTACCGCAACGTCACGCCGCTGATGATGGACTCGCACAGCGATCGCGACACCGCGCTGGCCGCGGCCGAGCGCCTGCTGGTCGAGCGCGGCGTGTTCCGCCCGGGCGACACCTACGCCATCACGTGCGGCGAGCCGATGGGCTATCCCGGCGGCACCAACATGCTGAAGATCTGCCGCGTCGCCTGACGCCGTCCGGGGCGTGACAATGCGTCTTCCAAAGGACGCCGCCCCTTGTTCAAGAACCTGCTGAACCGCCTCCTGCCTTCGGCTCCCGCGCCCGCGCCCGCGCGCGCGGAGGCGCCCGCGCCCGCGACGCCTGCGCGCGCGACGCCGCCCGATGACGTCGCCGGCGCCGACGCGCTCATCGCGCAGGGCAACGCGCTCGAGGACGCCGGCCAGGCCTCGCCCGCCGAGGCGCTGTACCGCCAGGCCGTGGCCCGCGCGCCCGGCCATGCGCGGGCACACCTGAACCTGGGCATCGTGCTGGCCGACCAGGGCGACACCGCCGGCGCCACCGCGGCCTTCGAGGCGGTGCTCGCCATCGATCCGCGACACCCGTTCGGCAACTACAACTTCGCGCGCCTGCTGGTCGTGCAACGTCAGCTGGATCGCGCCGAGACGCTGGTGCAGGAAGCCTTGCGCGCCAAGCCCGACTTCCCGCAGGCCACCGAGCTGCTGTCGCGCGTGCTGCGCGACCAGGGCTTCGCGCACGAGGCGCTCGCGCCGCTGCGCCAGGTCGTCGAGCGCGATCCGGCGAATTTCCTGCATCGGTCGTTCGAGCTGTTCGTCATGAGCTACGTCGACGAGGCGCGGGTCGAGCCGCTGTTTCGCCGGCACGTCGAGTTCGGCGCCGCGCTCGAAGCCGCCGTGCCGGTGCGCTTCGAGCAGCATCCCGAACGCGGCGATCCGAAGCGGCGCCTGCGCGTGGGCTACCTGTCGTCCGACTTCTCGGGCCACCCGGTGGGCTTGTTCATGCTGCCGGTGCTGCAGCACCACGACCCGGCGCAGGTGGAGGTGTTCTGCTACTCGTCGGACACCAGGCGTGACGACATGACCGACCGCCTGCGCGCCGCCGCGCACCAGTGGCGCGACGTGGCCGCGCTGTCCGACGCCGAGCTCGCCGACGCCATCCACGCCGACGGCATCGACGTGCTGGTCGACCTCATCGGCCACACCGGCATCCCGCGCCTGGGCACGTTCTGCGCGCGGCCCGCGCCGGTGCAGGCCACCTGGCTGGGCTACCTCAACACGAGCGGCCTCACGCGGATGGACTTCCGCCTCAGCGACGCGCGCAGCGACCCGCTGGCCGTCGCGCAGCCCTTCCACACCGAGCGCCTGGTGCACCTGCCCGAGAGCCAGTGGTGCTACCGGCGGCCCGACGGCGACCCCGCGGTCGACCCGGTGCCGCCGTTCGAGCGCAACGGCCACGTGACCTTCGGCTCGTTCAACGCGGCCATCAAGATCACGCCGGACGCCTGTCGCCGTTGGGCGCAGGTGCTGTTGCGCGTGCCGGGGTCGCAGCTGGTCGTCGGCGACATCCCGTCGCCGCGCAAGCGCGAGGCCGTCCGGCGCGCGATCGAAGGCGAGGGCGTCGACGCGGATCGCCTCAGGTTCCTGCCGCGCCTGTCGATGGCCGACTACCTCGGCATGTACAACCAGGTCGACATCAGCTTCGACACGTTCCCGTACGGCGGCGGCACCACCACCTTCGATTCGCTGTGGATGGGTGCGCCCGTGGTCGCGGCGCTCGGCGAGTTGCCGGTGTCGCGCAGCGCCGCCAGCGTGCTCGCGGCGCTTGGGCTCGACGACTGGATCGCGCCGTCGGCCGACGCCTTCGTGGACGTCGCCGTGGCGCGCGCCGCCGATCGCGACACCCTGCGCACGCTGCGGCGCGAGCTGCGCCCGCGCCTGCAGGCCTCGCCGCTGACCGACGCGCCGCGCTTCGTGCGCGACCTGGAATCCGCGCTGCGCGCGATGTGGCTCGAGAAGACGTCGTGACGCGCGACCCGGCGGAGAATGCGCGCATGCCCCAGGACGCGTCATGCTGAAGAACCTGTTCAACCGGATCCGTCCGACGCCGGCCCCCGCGCCGGCCTTCGTGCCCCCCGTCGTGCCGCCCGCGACGGGCGACATCGCGCGCGCCGACGCGCTGGTCGCGCAAGGCAACGACCTCGAGGACGCCGGCGACGCCGCGCGCGCCGAGGCGCTCTATCGCGAAGCGATCGCCGCCGCACCCGACCACGCGCGCGGCCACCTGAACCTGGGCATCGCGCTGGCGGCACGAGGCGACCTCGACGGCGCCGCGGCGTCGTACGAACGCGTGCTCGCCATCGATCCCGCGCATCCGTTCGGCCACTACAACTTCGCGCGCCTGGTGCTGCTGCGCGGCGACGTGGCGGGCGCCGAGTCACTGGTGAACGCCGCGCTCGCCGCGAAGCCCGAGTTCCCGCAAGCCTTGATGCTGCAGTCCAACCTGCTCGACGCGCAGGGCCGGCGCGACGCCGCGATCGTGGCCATCGAGGCCGCGCTGAAGCTGCAGCCGGACGACGCCGGCGGCTGGTTCAACCTCGGCTCGATGCTGCGCTGGCAAGGGCGCGCCGACGAGGCGGAGGTCGCGCTGCGGCGCGCGCTGGCCGGTGATCCCGGCAACGTCGAGGCGCTCGCCATGCTGGCGGCCGCGTTGCGCGACCAGGGCTTCGCCGACGAGTCGCTGGCGGCGCTCGAAACCTTGGCCGCCCGGCGGACGCTGACCTGGCACGAGCGCTCGAGCGAGCTGCTGCTGAGCCTGTACGCCGAGGGGCTGTCGGCCGACGAGGTGCTGCGTCGGCACGTGCGCTTCGGCGTCGACCTCGAGCAGGCGCATCCGGTGCGCTTCACGCACGCGCGCGCGCCGCGCGAGCCGGGGCGTCGCCTGCGCGTGGGCTACCTGTCGGGCGATTTCCTGCTGCACCCGGTGTGCTTCTTCCTGCTGCCTGTGCTGGAGCACCACGACCGCGCGCAGGTGGAGGTGTTCTGCTACTCGTTCACGCGCGGCACCGACAACATGAACAAGCGGCTGCGCGAGCTGAGCGAGCACTGGCGCGACGTGCAGGCGATGTCCCACGAGCAGGTCGCCGACGCGATCCACGCCGACGGCATCGACCTGCTCGTCGACCTCGGCGGCCACACCGGCGAGCCGCGGCTGGCCGTGTTCGCGCAGCGGCCCGCGCCGGTGCAGGCCACGTGGCTGGGCTACCTCAACACGGTCGGGCTGTCGCGCATCGACCACCGGCTCACGGACGCTCGCGCCGACCCCGTCGAGATCGCGCAACCGATGCACGTCGAGCGCCTCGAGGTCCTGCCCAACAGCCAGTGGTGCTACCAGCCGCTGGTGCACGAGCCCATCACGCCGGGCGCGCCGTTCGAGCGCCGCGGCCACCTCACGTTCGGCTCGTTCAACGCCGCCGTGAAGATCTCCGACGCCACCTGCCGGCGCTGGGGCGAGCTGCTCGCGCGCGTGCCGAACTCGCGGCTGCTGGTGGCCAACTGCAAGTCGACGCGCAAGCGCGCGGCCGTGCTGCGCGAGATCGCGGCGGCGGGCGGCGCGCCAGATCGCGTGACGTTCACCGACCGCGTGCCGCTCGACAAGTACCTCGCGCTGTTCAACTCGGTCGACATCGCGCTGGACAGCTTCCCGTACGGCGGCGGCACCACCACGCTGGACGCGCTCTACATGGGCGCGCCCGTGGCCGCGGCCGTCGGCGCCAGCTCGGTGTCGCGCAGTGCGGCGAGCATCCTGCAGGCGCTGGACCTGCACGACTGGGTCGCGCCGTCGATCGATCGCTGGGTCGACATGGTCGTCGACCGTGCCGCCGACCGCGACACCCTGCGCGCGCTGCGGCGCGACCTGCGCCCGCGCCTGCTCGCCTCGCCGCTGACCGACGTGCCGCGCTTCGTGCGCGACCTCGAGGCGGCGTACGCGCGCCTGTGGGCCGGACAATGACGCATCGGGAACTCGCCGCACCATGTTCAAGAACCTGTTGAGCCGCATTCGTCCGTCGACAGCCGCGCCAGCGCCGGTCGTCGAGCACGTTGCCGCGCCCGTCGCAGAACTTGCACTTGCGCGGGCACCGGCCGCCGCGCCCCACGACGTCGAGCGCGCCGACGCCCTGGTCGCCCAAGGCAACGACCGCGAGGACGCGGGCGAGCTGCCGCAGGCCGAGGCGCTGTACCGCGAGGCCGTGGCGGCCGCGCCCGGCCACGCGCGCGGCCACCTGAACCTCGGCATCGTGCTCGCCTCGAAGGGCGATGCGGACGGCGCCACCGCGGCCTACGAGCGCGTGCTGGCGATCGATCCGCACCACGCGTTCGGCCTCTACAACTACGCGCGGCTGGCGTTCATGCAGGGCGACAACGCGCGCGCGTTGGCGCTGGTCGAGCGCGCGCTCGCGGCCAGGCCCGACTTCGCGCAGGCGCTCGCCGTGCAATCGGGCGTGCTCGATTCGATGGGCAAGCTGCAGGAGGCCATCGTGCCGCTGCAGGCCTCGCTGGCGCTGCAGCCCGACAACGCCGGCAACTGGTTCAACCTCGCGCTGCTGCTGCGGCGCGTCGGCCGGCGCGACGAGGCCGAGGTCGCGGTGGGCCAGGTGCTGCAGCGCGACCCCGACAACCTCGCCGGGCTCGAGGCGGCCATGCGCATCCAGATCGAATTCGACTTCGCGGATCGTGCGCTGCCGCCGCTGCGCAAGCTCGTGCAGCTCGCGCCGATGGCGTGGCCGCACCGCTCGTTCGAGCTGATGCTGATGAACTTCGCGGGCGGCTTCTCGGCGCAGGAGACGTTCGCGCGCCACCTCGACCTCGGCCGCGACCTCGAACGCGAGACGCCCGTGCGCTTCGATCGCTGGCCCGAGCGCGGCGACCCGCAGCGCCGGCTGCGCGTCGGCTACCTGTCGTGCGACCTGGTGCTGCACGCCGTCTCCATGTTCCTCGCGCCGGTGCTGGAGCACCACGATCCGCTGAAGGTGGAGACGTTCTGCTACGACTTCGGCACGCACCGCAAGGACCAGATGACGCGGCGCCTGCGCCAGGCCGCCGACCACTGGCGCGACGTCGCGACGCTCAGCGACGAGGCGATCGCCGACGCGATCCACGCCGACGGCATCGACGTGCTCGTCGACCTCGCCGGCCATTCCGGCCTGCCGCGCCTCGGCGTCGTCTGCCAGCGGCCCGCGCGCGTGCAGGCGAGCTGGCTCGGCTACCTCAACACGACGGGCCTGAGCACGATGGACTTCCGCCTGTGCGACGCGCGCAGCGACCCGCCCGAGCTCGCGCAGCCCTTCCACACCGAGCGCCTGTTCCCGCTGCCGGACAGCCAGTGGTGCTTCCGCCCGGTCAGCCAGCGCCCCGTCGACCTCGAATCGCCGTTCGTGCGCAACGGCCACCTCACCTTCGCCTCGTTCAACAACGCGCTCAAGATCACGCCGGCGATGGCCCGCGCGTGGGCCCGGATGCTGGCGCGCACGCCGGGCTCGCGCCTGCTGGTGTGCGACACCAAGTCCGCGCGCAAGGAGGCCGCGATCCTCGAGGAGATGGCCGCCCAGGGCGTCTCGGCGGAGCGCGTCGAGTTCGTGCCGCGGCTGTCGCTCGACGCCTACGCCGACCTCGTCAACGGCGTCGACATCGCGCTGGACACCTTCCCGTACGGCGGCGGCACCACCACCTTCGATGCGTTGTGGCGCGGCGTGCCGGTGGTGGCCGCGCTGGGCGACCTGCCGACCTCGCGCAGCGCGCCCAGCCTGCTGGGCTACCTCGGCCTCGACGACTGGATCGCGCCGAGCATCGATGACTACGTCGACACCGCCGTCGCGCGAGCGTCCGATCTCGATGCCCTGCAGGCGCTGCGGCGCGAGCTGCCCGCGCGCATGCGGGGATCGCCGCTGACGGACGTGCCGCGCTTCGTGGCGAACCTCGAGGCGGCCTATCGCGCGATGTGGCTCGAGAAGACCGAATGACATCATGCTGAAGAACCTGCTCAAGCGATTCCTCCCCGCGGACGCGCCCGCGCCCGCGGCCGCCGCACCCACGCCGGCGCCCATACCCGCGCGTGACGCGCACGTGCCCGCGCCAATCGCCGCGCCCGACGCCGTCCCCACCGCCGACGCCCTGGTCGCCCAGGGCAACGACCGCGAGGACGCCGGCGCGCTGCCCGAGGCCGAGGCGCTGTACCGCCAGGCCGTGGCCGCCGCGCCCGGCGACCCGCGCGGCCACCTCAACCTCGGCATCGCGCTGATGGCCCGCGACGACCTCGACGGCGCCGCGACGGCGTTCCAGCGGGTGTTGACGATCGACCCCGCGCACCCGTTCGGCAACTACAACTACGCGCGCCTGGCCTTCCTGCGCGAGGACTACGCGCGCGCGCTGGAGCTGGTCGACGCCGCGCTGAAGGCGAAGCCCGAGTTCCCGCAGGCGCTCGTCGTGCGTTCCAACGTGCTGGACGCCCTCGAGCAGCGCGAGCCCGCCATCGAGGCCATGCAATCCGCGCTCGCGCTGCAGCCCGACGATGCCGGCGGCTGGTTCAACCTCGCGCTGATGCTGCAGAAAGCCGCGCGCCCCGACGAGGCGTCGGCGGCGCTCGAGCAGTCGATGCAGCGCGTGCCCGACAACCTCGCGTCGCTCGAGCTGTCGATGCGCATCCGGCTCGTGCAGGGCTTTTCGGAAGAGGCGCTGACGCTGCTGAACACGATCACGCGGCGCGACCCGACGGGCTGGGCGCACCGGTCGTTCGAGCTGATGGTGATGAACAACGTCGAGGACATCACGCCAGAGCAGCTCTACCAGCGCCACCTCGACTTCGGCCGCGACATGGAACGCGCGGTGCCCGTGCGCTTCGACCGCTGGCCCGCGCGCGGCGAGGCCGGGCGGCGGCTGCGCATCGGCTACGTGTCGCGCGACCTGCAGCTCCATCCGGTGGCGTTCTTCCTCGCGCCGGTGATCGAGCGCCACGACCGCACGCAGGTGGAGGTGTTCTGCTATTCGTACGGCGACAGCCGCGACCAGATGACGGAGCGCATGCGCAAGGCCGCCGACCACTGGCGCGATTGCCGGCTGCATTCCGACGACGCCTTCGCCGACGTGATCCACGCGGACGGCATCGACGTGCTGGTCGACCTTGTCGGCCACACGGGCCAGCCGCGCCTGGCCATCTTCTGCCAGCGGCCGGCGCCGGTGCAGGTCTCGTGGCTCGGCTACCTGAGCACGACCGGCCTCACGTGCATCGACTACCGGCTCTCCGACGACCGCGCCGACCCGCGGGCGATGGCGCAGCCGATGCACACGGAACGCCTGGTGTCGCTGCCCGCCAGCCAGTGGTGCTACCAGCCGTTGCACGACGTGGCGGTGGCCGAGGTGCCGCCGTTCGAGCGCAACGGCCACGTCACGTTCGGGTCGTTCAACGCCACCACCAAGGTGTCGAAGGCCATGTGCCGGCGCTGGGCGCAGATGCTGATGCGGGTGCCGGGCTCGCGGCTGCTGATCGGCGACGTGAAGTCCGAGCGCCGGAAGTCGGAGGTGCGCGCGGAGTTCGAGAGCCTGGGCGTGGCGGGCGACCGCGTCGAGTTCCTGCCGCGCGTGGCCATTGACAAGTACCTCGACCTCTACAACCGCGTCGACATCGCGCTCGACACCTACCCGTACGGCGGCGGCACCACCACGCTCGACGCGTTGTGGATGGGCGCGCCGGTCGTGGCCGCGATGGGCGGCAGCTCGGTGTCGCGCAGCGCCGCGAGCGTGCTGCGCTTCCTGGGCATGGACGAGTGGATCGCCAACTCGATCGACGGCTACGTCGACCTCGCGGTCGCGCGCGCCAACGACCCCGAGGGCCTGCGACGCCAGCGGCGCACGCTGCGCGAGCGCATGGCCGGCTCGGCGCTGACCGACGTGCCGCGCTTCACGCGCGACCTCGAGTCGGCCTATCGCGCGATGTGGTTGGAGCGGGTGCGCTGACATGCTCAAGAACCTCTTCAACAAGCTTCGCGCAACGCCCGCCGCCGAGCCCGCGCCAGCGCCCGCGGCGCCTGCCTCGCTGCCCGACGACATCGCGCTCGCCGACGCGCGCATCGACGAAGGCAACCGCCTCGAGGACGCCGGCAACGCCGCCGCGGCCGAGCCGTTGTACCGCGAGGCCGTCGCCGCCGCGCCGGGCCACGCACGCGCGCACCTGAACCTGGGCATCCTGCTCGCCGACAAGGGCGACCGCGACGGCGCCACGCGTGCCTATCGAGCGGTGCTCGCCATCGATCCGGCGCACGCGTTCGCCAACTACAACTTCGCGCGGCTGGCGCTGATGAACGGCAGCGCGCAGGAGGCCGAGCGGCTCGCGCGCGCCGCGCTGCAGGCGAAGCCCGAGTTCCCGCAGGCCCAGTTCGTCCTCGGCAACGCGCTGGAGTCGCTCGGCAAGCCCGGCCCCGCCGCGGAGGCGATGGCGGCGGTCGTCCGACTGCAGCCGGACAACGTCAACGCCTGGTTCGGCCTGGCCTCGCTGCTGCACGACCTGCGCCGGCTCGACGAGGCCGAGATCGCGCTGGGCCACGTCCTCGGCCGCATGCCCGGCGACGCCGCGGCGCTGTACCTGCTCAGCAAGGTGTGGCGCGCGCACGGCTCGCTGCCCGAGATGCTCGAGGCGCTGCGCGCCGCCATCCAGGCCGACCCGGACAACACGTTCTACCGCACGCAGGAGCTGCTGTTCCTGAGCTGGGAGGAGGGCGCGTCGGCGCGGGCGATCTTCGAGCGCCACGTCGAGTTCGGCGCGCGCATCGAGCGCGCGGTGCCCGTGCGATTCGAGCACGCGGCGCGCGCGGCGGAGCCGGGGCGCAAGCTGCGCATCGGCTACGTGTCGGCCGACTTCTGCCTGCACCCGGTGATGTTCTTCCTGCTGCCCGTGCTGGAGCACCACGACCGCGCGGGCATCGAGACGTTCTGCTACTCCACGCGGCGCAAGGTCGACCACATCACGCGGCTCGCGCGCGGCCACGCGCAGCACTGGCGCGACGCCGAGGCGATGTCCGACGAGCAGCTCGCCGACGCCATCCACGCCGATGCGATCGACGTGCTCGTCGACCTCACCGGCTACACCACCGTGCCGCGCCCGGGCCTGTTCGCGATGCGTCCGGCGCCCGTGCAGGCCGCATGGGTGGGCTACCTCGGCACCACGGGCCTGACGCGCATGGATCATCGGCTGACCGACGCGCGCTGCGACCCGCCCGAGCTCGCGCAACCGCTGCACACCGAGCGACTGGCGTTCCTGCCCGAGAGCCAGTGGTGCTACCGCCCGCTGATCCCGTCGACGGTGGAAGGCCCGGGGCCGCTGGAGCGCAACGGCGTCGTCACGTTCGGCTCGTTCAACGACGCGCTCAAGCTGACCACGTCGATGTGCCGCCGCTGGGCCGAGGTGCTGGTGCGCGTGCCCGGCTCGCGGCTGCTGATCGCCAACATCGGCTCCGAGCGGCGCCGCGCGGCCATCCGCCGCGAGCTGGTCGAGGGCGGCGTGGGGACGGATCGATTCGAGTTCGTGCCGCGCGTCGACCTCGACAAGTACCCCGCGCTCGTGAGCCGCGTCGACATCGCGTTCGACACGTTCCCGTACGGCGGCGGCACCACCACGTTCGATGCGTTGTGGATGGGCGTGCCGGTGGTCACGGCGGTGGGCGAGACGTCGCCGTCACGCAGCGCCGCGAGCGTGCTGCGCTTCCTGGGTCTCGATGACTGGGTGGCGCCGACGATCGACGATTTCGTCGACGTGGCCGTGGCGCGCGCGACCGATCACGCGGCCATCGTGGCCCTGCGGCACTCGCTGCGTCCGCGCCTGGAAGCGTCGCCGCTCACCGATGCCGTCGCGTTCACGCGCGGCCTTGAAGCGGCCTATCGCGACATGCTCAGTGGATCGCGCCCTTGAGCAGCTTGCCGATGCGCTCGCTCGCCTTGGTTGGCGTCAGCGCCACTTCCGGATGGGCGTTGGCGTAGACGCGGAAGACCTCGTCGATGAAGCTGGGGCCGACGTCGTCGACGCCGTCGAAGTCGAGCTCGGCCGTCGCGAACAGCTCCAGGCGTGAGACGACCCAGCGGGCCTGCGCGCGTGAGTCGAGCGTCAGGCCGTTGTCGGTGAGCAGGCGCAGCGGCACCTGCGTGCGGCTGAAGTCGAGCGGGGAATCCTCGGAGCCGAACGCGCTGTAGGCGTCGGTCGGGCGCACGGTGGAATCGAGCGCCAGGCTCACGAACACGGTGGTGCCCGAGCGCTTGAGCGGATGGCTGCGGAACTGCACCGACTCGCCGCGATGCCGCCACTGCAGCACCTGGCCGTTGGACTGCAGGTTCATCGCGTCGACCATGCGGGCCACGAAGAACAGGCCCCGGCCGCCGTGGCATTCGGGCTGCGTGGTGAGTCGGCCCTTCGAGATCTCGAGGGCGGCGCGCTGCGCGTCGGGCAGCGCGGCCTTGGCGGCGAGCTGGTCGAACACGCCGAGGCCGTCGTCGCCGACGAGGATGTGCAGGTGCGTGGGCGTCTGCCGCACGGACACCGTCACGCGCGTGGCCTGCGCGTGATCGATCGCGTTGTTCAGCAGCTCGCCGAACACGTGCTGCGCGATGCGCGACACGGCCGGTGTCAGCTGCAGCACGGGGTGGACGTCGCGCAGCCAGGGCGTGTGCTCGTCGAGGCCGGCGACGACGTAGTCGTTGGTGACCTCGCGCTGCACGCCGGGCTTGAAATGCGGGCGCGTGACGCCGTTGCGTTCGAGCCAGCCGCTGTCGACCAGGCGCTTGAGCTGCTTGGTCATCGTGCCGCGCGAGACGGAATGGCGCTTGGCCAGCATGGGGCCGAGGTCGGTGGGATGCGACAGGGCGTCGGCGGTGATCGTGCGCGTGAGGGTCGAGAGGTCGAGGCGTGCCATGTGCGGTCTCCGGGCCGCCCGGAACGGCGGCTTTCTTCGACCGAAGTTTCCCGGACCTGTCGTGCTCGATCTCGCGGAACAGGGCCGGAAATGCGCCCCTTCTCGCCGCCGTCAGGCCGGCTTCGCGACGCCGGCGGCGTCGAACAACGCGTCTTCCAGCGCGCGCACCGGTGCCTGGTCGAAGAACAGCGCGTGGCGGCGCTGCGCGATCTCGCGCTCCAGGTGGGCGTGCCAGTCGGCGTCCTCCACCAGGCGCATCGCGATGTCGGCGTACTGCTCGGCGGTGGTCGCCACCAGCTCGTCCAGGCCGAGATGGCGCAGCGGGCCGCTGGCCAGCCGGCCGCGCATGAACTCGCCTTCGAACGCGACCACCGGCAGGCCGCTCTCGAGCGCCTGCAGCGCCGTGTTGAAGCCGGAGAAGCCGAGGGTGTCGAGCATCGCCGTCGAGCGCTGCATCAGGCCGAAGAAGCGGCCGCGGTCGAGCGTGGGCACCCAGGCGATGGTGCGGTCGTAGTCGACGCCCGCCTTGGCGAAGCTCTTGCGCATGCGCTGCTCCACCTGCGACGACATCGCGGGCCGATGGCTGCGGAAGAACACGAGCCGGCCCGACCCGCGGGCCTGCAAGCGCGCGGCGATGGCAGCCAGCGCGGCGTCGCCCTGCGGCGTGTACTTGAACGGCGTGCCGGGGCACAGCAGCAGCGGCTGGTCGGCGGGCAGGTGCAGCGCGGCGAAGTCGGGCGCCACCACCTGCGGCTGCAGCGGCTGCGTGTGCACGCCCAGGTTGGGCAGCGCGACCAGGCGCTCCGAGTAGTGCGCGGCACTGCCGGCGGACTCGAAGGCCTGGGCGGACAGGTAGAGGTCGATCGTCGGCAGCCCGGTGGTCAGCGGCTGGCCCCAGGCCACGGCCTGCACCGGCGCGAGGCGCATCGCGGCCAGGCGCGTGGTCATCGGGTCCATGCCGATCTCGGGGAAGATCAGGACGTCGAGACGGGCCTCGGCGATTGCGCGCACCCAGCCGTCCAGCGTGGTGGGCGCCTCGACGAGCGTGGCCTCGCGGCGTGCCATGGCGGTGGCGTCGTCGCTGCGGCGAGCCAGCTTGAAGAGGGTCAGGTCGACCAGCTTGCGATCGAGGTGTCGCACCCAGCCCTCGGTGATCGCGTTCCATACCGAGTGCTCGTGCACCTGCGCCGAGGCGATGCCCACGCGCAGCTTGCGCGCGCCGGTGGCGTTCGCGGGCGCGATGGGCGGCGCAGCGACGCCTGTGGCCATCAGGCGTGCCGCTGTCTTGCCGAACGGCAGCAGCAGGGGCTTCGCGTCGACCGGGTGGTAGGCGAGATAGAACGGTTTGGCGCTGCCGACCGCCGCGGCGCCGGCGACTGCGCGCGCGGGCGTCAGCCAGGCGTCGAGCTCGGCGAGCGAGCGCGTGAACATGCGGCGCGAGGCGTCCATCTGGGCGGTGTCGTCGTAGATCGGGCGCAGGTGCGACATCGCCACGGACAGTCGCGCACGGACGCTGTCGGGGTCGAGGTCGACGGCGCGCTGGTACTGTCGGGTGGCCTCCGCGGCATGGCCGGCGGCGAACAGCGCATCGCCGTAGCCCAGGCACATCGCCGAGTCGGCGCCCGGGCTCGCGACGGCTTGCCGATAGCTTTCGACCGCCGCCTCGACCTCGTCGTTCGCGAATTGCGCGATGGCACGCATCGCGTGCGTGGTGGCGCTCGCCGGCTGGGAGGCGGCGACGGACTCGCTCTCGCGCAAGGCGTCGGCCACGCGGCCGCCCTCCACGAGCGCGTTGACCAGCGCCTCGCGGGCCGGCATCAGCGCCGGGTCCAGGCGCAACGCCTCTCGAAGGCACTTGACCGCCGCCTCGGCGTCGCCCTGGTCGCGCAGGAACACGCCCAGGTTGTGGTGGGCTGCGGCGCTCGCCGGTGCCGCGCGCACGCCCGCCGCGAACGCCTCGCGCGCGCCCGCGAGGTCGCCCAGGCCGGCCAGCGCGCGGCCGCGCTCGCCGAGCGCCGGGGCCGCGTCGGGCGCGAGGGCCAGCGACTTGTCGGCGGCCTCCAGCGCGCGCTTCGGGTTGCCGGCGAGGTTGCTGGCGATGGCCAGGTGCCGCCAGGCCTGCGCGTCCTGCGGGCGCGACTTCACGCTGGTCTCGAAGACGGTGACGGCGCCGCGACCGTCGCCGGTGTCGACCAGCGAGGCGCCCAGCAGGTCGGCGATGGCCGCGGACTTCGGGCTGGCGCCGTACGCTCGCTTGAGCGGCGCCACCGACTCGGCGACGCGGCCCAGCTGGCGCAGCACGCTGCCGAGGTTGGACTGCATGTCGGCGGACGTCGGCAGCGCCTTCGTGGCGCGCTCGAACTGCTCGCGGGCTTCCTCCAGCCGCTGGCCGCGCAGCAGCACGGTGCCGAGGTTGTTCAGCGCGCCGGGGTCCTTGGGCTTGGTCTTGAGCGCCTGCGCGATCAGCGTCTCCGCGGTGGCGAGGTCGCCGCGTTGCAGCGCGACCACGCCCAGCAGGTGCGTGGCGTCGAAGTGGCCCGGCGCCTTGTCCAGGAACTGCTGGTAGAGCCTGGCGGCCTCGTCCAGCCGGCCGGCCTGGTGCAGGGCGACCGCCTGGTTCAGGAGGGCCCCGTCGGCCGAGACGGTGGTGTAGCTGGAAGGGCGAACCATCAGATTTCGCGCTGCGAGTTGCCGGCGGCCACCACCGACGCGAGCGCGTAGGCGAGTCCGTCGGCGAACGGCTTCGGGTACTTCGCCTCCAGCAGCGCCCACTTCATGCGGTTGGCGATGCGGGCCTTCTGGTACAGGTTGGGCTTGTCGCGCTGCACGAACTCGAGCGCGTGGCGCAGCAGCAGGTCGTGCGACTTGGCGAGCTGCTCCTCGGCCTTCTTCGCGCCGCCGCCCGCGCCTTCGAGCTTTTCAGGCGGAACCCGCTTGAGCAGCGCCGCGACTTCGGCGTCGACGAACGCGTCGACCTTGCTTGTGTTGAACCAGGAGAAGACCATCGAATACCCGTCGTTGCAATTGCGGACCAGGGTCGATTATGCGACCCGGTATCCGACCTTTTAGAATGGGCAAGTTACGGCGCGGTTACATCACCGCGCCGCCTGAATTCGTGGCACCGTCGAGCGTGCCGGAACGCCATTCGCAAACTCCCCAAAAGGAATCTCCATGCCCGTCGTTTCCATGCGCCAGCTGCTGGACCATGCCGCCGAGAACGGTTACGGTATCCCGGCCTTCAACGTCAACAACCTCGAGCAGGTGCAGGCCGTCATGTCGGCCGCTGCCGAGGTGGGCGCCCCCGTGATCCTGCAGGCT
>FSXQ01001471.1_pt1 | contig 14261 bp, 15 predicted proteins | sample 1638011 | NCBI WGS metagenome assembly FSXQ01 (sample SAMEA3914789, study PRJEB12502) | metagenome | biome: forest; material: soil | place: Canada | collected 2011-07-03 | depth 0.3 m | reverse complement strand
GTCTGGTACGCGATGTCGTCGATGATGCCGATCTTCTGCGCGATCTGCTTCATCGCGATCACCGTCGCCCGCACGGCCTCGCCGCCCTCGGTCGCCTCGGTCGCGGCCTTGGTGGCCATGCCATCGGTGACCTTCGCGTTCTCGGTGTTCTGCGAGATCGAGGCCGTCATCTCCTCGATCGAGGCGCTCGTCTCCTCGACGCCCGCGGCCTGCTCGCTCGCCGCCTGCGACAGCGATTGCGCGGTCGCGCTGACTTCCTCGGACGCGCCGGCCAGGGCCTCGGCGCCGCCGTTGACGTCGCTCACCACTTGCGACAACCGGCTCACCATCGTCTGCATCGCATGCAGCACGCTGTCCGTGTCGCTGGCACGCGTCTGGATCGTCATCGTCAGGTCCCCGTCGGCGACTCGCGAGGCGATCTCGGCGACGTAGCTCGGCTCGCCTCCCAACTGGCGGGTCAGCGACCGGGTGATGAGGAACGCCATCAGCAGGGCCAGAGCGGAGCAGCCGACGAGGATCCCGATCGTCCACAGGCGCGCGCTCTCGTAGACGATCGCGGCGTCGCTCGCCGCCTTCGTGCCGCCTTCGACGTTGAGGTCGCACAACTGGCCGATGAGCGTGCGCATCCCGTTGTAGTGGACGTTCGACGCGCCGACCAGCAGTGCCATGGCCTCGCCGGCCTTGTTCTGGTGCGCCAGTTCGACGATCCGGGCCTGGTCGTTCAGGAAGCCGTCGCGTTCCGCCTTGTACTCGCCGAACAACTGCTTTTCTTCGGGCGAGCTGATCAGCGGCACGTAGATGTCCTCGTACTTGTGCATGCCCGCGACTTTCTCGGCCAACAGCTTCTCCGTTGCCGCGATCTCGGTCGGATCGGTGGCCGTGACGCGCTGGTATTGCAGCACGCGCTGGTGGTTGAGGTTCGCCTTGATTTCGAGGAGGTTGCGCACGCTGGGCAGCCAGTTGGTGGCCAGGTCGACAGTGGACTTGTTGACGGTGGCAAGCTGCGAGATCGCGTAGGCGCCCAATCCGGCCATCAGGGCCAGGACGAGGAGAAAGGATCCGAACAGCTTCGTGGCGAGCTTGAGGCTTTTGAACATGGGGTTTCCTGAGTCTGGCAAGACGAGATTCGCGCGGGCGGCGTCAGGCGCCGACGGCGGAGCGTTGGGCAACGCTGTGCGGATTGCCGGCGTGGCTGCGGGAGATCTGCGCCTCCTGCATCAACAGCGCCACATCGAGGATCAGCGCGACATCGCCGCTGCCGAGGATGCTGGAGCCACTGATGCCGCGCACTTGCGCGAACATCTTGGACAAGGGCTTGATGACGGTCTGGGCCTCGCCCATCAATCCGTCGACGACGAGCCCGAACTTCTGTCCCGCGTGCCTGACGACGACGATGTTCTGGCGCGTCGATGGCGCGCCCGAGACCTCGAACAGCTCGCGCAGGCGGATGAAGGGCAGCACCTGGCCGCGCAGGTCGGTGTAGTCGTGACCGGGCTCGACGGAGAACTCGACGCACTCGTCGACCACGTCCATCGGCACGACGAAGACGGACTTGCCGACGCTGACCTGGAAGCCGTTGATGATCGCCAGCGTCAACGGCAGGCGCACCGTGACGGTGGTGCCGTGGCCGGGCTCGCTGGCGATGGCGACGCTGCCGCGCAGCGCCGTGATGTTGCGCTTGACGACGTCCATGCCGACGCCGCGGCCGGACAGGTTGGTGATCTGGTCGGCGGTGGAGAACCCGGGCTCGAAGATCAACCCGTAGATCTCGCTGTCGCTCATGGCTCGGCCGGCCTCGACCAGGCCGCGTTCGATGGCCTTGGCCAGGATCTTCTCGCGGTTCAGGCCTCCGCCGTCGTCGCTGACCTGGATCACGACGCTGCCCGAGTCGTGATACGCGTTGAGCGCGACGGTGCCCTGGGCGGGCTTGCCGCGCTGGGCGCGCACGTCGGGCGCGTCGATGCCGTGATCCATCGCGTTGCGCACCAGATGCATCAGCGGGTCGCCGATCTTCTCCACCACGGTCTTGTCGAGCTCCGTGTCCTCGCCGCTGACTTTCAGCTCGATGTCCTTGCCGAGCTCGCGCGAGACGTCGTGCACCACGCGCTTGAAGCGGCTGAACGTGGCGCCGATCTTGACCATGCGCAACTGCAGCGCGCTGTCGCGCACCTCCTCGACCAGGTCCGACAGCGTCGAGTTGCACTCCTGCAGCTCGATGTTGCGGGTACGCTTGGCGATCAGGTTGGCGCCGGCCGTCGCGATGATCAGCTCGCCGACGAGATTGATCAGGCGGTCGAGCTTGTCGGCGTCGACGCGCACCGACTGGCTCTCGGGCGACTTGGTCTCCTTGACCTGCTTCTGGCGGGCCAGCGCGGCCTCGACGAGCTGGGGCGCGACCTGCGCCTGCTTGGCCAGGATGGTGCCGATGCGCTCCTGCGGCGCCTCCTGAGCCTGCGTCTGCAGTGCACGCTCGAGCTCATGGGCGGTGATGCTGCCGCAACGCACCAGGATCTCGCCCAGACGCGGCGGCTGCTCGGGCAGTTGCTCGATCAGCTCGATGTATTGCGCGAGACGGCTGTGCGGCGGCACGATGCGCAGCGCGCAGTCGTCGATGACGAACTCGAACACGTTCTCGATGGCAGCCTTGTCGGCCGTGCTTTTGAACGCGATCTCGAAACCGAGGCAGCAGGCTTCCGGATCGAGCGCGTCGAGTGCCGGCACCGCGTCGTGCAGCGTGACCAGCTGCTCGATGCTGCCGAGCGTGGCGAGGTAGCGGACGAACGACAGCGGGTCCATGCCGTTGCGCAGCACGTCGGGGCCGAAGCGCAGCGACAGATGCCAGTGGTCGGCACCGCCCTGGACGGAGGGGGCGTCGTCGACGGGCGTCGCCGTTGCCGCTGCCGCGAGGGCCGGCGTGCCGGAGCGGCCCGTCAGATACTGATCCAGGCGCGCGAGCAACGCGGCGCCTTCGGCGTCCGTCTTCGGATCGGCGATCTCCTCGCGCGCATCGACGGTGGTGATCATGCGACCGATGTAGTCGCCGCAGGCCAGCATCAATTCGATCAACGCCTCGCTCAGCGCGATCGTGCCGTCGCGCACTTCGTCGAGCACGCTCTCGACCACATGCGTGAACGCGACGACCGCATCCAGGCTGAACAAGCCCGCCGAGCCCTTGATCGTATGGGCGGCTCGAAAGATCGCGGCGATGCTCTCCTTCGGATCGTCCTCGTCCGCCACACGCAGCAGCGCAGCCTCCATGTCCTCGAGCAGCTCGCGCGCCTCGAGGATGAAGGTCTGCAGGACTTGGTCCAGATTCATGTCGGAGTTGGCCATGGTGCGGAGCTCAGGGATTCGATGCCGCGGACGGCGAAGGCGACGTGTAGGCGAAATGCGCGGCAAGCCGCAACGTCTCGAAGACCTCCTCGACGGCAGGACTGCGGCCGCAGACGCGCAACTCGCGGCTGGTGGCGCGCGCCGTCTTCTTCGCCGCCATCAGCAACTGGACGCCGGCGCTGTCCATCTCGGTCACCTCCGAGAGGTCGACCTCGAGGTCATGGCCGTCAGGCAGGCCGGCAAGCGCGGTCTTCAACGCGTCGCACAACTCGGCGGCGCGGTAGATCGTCAGCTCGCCGTCGATGCGCAAGGGGGTGGGGGGGCTCATTTCAGGCTCCGTTTCAAGGCAGGACCAGCTTCTGGACGACGTTGAGCAGTTGCGGCGGATTGAAGGGCTTCAGCATCCAGGCCTTGGCGCCGGCGGCCTGGCCTTCGGCCTTCTTGCCGTCCGCCGACTCGGTGGTCAGCATCACGATCGGCGTGAACCTGTAGGCGGCCAGCTTCTTGATCTCCTTGACCAAGGTGATGCCGTCCATGTTGGGCATGTTCACGTCGCTGATGATCAGATGCACCTTCTGCCCGGTGAGCTTCTTCAGCGCATCGACGCCGTCGCAGCCTTCGAGCACGTCGTAGCCTGCGCTGCGCAGCGAGATACCGACGACCTGCCGCAGCGAGGCGGAGTCGTCGACGATCATGATGGTCTTTGCCATGGGGATTTCCTGTTGAAACGGGTCTGGCGAGTGATCAGAAGAACGTGACTTCTTCGACTTCGGCTGCCGGAGCGGCGCCCGCGGACTGCGAGACGTTGCCGCTGTGCGTGGCGCGCTCGTCGGCCATGGCGTAGCTGCCTTCGAGTTCGCCGAGCAAGGCCCGGGCGTCGATCGGCGCGAGCACGCCCGAGCGATCGAATCGCTCGCGGCTGTCGGCCAGCAGCACCGGCAGGCGCTCGATGTTGTGGCGCACGTGCGTCATGCGCTGGCTCACGCGATCCTGGAACTGCAGCTGGACGAGCGCCTCGACGATCTCCGACTGGATGCCCGCGCTTTCCTGCTTCATCACGTCGGCCGACGCTTCCATCGCCTCGGTGACGTTGCGAAAGCGACTCAGCACGCCGTTGATCGCACCGTCGGAGGCGACAGCCGACGCCGCCTCGCGCGTGGCCGACGTCTCGGCGCTGACCCGCGCCGCGCCGATCGCGCGGCCGATGAGGGTCACCTTTTCGGCCATCCGGCGGCCCATCTCGCCGGACATCGCGGACAGCTTGCGCACTTCCTGCGCGAGCACGGCGAAGCCACGGCCTTCGGCGCCCGCATGGGCCGCCTCGATTGCGGCGTTGATCGCCAGCAGATTCGTCTGCGCCGCGATGTTCGCGACCTCGGCCGCCATCTGCTGCAGCTCATCGACGAATCGGCCCAGGTTCTGCACTTCCGCGTGCATGGCGCCATTGCTGGCCATCGCGGCGGTCAGCGACTCCAGGACGCCGCGCAACTCGCTGCTGCTGTGTTCGAAAACGCCCGAAAGACCCTGGTCCGCGCCCTGGTTGGACGTGCGCAGCGTCTGGTCGAGGCGATCGACGATGCCCGCGAAACGCTGCGTCAGCGCAGCGACCGCCGATTCCATCTGCTGGCGCGAGTTCTCGATATGGGCGCTCCAGACCGGCAGCACTTCCTGGCCGAGAAGTTCGGTGCCCGCAACGAACGCGACCGCGGCGCCGTGTGCGGCCGTCTGCTTTCGAGCGCGGCCGCGATCCAGAAGGAGGCCGGCCGCGACGAGCACGAGCGTGGCGACGGCGGCATTCACGCCCCCGGCGCGGGCACCGAATCCGGCGCCCCAGATGACCAGGCCGCTGAAGACGGCGAAGACTGTGGACTGGAAGCGATCGACACGTTGCAGAAATGGCCTCGCGGGAGGCACGCTGGAGTTGACCGGGGTATGAGTAGTTGATTCCATTGCGTATAGACGGCCAGCGGTCGAGGAGCTCGACGAGCCGAAGCGCGAAGAAGCGGACAGGCTCGATTATTCGGTTCGGGATCGAATCGAGATGTCTTGAACATCGGCGTTATTCGCCGGCTGTTCAGTGGCGAAAATCACGATCGGGCGCTACGCTGCGCCGGCCGGCCTGCGCCGCCGCGAGTTCCCCACAGCCGGAGTCGAGACTTCCCTACAGGAGATTCGACCGCTTCGACCGGGCCGGTGGCGGTGCATCGCCCCGGCATGGCATCCGCCAGTCATCCGGAGAGCCTTCGACGGCGCCGGCCGGCGCACCCTGGCGGCCCGCTGCGCCGGGGCCCGGAGAGCGCAGCGGCTCGTCCCGAGCCGCGGTTTCGAGGCGCTCAGCCGCGCGCCGGAGGCGTCGTCGCGATCTCGGCGGCGGCGTCGGCTTCCCACTGGCGGCGCAGCGCGTCCCAACCTGGGGACCCGAGCTTCTCGAGCGTCTCCATGTTGCGCTCGAAGATCGCCTCGGCCTCGGGGAATGCGGCCACGGCGCGATCGACGCTCTCCTCGCGCAGCAGGTGCAGCGTCGGATAGGGCGCCCGATTGGTCGCGTTGGTGATGTCGTCGAGGTCGGTGTCGGCGAACTGGAACTGCGGGTGGAAGCTGGCGACCTGGATGATGCCGTCGAGGCTCATGTCCTCGACCGCAGCGTCGGCGAGTTCGAGGAAATCGTTGAAATCCTCGAATTCGCCGAATACCCTCGGATGTATCACCATCGTGGTGTCCACCAGCTCGGGCTCGGTGTCGGCCAGGCGCTGCAACTCCACCACCAGCGTGGCGAGCAGGGTCTCGGCGTCGGTGGCGTCGGTGAAGACGTAGCGGATCTGGTCCTTCACGTCCACGGCGCGCGCGAACGGGCACAGGTTCAGGCCGATCACGGCGCGGCGCACCCAGGCGCGCGTCTCGGCGATGGCCAGGGCGGCGGGCACGCCGTCGGGCGAGGCGTCGGCGGTGTTGGCGGAAGCTGTCATCGGGGGATCCTTTTCAGGCGAGCGGCTCGTCACGTTCGAAGACGAGCATCAGGTTGTTGGCAGGCATCGCGACCCGCTCGCGCAGGCGCAGGCGGGCGTCGCGCGCCTGCGCGACCACGTCCTCCAGGCGGCGGATGCCCCACGCGGGGTTGCGGCGGCGCAGGTCGGCATCGAAGGCGGCATTGCTCGGCGCCGTCTCGATGTCGTCGGCCAGGTAGGGGCCGTAGGTGACGAGCACGCCGGCGCGCGCCAGGTGGCGCTGCGCGCCGTGCATCAGACCCGCGCAGCAGGCCCACGGCGAGATGTGCAGCATGTTGGCGCACACCAGCGCGTCGAACTCGCCGGCCACGGGCCATGGATTGGCGCAGACGTCCAGTTGAATCGGCGGCTCGACGTTGGCCAGCGGGCCGGCGACGTCCGCGCCGTCTTGCGGCTGCGCGTCGCTCCAGGCGGCGATCGACGGCAACGACGCCGCGTCGAAATCGGTAGGCTGCCACACCCAGCCGGGCAGCGCGCGCGCGAACCAGGCCACGTGCTGGCCGCTGCCGCTGGCGATCTCGAGCGCGCGGCCTTCCGGCGGCAGCACGCGGCGCAGCACGTCGGCCATAGTCTGGCGGTTGCGCTCGGCGGCGGGGCTGAACAGGCGGTCGGAGGCGGGCATCGGGTGTCGGGTTGCGCAGGAATACGCGGGTTTGATCGGCGTGGCGCCGATCCTACTCGGTACAAACCCCAGCGCATCGCCGATAATTCGGAATGAACTCCCCTGCCTCCGCCACGCCCGCCGCCAACGCCTTCAGCACGCTCGCGCTGCCGCCCGCCGTCATCGCGAACCTGAACCAGCTGGGCTACGTCGAGATGACGCCGATCCAGGCCGCGGCGTTGCCGGTGGCGCTGGCCGGCCACGACCTGCTGGCGCAGGCCAAGACGGGCAGCGGCAAGACCGCCGCGTTCGCGCTCGCGATGCTGGACAAGCTGAACCCGCGCCACTTCGGCATCCAGTGCCTGGTTCTGTGCCCCACGCGCGAACTGGCCGAGCAGGTGGCCGTGGAGACGCGGCGCCTGGCGCGCGCCGAAGAGAACATCAAGGTGCTGACCATCGTCGGCGGCGTGCCGGTGCGCAACCAGCTCGCCAGCCTGGAGCACGGCGCGCATGTGATCGTCGGCACGCCCGGCCGCGTGATGGATCTGCTCGAGCGCGAAGCGCTGGACCTGTCCGGACTGAAGACGCTGGTGCTCGACGAAGCCGACCGCATGCTGGACATGGGCTTCGTCGACGACATCAAGACCGTGGCAAGCGCCTGCCCGAAGACGCGACAGACGCTGCTGTTCTCGGCCACCTATCCCGAGGGCATCGCCAAGCTGAGCCAGCAGTTCATGCGCAATCCGCAGACGGTGAAGGTGGAGTCGCGCCACACCGCCGCCCAGATCCAGCAGCTCTGGTACGAGGTCGCGCCCACCGAGCGCCTGCACGCCGTCGGCCGCCTGCTGCGCCACTACCAGCCCGCCAGCACGCTCGCGTTCTGCAACACGCGCCAGCAGTGCCGCGACCTGGTGGACGTGCTCACCGCCGAAGGCATCCAGGCGATCGCGCTGCACGGCGACCTGGAGCAGCGCGACCGCGACCAGGTGCTGATCCAGTTCGCCAACCGCAGTTGCTCGGTGCTCGTCGCCACCGACGTGGCCGCGCGCGGCCTCGACATCGCGCAGCTCGCCTGCGTGATCAACGTCGACGTCACCTTCGAGCCCGAGGTGCACATCCACCGCATCGGCCGCACCGGGCGCGCCGGCGAGGAAGGCCTGGCGCTGAACCTGGCCAGCATGAACGAGATGGCCCGCGTCGGCCAGGTGGAGCTGGTGCAGGGCGCTGCCACGAAGTGGCACAAGCTGACGGAACTCGACAAGGGTTCGGACAAGCCGCTGATCGCCCCGATGGTGACGTTGCAGATCCTCGGTGGCCGCAAGGAAAAGATCCGCCCGGGCGACGTGCTGGGCGCGCTGACCAAGGACATGGGTTTTTCCGGCGACCAGATCGGCAAGATCAACGTCACCGACATGTCCACCTACGTCGCGGTCGACCGCGCGATCGCCGACAAGGCGCTGTCCAAGCTGAACTCGGGGCTGGTCAAGGGCAAGCGTGTCCGCGCCCGTCGCGTCGACATGGACACTGCCGCGGACTGAACCTCACTCGTCGGCGATGAGCCGGCGGCCGAACGACACCACGTCGTCCTGCGCGTAGCCGATGCGCTTGTAGAACTCGATCACCGCTGCGTTGGTGGTGCGGATCTGCAGGTTGATCTTCGGGCAGCCCGCGGCCGCCAGCAGGCATTCGGCCTCGCGCATCAGCGTGCGCGCGTGGCCGTGCCGGCGCTGGTCGGGCGCGACGGCCAGGTAGTTGATCCAGCCGCGGTGGCCGTCGTAGCCGATCATGATGGCGGCGATCACCGCGTCGTCCTGCGTGCCGACCAGGAACCACTCTCGCTGCACCGATCGCTTGCGCGCGATGTCCTTGCGCGGATCGTTCCACGATCGCGTGAGGCCGCAGGCCTCCCACAAGGCAATGACGGCGGCTTCGTCGGAATCCAGGAAGGAGCGGACTTGCATGGCGAACCAGAAGGGTTGGCGCTCCATCGTACAGTGAGGCGTTGCTTTCTTCATTCGCCCCATGCCTCCCCGTCCGCGCTCATCGGCGCATCGCATCGACCCGACAAGCGTCCTCGTGCTCGGCACCTTCGCGATCTGCTACGCCAGCGTTGTACTGATCCGCAGCGTGCCGGAGTGGTTGAGCCTGCTGTACGCCGGCGCCAGCCTGCTCTGCTTCGCGTTCTACGCGATCGACAAGGCGGCTGCACGCGCCGGGCGCGATCGCATCCCGGAATCGCTGCTGCTCTCGCTGGGCCTCGTCGGCGGGTGGCCGGGCGCGATCGTGGCGCAGCAGATGTTGCGGCACAAGACCATCAAGCTCGCATTCCGTATCCGTTTCTGGATCACGGTCGTGGTCAACGTGGCGCTGTTCGTGTGGGTGGCGCTGCTGCCGCAGCTCTTCGATCGCGGCGCCTGATCAGGCGGCGCGCTCGCGCAGCAGGTCGTGGTACGCGCCCTCGACCAGGCACTCCGCGGGGATCTGCAGGCGCGCCATCAGTTCGTGGGCCTCGCGCACGCCCACGTCCGCGGGCTCGTCGTCGGCCAGCACCACCTCGAGTTCCATGAAATCGCCCAGGCCCGCGACGCGGTCGAGGTGCACGCGCGTGCGGCCGACCATGAACACCGTGCGGTGCTTGATGACGCGGCCGGCCTGGCCGTTGGCCAGCGTCAGCGCCTCGCGCAGCGAGTCGGGCGACGCCGTGGGCGCCAGCACGTAGAACGATTCCTTCGGGCCGTCCTGGTTGGCGCGGCGATAGAAGATCAGCTCGCCGGTGCCATCCGCGTAGGTGCGCAGCTTCAGGCGCCCGTTGTCGCAGCGGAAGAAGGTGTCGTCCTGCGGGATCTCGACGGGCCCGCTGTCGGCGATCGCGGCGGCGCGCGCCGTCAGGGCGTCCATGTCGGCGACGTGCGCCTTGATCTCGATGTTGCGGGCCATGTCGTCGCGCTCCGGTTTCGGGAGCGCGACGATATCAGAACGTCATTCGTCCTTGCCGCGGATCATCCTGTACGCATAGGCGCCGATCACGGCACCGACGATGGGCGCGAGCCAGAACAGCCAGAGCTGTTCGAGCGCCGGCGCGCCGACATAGATCGCGACGCCGGTGCTGCGCGCCGGATTGACCGACGTGTTGGTCACCGGGATGCTGACCAGGTGGATCAGCGTCAGCGCGAACCCGATCGGGATCGGCGCGAACTGGGTCGGCGAACGCGAATCGGTGGCGCCGAGAATGACGATCAGGAAGAACATCGTCATCACGACTTCGCACACGAGCGCGGCGGTCATCGAGTAGCCGCCCGGCGAACGCAGGCCGTAGCCGTTGGAGGCGAAGCCCTTGGTGACGTCGAAGCCCGGGCCGCCGCTGGCGATGATGTACAGCACGCCCCCGGCGACGATCGCGCCGAAGACCTGGGCCACGATGTAGGGCAGCAGCTTGTCGGCCGGGAAGCGGCCGGCCGCCCACAGTCCCACCGACACCGCCGGATTCAGGTGGCAGCCGGAAATCGGCCCGATCGCGTAGGCCATCGTCAGCACGGTGAGGCCGAATGCCAGCGAGACGCCCAGCAGGCCGATGCCCACGCCCGGGAACGCCGCCGCAAGCACCGCGCTGCCGCAGCCGCCCAGCACCAACCAGAACGTGCCGAGAAATTCGGCGCCATATTGCTTCATGTCTGCTCCTCGTTGATGGCCTGCAATCGTCGGCGGATCCGGCGTCCGCTCGATGGCGAGGTTATAACCGGTTGCCGAGACAAAGAAAAGAACGCGACGCGGCGGTTCTCAGGCCTTGCACAGCACGATCGTCACGAGCGCCGACGCGTCCTCGATGCCGACGAGGCCGTGCAACACGCCGCCTTCCAGGTGCATCAGTTGCCCTGCGCGCAATATCTGGGAGACGCCGTCCACGCTGATATCGATGCGGCCTTCCAGGCATTGCACGGTGATCTCGCCCGACACCCGGTGCGGCGGGAAGGCCTTGCCGGCGGGCAGGACGACACGCATCACCTCGAGCTGCCCGCTCTTGAAGAGCGCGAACGACTTGGCCGAGGGCAGCGTGCCTTCGGCGGACAGGATGTCGACGATCTGTCCGGAGCTTGCGTGTGGGATGGCCATGCGGAAGTATCCGACGCCAGCGGCTCGCCGGCAATCTAGCGCAGGGGAAACACGGGGATGCCGCCGTCCACCTGGCGCGCGATCTCGGCGCGCAGCGCGGCGATCGCCTCGGCGACGACCGCGGCGATGCCGGCCGACGCGACCATCGCGTCCTCGTCGAGTCGCGCCCCGAGCAACTCGACCGCAAACGACCGCTCGCCGACCAATCCGGTCGACATCGTGCGCAAGATCTCGCGCAGCGCGTCGTCCGCGTGATGCGCGCGCGGGGAGGCGTTGATGATCGCCACCGGCTTGTGGATGAACGGCTCGAAGCTCACCAGCCAGTCGAGCGCGTTCTTGATCGTGCCGCTGACGCCATGGGCGTATTCCGGGCTGGCGATGAGGATCGCGTCGGCGTTGGCCACCCCCAGGTGCAACGCCTGCACCGGCAGCGGCAGGTCGGTCTCGAGGTCGGGATCGAACAAGGGCAGGCGGCCGAGCCAGCCCGGCACTTCGATGTCGGCCTGGGGCGTGGCGAGGCGGGCCGCCGCGCGCAGCAGCGCCGCGTTGATGGACGCGCTGCGCAGGCTGCCGCACAGGGCCAGGACACGGAGGGGGCGATCGGTCGGTTCCATGGCGGCAGTATCCGACGTCCGGGATCTCGCCGCGGCGAGATCCCCTGGCGACAGCGCCTACAACACCTTGACGAGCGCCGCGAGCAGGTCCTTGCCCTTGGGCGTGCCCCAGCCCGTCACGGCGTCGAAGCCGGGCGTGGACTTGAAGCCGCCGACATGCGCCGTCACGTTGTCGCCGGTGTGGATGTCGTTGAAGCCCTGCTTGCCGAGCGCGCCGGTGCCATACAGCAGCGGCGTGAAATAGCCCACGCGCTTGCCGCTCGCCTCCAGTTGCTGGTTCATGCGCGCGACCAGGGCGGCCCACAGCGGCGCCGCGGCGCTGGTGCCGCCGCTGATCTCCTGCTGCCCGCCCGCCACGACGAAGTAGCCGGTGTTGGCGCTGGCGTTCGCGGCGACGTCCGGCACGATGCGTCCCGCCACCTGGCCCGGATTGACCGGTGCGATGTCCAGCCCCGACTGCCAGGCCGGGCGCGCCACGCGCATGCTGACGCCGCCGCCGGTGGAGCCGCCGTTGTCGGCGCGCAGCCCGTCGCCGTCCTTCCACGCCCGCTCGCTGCGCTTCGCGCCGGTGCGCAGCAACGTGCCGCCCACGGCCAGGACGAACGGGCTGGCGCACGGAAAGTCGACGTGCGCGTGGCCGTCGGCGATGCCGTCCGACGAGCCGTCGTCGCCGGCAGCCACGCAGATCGTGATGCCCATCAGCGCGGCCTCCTGCAGCGCCTCGTTCACCTGCGTGACGGCCGATGCCGTCCAGACGGACACGTCCTCGGCGTAGCCCCAGCTGATCGACAGCACCTGCGGCTTGTACCTGGTGTCGTGCATCGCGGCGTCCAGCGCGTCGACCCAGCCCTTCTCCGTGAACTGGCTGAACCACACGGGGATCGTCGCCTTCGGGCAGATGCCGGCCAGCACCTCGATGTCCAGCATCACCTCGCCGGTCGCTTCGTCGTTGGTGTTGGTGGGCATCTTGTCGACGCTGATCGGCACCACGGTCGGCAAGCTCGCCAGGCCGGCGGCCTTGCCGAAGGCGGCCAGGTCGTCGGGAAAGTAGCCACCGCCGAATTCGAGCAGGCCGATGGTCTGGCCGCCGCCGTCGCCATCGGGAAAGTCGTACGCCGTCGCAAGCTCGGACGGGAAGAACCAGGGGCGCTTCCTGGCCGACGCGGCGGTGTGATCGATGGCATGGCGCTTGTGGCCGCCGTCCGGACGCCGACGCACCGCGCGCCGGTTGTCGAGGCCGAACACGCCGACGATGTCCTGCTCGAGCGCCGCCGGCACGTGCAGTGCGCCGGCGCGGCCGCGATAGTCGCCGCGGATGCCGGTGAACTGCATCAGCTTGACCTGGAACGCCGCCTCCATCGCGTGCACCGGGCCCCCGAGTTGCACGGTGCGCGTGGCCGCATCGCTGGCGAGCACGGTCAGGCCCAGGCTGGCGAACGTGTCGGACACGCGCTTGATCGCCTCGTCGGAGGCGCCGTACCGGGCGCCGATCTCGGCGGCCGACAGCGGATGCAACGGCCGCGTATCGACGACGGGCAGCGGCGCCTTGCGCGCGAGCTTCAGCGTGACCTCGAGCCAGGCCTCGGCGTCGGCGGCGCGGGTGGCCGTGGCGCCGAAGGCCGGCGTGCGTTCGCTGCCGGGGACCGCAATGAATCTGGTATCCGTCATGGTGCAACTCCAGGAGATGAAGATCGGGAGGAAGAGCGTAGGGCCGGGTGCGGTCCGTTGAATCCCTCGAAAGAGTGTGGCGCCCGGGGCGCTCGCCAGACGAGCTAGGGAGAACGGGCCTCGAAGCCGAGCCCGGCCCGGAGTGCCGCCGCCGGTGAGCGTCCACTGTCGGGCACGGTGCTTGCCGAAGGGGTTCCACAGGCCGCCAGGCCAAGCCGGAGAACACTTCATGACCACACAAGCACGACCGTTACAACTGGGCATCGCCATCGCGGCCGCCCTGGCCGGCCTCGCGCTGGCGGGCTGCAGCAAGCCCGACACGCCGCCGGCGCAGAAGGTATCCGCGGGCACCGAGCTCGACGACTCCGTCATCACCACCAAGGTGAAGTCGGCACTGATGACCGACAACCTGGGCAAGGGCGGCGACACCAGCGTCGAGACCCGCAAGGGCGAGGTGCTGCTCAGCGGCTTCGTCGACAACCAGGCGCAGGCCGACCGCGAAGTCCAGCTGGCCAAGGCCGTCGAGGGCGTCTCGTCGGTACAGAACAAGTTGATGATCAAGGACGGCAAGTCCACCGCCGGCGCGGTGCTGGACGACTCTGTCGTCACCGTCAAGGTGAAGTCGGCGCTGATGACCGACGATCAGACGAAGGGGACCGAAATAGCGGTCACCACGAACAAGGGCGTCGTGCAGCTGAGCGGCTTTGTCGACAGCACCGACGAGCAAGCACGCGCGACGTCCGTCGCACGAAACGTCGAAGGCGTCCAGAGCGTCGTCAACGACACCAGCATCAAGAAGTAGCAACCGGAGAAACCCATGCTCTACACCATCGCCGTCGTTCTCGTCATCCTCTGGCTCATCGGCATGCTCACTTCGGTGACGCTTGGCGGCCTGATCCACATCCTGCTCGTCATCGCGATCATCGCGGT
>FSXQ01000810.1_pt1 | contig 14274 bp, 10 predicted proteins | sample 1638011 | NCBI WGS metagenome assembly FSXQ01 (sample SAMEA3914789, study PRJEB12502) | metagenome | biome: forest; material: soil | place: Canada | collected 2011-07-03 | depth 0.3 m | reverse complement strand
CTCACGGCCTGCTCGTACGTGCGCGTATAAAATTGGACGGCAAGCGGGCGACTGTCAAAAGTCTTCGACGCGATGAAGGCGTTGTCGTACCAGACGATGGCTTGGTACTTAATCTTGCCGTTGGCGGCTGCCTTTTCCTTGATATTGACTGGCGTTGCCATGTCTACTCCTTAAAGGCAGTAGAGCGTTTGGCGTTTAGTCATCCGCCAGCCGGCACCAAATGCAAGTTTAATGTTGGTGGTCGCTATCACTCCGGGCGGCTTGGACTCTAGCTTCCAACGACGTGCCAGGGTAAAGGCATCCGCCTTGTAAGCGGGAGGTCATCCGTTCGATTCGGATAGTCGGCACCAACCAATGATCCGCTCCTCAGGAGCACGCGGCACCGGCGACGTCCGCACGGCGCTGATCCTCGTCACTCGCGCCAGTAGCCCGGGCCGTCTTCCTGGGCGCCGACCTTCGCGGGATCGGCCCTCAACCTGCGGGCCAGGCGTTCGACGATCTGCACGATGAGTTGCCTGTCGGCCGTCGACAGACCCTTGATGGCGCGGTCGATGAGTTCGAGCTGTTCCGTCACTCGCCGGCTGCCCTCGATCACGAACGTCTCGACACCGCACTCGAACAGGTCGGCGAGTTCGAACAACCTGTAGACGCTGGCGCCGGCGATGCCGCGCTCGAGGCGCGAGAGCGCCTCCTTGCCGATGTCCAGGCGTTCCGCGACCTGGTCCTGCGTGAAGCCGGCCGCCTTGCGTCGTCTGGCGATCGTCTTTCCCAGGCGTTCGTTCACCAGGCCTTCCTTCGTCTTCTTCACGAATTCCCCGCGTCGATCATCAACGTGGATGGTCGACCAATGCATCCCGATACGTAACACATCGACCTAACAGTTGACAGCCACAAAGGTCGATGAAGTAGACTCGCGACGCCTTTTAGCGGCGTTTTGAGCCAGAGGGAGTCGCAATGACAGAAGCGGGAGGGCGTGCCGCGCGTATCGAAGCTTTCCGCAGGGATTGGCTGCGGCGCCCGCTGTGCCGGCGGTACGCCCTCGGCATCTTCGACGTCGCCATCGTCCGAGCGCGTGAGGCGAAGGGCCTTCGCGATTGTTCGGTGCCTTGGGCTTTCGGCTGGCTGGCCGATGGACAGTGCGAGCCCCTGGGCGCCTGGATCGAGCCGGAGACGGCCTCGGAGGGCGCGTTCCGGATGCTCGGCGACCTGAAGGGCCGAGGCGTCGAGCGTATCGCCCACGTCGCGGGCGTCGCCTGGCTGCGCGAGCCCGCGAGCACCGCGTTCTACGGCACGACGATCCGTTCAGCCACCGACGCTCGGCTCGCGGAAGCGAACGCGGTATCGGCTCGGCTCGGCCGGCCTTCGCCCGAGTGCGTGGCCGAGGAGATTCGCGACGGCCTGGCCCGTGCCATCCGACGTCACGGCAGTTTCGAAACGCCGGCCGCTGCACTAGACTTCGTGGCAGGCGCTCTGCAACGCACGGAGCGCCGTCTCGACCGCGGGGGTGAGATCGCGAAGCCGCGGGCCCGGCATCCGGGCGCGCAGACGGCTTCGCCAAGCTTCTGAAAACGCGATGGCGCGCGCTTCCTGGGGTCAAGGATGATCGACGATTGGACAGGCGTATTCTCGCGAGTCAAGGCCGCGCTGAGGCGTCGTGGCCGCTCGGACCACGACGCCGACGACCTGGTGCAGGAGGCCTTCCTCAGGCTGGCCTCCTATGAGCGCGACCAGACCGTCGAGAAGCCGGAGGCGTTTTTGATGAAGACCGCTCTCAATTTGTCCATCGACGCGTATCGAACCGGCGCGGGCCGCGGCGAAGAGGTGTTGCTCGACGACGTCGTGATCGTCGATACCGCCCCCGGTACCGAGGACGTGCTGCTGTCGCGCGAGCGCCTGCGTCGCCTGAGCGAGGGCGTGGCGCGCATGAGCGACAAGACGCGCGCCATCTTCCTGGCGCACCGTCTCGACGGCATGAGCTACCAGGAGATCGGACGGCTCCACGGCTTGAGCATCAGCGGCGTCGAGAAGCACGTCGCCAAGGCCGTGCTGCTCATCACCGGATGGATGGAGGGTTGGTATCCATGACGGGTTCACCTGCCGTGGCCCCGGAAGGGAGGGGCGCGGAGGGCCGTCCGGACGTGACGCTGGAGATCGCGGCGGAAGCGGCCGTGTGGATCGCGCGCCTGCACGGGCCGGGCCGCACGAAACAGATGGAGCAGGAGTTCCGCGCCTGGCAGGCGATCTCGCCGGCGCATCGCGAGGCGTTCGAGCACTGCACCGACACCTGGCAGGACGTCGCCCGCATCGATCTCGCGACGGCTTATCGGACCACGGGATCCGAGCGCCCCGCCGCGGCCCGTTCGAACGGAGCGCGGCGCGAGGCGGTGCGGCGCTGGATCATCGCGTCGTCGGTCGCCGCGGCGGTGGCCGTTGCCGTCGTGCTCCTGGCCGATTGGCGCGGCGAGAACGCCTACGCCACCAAGGTCGGCGAACAGCGGCTGGTGGTGCTGGAGGACGGCAGCCGCATGCTGCTGAACACCGACACCCGGCTCCGCGTCGACTTCGCGTCGACCCAGCGAACGGTCGACGTCAGCAGCGGCGAGGCGTTCTTCGAGGTGGCCAAGGATGCGCGGCGACCGTTCGTCGTGCGCATCGCCGGCAGCGAGGTGGTGGCCGTGGGCACGGCCTTCTCCGTGCGCTACGCGCGCAGCGCCCACACACCCGACGAACTGGCGGTGACCCTCGTCGAGGGCCAGGTGAAGGTGCGCGCCGCTGCCGACAAGGCCGGTGCCGCGCTCGCGCCCGATCACGCGGTGTTGATGAAGGCCGGCGAGCGCCTGCGGCTGGATCGTCAGCCTCGCAACGCCCTCGCGCCGGTCGTCGCCCGGGTCGACCGGCCCGACGTCGAGCGCGTCATGGCCTGGAAGCGCAGCGAGGCCGTGTTCGACGACACGTCCCTGGCCGAGGCCGTCGCCGAGATGAACCGCTACAACCGAACGTCCATCGTGTTGCTCGATGGCCTGGAGTCTGCGGGCCTGCGCGTCAGCGGCCAGTACAGCACCAGCGACAGCGCGGGATTCGCGAACGCCGTCGCGGCGTTGCACGGTCTCGCGGTGCGCGAAGAGGCCGGACGTTTGGAACTCACGAACCAGCACTAGGACAAGCACTGAAGGAACATTTCTTGACCGGAACGTCATCTCCTTGTCACTCATCCGCAATGAACAAGGACATCAGATGTTGCGCAAGAAGCCGGTTACGACTTTCCCTCACGCGGGCCTGATGCCCGTCCTCGTGGTCTCGCTGCTCGTGCATTGCGGCGCCGGCAGCGCGGCAGAGCCGGTACCACCGGCGCAGTACGCGATCGAGCAGCCGTCGCAGCCGGTGGCGGACTCGCTGCAGTCGATCGCTCGCGAGACGAGAACGTCGGTGCTGTTCGACGCGACGGCGGTGCGCGGACGCGTGGCGCACGCGGTGTCGGGCCACCTGTCGGTCTTCGAGGCCATCACCGTCGCGCTGCAGGGCACGGACCTGGTCGCCGAGCAGATGCCGGACGGCGCGGTGGTCGTGAAGCCCGTGCAGGCGCCTGCCGGGGCGGCGAAACTTCGGCCGAGCGGGGTGCGCGCGCCGACGCCTTCCTCGCAGGGCGCGTCCGGCCTGCCGGCCACCCCCGACGCCGGCGCCCAGGGGGCCGCGCCAGACGGCGGCAACGGCAGCTCGCCGACGTCCGACCATGCTCCTGTCGACGATGGGGCCGTGGTCAAGGTCGAGGTCACCGGCACCCGGCTGAAGCGCATCGAGGTCGACGGGCCGGCGCCGGTGAACGTCTATACGGCCAAGGACATCGAGCAGAGCGGGCAGCCGAACCTGGAGCGATTCCTCTCCAGCCTCAACGAAGTGTCGGCGGCGTCGGGCGAGGGCGGCTTCGGTTCGACGGGGGGACAGGCCACCGTGCAACTGCGCGGCTTGCCGGTCGGCACCACGCTGGTATTGATCAATGGCCGGCGCGTCGAGGCCGTGGGTTCCTCGTCGGCCAACCTCTTCAACCTGAACCTGATTCCGATGGCGGCCATCGAGCGCGTCGAGATCGTGCCGGTCGGCTCCTCCGCCGTGTACGGCGGCGACGCGCTGGCTGGCGTCGTCAACGTGATCCTGAAGAAGTCGATCGACGGCATCTCCGTGGCGGCCAACCTGGGCTCGGGGCGAGGCTTCGGAGACAGTGGCCTGTCGCTGGCCACCGGCGGCCACAGCCGCGACGGCAGCTACCTGGTGCTGGGCTCCTACAGCCGTGCCACTCCCTTGAACGAAACCGATCGCGCGTTCTTCCGGGACGCCGACTACCGCCGCTTCGGTGGGCCCGATGCACGCGCAACCAACTGCACGCCGGGTACCGTCAGCAGCATCTCCGGCGCCAACCTTCCGGGGCTGGACTCCCGCTTTGCGGGCATCCCGCAAATGGCCGCGGGACAGACGCCGCAGTTGTCGGACTTCGTCCCGACCGCGGGCACTTCCAACCTGTGCAGCCACTATGCCAACGGCAACGGCTATCCGCTCGTGTACGCCGATGAGACGTTGGCGTTGCATGGGACGGGCGAGCACCGGATCGGCGGATCTTGGTCGGTATTCGGCGAATTGACCCTGGCCAAGGACCTGCTGCGGGACAGGGACATCGGGTTGCCCTTGAACAACGTCACGGTGCCTGCGAGCAACCCCTACAACCCGTTTGGCCAGGACGTGAAGGTCACGGCCATTCTCGGAACGGACAACGGCACCCAGGGCCTGGCGCGCCAGACCAGGTTCACGCGGGTACTGGCGGGCGCGCGCGGGGAGTTGGCGGCCGATTGGGAAGCCGAACTCACGGTGTCCACCGTTCGGGATGACGAAGCGTCGCAGACGTTCGCCGCCAAGCTCGACGCATCCGCGCTCGCCGCGGCGTTGGCGGCGACTTCTCCGGCCTCGACGCTCAACCCTTTCACCACCGGCCGCGCGGCCAGCGACGCCGTGCTCCACGGCATCTGGTCGGACGACGACAGCACGAGCCACGGCCGCAAGGATGAAGTGAGCGCGCTGCTGCGCGGCAGCGTGGCCCAGCTTCCCGCGGGCGCCCTCGAGGCCGTCGTCGGAGCGGAAGGCGCGCGTGATCTGTTCGACGCGTCAAACCCGGATCAACTGGTGGATCTGCATGACGGCCGGCACGCTTCCGCGTGGTACGGAGAACTTCGGGCGCCGTTGCTGGCCGCAGGTCCGGCGACGAGTCGCTGGAGCCTCGCGGCATTGACACTCGCAGCGCGGCGTGACCGATACAGCGACTTCGGGTCCGCCACGACCTATCAGACGGGGCTCGAGTTGCGCCCTTCGCGCAGCCTGCTGATCCGTGCCTCCTCGGCAACGTCGTTCAAGCCCCCGACGCTGCTCCAGACGAATGTGCCTGACTCGCCGATTGCAGCGGACCTGTTCGGTCTCGTGGATCCGGCGCGAGGCGGCGAAGCGATCACCTCCGGGACGGTCTTGCGCACGCAGAACCGGGCGCTGCAGCCCGAGCGTGGCCGCGCCAACAGCTTCGGCGCGATGTGGGAACCCGACGGCGACCTCGGCACCCGGTTCGGCGCGACCTATTGGCGGGTACGCGTCAATGGCCTGATCTCCATCCTGTCGCCCCAGACCATTCTCAACTACGAGAGCCTGTTTCCGGGATTCGTGACGCGCGGTCCCTCCGTCGACGGCCAACCGGGGCCGGTCACCAACATCAAGCTGACGGAGACCAACTTCGGAAGCGTGGACGTGGCCGGCACGGACATGGAGGCGGCGTACGCCTGGCTCGGCCTCCTGGGGCGCTGGACGGCATCGGCAAGCGCCACGCGAACGAGCGACTACGAGGTCGTCCTGGTGCCCGGCGCGTTGAAGCAGAACCGGTTGGGTCGCCGCTTCACCGACTACTGGGCGCCACGCTGGAAAGAACGCTTGTCGCTTCGGCTCGAAGAGGGGGTCTGGAGCCTGAGCCTGACGGGGCGATACCTCGGGCAATACAAGGATGCCGGCACCAGCGAACGAAAGCTTGGCGCCTACTGGGTGGAAGATCTGTCCGGCAGCGTCGACTTGAAGAAGAGCGCGCCGGCGCTGACCTCCTTTGTCAAGTCCGCGTCGCTGTCCTTGAGCGTTGCCAATCTCGGCAACCGCCAACCGCAGTTCGTCGCGACGTTCCCGTACTACGACGTCACGCAGGCGGACTGGCGCGGACGCTACGTCAGCACTCGGGTCTCGGTCGACTGGTAGCACGGCGTGCCGCGGACGATCGCGGCCGGCTTCCCCTCTTGCGTCGTTCCTTTTGACAGCCCGTCGAACCGAAGGGCGGTCTGCCCCAACTTGCCCAAAAACCTTCACCCATGCGAACCTTCATCGTTGCCTCATTGACTGCGCTACTCGGGGCAGTCGCTTCACAGGTGACCGCATCGACATCGGCGGGCCCGACCGCGCAGGAGATCGTCGAGTTCACGCGCATCGTGCAGCCGCGCAACCAGAATGACGATGCGCTGCGCGAGCAAATCTCGCCCGACGGAACGCAGGCGTTCATCGTCACCCGAAAGGCCGATGTCGCCAGCGACAGGAACCGCTACGAGATCCAGCTGCTGGACCTGCGGGCGGATCGACTTGCCATGCAGCGCTCGCCTGATCCGGCAGTGATCTTCTCGGCGGCGATCGGCCCGGACAACAACGGCGCCGAGCCGGCGATCCAGGACGTCGAATGGCACGGCGAGCGAACGCTGGTGTTCCTGGCGCGATTGCAGGACGACTCGTGGCAGGTCTACCGCCTGGACGTGCCAACACGTGAGTTGAAGCCATTGACGCACGAAACGAATCTCATCGTTTCGTTCGCCGCTTCGCAAGACTTGCGCCGGGTGGTGTACGCCGTGCAGTTGCCCAATCCGCCTCTTCGAGAAGGGGATCATGGCGTGGTCGTCGGCAACCAGTCGTTCTGGAGCGTGAAATTCGGCCAGCACGACCTGCGCTCGCAACAGCCGCTGTACCGGTATTTCGTCAGCGACGTGGGATCGTCCCGGCCCGCGCGAGCCATCGGCGAGGCCTTCAGCGGCTTCAGCGCCCTCCCGCTGGTGAACATCTCCCCGGACGGCCGCTGGGCACTGATGCATCGCCACGTGCCGGAACGCCTCGCGGCTTGGGAGCGCCAATACCCGATGGTTGCCGAACTCTCGAAGAAATACGCCCGCTCCCAGCAGGTCGACCCGCTTCAATACTTCTCCCGACCCCTGAGCTATGTTCCGCGCTTGTCGGTGGCCTGGCGTCTGGACGACGGCCACCCACAGACGATCATGGATGCGCCGGACGACACCCAGCCCGGCTCGTCGCAGCTCCGGCGGGACTATCTCTGGCAGGGCACGGGAGCGTCGGTGGTGCTGGCGGGCACCCATCTGCCGCCGGCGCCCGATGGGACGGTGCCATCGGCATCGCACATCATCGAGTATTGGCCGGACAGCGGGCGATGGCGCGACGTCGCGACCCTGGAGGCCCGCCTGGAAGACGTGCATGCGTCGCGCGACGGATTCGTGGTGATGGATGGAGCCAGGCGTCGCGAGTTCCTTCGCCAGCCTGACGGCGGCTGGCGCGAATCGAGCAGCGGAAATCGTTTGCCGACGAAAGACAACGGGGCAGGGGTCCCGCGCATCGTCCAGGGCTTGAATCAACCTCCTGATGTCTATGCCTCCGGCGTCGCTGGCCAAGCGACTCGCCTGACCTCGTTGAACCCGCAGTTCGATGCGGAAACCTGGGGCACCATGCTTCCCTACGCCTGGAGCGACGCCGCGGGGCGGCGATGGGAAGGCGGGCTGATGTCGGCAAGCGGCATGGATTCGCATGCGCCCCATCCCCTGGTGATACAGACTTATGGCTTCTCGCCGGATCGGTTCTATCTCGACGGGTCCAATATCGTCGACGGATTCACGAGCGGCTTTGCCGGTCGAGCCTTTCTGCGCGATGGCATCCTCGTGCTGGCCATGCCGTGGCGTGCGGCGGGCGGTCCGCCGCAAGGCGAGCGCCAGGCCCGTCTGGCCTTCAATGACGGCGTGCGTGGCGCGGTCGATGCGCTGGTCCGGGAGGGTCGTGTAGATCCTTCGAAGGTGGGCATCATCGGATGGAGCGCCACGGGTGAGCGCGTGCTGAACCTTCTGACGTTCGACGATCTGCCGATCCAGGCGGCCACGATGGCCGACGGAGATTCCAACACCCTCTTTTCCCTCGCGCTCACGTATGGCGCCGTCGATTCGATATGGGGACGCAAGGAGGAGGTCAACGAAGGATTGCCGTTCGGCGCCGGGTTGGCCGGGTGGATTCGAAACGACTCCGCATTGCACACCGACTGCATTCGCACGGCGCTTAGGATCGAGACTTACGGTCCTTGGGTGGAGAACAACTGGGATGTGTATGCCCTGCTCAGGCGCCAGTACAAGCCTGCGGACATGATCGTCATTCCGGAAGGCACCCACTCTCTGGGCACGCCCGGCGATCGGATGGTGTCGCTGCAGGGCAATGTGGACTGGTATGCCTTCTGGCTGGCGGGCAAGACGCGGACCGCTCCGTTGCTGGCGTCCGAAACCGCGGAGTCGGTGGCAGCGCAGTACGTGCAATGGCGACAGATGCAAGCCTTGAAGGCCGCCGACGATGCTCGACCGCGCTGCGTCCGCTGATCGCCCGTCAGTCCGGGTCGGCACATTGCTGCCGCCACATCTGGGCGTACAGCCCATTCTTCGCGAGCAATGCGCCATGGGGGCCGCGTTCATGGATTCGCCCGGCCTCGAGGACAACGATCTCGTCCGCGTCCGCAATGGTCGACAGCCGGTGGGCGATGACGATGGTGGTGGCGCCACCAGCACATGATCGCAGGGCCTTCTGAATCTCGAACTCGGTCTTGCTGTCCAGCATCGAAGTGGGCTCGTCCAGCACGTAGAGACGGGGTCGCCTCAGCAAAGCTCGTGCGATGCCCACTCGCTGGCGTTCGCCGCCCGACAGCAGCATGCCGCGTTCTCCCACGCAGGTATCGAGACCGTGGGGCAGGGCGTCGACGAGTTCGCCCAGCAGCGCGCCGCATGCCGCGAGGCGGATGTCCTCACCGGTCGCCGTCGGCGTTCCGAGTGCGATGTTGCCGGCGATCGTTTCGTGCAGCAGGGCGGTCTCCTGGGGAACGAAGCCGACGAGCGTTCGCCGCAGCTCGACGGCGTCGATCGAATCGATGGGACGTCCATCCAGGAGGATGCGACCCTGCTGCGGCGAATGGAGCCGCATCAGGAGTCTCGCCAGCGAGGACTTGCCGGAGCCGCTGCGGCCGACGATGGCGGTCTTGCTCCCCGCTGCCACCTCGAGATCCACGCCTTTGATCACGGGCCGATCGGGGTCGTATCCGAAGTGGAGATTCTCGAGGCGAATCGTCGTACCGTGTTGAGGGCGGAGCGTGCCCATCGGCGCCTCGGTCGCAGAGACCGTCGAATCGTCCGCCAAAGGTTGAGCCAGCAACTCGAGCAGCGGGTGCAGATAGCCGAGCGCTCGCGCGAAGTCACGCGCGGCTGTTCCCAGGGATTCGAGGGGCCGCACCATCTGCAGCGCGTACACGGTGGCAAGCACGAATCCCCCGACGCTCAAGGCATTCCTCGAGACGGCGTCCCCGCCGACGAACAGGCAGACGGCCAAGGAGATCGCGAAGGTGGTCGACGCCTCCAGCGCAATCGCGACGTTCAGCCGATCGAGCCGCTTCCACCGCCGCTCAAGGATCGCACTGGATCCTCGCAGGCTTCGGCGTGCCTGTTCCTCGGCGGTGAAACAGCGCAGCGTCTCGAGATGGGCCAGGCCATCGCCCAGTTGCGCGTGCGTCTCGAGGCTGGCCTTCGCGACCTCCTGGATGGTCCTGGACATCCTCCGCATACCGTTCGAGAAGATGGCAAGGTAGGCCAGTGCTGCGACGCCGAAGACGGCGACGAGGGCTGGCTGACGCAGGCGGATCAGGACGCCGGTCATCGTCAAGAGCTCGGCCAGCACCGGCAGCAGACTGCCGGCCAGATGGCTGACCATCAATTGGGCGCCCGCGGATGCCAAGTCGAGGCTGTGTTGCAGCTCACCGATCCTGCGCTTGAGAAGATAGCCCATGGGAAGACGCAGCACGTGGTCGAAGAACCGTCGCGTCAGCCTGCTGTGAAGGCGTTGGTTGATGGCGCCGCTCAGAAGCGGTCGAAGGTCCGTCATCACGCGTCCTGCGAGCAGCAGGAGCAGGTAGGCTGCGCCGTAGGGCAGCGCGGACGGCCACCGGCCTGGGTCGCCGATTTGCCTCGATGTGGCGACCGCGTCGACAAGGGCTTTCAGTGCCAGAGGCGAAAGCGCGGCAAGCGCGCCGCCGGCGATGACGACGAGGACGGTACCAATCCCGTGCAACAAGATGCGGCGGTCCGTTTCGTCGCGCAGCAGGCGCATGGCCCGTGCGATGTCGTGGTACCGCGATCCGGTCGTCGACACGAGGCGCTCTCACGCCACCATCTGGCGTGGCGATTCTTCGACGCGCCGGACCCAGGCCTCGATGGCGAGGTAGTTGTGGATCTCGCTGAGGTGTTCGCCCAAGGCAGATAGCTGGCCGGTCAATGCTGCCTCCAGCTTCGGCCGGTCCAGAAGGCCTTGCCGAACGAGGTGCCCATCGAGCAGAAGGCTGCGAGCGAAGGACAGGTCGCGCCGGAGGATTGCTGCGACATGCTCCTCCATTCCACCCTTGGATTGGCGGGCGGCGATCGCTCGCGGGATATCGCGGGAGAACGCCTGGCGTGCCAACGCCCGACCGCGCCCACCGCGCGTCAGCAACCACGTCGGCAGCGTCAGGCAGAACTCGACCACCGGCTGCGACAGCAGCGGGCTGACGATCTCCGGTGCCGCGTCGCCGAGATAGGGGTCGTAGTAGCCGACGGGATTGATCAGCTCCTGGATTTGACGGAATTTTCCAATGGGAAGGTCCGCATCGAGCAGTTCGGGATGGACGTACCGATCGAGATGGCGCGCAGCGTCGATCGCCTCGCGGCATGCCAGCGAGGCCGACTGCCATGCGCCGTCCAGCGGGCCGGACCGAAGGCGGCTGTCGGCCAGGGCTCGCCGCACCGCCTGCAGGAGAGATACCCTGCCCAGGCGCGCCGCATCCAGCGACGCCTCCAGGAACCCGGAGCCGATTCCGTGGGCATGCAGATAGTCGGCCGCCGGCCAGGTGCAGGGAAACTGGAAGAACACCTGATCGCCACCGACGCCCGTGAACATCGCCTGGGCGCCGTGCGTGGCAGCGACTTCGGCGTCGATACGCCCCGTGCCCATCCGCCCCGTGTAGCCTTCCGGCACTGGTGTCCGCCTCACCGTCAGGATATCTTCCAACCGGAATTCGAGGTCCCGCTCCCTTTCGATGAGCCGGACACCGGCCTTCGTGGCGGCCAGACGGGCGAAGCTGCGTTCGTCGCTGTCCGCGCCGGGCGAATGGTAGTTGAGACAGGTCGTTCGTGTGGCGACCGGACTTGTGGACAGGCTGCTCAACAGAATGGCCGAATCGACGCCGCCCGACAGCCTCAGAACGATGGCTTCGTAGCAGGACGACCAGGCGTGCGCGCAGTCCGTCACGACCTGTCTGAGTCGCGCTGCGGCGATATCCGGTTCGTGCCTTGCGAGCCGGCTCGCGAAGCCGACCGCGCTCCACATCGAGACTGACGAGGGCTTGCGATCGTCCAGCGTCGCAAGGTGCCCGGGCAGTACCTGGGCGATGCCTTCAAGTGCGGTGTCGACACCGCCCAGTTGTCCTATCGCGATGGACGCGGCGATCGCGGCCCAGTTCACGCGTGGGATGGGCGAGGCCGGCATGAACGCGAGGAGATCTTCCAGCCAGGAGAAGAGCACGGTCATGCCGTCGATGTCGCTGCGGTAGCAGGGGAGCGTGCCGCTCGGATCGCGGATCACGCACGTTCCGCGCCGGCCCGTGCGGAAGATCGCGATGTAGCGTCCCCAATAGCCGTCGATCAACGATCGTCCGTCGCTGTCCAGAATCCGATTCCATTCGACCGGCGAGATGGGGATGTCGTGCGAACCGGAAAGTCCGTCGTCCCGGCGGAAGAGTCGGCCGAGCACGACACCTTGGCCGAGCGGCATCGGATGGATGCCGTTCACGCCTGGGCGATCGCCAATCGCGTAGACGCGGAGTCCGGGCATCGAGAGCGCCGCTCGCCAGCCCTCCGCCCGCTGGATCGACTCTTCCATCCGCCGGGCGGCGGCGACTTCGGTCGGCACCGCGGGATGCCAGTGGAATCCGACGTACCGGAACATGACTGCTCCTTTCGTTCAGACGATGAGGATGGGCTGGTAGCGACGCACGCGCTCGGGCTGGTCGTTGAGGACGACGCCGCCGCTCTGCACCCATGAGTGCGCGGCAAATGGATTCAGGCGAACGCCGATGACCCACTGCGCGAACTGGCCCTGGGTGGCCAGGAAATGGACGAGTGCCAGAGAGTCGTAGAGGCACCGGTCCTGACTGGTCAACGCGAAAGGGCGCAAACGCAGGTAAGACGCCGCCGAAGCGCGCGTCGTGTCCGCTGCAAAGCCCTCCCCTCGCCTGCCATGCCGGGTTCTGAGCGCCTCGACTCGATTGGCGATGTCGACCAGGTTGCGCCAGCGGAGCCATGCGGCGGTGACGATCGTCGCTCGCCAGAGGCGCACCAGATTTGGCCATTCGGAGCCGGCGGCGAGGTCCTCGTCGTCCGCACTCAGGCCTGCAACGGCTTCGAGCAGCATTGGCTGCTGCCGCACCGGCTCGGAGGACGGTGCGTTCGAGAGCAGGCGCTGCTTGTCCAGGCAGTGCAACCATTCGTCCAGAACCGCGGGCTGGACCGGGGCGACCGCGGTATCGTCGGCAGACCATCGTATGGACATGGCCGCGGACAGGGCGGGCAGCTGAGGGCCGCCAACGCCGATGTACTTGCTTCGAAGCATGTCCAGGAAGATCATCCGGTCCCCGACACGGCAGGCGCGGACGTGGTCGGCGAGTCGTGCCCGCGGGAATGGCTGTGCGATTGGCATGCTTGTCCCTCCGATGCGTGACGGCGTGCAGGCGAACGCCCGCACGCCGCCCTCGCGTCTCAGCGATTCAGCTGGTGAACTGATTCGGCCAGAGCGGGTTGTCTTCGAAACCCGTGCCGATCACGCCCCTGGTTTCTTCCTTGGCGTCGCCCAGTTCGACGATCTCCAGTTCCATTTCCGCGTCCATTTCCAGTTCTTCGTTCATGACGATCTCCTTGATGCAGGTTGAGGTAGGAAACGCCCTCGGCGTTGCGCTTCGGGCAAGGGAAAGATAGGCCTGGGGGTATCCGAGCCGCAATCGAAATCTCCGGCGAGTGCTCGTGTTCGGTCGGCGTCGGAGGCGCCCTGACCGTGAGGGGACATAGCCGAAATCGCGTGCCGAATCGCCCACCGCAACGCCGTTGCTTCCGTTCGGTGCCGGCGAAGTCGTTGGCTTGCCGCACGCCCAGACCGAACGTTCCACACGTTGTTACGCAGATCGCGCTGAGGCTTTTCGCTCGCGGAACGTCATGGAGTCATGGGGAGCTTCGACTCGACTCCGACGCGCACGGTCACCTGGCACATCGTCTGGCAGGCCGTGGAGGGGCGTGATCTCCTGGTCAGTCCCGCGCTGGCCGATCGAATCCGGCTGCGCCTGCTGGACGCGCATCGGCAACCGGATCGCGTGCTGTTGCATTATCTCCTTGCCCCGACGGAGATCCACCTGCTGTCGCGGCTGCCCGCGGGTCAATCGCCGCGCGATGTCGCACGCACGATCGGCAACATCGTCGCGCGATGGGTACGACAGGCCGGAGGTGTTCCGGGCATCGTCTTCGCCGGGCGTTACCGGGCCTACGCGATCGAATCGGACGAGGCCGCGCGGGAAGAGTTCCGGATGCTGGCCTGGCGTCCCGTGGCCCTGGGCCTGTGCAGGGCGCCGACGCACCATGCGCAGTCGTCGCTGCGGGCGACGCTCGGGCTGAAGCGGGCCCTGGGCTTCGAGACGCTCGCGCCGCTCCGCTTGTTCGGCGAGTCGGTGCCCGAGGCGCGAAACGCGTTGCGCGGCAGGATTGCCAGGGGCCCGAGTGCCATCGAGCAGCGGCAATGGGAGCTCACCCGCGGCATGGTGCTGGCTTTGGGAGATGCCGGGAGCTTCTCGCTCACGGGTCGGCCGGTCCAGGGGTTGGCGGCTGCGCTCGTGGCCGCCGG
>FSXQ01000882.1_pt1 | contig 14296 bp, 13 predicted proteins | sample 1638011 | NCBI WGS metagenome assembly FSXQ01 (sample SAMEA3914789, study PRJEB12502) | metagenome | biome: forest; material: soil | place: Canada | collected 2011-07-03 | depth 0.3 m | reverse complement strand
GTGGGGTGCCACCGGGCACGGCGCCTGGATGCAGCAGGATGGCGGCGAACCGCGCCGCCTGGCGGTGAGCGGAATCGACGAGTTGGCCGACGCGTCCCTCAGCTACAACAGCCTGAGGCATTGGGATCAGGCGGGATACCTCGATCCCCTCATCGCACTGAGCCGCCAAGTCGGGCGAACCAGGGCGTACGGCGACCTGTGGTCATACGTGCTGGTGGCGGAGGGCGCCGTCGATATCGCGGGCGAGTTCGACCTGAAACCCTGGGACATCGCCGCGCTCGTGCCCGTCGTACGTGAAGCGGGCGGGCGGGTGACGACCATCACCACAGGCGAATTGCTCACCGATGGCAGCATCCTGGTCAGCAACGGACTGCTTCACGACCGCGCCCTGGCGGTGCTTGCCGGAACCTGACCGGAGACCTAGTGTGGAGGCGCCCACAGCACTTTCACAGTTTCACAGCCCCGACCCGAGCTGCCCAGACCCGAGAGAGATCGCTATGCCGACGACGACCACGTCCACCCGCTGGGGCCGCGCGATCGCGGTCACCACTGTCGCCGTCGCGGGTCTGCTGCTCTCGGGCTGCAGCCTTCTGAACCAGGTGACGAACACCACCCAGCGGGATGCTAGCGGCACCGCGACGGCCGCGAACGACAACGCGGATGTGTTCAGCATCAAGGTCGGCGATTGCCTCAACGACGCGACCGCGACCGGCACGGTGACCACGGCACCGATCGTTCCGTGCAGCAAGCCCCACGACTCCGAGGCGTACAAGAGCATCCGCATGACGGATGGCGCCTTCCCGGGCGAGGCTGCCGTCAAGACCCAGGCCGACCAGGGCTGTGCCGCCGCGTTTCCCGGCTTCGTGGGGATCAGCTACGACGACTCCAAGCTCAAGATCTCGTACTACTACCCGACTTCCGACAGTTGGGCGAATGGGGATCGCGAGATCCTCTGCACCATCTACGACGACGGGGTCAAGACGACCGGCAGTCTGAAGGGCGCCGCTCGCTAGGCGGACTCCTCCCACCGCCGTCAGGTCAAACTGGGGCGAGTGTGCGGCGTGCTACTGCACTGCGGCTTGGTGCGGGGATTGGTCGCTGGTCGGGGTCGACGGTGAGTGGCGGGACGAGGAAGTACTCGGCGCCGTTGCGCGTCACCCGCCAGTCGTTGTTGTGCACGAGTAGGTGGTGGTGTCGGCAGAGGAGTATTCCGTCGGCTATGTCGGTTCTGCCGCCGTGTCGGTGCCATTCGTTGATGTGGTGGGCTTCGCACCAGGTGGGTGGTCGGTCGCAGCCGGGGAAGCGGCATCCGCCGTCCCGGATGGCGAGGCCGATGCGTTGCCGGTGGGTGAAGCGGCGTTGGGTGCGGCCGATGTTGACCACCTGGCCGTCGGAGTCGAACAGGACCGGGATCATCCCGACCTGGCAGATGGTGCGTTCGACGGTGTCGATGCTGATCGCTTGGGTTTGGCCTTCGATGCGGCCCGAGCCGAGGTGGGTGCGCAGGTCTCGTTCGGCAACCGCGACCCGCACGGCCGGGGTGTGGACGGCGAGGATGGTGCCGGGGTCGGCGGCGGTTCCGATCCGGACCAGTTCGACCAGGGCGTCGACGGCCAACTGGTCGGTGGTGCGCTGATCGTGCAGGATCGCGTCGGCCCGGGCCGCGGCATCCGGGTCGACGAAGCGTGGACCGCCGCGGCGGGGTGAGGTGGCACCGTCATAGGCGGCGACGATTACGGCCGCCGATTCCGGGTCGAGCAGCCCCGCCACGCGGGTCATACCATCCGACTGGGGAATGACCCGCAGGTAGCGGCGGTCGCGCAGGGCTTGTTCGCGATCGCGCACATGGGCGGCATCAATGTCGGCCCTGACCTCACGAGCCCGCGCCGCCAACTGCTCCAAAGTCAACATCGCGGCCGCAGTCAGCAGGGCTGTGGCTGCCTCGGCGAGACCCTCACCCGACACCGACTCATCAGGCTCACCGAGCCCGGCCCGGATCACATCGGCCGCCTCAAGCGACAGGCTGCCGCCGCGAACCGCGGCCCCAACCGAAGCCAGCCACGGCGTCGGATCGGCCTCAGGAGCATCAAGCCGCGGCTCAACGGTTATCGCCCCCACCCGCACCAGCACGCCCGCCTCACGCGCCGAAGTTCCCGCGACGCGAGCCACGAGCAGCTCGGGCGTGCGCGCTCCCAGGCGAGTGGCCAGACCGTCGTAACCCAGCTCGCGACGCGAGCGGTGGGCGACCTCCGCTGCCAGAACAGCAGCCGCAGCATCCACCCGCCGCCGGATCTCAGCCACGATCCGCTGCGACGACAACAACTCGTCGTCGCTCAACGCGACCGCAGCCGGCACGGCGAACGGGACCGACACATCGCCCAACCGCGCGAACGCGGAGGCAAGAGTGGCGGTCGAGGTTGGCATAGGAATATTGTGCCACCGTTCGAACGCATGTTCTAGTGAATTTGGCAGCTCGCGAGGGGTCGGCCCTGTGGAGGAGTAGACGCGACAGCGACAGCACTAACTCGCCGAGTGCGTCTCCAGGAACTCGTACAACTCCCGGTCGTCGACCCCCGGGAAGGTTCCGGATGGCAACGGCGAGAAGATGTGCGCGTGCACCTTGGCGCTGGTCCAGGCGCGGCCAGCCCAGTGGTCGGCGAGGTCGCTGGGCGGGCGACGGCAGCACGAGGCGTCCGGGCATCGTGAAGTCTCGCGCTGGGTCGTCTCGCGTCCACGGAACCACTTGGAGTGCGCGAACGGCACCCCGATCGTGATCGAGAACTCGTCGTTGGCGCCGGTGCCGATCTGGGTCGACTCGAAGAAGGTGCCCTGCGGGGTGTCGGTGTACTGGTAGAACTCGGTCGTGCGGTTCGTGCGGGCGAAGGCTTGACGCGCGCTCCAGTTGCGGCAGACGATCTCGCCCTCGATCGAGCCGGTGACGTCGACGGGCAGCGGCAGTCCGTCGTTCTCGTATGCCTTGCCGATGCTGCCTGCGCCATCCACCCGCAGGAAGTGCGTCGTGATGCCGAGGTAGGCGGTTGCCAGGTTGGTGAAACGCAGCGCCGCCGCCTCGTGCGTGACGCCGAAGGCATCGCGGAAGTCCTCGAGCGCGATGTTGCGCGACTCCTTCGCCGCCGACAGGAACCCCACCGACTGCTCGCGGGGCATCAGTGCGGCGGCGGCGAAATAGTTGATCTGCAGCCGCTGCTGCAGGAACTCGGCGTAGCTGGAGGGCGCCGTGTGCTCGAGCAGCCGGTGCGCGATCGCCTGCAGCGCCATCGAACGCAGCCCGTGTCCACCCGGGATGGATGCCGGCGGCAGGTAGATCCGCCCGTTCGCGAAGTCGGTCACCGAGCGGGCCGAGTGCGGCAGGTCGGAGACGTAGACCAGTTCGAAGCCGAGGCGCTCCGCCATCCGTCCGACACTGCGATGCGTGAGCGCTCCTGAGACGTGACCGACGGCATCGACTTCGCGTTGCGCGAGGTCTTCGATCTCGGGCAAGTGGTTGTCCTGGGTGCGCATGAGCGCGCGCAGCTCGGTGTTGGCGCGACGGGCCTCCTCCGGGGTGGCGATCGCCTCGCGGGCCCGGCGGGCGAGTTCGCGGTGGAGGCCGACGATGGTGCGGAGCGTGTCATCCGTCATACTCTTGCCCGCCCGCAGCACGGGCAGCCCGAGCTCGGCGTAGACCGGGCCGGACTGCGCGCGATCCAGTTCGATCTCGAGGCCAGCGCGCTCGCTCGGTGCGGCCGCGTCGAGCAGTTCGGAGACCGGGATGCCGAGGCGCTCGGCGATCCCGCCCAGCAGCGAGAGCCGCGGTTCGCGTTTGCCGTTCTCCATCAGGGAGAGCTGGCTGGCGGCGATGCCGACTTCGGCGCCCAGCTGGTCGAGCGTCAGGCCGGCGGCGACCCGGAAATGACGCATCCTCTGACCCAGGGTTGCAAGATCGTTCACAAAATGCAGCATACGGAAAGAACCTGCCTTATTTCCACCCCCGATCGAAGGAACAGGCCAAAAACCGGACACAGACTAGAACTCACCGAGATTCTTACGAATCACTGACCGCGATAACGCCACCGATCGCCGGAAGGAGGGCCTCATGACCTTGACCGCCGAACCCCGTACGCAGAGCGCGCCGGCATCCGCCCCCGTCGAACTGCCGAGCTTCGCCCCTCACGGGGCGCCCAAGAATGCCGACCCGCGCATCGTCGCCTGGGTCGACCGGATGGCCGCCCTCACCACCCCCGACGCCGTGGCCTGGATCGACGGATCCCGCGCCGAGCAGGACGACCTGCTGCACCGCATGCTCGAGGCCGGCACCGTCGTCCAGCTCAACCCGGACCACCGGCCGTACAGCTTTCTCGCCCGCAGCAACCCCGACGACGTCGCCCGGGTCGAGTCGCGCACCTTCATCTGCAGCGAGAACGAGAGCGACGCCGGCCCGAGCAACAACTGGGCAGAGCCGTCCGAGATGCGGGAGACCCTGAACGGTCTGTTCGCCGGGGCCATGCGCGGCCGCACGATGTACGTCGTGCCGTTCTCGATGGGCCCGCTCGGCAGCCCCCTCTCTCGCTACGGCGTGCAGGTCACCGACTCCCCGTACGTGGTGGTGAGCATGGGCATCATGACCCGGATGGGTTCGTCCGTGCTCGACTACATCACCCCCGAGACCGAATGGGTGCCCGCGGCGCACACGGTCGGCGCTCCCCTCGCCGACGGCGAGATGGATGTCGCGTGGCCGTGCAATGAGACCAAGTACATCTCGCACTTCCCCGAGTCGCGTGAGATCTGGTCGTTCGGTTCGGCGTACGGCGGGAACGCCATCCTGGCCAAGAAGGCATTCGCCCTCCGGATCGCCAGCGTGATCGCGCGCGACGAGGGCTGGCTGGCCGAGCACATGCTGCTGCTCAAGGTGACCAACCCGCGCGGCCGCGTGTTCCACGTGGCGGCGGCGTTCCCGAGCGCGTGCGGCAAGACCAACTTCGCGATGCTGCGACCCACCATTCCGGGCTGGAACGTCGAAACCATCGGCGACGACATCGCCTGGCTCGCGCCCGCAGCCGACGGCAAGCTGCGCGCCATCAACCCGGAGGCCGGATTCTTCGGCGTCGCCCCCGGTACCGGCGCCTCGACCAACGCCACGGCGGTCGAGACGATGTGGGGCAACACGATCTTCACCAACGTCGCACTCCGCGACGACGGCGACGTCTGGTGGGAGGGGCTCACGCAGAGCCCGCCCGACCATCTCGTCGACTGGACGGGCCAGGACTGGACGCCGGCATCCGGCACCCCCGCCGCCCATCCCAACTCGCGCTTCACCGTGTCGGCCGCCCAGTGCCCGTCCATCTCGGACGACTGGGACGACCCGCGGGGCGTCGTCATCGACGCGATCATCTTCGGCGGCCGGCGTGCCACCAACGTGCCTCTGGTGGCGGAGGCACGGGATTGGGAACATGGCGTCTTCTTGGGAGCCACGATCTCATCCGAGCGCACGGCGGCCGCCGAAGGCACTGTCGGGGAGTTGCGCCGCGATCCCTTCGCGATGCTCCCCTTCTGCGGCTACAACATGGCCGACCACTGGGGCCACTGGCTGTCGGTCGGCGCCGAGCTGCGCAAGACCGGCGGCGTGCCGCGGATCTTCCAGGTGAACTGGTTCCGCAAGGGCGACGACGGCCGCTATCTCTGGCCCGGCTTCGGCGACAACGGCCGCGTGCTGGCCTGGATCCTGGATCGCGTCGACGGCACCGCGCCCGCGGTCGCCAGCCCGCTCGGATGGCTCCCCGCGCCCGGAGCAGTCGAACTCGACGGCGTGGACGTCAGTGAGAGCGACTGGCAGCAGCTGTTCGCGATCGATCCGGCCGCGCACCTCGCGGAGGCCGACGATGCCGAGGCCTTCTTCGACACCTTCGGCGACCGGGTTCCGGATGCCGTGAGGGCGCAACTCGAGGAGTTGCGTCAGCGGATGCGCGCGGCCTGAGTCGGCGCATTCTGGTTGTCAAGGACTGTCCTTGACAACCAGAGTGCACTCAAGGGACGACCGCCCGGTCCCGCTGGCTTGCCGGAATCGCAGCGACGCCGCGCCCGCGCACCCGATCCACGAGTTCGCGCAGCCCCCACAAAGTGACCCGCAGCATCGCCTCCCCGGCGATGTTCCCGGTCATCTTCGAGACGCCGTGCACGCGCTCGACGAACGTGATCGGCACCTCGGCGACCCGCAGTCCCGCGCGTTCGGCGCGCCACAGCATCTCGATCTGGAAGCAGTAGCCGAGGCTGTCGACCCGGCCGAGTCCGATGGCGCGCAGCGCGTCGGCGCGGAACACCCGGTAGCCACCAGTCACATCCCGTTCCCGCAGCCGCAGCAGCGTGCGGGCGTAGAGGCTGCCGCCGCGCGAGAGCAGGCGGCGCGAGAGCGGCCAGTTGACGATCCGGCCACCGCGCACCCAGCGCGAACCCACCACCATGTCGTGATCCGGGAGCGCGTCGAGCAGCCTGGGCAGCTCCTCGGGCTGGTGCGAACCATCGGCGTCGCATTCGACCACGACGTCCGCGCCGTGCTCGAGCGCCCAGGCGAAGCCGGCCAGATACGCGGCGCCGAGCCCCTGCTTGGCGGTGCGTTGCAGCACGTGGATCCGGGGGTCGGATGTCGCCAGCTGCCTGCCGAGCGCGCCCGTGCCGTCCGGCGATCCGTCGTCGACGATCAGAAGGGCGGCATCCGGCACGCTGCGACGCAGCCGTTGGACCATCCCCTCCAGGTTGTCCCGCTCGTTGTACGTCGGCAGCACCACGATGATGGATTCGCTCATGCGCTCTCCTTCTGCAACTGGTGGACCTCGAGCCGGTGCACGGATGGGTGCCGACCACGCGGGATCGAACAGTGCATCGACCCTATGCTCTCCGCTCCGGGTCGACGGAGGCCCAGAAATCGGTCCCGCCGAGGTGAGAAGGCTTTCATGAAGCCTCACGACGCCGCCGGGGCGCGGCTGGCCGCTCTCGCGAGAGGTCGAACTAGGATCGACCGAACCGACGGCCCCGTCGCGCGTCGTCGCGGCAGGGCAGGCAGGGAGGAGTCGATCGTGCACGTGCTGGTGGTCGACGACGAACTCGAGATGGCCGCACTGCTGGCGCGCGGCCTGGTCGGAGAGGGTTACCAGGTCGACATCGCGCCGGACGGCATCCGGGCCATCACCATGGCCGGCGAGCAGCGCTACGACCTCGCGGTGCTCGACGTGACCATGCCCGGCATGTCGGGATTCGAGCTCTGCCGCCGCCTTCGCGATCAGGTGCAGGGCATCGGGATCATCCTGCTGACCGCGCGTGACGCCGTCGACGACCGGGTGCGGGGTCTGGATGCCGGAGCCGACGACTATCTGACCAAGCCCTTCGCCTTCGCCGAGCTCGCGGCGCGGCTCCGGGCGCTGCGGCGGCGCGAAGCCCACGCGCCGACGGCACTCGAGATCGGCGGACTCGCCATCGATCTGGCCGGTCAGCGCATCGCGGTCGGCGACCAGGAAGCGCGCCTCAGCCGCACCGAGTTCGACCTGCTGCGGCTGCTGGCCACCCACCGCGAGGAGGTGATGCGCCGCGCAGACATCCTCGATGCGATCTGGGGCTCGGCGAGCTACATCGACCCGAACATCGTCGACCAGTACGTGAGCTACGTCCGCAAGAAGCTCGACACCATCGCGGCCCCGGTTCGGATCGTGACGGCCAGGGGCATCGGTTTCCGGCTGACGGCCGACCCCCAATGAGACGTCCACGGATGAGACGACGGGGATGACACAGCCTCAGACGAGGCCCGCGCGGCCGAGGCTGGCGGCCCTGCGGCTGAACCGCCTCGGCATCCGGGCTCGCATCACGGGCGGGAGCCTGCTGATCGCGATCCTGATCTCGGTGGCCGCGGGCGTCATCATCCGCGGGCAGGTCGAGCACATCGTGTACGACGGCGAACTCTCGGTGCTGCGCAGCATCGAAGCGCCGTACCGCACGGCGCTGACGAACACTCCCAAGCAGGATCTCGATCCTCCCGGGTCGGGTCAGGATGCCGCCGTGATCGACCCGAAGGGCGTCGCGCACGTTGACACCCTCCCGCGCGCCCTCCGCGACGAGATCCCCGAACTGGTGAAGAACTCGGGACGGACGCGCATGGTGGTCGCCGACCACGTGGCTTATCTGGTGCGGGTCAGCTCGGTGACCGCTCCGAACGGCCAGTGGCACATCATCTCCTCGCGCAACGGTTCGGCCCAGGCCTCCGTGCTCAACGAGGTCACCGTGTTGCTGATCGTGGCGCTCGCCATCATCAATCTCGCGTTCGGAGCGGCATCCTGGTTCATCGGCACCGCCGCGCTCAACCCGGTGAACCGGTTGCGGCGCAGTGCGAGCGAGCTGGCGTCGAGACCCGGCGACGAGTTGCTGCCGGTCGGCCCCGCCCAGGACGAGATCGCCCAGCTCGCCCACACGCTCAACGAACTCATCGGCGAGCTGCGAGCCTCGGCTGAGCGCGAACGGCTGATCGTCTCGGATGCCAGCCACGAGCTGCGCACGCCGCTCGCGATCCTGCAGACCAAGCTGGAGCTCGCACTCTCGCAAGCCGGCACCCTCGCGCAGATGCGCACGGAGGTCGCCTCCGCCCAGCAGACACTGCACCGCCTGTCGGCACTCGCCACCTCGTTGCTTGAGCTGTCGCGCATCGATGCCCAGTCCGACCGGGGATCGGCGACGGTCGACGAACTCGCCGCTGAACTCGCGGACGCCGCCGACCGCGGACGGCTCCGGGTGGGCGCAGGGGACGCGGTGATCGACTTCACGGTCGATGTGCCCGCGAGCGGCCGCACCGTGGCGATCTCGACCCATGACTTCGGCCGGATCTGCGACAACCTCGTCACCAACGCTCTGACGGCCCGTCCCGACTCCGGCCGCATCGAACTCGCCTTGCGTCGCCGGCCCGGCGGCGTGCTGCTCACGGTCGACGACGAGGCGGGGGGAATGGACGAGGCGTTCGTGCCGCACGCGTTCGACCGTTTCGCGCGCGACACCGAGCGGTCGGCGGACTCCACAGGGGCAGGTCTGGGGCTCGCCATCGTCTCGGGCATCGTCGCCGTGGCGGGGGGACGGGTCGCTCTGGTGAACACTCCGGGCTCCGGATTGCGGGTCGAGATCGCCCTCCCATACGGCGATGCCGACGCGCCGGTGTGAAACGGGGGGATTGACCCGAGCCCATCCGTCCCGAACACTCAGGAGATGACGACCGACATCGACATCGATGAGATCTTCACGCAGGTGAGCGCTCGGCTCCGCGAGAAGTTCCCGAATCGAAGCGCGAGCGAGGTGGAGGCGGCCGTCCGCGCCGAACTCGACCTGCTCGCCAATCGCCCCGTGAAGGACTACCTCGAGGTTCTCACGGAGCGCGCCGCCAAGAAGCGGCTCAAGAACGCGGTCGCCGCGGCCTGAGCCGCCCCGAACCGCCTGCGCCGTCGCGTCGAATCCACAGCAATCGCGCGAGATCCGGGCGTAGGGTCGTGCCAGTACGCGGGCGACCGACCCGCGCCCGAGGTGATCGTCGTGAAGAACTCCGTGCGTTGGCTCCCCGCCGTGATCGCTCCCGTGCTCATCGCGGCCGGTGCGCTCGCGGTTCCCGCGGTGGCGAATGCCGCATCCACTCCCCCGAGCAAGACCGCGCAGCAGGTGCTGTCGATGATCGCCGGGGCGAAGGATGCCGCGTACTCCGGCACCGTCGAGCAGACCTCCGACCTCGGCCTGCCCCAGTTGCCGACCGTGGGACCTGGTTCGTCGAGCACCGGCTCGGATGCGACATCCCAGCTGCTCGACCTCCTCACCGCGAACCACACCGCCCGCGTGTTCGTCGACGGCCAGCAGAAGGAGCGCCTGCAACTGCTCGACAGCCTGGCCGAGCGCGACGTGGTGCGGAACGGCTCGAACGTCTGGACCTACGACTCGAAGTCGAAGACCGCCACCCACGTGACGCTCACGCCGCACACGCCGGGTTCGCACCAGTCCACTCCCGGCAGCGCCACGCCAGGCCCCGACGCCGAGACGCTGACCCCCGCCGCGCTGGCCGACAAGTTCCTCGCCGCCATCCAGCCCTCGACGAAGGTGTCGGTCAGCTCGACCGCGACCGTCGCGGGGCGCTCGGTGTACCAGCTCCAGCTGACGCCCAAGACGGGCAGCACCCTGGTCGGGAGTGTGACCCTCTCGGTCGACGCGAAGACGGGGCTGCCGCTGAAGGTCGTCGTCGATGCGCGCGGGCAGAAGACCGACGCGTTCGCGGTCGGCTTCCGCTCGATCGATTTCTCCGCCCCCGCGGCCTCGTTGTTCGACTTCACCCCGCCGAAGGGCGCGACGGTCACCACTCCGAAGACCGACAAGCCCGGGCCCGCGACGAACGGCGCTGACAAGGGCGCCATGAAGCCGTCCGTCACGGGCACCGGTTGGGCGTCGATCGTCGAGTTGCCCGCCGGGGCCGCAGGGTCGAAGGCTCCTGCCGCGTCGGCGAGCCAGAGCAAGCTGCTCGACAAGTTGACCACCTCGGTGGCCGGCGGACGCGCGCTGCAGACCTCCGTGCTCTCGGTGCTGCTCACGAGCGACGGGCGCATCCTGGTCGGCGCGGTGCCGATCGCGAGCCTCGAGGCCGCCGCGCAGTGAGCCGACCGTCCGGTGAGTAGCCCCGCGATCGAGACCTCCGGCCTCACCAAGGTCTTCGGTCGCCAGCACGCCGTCGAGTCGCTCGATCTGAGCGTGCCAAGCGGGTCGGTGTTCGGCTTCCTCGGCCCGAACGGCTCGGGCAAGACGACCACGATCCGCCTGCTGCTCGGCCTGGCCGCCGCAACGAGCGGTGAGATCCGGATGCTGGGCGAGCCGATGCCCTCGGCGTTGCGCTCGGTGCTCCCCCGGGTCGGCGCCCTGGTGGAGGGGCCGGCGATCTATCCCTTCCTCTCGGGACGCGCGAATCTGCTCCGCCTGGATGCCGCCGATCGGCACGCGGCATCCCGCACTCGCCGCGCGCGCATCGACGCCGCGCTCGAGCGGGTGGGGCTGAGCCACGCCGCCGAGAAGAAGGCTCACGCCTACTCGCTCGGCATGAAGCAGCGGCTGGGCATCGCGAACGCGCTGCTGCGTCCGCGGGAACTGCTGATCCTCGATGAGCCGAGCAACGGGCTCGACCCGCAGGGCACCCGCGAGGTGCGCGGACTGATCCGTTCGTTGGCCGATGACGGCACGACCGTGTTCGTCTCGAGCCACCTGCTCAGCGAGATCGAGCAGCTCTGCTCGCACGTTGCGGTGATGAGCGCGGGCAGGCTCGTGGCGCAGGGCACGCTCGACGAGCTGCGCCGCGGCGATCAGCGCGTGACGGTGCGCACTCCGGATGCCGCGGCCGCCCGCCGCGCGCTGGTGGAACTGCACCTCGTGGTCGACGCCGGGTCCGAGCCTGGCACCGTCTCGGCCGTCCTCGTGGACGGCGTGCTCCCCGAGACCGTCACGGCATCCCTGGTCGCCGCCGGCGTGCGGGTGCGCGGGATCGCCGTCGCGGGCGAGACGCTCGAGGAGCGATTCGTCGCGCTCACCGGGGAGGGCTTCGATGTCGCGGGCTGAGGGTTCACCTGCGCAGGTGCCGACGATCGAGGCCACGATCGAGCAGGGCCGAGCCCGTCCGTTCTCCCTCTTGGGTTCCGAACTCGCCACGCTGTTCCGCCGTCGGCGCACGATCGCGATGCTCGGCGCGCTCGCCCTGGTGCCGATCCTGATCGCGGTGGCGGTGCGGGTGACCTCCGCCGGCGGCAGCGGACGCGGTCCGGCCTTCATCGGCGACATCACCCAGAACGGGCTGTTCGTCGCCTTCACCGCGCTGACCGTGTCGATCCCGCTGTTCCTGCCGCTGACCGTCGGTGTGGTCGCCGGCGACACCATCGCCGGCGAGGCGAACCTCGGCACGCTGCGCTACCTGCTCATCGCCCCGGCCGGCCGCCTCCGGCTGCTCCTGGTGAAGTACGTGGCCGCCGGGGTGTTCGCGATCGCCGCCACCTTGGTGATCGTGCTGGCCGGTGTGGCGATCGGCGCCGCCCTGTTCCCGATCGGCCCGGTCACCCTGCTCTCGGGCGACACGGTCGGCGTGGACGGTTTCGTCGAGCGCGCGCTGCTACTGGTGGGCTATGTCAGCCTCTCACTGCTCGGGCTGACCGCGATCGGCCTGTTCATCTCCACGCTGACGACGGTGCCGGTGGGAGCGATGGCCGCCACGATCGTGCTGGCCGCGGCGTCCCAGATCGTGGATGCCCTGCCGCAACTCTCGGCGGTGCACCCCTGGTTGTTCACCCACGACTGGTTCGGTTTCGCGGATCTGCTGCGCGACCCCATCGCCTGGGACTCGTACGGCCAGAACGCGCTGCTGCAACTCGGCTACATCGTCGTGTTCGGCGCCCTGGCCGTCGGCCGTTTCACGACCAAGGACGTTCTGAGCTGAGGCAGACTCGGGGCATGACCTCGCTGCCCGCCGCCCCGCCCACTGCCGCCATCGCCGACGCCTGCCTGCGGCTCGGGCTGCCGCCGCGACTCGCGCCCGCCGGGTTGATCCCGCTGCTCCCCGGAAGGCCGTTCAGCGGTCCGGCACGCGCCATCACCCATCTCGGCAGCGTGGATGTGCTGCTGGCGAGCATCGAGGGGGCGGCATCCGGAAGCGTGCTGGTCGTCGACAACGGCGGCCGCGACGACGAGGCCTGCCTCGGCGACCTGATGGTGCTCGAGGCCCGCGAGGCCGGATTCGCCGGCATCGTCGTCTGGGGGCGGCACCGCGACACTGCCCAACTGCGTGAGATCGGGCTGCCGCTGCACAGCACCGGCGCGTACTCGGCCGGGCCGCGGCGCGTCCCCCCGGCCGGCGCGCCCATGCGCAGCGCCTTCCTCGACGGCGTCGCGGTGAGCGATGACGACCTGGTGATCGGCGATGACGACGGCGTCATCTTCATCGCCCGCGACCGCTCAGACGAGGTGCTCGCCGCGGCCGCGCAGATCGTCGCCACCGAGACCGCCCAGGCGGACCGGATGCGCGCGGGAACCAGCTTGCGAGCTCAGCTCGACTTCGCGGGCTTTCTGGCCAAGCAAGCCGCCGATCCCGCCATGACCTTGCGCCGCCATCTCACCGAGCACGGCGGTGCGATCGAGGTCTAGTGGGCGGCGTCCCACCAGTCGAGCGCACGGGTGCCGTAGAAGGTGAGCCACGGCGAGGGCCCACCCTCTTTCACATCGATCTCGAACCAGACCGCGCCCGGCAGCTTGCGCTCCTGGATCCAGGTTCCGTCAGGCTGCCGAGCCGCGCGGATGATCCCGATCGCGTCGGCGAGGCGCGGATCGGGCGCGATCCCATCGTGCAGTGCGGCCGCGCGGAAGTAGTCGGCGGCGTTGAGCACGCTGTAGAGCCACCTGAGCGGATAGGTGAATCGCGTCACCCACTCATCCACGTGCTCGCCGGTCGTCAACCGGCTCGTCAGGCGGCGATCCAAGAGGTACTCCTCGCCGGAGCGGCGCGCCAACTCGATCCGCTCGTTGCCGCCGGTCGCGATCTCGTACGACAGGATGCCCTTCAGCGAGTTGAGCGTGGAGTGGAACGACGAGCGCGTCGAGCCCTCGACCCACTCGCAGTTCCAGCCGCCGTCGTCGAGGCGGTGCTCGACGAACCACTCAGCCAGCGCGGACACGTCGGCCCCCAGCCACAGGCCGTTGGAGAGGGTGAACGCATTGATGCAGCAGTCCACCTCACCGCCCCAGTAGGGCAGGTCGTTGTACTCCCAGCGGCTGTTCGCCGCGAGCTTGTCAGCGGTGCCGGCGAGCGCCGCGGCATCCAGCCCCCAGTCGCGCAGCGTGTTGAGGCTCCAGGTGGTCGCCGTGTAGGGCTGCCCCGGCTCCTTGCTCTCGAAATCCCAGCCACCGGGGAAGTACGCGCCGCCCGCCCACTGGCCATCGGGATCCTGATGCGAGAGCAACTCGGCGCCATAGCCCTCGGTCGCGACCCGAGCCCGCGTCGCCTGCCAGACCTTCTCGGGCGCGCCGACCAGGTCGCGCTCAACCTGCCAGCGGAGCGCCGGATCGGTGTCGAGCAGCCAGGTCTGGAGCTTCGCGTCGAGAGCCATGCCCGTCAGGGTAGTCGGGGCCCCGGACACGCGGAACCTCACAACGCGCGACAACGGCCGAGGGTGGAGATGGGGGGAATTGAACCCCCGTCCATCGCTGTGAGCCTGCGCCTTCTCCGGGCGCAGCTCGTGATTTCGTTCTACTCGGCTCCGACCTTTGC
>FSXQ01000999.1_pt1 | contig 14344 bp, 16 predicted proteins | sample 1638011 | NCBI WGS metagenome assembly FSXQ01 (sample SAMEA3914789, study PRJEB12502) | metagenome | biome: forest; material: soil | place: Canada | collected 2011-07-03 | depth 0.3 m | reverse complement strand
CCGCCAAGGCCCGCGTGTCGTACGAGACCGGACCGCGCGAGCCGGTGATGCACCAGCAGGTGTGGGTGATCGAGGGCGCGATCGACATCACCGTGGGCGGCGCGCGGCATCGCCTGGGCACCGGCGACTGCGTCGCGATGGTGCTGGACAAGCCCATCGTGTTCCACAACCCGCACAAGGTCGCCGCGCGCTACGCCGTGGTGCTGGCGTCCATGCCCTACCCCTTGCCGTTCCGGAGATCCCATGGCGACCAGCGTCCCAGCCTCTACCCTTGACGTGCGCCGCCTGGACGCGCCGGGCGACGCCGACCTGCGGGCGCTCGCCGATGTGCTGGTCGACTGCGTCGAGGGCGGCGCATCGGTCAGCTTCATGCAGCCGATGACGCGCGAGAAGGCGCTGGCGTTCTGGCGCAAGGTGGCCGACGGCGTCGCGCGCGGCGAACGCGTGCTGCTGGTGGCCGAGGATGCGCAAGGCATCGCGGGCACCGTGCAGGTGATCCTCGACCAGCCCGAGAACCAGCCGCATCGCGCCGACGTCGCCAAGATGCTGGTGCATCGTCGTTCGCGCCGCCAGGGCGCGGGCGCGGCGTTGATGCGCGCGGCCGAAGCCGCGGCGCGCGATGCCGGCAAGACGCTGCTGGTGCTCGACACCTCCGACGACACCGCCGCCCGCCTCTATGCGCGCCTGGGCTGGCAGGCGGCCGGCACGATCCCGCGCTACGCGCTGCTGCCCGCGGGCGGCGAGTGCGCGACGACGGTCTTCTACCGTTCGCTCACGGATTGAGACGCCGCGGGACACGCCGGCAGCGCGACGCGGTGCGTCGTCGGGCCCGGCACGAGGCCGGCCTTGCGCCGCGCGCCCGTCAGGCCGACTTGACGCGCTGCGCGAGCCAGGCGTCGACCGCCTTCACCGTGTCGCCGTAGAACGTGCGGTACAGGTCGTCGGCCACGTAGCCGACGTGCGGCGTGCCCAGCACGTTGTCCAGCGAGCGGAACGGATGGTCGGCGGGCAGCGGCTCGGTGTCGAACACGTCGATCGCGGCCATGCCGATGCGGCGCGAGGTCAGCGCCGAGACGAGCGCCGCCTCGTCGACCAGCGGGCCGCGCGAGGTGTTGACCAGCAGGCTCGTGGTCTTCATCAGCGCGAGCTCGTCGGCGCCCAGCAGGCCGCGCGTCTTCGGGCTCAGCACCATGTGGATCGTGAGCACGTCGGACTGGCGCAGCAGTTCCTCCTTGCCCACCGCTCTGGCGCCGCGTTCGGCGGCACGTTCGGGCGTCATGTTGGGGCTCCAGGTGATCACCTTCATGCCGAACAGCGCGCCGATTTCGGCGACGGCGCCGCCGACGCGTCCCAGCCCCAGCACGCCCAGCGTCTTGCCCGCGAGGCCCACGCCGATGCCCTGCTGCCAGCCGCCCCGCCGGAACGCGAGGTTCTCGGCGACGACATGGCGGCTGGCGGCGAGGATCAGCGCCCAGGTCATCTCGATGGTCGGCGCCGACGTGTAGCCGGTGAAGGCGACGGCGACGCCGCGCTCGCTGGCGGCGACGACGTCGATGGCCGCGTTGCGCGCGCCGGTCGACACGATCAGCTTGAGCCTGGGCAGTCGCTCGAGGGTCGACTTCGGCAGCGGCGTGCGCTCGCGCATCACGCACAGCACGTCGAAGCCCTTCAGCCGCTCGACGACGGCGTCGGTGGCGGCCAGGTGGTCGTTGAAGACGGTGACCACGGCGCGGCCGTCGAGCACCGACCAGTCGGCCAGGCGCAGCGCGGCGCCCTGGTAGTCGTCCAGCACCGCGACGGTGACGGCCTTGTTGCTCGAGCTCATGCGAATCCTCCTGCCTGCGATGCGGCCCACTTTAGTCGCAAGGCCGGCCGTGCGTGCGCGCACGGGCTTGCCGCAAGCGCTGCCGGGCGACGGACGGCGTGCCCGGCGCACGGTCCGGCACCCCGATTGCCACGGCGCAGCAGATCAAATCTTCCCACTCACGAAGGCCAGCCATGTCCGACAAAGCCAGCGCCAACCGCGCCCCTCTCAAGCTCGACCAGGGCGCCCTGGACGCCGCCAAGAACAACATCGACCAGGGCGCGATCACGCCCAGCTACGGCCCGTGGCGCGACGACATCGTCAAGCTGCTCAACGACTCGCTCGCCACCGAGCTCGTCTGCATCCTGCGCTACAAGCGCCACCACTACACCGCCAAGGGCCTGGCCTCTCCGGCCATCGCCGAGGAGTTCATGGTGCACGCGACCGAGGAGACGGAACACGCCGACATGATCGCCGAGCGCATCGTGCAACTGGGCGGCGAGCCCGACTTCTCGCCGTCGACCCTGCTCCAACGCAGCCACGCCGACTACGACGAGTCCAAGGATCTGAAGTCGATGATCCGCGCCAACCTGGTGGCCGAACGCGTCGCGATCGAGGCCTACTCGCAGATGGTCAAGCTGATCGGCGACAAGGATTCGACGACGCGCCGCATCATCGAGCACATCCTGTCGCAGGAGCAGGAACACGCCGAGGAACTGAGCGACTGGCTCGACAAGTAAGGTCCGTTCCGTCGATCGAAAGGCCCTCGCGAGGGCCTTTCGCGTGGTCGAGAAGCACACGCGGAAAAGCCCCGGAGGTCGACGACCGGCGGGGCTTTCTTCGTCGGGGACGACGGCGGCGCGAACGCCGCCGCCTGGCCGTCCGGACTTACTTGGTCACGGCGTTGATGTCCTGCGTCTCCGTCTTGTGGATCAGCTTGGCGTCGGCCTTTTCCTTCTTCTCCTGGGCGCGCGCGTCGGCCTTGCAGGCACGCTCCACGGCGCCCTCCGAGTTCACCTTGCAGTCCGCCTTGTTCAGGTCGTGGTTGGCTTCGGCGATGTTCTTGCGCGCCTTGTAGTCGCCCTTGGACTCCGTCTTCAGGTCCTTGGCTTCCGACTTCGTGATGCCCGGGGTGGGAACCATCTTGGTCTCGACCGTGTCGGTCGTCACCGTCGTGGTGGTCGTGGTGGTGCCGGGCGTGCCCGGGGCCGGTTGAGCATCCTGCGCGTACGCGCCGATGCTGAACGTGGCGGCCGCGGCCGTGGCGAAGAGGGTGGCGAGAGACTTGTTCATTTGATGTTCTCCATTCATTGAATCGACCCCCTGGCATGGCAATCGGGGGGCCCGCCCACCCGGGCGGATGCATGAAGACACAAAATGCGGCCGGCGACGATCAGGCGCCGGCGGACGCGGAGGCGGCCACCGCGGCAGCCAGCGACACCACGGCGTCGTCGACGCTGCCGGCCTCGAGCCACGTGGTCTCCTGCCCGGCCATCGCCGACTCCAGCAGCGCCAGCACCGGGTCCTTCAGCCGCGCGAGCACCGTCGCCCGGCCCGCGGCGCCCTGCTCCGCCGTGAAGGCGGTCAGCGCCTCGATGGTCGTGCCGTCGAGATCGGGCGTCTCTTCCAGGCTCAGCACGAAGGCGCGCGGCGACGCCGCGGCGATGCGCGTGCGCATCTCGGCCAGCATGCGTTCGACGTTGGCGAAGAACAGCGGTGCTTCCGGCCGCAGGATCAGCACGCCGGCCACCGGCACGACGCCGTCGTGCTGCAACCCGAGGTAGTCGTGTCCGTCGCGGCGCCGGCCCTACTCGCTCATGCGCGGCTCCGACAGCCCGCGCAGCGTCATCGCCAGGCTGATCGCGATGCCCGCCAGCAGGCCGTTCAACACGCCCAGCGCGAGCACCGCGACGGCCGCGGACACCACGGTCACGCGATCGCGCCGCCACGCGAAGTACGGCCTGAATGCGGCGAGCGACAAGGTGTGCGAGACCGCGTGGATGACGACCGCGGCGAGCACCGGCTCGGGCGTCAGCTCGATCCACGGCAGGCACAGCATGACCAGCATCAGCACGACCAGGCCGGCGATCCATGCCGACTTCGCGCTCGTCGCGCCGGCCGCCTCGTTGGCCGCGGTCGCCGAGAAGCCCGCGCCCACCGGCAGCCCGTGGAGCAGTCCCGACAGCAGGTTCGCGGCGCCGAGCGCGAACAGGTCGCGGTTCGGGTCGACCGTGTCGCCGTGCCGGTTCGCCATCGTGCGGATCGCGCCGTAGCTCTCCGCGAAGACCAGCAACACCAGCGCCAGCGACAGCTCCGCGATGCTCACCCACTGCCCTTGCGACAGCGTCGGCAGCGACGGCGCCGACAACGCGAGGTCGATGCGCCCGACCGCGGCGACGCCGCGCGCGGCCAGGCCCAGGCCTTGCGCCGCGGCGATGCCCGCCGCGATCACCAGCAAGGCGCCGGGCAGCCTGGGCAGGCGTGCCAGGAGCTTGAGGGCGACGAGCGCGGCCACGCCCAAGGCCAGGGCGCTCGCGTTCCATTGCGGCCACTGCGCGAGCAACTCCCACGCGGCCGCCGGCGCCGAATCGGCGCTCGCGCGCATGCCAGCCAGCTTGGGCAACTGCTTGAGGATGATCACCAGTGCGAGGCCGAACGAGAACCCGCGCAGCACCGGCCTGGAGATGAAGCTGCAGATCGAACCCAGGCGCAGCGCGCCCGCGGCCAGGAACGCCAGGCCCGTGGCCAGCACCAGGCCGGCGGCGAGCGCCGCGCGCAGCGCCGCGTCGTGCCCCGCGAGCGACAGGGTCGCGGCCCCGAGCACCGCGGCGGACGACGACGTCGCCGACACGAGGGCGAAGCGCGAACGCCCGATCAGCCCGTAGACCGCGAGCCCGGCGAACAGCGCGAGCATGCCGGCTTGCGGCGGCAGCCCCGCGATGCCAGCGTACGCCACGCCCTCCGGCAGCAGCAGGCCGGCCATCGACACCCCGGCGATCAGGTCGGCCGCGATCGACGTCGAGGCCGTCGGCAGGCCGTCGCCCGGCGTCATTGGCGCAGGTCGGCCGCGGCCACCGTGATGCCGGACCAACCCGGGAGATAGCGCGCGAGCGGACTCTTGGCCAGGCCTTGCGCCTCGCGCAGGGCGACGTCGACGGCCTTGCGGATCTGCGCACGGGTGATATGCGGGCGCAGGTAGTCGGCCCACAGGAACTCCGCGAACGGCGAGGTGTCCTTCGCGAAGCCGCCGGCGCTGCGCAGCATGCCGGCCAGGCTTCGATGCGGGTCGTCGGCGAGGTCGGTGATGCAGCTCGGGAGGTCGGTGTAGGGATGGCGCTTGCCGGTCTCGTCGAACGGATGCACCCAGTTGCGCTGCTCCATCACGCGCCAGAAGATCACCGGCACGAGGTAGGACAGGTCCTCCAGCACCATCAGCTTGACGCGCGCCACGCCCTCCTCGTGCAGCGCGAGGCCCAGGTGATGGTGGTCGACGATGTAGCTGCGCCCGCGCGGCCCCAGCACCGCGGGAAACCAGTGCGACGACAGCAGTTCCTTGCGGTTCTTCTTCGACAGCCCCGCCCACTCGCGCCGCTTGAGCGCCACCTCGGCGAACCCGGCGGTCATCTGCGTGGGACGAAGATCGAGGATCCTGGCATCGACGAAATGATGGTGCGCGGCGGGCGACATGGCGGCAGGGGGCCGGATCGCCAGGACGGACCTGGCGCACGAGCCCCGGACATTGCGGGGCTTCGATTGTGGCGCCGATCGCGCCGTCTTCATGCGCCGGCGCCTTGCGTGCGACTGACGCGCGCGTTCGGCGCACGCCCGTCCGCGCGCGGGATCAGCCGAAGAAGATCCGGAAGATGTCGGGCTCGCGCACCTCGCGCATCGACAGTCCCGGCAGCACTTCCTCGAACGGCTCGGAAGGCGCGGCCAGGTCGAACCCGGACACCACCGTCTCCATCCACGCCGGCTGCGAACGCTGGCGGCGGTTGCCCAGCAGGTTCAGCAACGACGGCAGGAGTTCCCACTCGACGCGGGCGGCGGAGGCAGAAGCGTGATGCAGGTTCATGGTGTGGCGGCGTTGCGTGAAGGCGGACGAGCCGCCGATGCACCGTTATCGTCGTCGCCTGGTCGAGCTGTAACCAGTTGCTGCGCGAGATGTGACATCTGCCCGCTCGCGCGACCGGGCGCCACGGGATTCAAGAAGGCTTCAGCTTCGAGGCACCGGCAGGGTTCAAGGTTGGACGCGCAGCGTCGATCACTGACAACCGACTCCTTTCAAGGACCTGCCATGATGATTCCACCGACCGCCGCGGGCGACCTCTACGGCGCGGCCGCGGCGCTCGACCGCCAGCTGCGCTCCTCCAGCAGCGACTCCGGCGATGCGCCGCCCGACGCCGCGACGGCCGACGCCGGGCCCGATGTCGTCGTGACCTTGGGCAAGGGCCCGCCATCGCCTGCGACCTACGATGCCTCCGGCAAGCTCACGGGCGCGCCGACCTTGGACGACCTGGGCGCCAACGCGCCCGACTCACTGGCGCACGCGAGCGAGTCGATCGGCGCCGCTGCGACGGCCAGCGCAGCCGACACCGGCGGCGCCGTCGCGGCATAGAGCCGTCGCGCGGCCGGGCGTGGGAGCGCCTGGCGCGATCCGCCTACGGCGTCGCGGCGACGGCGTCGGGCAGCGTGAACCAGATCGTCGTGCCTGCGCCCACGACGGAGACCGGCCAGATTCTCTGCCCATGGCGTTGGATGACTCGCAGGCAGGTGACGAGGCCGACACCATGGCCCTGGTAGTCGCTCGCGCTGTGCAGGCGCTGGAACGGCTTGAAGAGACGTTCGGCCTGTTCCATCGGGAATCCGACGCCGTTGTCCCGGACGAAGTAGACACGCGACCGGTCAGGAAGCACCTGCGCGCCGAATTCGACGCACGCGTTCTCCTTCTTGCCCGTGTATTTCCATGCGTTCGACAGCAGGTTGTTGAGCAAGGAGGACAGGAGCGTCGGGTCGCCGGTCGTCTTCAGGTCGGCCTGCACGGACGCGCTGACCTTGCGCCCGGGCTCGGCGCCACGAAGCTGCTCGATGCCGAGCGTCGCCAGCGCGGACAGGTCGACCTCTTCCAGCACGAGCTCCTTCTGGGCCACGCGCGACATGGCCAGGAGGCCGTCGATCAGTTCGAGCATCGATTGCGCCGACCGCCTGATCTGCTCGAGCGAATCGCGCTGCCGCGGGGCCGCCTGCGTGAGTTCGTACTGGAGGATCTGCGCGAAGCCCAGGATGCCGTTGAGCGGCGTGCGCAGGTCGTGCGCCGCGCTGCGCGCGAACGCATCGAGTTCGAGGTTGGCGCTCTCGAGTTCCGCCGTCCGCTGCTTCACCCGCTCTTCGAGCGAGCCCGTCAGCGCCTCGAGAGCCTCCCTCGCCTCGATGTCCCTGGTCACCTCGCGCGCCATGACGAGTGTCCCGCTGCGACCTCGATAAGTCGTGCGGTTCAAGGTGACGTGCATGTGGATCAGCTCGCCCGTCCCGGTCCTGTGGCGCCAGATCCCCGCGTCGCCGTAGCCCTTGCGCGAGGTGCTGGTGCGGTGGGTGAGGAACATGGGCACGTCCTCCTCCGGTCGAATGTCGCGCAGGGTCATCCCGAGAAACTCCGACTCCGCATAGCCGTAGCGATGCAACGCGGCGTCGTTGACGGCGAGGAATTGCTGCGTGAGCGAGTCGAAGACCCACATGGGCGTGGGATGGTGCTCGAACATGTCCTCGTAGCGAAGCGAGCCATCCAGCGCTCCCTGAACCGCATCGACCAGGGCCGCGTTCGTCCGCCGCAGGAGAACCAGCAGGCCCAGGCCGGTGGCGGCGAAGAAGATGCCCCAATACACGCCCTGCGCAAGAACGTGCCACGGGCCGCTGCCCCATGCGCTCGTGCGCAGGTAGCTCGACCCCGCGATCCAGGCGGAGCCGAACAGCACGAAGACCAGGAAGGCCGCGACGGCGGATTTCCACGCCGCCGCCTTGCCGAGACTGCCCATGCTCGCCGCAACGGCCTCCCTGTGGTTGGAGCCTTGGACGAGCGTCGGCGCATGCCTGTCGCCAATCATGTTCGAGGCACCCGCAGAGCTGTCGCCTGGCGCGGCAGGCATACCGGGGGCAGGTTCGGGCCTGGCGGACGTCATGGCGCCATGGTAGACCCGCTGGCGATCCGGCGTGGCGCCATCGGAACGACATGGCCCGCGGCTCGAGCGGCAGGAATGCACCAAGGAGTTGGCTCAACCTAGGGGGGCCGCTGGCTTCCTCCCCAGTTCAACCGAGCCGCTCGACAGGCATTCAATCAACACTCGGGAATCCTGCGAATTCCGATGCTTGCTGGCCCGGACGCGATGCCCCGGGAGCCACCCGCCGTCCGGCCATTTGCAATGGCGCGGTTCGTGGCGACAGCGATCGCCCGCGTGGACCGGGAGGCGTGTCGCGATGCATGACGAGGCCGGTGCGCAATCCAGCAGCGAGGGAGTCCCAGCAAGACTTGCAGACCACGAAAGGGAATCCCTGCCATGCTGACATCGACCCAAAAACAAGCCGCCCAATCGATCGTCAACATCTTCGAGACGGGCGTCGTCCTGGGAGACTACGGCAACGTCACGGTCATCCCGGGCGACACCGGGCACCTGACCTTCGGCCGCTCGCAGACCACGTTGGGATCGGGCAATCTGCTCGATCTGTTGAAGCGCTACTGCGGCAACCCGGGCGCGCGCTTCGGCAGCCGGCTCGCGCCCTGGCTTGCACGCTTCGAAGCGACCGATCTCAGCCTCGATACCGACACCCGCCTGCACAACACGCTGCGCGCCACGGCCGACGACAAGATCATGCGTGACACGCAGGACCAGTTCTTCGACGAGGTGTACTGGCAGCCGGCCGAAAAGGCCGCCAACCTGCTCGGCATCGCGTCGCCGCTGGGCGTGGCCGTGGTCTACGACAGCACGGTGCACGGGTCGTGGAAGGCCCTGCGCGACCGCACCACCCAGCAGTTGGGCTCGCCCACGGTGCTGGGCGAACGGGCGTGGATCACCGCCTATGTCGCCACGCGCCACGAATGGCTCGCCACCAACCCGCGCGCCGATCTCCGCAAGACGGTGTACCGCATGGACGCCTTCCAGCGCCTGCTCGACCAGGGCTTCTGGGGGCTGGACATGCCGCTGGTGGTTCGCGGCGCGGAGATATCGCCGGCGTCGCTCGGCGCCACGCCGCCGGGTTGCTACGACGGTCCGCAACCCGGCACGCGCAGCCTTTCCTTGCAGACGCCCCTGGCTCGCGGTCTCGACGTCCGTCTGGTTCAACTCGGGCTCTCCGATCGCGGCGCCGACATCCTGGCCGACGGCGTCCTCGGGCAGACGAGCGTCAAGCGTGTCGCCGAATACCAGTCGTCGAACGGGCTGCCCGCCACCGGCGTCGCGGACGCGGCCCTGATCGCGCGACTCGTCGCCTGAGCTGTGGCGAGTTTTCGACCGTACCGCTCGAACCTGTTCGAGCGGCCGAGCCGAGCAGGCCACCACACCGGCCTGACTTAAACCAACCGGCCTCCACGGAACCCGGGCGATTCACTGGACGCCCGCACCCGCAGCGCGTTCGAATTCCGTGTCAGGAACCTTCTTCGGAATCGGTCACCTCGAAGTAGTGCTTGGTGATTGCAAGAACCTGCCGCGCGAACGCGCCGACATTTTCCGGCAAGCGCTTGCCATGCTCGCGAGCGGCCAACCCTGTGGTCAACGCCCCCTGGAAATCCTGGAAGCAATTCTCTTCGTCAATCAACTTGACGATGCCGGCGTTGCGCAGTTTCTGAACCACCCGCGGATTCGCCTCGCATATCAGCACGTCCACACGCCGCTTCTTCAGTTTTCCAATCACCTCTTCAAACGTCTGAAGACCGGTGGCGTCCATGAACGGGACATGGCGCAACCGGATGATGAGCATGTCGGGATCAGAGTGTGTCTGCAGCAGCGCGCGTTCGAACGACTCCACCGCGCCGAAGAAGATCGGGCCGGCGATCTCGTAGACCAGCAGGCCGTCGGGCAGCCGGGACAGCCCCCTCTGGCGGAGGTCGACAAGCAGGTCGCTGTCATCGAGCTGGTTTGTTTCCACCGCATCCGCCATGCGGCGCAAGAACTGGAGAATCGCGAGCGCCACGCCGACATTGACGGCGACAACCAGGTCGACGAACACCGTCAGGAGGAACGTGACAATGAGAATGACCCTGTCCGCCGCGGGCGCGGTTTGCATGATGTGCCCGAAATGCTTGAGGTCGCTCATGTTCCACGCCACGACGAACAGGATCGCCGCCAGCGCGGCGAGCGGGATGCTCGACGCCAGGGGCGCCAAGAACAACAGTACAGCGATGAGAGTCATCGCATGGACTGTTCCCGCCAGGGGGCTTGTGCCGCCATTTCGTATATTGGTTGCGGTTCTGGCGATCGCGCCGGTCGCGGCAAAGCCGCCGAACAGGGGTGCCAACAAGTTGGCGACGCCCTGGCCAACCAGTTCCTGGTTTGAGTTGTGCTTGTGGCCTGTCATCCCGTCCGCAACCACGGCAGAGAGGAGTGATTCGATGGAGCCGAGCATGGCGATGGTGATGGCCGGCCCGATGAGCGTGATCACCTCTGCGACGGACGCATTCGGGACGGCGAAGCGCGGAAGCCCGACCGGAACTCCACCGAATGCGCTACCGAGCGTCGCAACGCCCTTGAAATGAAAGATCGATTGCAGAGCGGTGACCACCACCATGGCCACCAGCGGGCCAGGGACTCGTTTGAGCCCTCGAATCCGAGAGGAATGGAGCACCAATGCCAGGCTCAGCAGCGCAAGCGCGACAGTCGGCAGGTGTGTTTGCGGCATGACCTCGAGCAAGTTCCACAGCTTGTTGTGAAAGTGCTCGCCTCCCGTCTTGGGCAGACCCAGGAAATCGCGCCACTGCCCGACGAAGATGATCACGCCGATACCCGCCGTGAAGCCGACGATCACTGGTGCGGGGATGAACTTGATCATCGCGCCGAACCGGAAGAGTCCCATCATGACCAGGATCGCCCCCGCCATGAAAGTGGCGATCTGCAGTCCCGCGATGCCGTACCTTGCCGTGACGCCCGACAAAATGGCGATGAACGCCCCTGTTGGACCGGCGATCTGGACGCGCGTGCCGCCAAGAAGGGACACCGCGACGCCACCGATGATCGCGGTGTACAACCCTTGCTCCGGGCGCGCCCCACTGGCGATTGCGAATGCCATCGCCAACGGCAGCGCCACGACGCCGACGATCACACCGGCTACGACGTTTGCTGCCCATGATTGACGTGCAAACAGCCCGGCACTGCGCGCCTCCAGGAAGGCGATCACGCCGCGTGCTCCTGGAATGGCTTGACGTGGATCTGTTCAGGAGCAGCGGCCCTTGACACCGGATTCGCGGCGGGCGCCCGGCCCGCGGTAGCGACGCAGGACGACGCACACCGAGGCAGACGGACGCATCGCAGGCTGTCCGCGGCGAGCGCACTCGTTCCTTCCTTCCGGCCAAAACAAAGTCTGCGGCGCCTGGCAATGGCGCCTGCCCAGTTGGTCGTCGATCTGGCAGTTGATCGAAATGTGCTTATCATGACATCCATATGATAATGCCATTACTCTTTAAGTGTGTTGCTATAACCAAGTACTGCACTGCGTCGAGCAATGTTCGTCGCGTCCTCGACGCGACCGCGCCTTGCGTTGCGGAGTGCGACGTGCGCCAGCGACCATGACCAAATGACCTTCGACGCCGAACAGATCCACGTCAAACCATTCATATACGAGACGAGGAAGACCAAGTCGCTCCACTTCTCCATCGCCGAGGTGCAAAGCTGCATGGACTTGACGCAGCCGGACTCGCTCGATCTTGAGTACACACGCACGATGATGGGGTTTCTGCTGTTTCATCCGATGCCGCTGCGCATCGGCATGATCGGGCTGGGCGGCGGCTCGTTGGCGAAGTTCTGCTACCGGCACTTGCCGAGCGCCGACATCACGGTGCTTGAAATCAATCCGCACGTCGTCGCGTTGCGCGACGACTTCTCAGTCCCCCGGGACGATGCGCGGTTTCGTGTCGTTCGCGCCGATGGCGCACGCTACGTTCGATCGCACAGGGACGCGTTCGACATCTTGCTCGTGGATGGATACGACTACAACGGATTGCCGAACGCGCTGAGCTCCAAGCGGTTCTACGACGACGCGTTCGCGAGCCTTCGCCCCTCGGGGGTGGTCGTCGCGAATATCCACCTCGGAAACCCCGAGTTTCCTTTGATCGTCGACCGCATCGGGCTGAGCTTCGAGGACATCCCACTATCGGTCATGGAAAGCAACAGGGGCAACGCGATCGTTTTCGCGAGAAGAGACTGCACGTTGTCGTCATGTGCGCTCGAAGCCGTCATCCGCCCCGGGTCGCTGGACAATTCGCAGTGGAAGCTGATGCAGGCCGCTTTCTCCAGGGTACGCGCGGCGATGGCGAAACAGACGTTTTGAACGCTGCTCGCGAAGCCCGTGGCGCGGGACCGTGCAACGCAATCAACACTATTTCCGGATCTCCTGTGTCCGTGACGCCGGTACGGTAGGGCTCCGCACGGAAGGCGCACGGCGCCGATGGCCGTGGGGAACGCCAACCGCCCAAAAACACGTTTGCCTCCACGGCAGCGTGGATCCCCGTCAGGCGCCGGAGCCGATCAACTGTGCCGTCGAACGGGTATGTCGATGGACAGAAATGCAAGATCCTCTTGCGAGCGCCAGCCGCACGCCCTCATGAATTGCCAGCTGTTGCCGCTTGACGAGTCGGCAATTGCATGGACTCGCTGGATACCCGCCTTGCCCAGTTCCTCAATCGCCCACGCAATGAGTGCGCTCCCGACCCCGAGTCGACGCCAGGCGTCCTCCACAGCGACGTGGTGCATGCAGGCAAGTGCACCGTCGTGACCGCACAAAAGCGCACCGATGAGGCGATCATCGTGCTCTGCCACGCAGCAAATCAACGGATTGCGCTCGAGCAACTTCATCGGCAGGGTTGGGTCCTCCCACGTTCGTTCAACGGCCCGACCGCATCTCGCCCATAGCAGCAGGCACGCCCCGTAGTCCTCGGCAACAAGCGAGCGCAATTGAAATGCTCGCAACCCACGGTCGGTCAGCGATCCCATGACGAAGAGGGTTGGCCGATGAACGGATAGAAACGGCGAGCTTCAGGCCTTCGAGTCCGCGGCCTCATCCTCGACCGCGCCGCTCGCAACGTAGCTCACGCCGTGGTGTGCAAGGTAGTCACGAATCAGTCGACGAACCACTTGCGACGGTGTGACATCTTGACGAGCGCACAGCGTCTCGAATGCCTTTTTTTTCGCGGGGTCGATCAGTACGGTCAGGCGAGCGGTCTTGAGTTCCATGGACGCTCCGTATGTGAGTCAAATTATCATTTTAGTGCCATTCGAACGTGGGCGCCGACCACCCCGGCAGTTGCCGCGACGAAGGTTTGCACTTCGCCGACCTGAATCTCCCGCGAAGGCGTCATCGACTTCTTCGCAACAGGGCGCCCACTTCGTCCCGCCAGTCCGGCCAAACACTGGCAAGCGCATCCTTGAACGGCGCCCGGTTCCAAGGGTCGAGATCGCAGGTCTGCATCCGAGGCGCGGTGTCGCCGTCCGGGTCGAAGCGGTAGATGCGGAAGTTGATGCACGGCCAGCTCGTTTGACTTCGAGGGGATGCCGTATTGCACTTCTCCAGCGCCGATCCCTTGCAAAGAGCGATGTGTTCCGTCTTGTCGCTCTGGATCTCGTATTGCGGATCGTCCGGACTGCAGCGGTGGGTGTGCCCCTTGTAGTCGGTGTCCTGCGTATGCACCCGCACGATGACACCGCTCACCTTGCCGGCCTCGGAGTTCCAACGCACGGCTGTTGACTCCATTGGGCCGAGCCTGGGCTCGGTTTGTTCACTGTGCCAACGGCGTGCCAAACGGTCATTCGGCAAAGAAAAAGGGCTTAACGTTTCCGCTAAGCCCTTGATTCATCAGCATATTTGCTGGTGGGTGGTACAGGGATTGAACCTGTGACCCTTGCCGTGTGAAGGCAATGCTCTACCGCTGAGCTAACCACCCGATAACTTGTTTGTCCCGACTATCAGGACAGCCTTGGATTATGCCACAGCTTCTTGCTGTCGTGCACGCCAGATTGTCTTTCCGCCGCTCGCCTTGTCGATCTCGCCCAGCACGCGCTCGTGGTCGCCGAGTTCGGCCTCGGTGGCGGCGAGCACGGGCAGCACGAAGACGCTGAGGTCGATCGGGGCGGCGAGGTCGCCGGCGGCGTTGCGGCTCTCCTCGGTCATGTCCATCACCAGCGAGTCCTGGCCGCGGGTCAGGCGGATGTAGACCTCGGCCAGCAGGTTGGCGTCGATCAGCGCGCCGTGCAGTGTGCGGTTGGTGTTGTCCACCTCGAGGCGCTTGCACAGCGCGTCGAGCGAGTTGGACTTGCCGGGGAACTGGTCGCGCGCCATCGCCAGCGT
>FSXQ01000435.1_pt1 | contig 14349 bp, 13 predicted proteins | sample 1638011 | NCBI WGS metagenome assembly FSXQ01 (sample SAMEA3914789, study PRJEB12502) | metagenome | biome: forest; material: soil | place: Canada | collected 2011-07-03 | depth 0.3 m | reverse complement strand
GGTGGAGTGCAGCTCGCTCACCGGCGAGATGGACTACCTGCTGCGCGTGCTGGTGAGCGACATGGCGCACTACTCGCGCTTCGTGATGGACACGCTGCTGAAGCACCCGAGCGTGCAGGACTGCAAGACGAGCTTCGTGCTCGATCGCGTGAAGCAGACGACCGCGGTGCCGCTGCCCGAGGCGCGCAGTCGCTAGTCTTCAGCGGGCCGTCGGCGCGGCGTATTCGGCCGGGCGGGCGCCGCCAGCATCGACGCGTCGAGCCCGTCGATGCTGCGCGCCACGTCCTTCTGCACTGCCCTGGCCTCGTTGCCGCCCGTCCAGTCGGGCGTGCCGCCGGCCAGGCTCCATTGGCGGCCGCGCATCGAGGCCGTGGCCTTCCAGGCGAGCAGCGAACCCTCGACGTCCCACGTGGCCTCGTAGCGGAACACGGTCTTCGTCTCCGAATGGACGTGCTCGCTGGCGACGGCGCGCCTGGGCGGCGCGGGGGCGGGCGCGTGTCGGGTCACCTGGGAAAGCCTCGTCGGTTCGGGACGGCCATCCTAACTGCCGCGCATGGCAGCTTCAATACCGCCCCACGTACGCGGCCGGAACGTCGAGTAGTGCGCACTCACGCCCGCCTGCCCGCGCGCGTGATGCCCGCGCGCGGGCACAATTTCGGCGCTGGACAACAACAGGGAGGGCGCCATGTCGCGCTGGCTCGCATTTCTTTTCATCGTCTTCGTGGGCGGCTTCATCAAGGCCAAGCTGGGCCACCACCAGGCCGCGGACGCCGCGCCGGCGCCCGTCGACAACGTCGCCTCCGTGCGGGCCACGATGCAGGCCGAGGTGGCCGACATGAAGCGTCGCCTGCCGATCCCGCTGTCGCCGCACGTGCGCATCGAGCACGTCGAGTTCATCAACGACACCGCCGTGATGGTGGCCGTGCAGGACGGCATCTTCGAGCCCACCGACGAGGCCAAGGAGGCCTTCACCAAGGCCGTCAAGCAGGACTATTGCCGCGGCTCGATGAAGCGCGCCGCCGACGCGAAGATCGCCATCGAGGTGGACCTGAAGACGCCGTCGCGCACGCTGGACGATCCGTTCGGCAAGACGTGGGTGGCGACGTTCGCGCCGCAGCAGTGCGTCTGATCTAGCCGCGCTCGGCACGCAGCTTCACGACCAGCCCGATCAGCGCCTCGACGCGCGCGGGCTTGACCACGTGCGCGTCGAAGCCGGCTTCGAACGCGAGCCGGCGCGCCTCGTGGCCGCTCAACGCGGTCAGCGCCACCAGCACCGGCAGTCGGTCGCACGGCGCGAGGCGGATCGCGCGGCAGGTGCCGAAGCCGTCGAGGATCGGCATGTCGAGATCGAGGAACACGGCGTCCGGCTCGAACTGGCGGAAGACGTCCAGCGCCTGGCGGCCGTCGTAGGCCCGCGCGGTGGCGTGGCCGTGCGCTTCCAGCAGGCGGCTGAGCGAATCGACGCTGTCGTGGTGGTCGTCGACCACGAGAATCTTCATGGACCGGGCTCCTGGTGCGAAGCCTCCCGTGCGTTTTTCTGCTTTGGACCATCCTACCCACGAATGGCCTCGTCGCGCCAGTGGACAGGTGTTCAAGGCGCCAGCCCACGACAGGGAAGCCGCAGCGCGACGCGGGGTCAACGCGTCGCTGGCACGATGTCCCGCATTCCACGCGAAGGACACCCATGAACACCCACAACATCGACGGCAAGGTCGTCGTCATCACCGGCGCCAGCAGCGGCCTGGGCGAGGCCACGGCCCGCATGCTCGCCGCGCAGGGCGCCACGGTCGTGCTGGGCGCGCGCCGCGTCGAGCGCATCGAGGCGCTGGCCGACGAGCTCACCCGCGCGGGCGGCCGCGCGCTGGCCGTGCAGACCGACGTCACGCGCAGCGCCGAGGTGCAGCGCCTCGTCGACGCGGCGGTCGAGCGCTTCGGCCGCATCGACGTGATCCTCAACAACGCCGGCCTGATGCCCAGCTCGCCGCTGGAGCGCCTGAAGATCGACGACTGGGATCGCATGATCGACGTCAACATCAAGGGCGTGCTGTACGGCATCGCCGCGGCGCTGCCGCACATGCAGCGGCAGAAATCGGGTCACATCGTGAACGTGTCGTCGGTGGCGGGGCACCGGGTGCGCGCGGGCACGGCGGTGTACTCGGCCACGAAGCACGCCGTGCGCGTGCTCACCGAAGGGCTGCGGCAGGAGGTCAAGGCGTACGACATCCGCACCACGATCATCTCGCCCGGCGCCGTGGCCACGGAGCTGCCCGACAGCATCACCGAGGCCGACGTGCAGGCCGGCGTGAAGGCGTTCTACGAGGTCGCGATCCCGGCCGACTCGTTCGCGCGGGCGGTGGTGTTCGCGCTGAGCCAGCCGGACGATGTCGACATCAACGAGATCCTGTTTCGGCCGACGAAGCAGGAATACTGAGAACTTCGGTCACCCTGCGCGAAGTCGCAGGGCCCATGCCGGCCACGACGGATCATCCCGGCACACGTGGGTGCTGCGACTGCGCGCCGCATGACAGGTGAGAGGTTGTCACCCTGCGCGAAGTCGCAGGGCCCATGCCGGCCACGACGCATCATCCCGGCACACGTGGGTGCTGCGACTGCGCGCCGCATCACAGTTCTTTGGCCGGCGCGGCCGACTAGTCGTCCTCGCCCGCCAGTCGCGCCAGATACTCCCCACCGATGCGATAGCTCAGGCGCCCCGCCACGTGCTGCGCATTGAGCGACCGATAGAACGCCAGACCCGCCCGGTTGGACGCGCTCACGTTCCAATCGACGCGCGCGCACCCGTGCGCCAGCGCGTGACGCGCGACCCAGCCCATCAGCGCCTTGCCGATGCCGTGACCGCGATACGCCTCGCGCACGAACAGCTCCTTCATCAGCAGCTGTGCGCGCCGGCTCGGCGCCGGGTCGATCAGCGAATGGAACAGCGCGACGGCCGCGAGGCCGACCACCGTGCCGCCGGCGTCGGTCGCCACCACCAGGCGCACCGGCGACGCGGGCGCGAGCAGGTTGTCGAGCAGGTTCGCGCGGACGTCGTCGCGCGACACGAGCAGGTCCTCGTTGTAGAAGCCGCTCATCTCGTGCATCAGGTCGACCAGCGATTCGTGCTGGCTCGCCTCCACAAAGGCCACTTGCATGCGCTTCCCTCCGGCAGCGTTGCGCGGGCGGCTGGGTCGCCGCCTCATGGCGACGTTATACCGGGAGTTCGCGCGGCGTGCCCGTCCGCAGTCGACGCGCCCACGCGCCCGCCAGCGCGATCGCGAGCGCCGCGCCCATCAACGCCGCGTCGATGGCGAACGTGCGGTGCATGCCGCGCGCGACCGCCGCGGGCGCGGCGCCGGTGACGTCCGCGGCCGACGCCGCCGCCGCGAACACCGCGCCCATCGCCGCCACGCCGGTGATCAGCCCCAGGTTGCGCGACAGGCTGAGCAGCGCCGACACCAGCCCGCGCTGCGCCGCGTCGGCGCCGTGCATCAGCGCGGTGTTGTTGGCGGCCTGGAAGCTCGCGTAGCCGACGGTCAGCACCGCGATGCCGGACAGCCATCCCGCGAGTCCCAGCGAGGTCGGCAGCAGTGCCAGCAGCAGGGCGCCGATCGCCATCGCCGCGAGTCCGGCCAGCGCCGTGCGCGACGCGCCGACGCGGTCGACGACGCGTCCCGCCGGCGCGCCCGTCAGCGCCGACACCATCGGCCCGCACGACAACACGAGGCCCACGAGCGCCGCCGGCAACCCCAGCGCGCCGGCGAGATAGAACGGGCCGACGACCAGCGTGGTCGCGATGACCGTGGCCACCAGCGCGGTGGCGGCCAGGCCCGCGCCGAGCGTCGGGTCGCGGAACAGCGCGAGGCGCACGAGCGGCGCGGCGGCGCGCCGCTCGACGGCCACGAACGCGAGCCCGCCGACGAGCGCCACGCCCATCAGCGCGAGTGCATGGCCGCGGCCGAGGGTCATCGCGAACGCATACGCCGCGAGCGTGCCCGCCAGCAACGCGGTGCCTCCGACGTCGAAGCGCGGCCGCGCGACGTTCGCCGCGGGACGCGTCATCGGCAGGTGCCGCCGCGCGAGCCACAGGTTGACGAGCCCGATCGGCACGTTGACGAGGAAGATCGCGCGCCAGCCCAGGCTCGCGGTGAGCGCGCCGCCCAGCGACGGCCCGAGCGTCGTGCCCAGCGCCGACATCGTGCCGAGCAGGCCCATCGCGCGGCCGGTGCGTTCGCGGGGCAGCGTCTCGCCGACCAGCGCGACCGTCAACGCGAGCATCGCCGCCGCGCCCAGTCCCTGCAACGCGCGTGCCGCCACCAGCGTGAGCAGCGTCGGCGCCAGGCCGCACAGCAGCGACGCCGCGGTGAACAGCGCGACGCCGGCGACCAGCAGCCGCCCGCGCCCGATCAGGTCACCCAGTCGTCCGGCGCCGACGATCAGCGCCGTGATGGCGAGCAGGTAGGCGAGCACCACCCACTGCACTTGCGCGAAGCTCGCGCCGAGCGCGTGCGCCAGCGTGGGCAGGCTGGCGTTGGCGATGCTGGTGTCCAGCGAGGGCATCAGCATCGTGAGGCACAGGCTGGCGAGGGCGAGGCGGTTGGAGTTCATGGTCGTCTTTCGGAGTCCTGGCTCGCAGCGTAGGGACAATCCAGAGATGGCGGAAGACGCACGGTTTGCATTCAATACCTGCACGCAACGCCATGTCATGCCAAGATCGCGCCTGTGACGCGTCCCGACCTCAACCTGCTGACGACCCTCGACGTGCTGCTCGCCGAGGGCAATGTCGCGCGTGCCGCGCGCCGCCTCGGCCTGAGCGCCTCGGCGATGAGCCGCTCGCTCGCACGCCTGCGCGAGACCACCGGCGACCCGCTGCTGGTGCGCGCCGGCCGCGGCCTGGTGCCCACGCCGCATGCACTCTCGCTGCGCGAACGCACGGGCCCGGCGTTGCGCGAGGCCGAGGCGCTGCTGCGACCCGCGGAGCGCCTCGACCTCGCGCGCCTGGAGCGCACGTTCACGCTGCGCACGCGCGACGGCTTCGTCGAGAACTTCGGCGCCGCGCTGATCGCCCGCGTCGCCGCCGAGGCGCCCGGCGTCAGCCTGCGCTTCGCGCCCAAGCCGGACAAGGACAACGCGCCGCTGCGCGACGGCAGCGTCGACCTGGAGACCGGCGTGGTCGGCCAGTCCACCGGCCCCGAGATGCGCGTGCAGGCGCTGCTGCGCGACCGCTTCGTGGGCGTCGTGCACGCCGGCCACGCGCTCGCGCGGGGGCGCGTGACGCCCGCGCGCTACGCGAAGGCCGGCCACGTGGTGGTGGCGCGCCGCCCGGGCCACCGCGGCGGCATCGAGGACGCGCTGGCCGCGCTGGGGCTGCAGCGCCGCGTGGTGACGATGGTGGACAGCTTCGCGGGTGCGCTGGCGCTCGCGCGCGACGCCAACCTCGTGGCCACCGTGCCCGAGGCGCACACCGGTCGGCTGCGCGCAGGGTTGAAGACGTTCGCGCTGCCGCTGGACTTGCCGGAGTTCACCGTGTCGCTGATCTGGCATCCGCGGATGCATGCGGATGCGGCGCATCGGTGGCTGCGCGAGTGCGTGCGGGAGGTGTGCACGGCCGCGGAGAAGCGGGCGGCGCGTCGCTGATCGAGGAAAGTCCTGACCCCTCCGGCAACGTGTTTGCGCGCCGTCGGTGCCCACCACGCGCCGTACTGCCGCACCCCCCCAAGCCACAACGCATCCCGCTCCAGTACGCGCTGCCGTGCGAACATGCGCATGTCGGCGCGGCGCGCGTCGTTGTAGCGCTCGGCCCCTACTTCTTCGCCGGCTTCGCCCGCGTCACGGCCAGCTTCCGGCGCACCGGCGCGGGCGGCTCCGCCGCGTGTTTCGCCGACGCCGTCACGAACGTGTCCTTCATCGACTCGTCGCGCCCGCGCGGCGAGCAGCTGGTGATGGTGCGGCACGGCCCGTCGGAGGCCTTCAGGTACGCGTGCCCCATCTCGCTGTCGAAATAGACGGAGTCGCCGGCCTGCAGCGTCACCGGGGCGTAGAGCTCGGTGCAGAAGGTGACCTCGCCCTCGAGCACGTAGGTGAACTCTTCGCCGGGATGGCGGATGAAGTCGCCGAACTCCGCGAAGAAATCGTCCAGCGTGCGCGCGTGCAGCTCCACGAAGATGGGCGTCATGCGCTTGGCGAGCAGCTCGGTGGCCAGGTAGGTCTGGCTGTAGCTGCGCGTCTCCACGTGCTGGCCCTCGCCCGCGCGGTGCATGACGCGGCGACCGCCGTAGGTGGGCGGGCCGCTGGGGTGCGGCGTGGAGTCCAGCAGCTCGGCCATGTCGATGCCGAGGCCCTTGCTGATCAGCAGGAGCTTGTCGTACGACGCCGAGACGTGGCCCATCTCCAGCTTCGAGAGCGTGGAGACCGCGAGGCCCGTGCGCCCGGCGAGCTCGGTGAGCGTCAGCCCGGCGCGCTTGCGCATCGCGCGGATCGTTTCGCCCGGGCCGGGGAGGGGAGCTTTCATGCCGAGACTCTATCAGCCGGCCGAAGCCTCGAAAACTTTTCCTTAAAGAAGCTAAGAGTTTTCCAATATGGAAAAAACTTGGACAAATAGGAAAACTGGCGCTACGATTTGCCAACGGCTCGGAAGCCAGTCGCCGAGCGCCCGGTTTGTTCTCCCCACGAAGGATCGCCAATGAACCCGTCCGTCCCGTCCCTGACGAAGATCGCCCTCGCGGTCGCCACGCTGTTCCCCGCGCTGGCGTTCGCCCAGGCCGCCGCCGCCGCGGCGCCGGCGTCCGCAGCGTCGGCGGCCAGCGCCGATGCCACGTCGCAGACCGTCTACGTCACCGCCACCCGTCGCCGCGAGCCGGCGCGCGAGGTGCCGATGCAGGTGGATCGCCTGTCGGCCGAGGATCTCGACAAGGGCGGCGCCAAGAGCCTCGTCGACTACCTCGGCGACCAGACGGGCGTCGACGTGAAGACGGCCGGCGGCGCGGGCCTCGGCGCGGTGAGCATCCGCGGCGTGTCCACCGGCGACCAGACCATCGCCACCGTCGGCACCTACATCGACGACGTCGCCTACGGCTCCAGCAGCGCGTTCGCGGCCGGCTCGCAGACGGCGCTCGACATGTCGCTGCTCGACTTGAACCACATCGAGGTGCTGCGCGGCCCGCAGGGCACGCTGTACGGCGCCGGCGCGATGGGCGGCGTCGTCAAGTACGTGACCAACGAGCCTGACACCTCCGAGTTCTCGGGCAAGGTGTCGATCGGCGCCAGCACCACCAAGAGCGGCGGCGCCGGCAATACGGTCAGCGGTATCGTCAACGTGCCGCTCAAGCAGGACGTCGCCGCGCTGCGCGTGGCCGCGTTCCACGACCACGACGGCGGCTGGGTGGACGTCCTCGGCCCCGCGGCCGGCAAGAACCTGAACAAGGGCGACACCAACGGCGGCCGCGTGGCGCTGCTGCTGGAGCCCAACGCGCGCTTCCACATCCGCGCGACGGCGCTCACGCAGGAGATCAAGCGCGACAACTCCGACTACACCGACGTCGACCCGGCCACCGGCAAGCCCGTGGCCGCGTGGAACGAGCGCACGCAGGTGCTGCGCGAGCCGCACTCGATCCGCACCAGCCTCGGCTCGGTCGACCTCGAGTACGACTTCGGCGGCGCGCGCCTCAACTCGATCACGTCGGTGCAGCGCTCGAAGATGTCGCTGCGCTACGACCTCACGAACGTCTACGCGCCGCTCATCACGCAGTTCTTCGGCTACACGCCCGACACGGTCGGCGAGGACGAGCACACCTCGGTGCGCAAGACCACGCAGGAGTTCCGCCTCACGTCGTCCGCCGGCGGCGCGGTCGAGTGGCTGGCCGGCCTGTACTGGGACAAGGAAACGGGCGACCTCGCGCAGCACGTGTCCAACACCGGCGGCGGCGACGCCGCCATCCCCGATCTGGCCGACCTCGACCTGCCCAGCCGCTACCAGGAAGTCGCCGGCTACGGCGACGTCACCTGGAACGCGACGTCCAACCTCGCGCTGACCGGCGGCCTGCGCGTGGCGCAGAACAAGCAGGTCTTCACGCAGAACGCCAGCGGCCCGCTGGTGGGCGGCTCGCTGCCGCCGGCGCACTCCACGGAGACGCCCAAGACCTGGCTGGCCACCGCGCGCTACGCGCTCACGAAGACCAGCAACGTCTACGTGCGCATCGCCAGCGGCTACCGACCCGGCGGCCCGAACGCGGTGCTCGACGACCCCGAGACCGGCCTGCCGACCGCGCCCCAGACGTTCCAGCACGACTCGCTGTGGAGCTACGAGGCCGGCTACAAGGGCGACCTGTTCGACAACACGCTGTCCATCGAGTCGGCCGTGTACGACATCCGCTGGCACAACATCCAGCAGGCGTATTCGGTCAACGGCAACGGTGTCCTCATCAACGCGGGCAACGCGGAGATCCAGGGCTTCGAGTTCGGCGCCACGTGGCGTCCGAGCGCGCGCGTGTCGCTCGTCGGCCACCTGTCGACGATCGACGGCCGCCTGAAGGAAGACGCGCCGGGCCTCGGATCGTCGGGCGCGCGGCTGCCCAACAGCCCGTCGCTCGCGGCCTCGCTGGGCGCGAAGACGGCGTTCGACGTCGGCGGCCATGCGGGCTGGTTCGGCGTGTCCGAGCGCTACGCCGGCGAGCGCAACGCCGGCTTCGACGGCAGCGGCACCGCGCCCAACTACAGGATGCCCGCCTACTGGCTCACCGATGTGCAGGGCGGCGTCGACATCGGCCACATCTCGATCGGCCTGTACGCGCGCAACGTGTTCGACGCCAAGGCGCAACTGGCCACGTCGACGTCCGAGATGGCGTTGGGCGGCCCCGCGCAGGTCGAGCTGGCGCGCCCGCGCACGCTGGGCCTGACGCTGACCGCCGGCTTCTGAAGATGCCCATGAGCGTTGACGGACGAACCTTCGACTTCATCGTGATCGGCGGCGGCATGGCCGGCGCCTCCGCGGCGGCTCACCTGTCGCGGCGCGGCGCGGTGGCGTTGCTCGAGCGCGAGGCGCAGCCGGGCTATCACTCCACGGGCCGCTCGGCGGCGCTGTTCTCCACCATCTACGGCAACGCCCCCGTGCGCGCGCTCACGCGGGCGAGCCAGGCCTTCCTGTTCGAGTCGCCGTCGTGGTTCACGCCCACGCCGCTGGTGAGTCCGCGCTCCACGCTGTTCTTCGCGACGCACGACCAGCACGCGCTGCTCGCGAGCTTCCGCGACGACGCCGACGTCGCCGCCAACACGCAGGTGCTCGACGCCGCGCAGGCCGACGCGCTGGTGCCCGCGTTCAAGCGCGACTACCTCGGCGGCGCGGTGCTCGAACCCGGCTCGGCCGACATCGACGTCGCCGCGCTGCACCAGGGCTACCTGCGCCAGGCGAAGGCGCGCCAGGCCACGGTGCTGCTCGACTGCGCGATCGCCGGCCTGCACCACGCCGGCGGACGCTGGATGGTGCGCACGAACCAGGGCACGGTGTCGGCGCCGGTCGTCGTCAACGCCGCGGGCGCGTGGGGCGACGAGATCGCGCGGCTCGCGGGCGCGCGGCCCGTGGGCCTGCGACCGCTGCGCCGCACGGCGATGCTGGTCGACGCGCCGCGCCAGCTCGCGTGCGCGGGCTGGCCCGCGGCCATCGCCATCGACGAGAGCTTCTACTTCAAGCCCGACGCCGGCCGGCTGATGCTGTCGCCCGCCGACGAGGAGCCGAGCCCGCCGTGCGATGCGCAGCCCGAGGACCTCGAGGTCGCCATCGCCGTCGACCGCTTCGAGACGGCGACGGGCGAGCGTGTCGCGAAAGTCCACCATCGCTGGGCCGGCCTGCGCGTGTTCAGCGCCGACCGCACGCCCGTCGTCGGCTTCGACCCGGCCGCCGAGGGCTTCTTCTGGCTCGTGGGCCAGGGCGGCTACGGCATCCAGAGCGCCGAAGGCCTCGGGCGCCTGGCCGCCGCGCTCGCGTGCGACGAGGGCGTGCCCGCCGACCTCGCTGCCGAGGGCGTCACCGCCGAGGCGCTTTCCCGTTCCCGTTTCTGATCTGTCGTCCAAGTTCAAACTTCCAGGAATGACCATGAGATCCTTCGCACCTCTTGCCGCCGTCGCCGCGCTGGCGCTCGCCCTCACGTCGGCGCATCTGTGCGCGTCGGCCGCCGACGCGCCGGTCGCGGCCGCATCGGCGCCCGTCGCCGTCGCACTGCCGGCGCACGAACTCACCGCGCAGGACGCGCAGGCCTGGCTCGACGGCTTGATGCCCACCGCGCTGCGCACCGCGCGCGCGCCGGGCGCCGTCATCGCCATCGTCAAGGACGGCCAGGTGCTGCTCGAGAAGGGCTACGGCGTCGCGGACGAGAAGACGCGCAAGCCGGTCGACCCGGCGCGCACGCTGTTCCGCCCCGGCTCGACGTCCAAGCTGTTCACCTGGACGGCCGTCATGCAGCTGGTGGAGCAGGGCAAGCTGAACCTCGACGTCGACGTGAACCAGTACCTCGACTTCCAGATTCCGCCGCTCGACGGCCAGCCCATCACGCTGCGCCAGATCATGACGCACCGCACCGGCTTCGAGGAGCGCATCAAGGACCTGCTGGCCTTCGACGTGCCCGAGACGCCGCTGAAGGACGTGCTGAGCGGCAACATGCCCGCGCGGGTCTACGCCGCGGGCACCACGTCGGCCTACTCGAACTACGCCACGGGCATCGCGGGGCACATCGTGGAGCGCGTGTCGGGCATGTCGTTCAACGACTACATCGAGAAGAACGTGTTCGGCCCGCTGAACATGAAGCACTCCAGCTTCCGCCAGCCGCTGCCCGATGCGCTCAAGGGCGACATGGCCACCGGCTACCAGGAGTCCGACAAGCCGGGCCTGGGCTTCGAGATCATCAACGTGCCGCCCGCGGGCTCGCTGTCGTCCACCGGCGACGACATGACGCACTTCATGCTGGCGCACCTGGCCGACGGCAAGTACGGCGACGCGCAGATCCTCAAGCCGGAGACGGCGCGCATGATGCACGACACCGTCACGCGCCCGTTCCCCGACTTGAACGGCATCGCGCTGGGCTTCTACCAGGCCAACATCAACGGCCACCGCGTGGTCGCGCACGGCGGCGACACCGACTACTTCCACAGCGACCTGTGGCTGTTCCTCGACGACCACGTGGGCGTGTTCATCTCGGTCAACGCGCTGGGCAAGGACGGCCTGGGCGAGGGCATCCGCGACAACGTGTTCCGCGAGTTCGCCGACCGCTACTATCCGCGCACCGATACGGTCACCCCTATCGATCCGGCGACCGCGAAGGCCCACGCGCAGATGATCGCGGGCCGCTACCAGACCACGCGCCGCGGCGACACCACGTTCGTGTCGCTGATCGGCATGATCCAGCCGACGACGATCACGGCCAACCCCGACGGCTCGATCACGACCAAGCTGCTGCTGGAGCCGTCCACGTATGTCGAGACCGCGCCGTTCCTGTGGCACCAGGTCGGCGGCCACGACCTGCTGCAGGCCAAGGTCGTCGACGGCAAGGTCACGCTCTGGAGCACCGACATCCTCGCGTTCGCGTTCGCCTACGAGCCGCTGCACGGACTCGCCGGACTCGGACTCGAGGTGCCGATGCTGTGCCTGTCGTTGCTCGTGCTGCTCGCGAGCGTGCTCGCATGGCCCGTCGGCGCCGGCGCGCGCAAGTGGTACGGCGCGGCGCCGCTGTCCGCGCTCGTGCGATCGAGCACGCGCTGGATGGCCGCGGCGTCGATCGCGGGGCTCGTCGCCGTCGTCGCGTGGGTGATCTTCTTCTCGGTGGTCGCGCAGCTCACCACGCCGCATCTCGACAACTGGCTGCACCTCGTCCAGGCGTTGTCGTTCATCGGATTCGTGGGCGGCTGGCTGGTCGCCGCCTGGAACCTCGCGCGCCGCGTGCGCGCGCCCGGCCGGCGCGGCGCGCGCGTGTGGGCCGTCGTGCAGGTGCTCGCGTTCACGATGGTGCTGTGGGTGGCGTTCGCGTACCACCTCATCGGCACGAGCTCGGGGTACTGACGTGACGCCGACGCCCGCACGCACGTGGCTGGGCCAGCCGCCCGGCCTGGCCATCCTGTTCCTCACCGAGATGTGGGAGAAGTTTTCCTTCTTCGGCATGCGGGCGCTGCAGGTCTACTACATGGTCAAGGCGCTGCACTACGACCAGGCGACGGCGTCGCTGGTCTACGGCGGATACGCTGCCGGGGTATACCTCACGCCCATCGCCGGCGGCGTGATCGCCGACCGCTGGCTGGGGCGCCGGCGCGCGGTGATCGTCGGCGGCCTGCTGATGGCGCTGGGCCATTTCATGATGGCGTCGGAGTCGCTGTTCTTTCCGGCGATGGCCGTCATCGCGTGCGGCAACGGCCTGTTCCTGCCTAACCTGCCCAGCCAGGTGAAGCCGCTGTACGCCACGAACGACGCGCGTCTGGCCGGCGCCTACAACCTGTACTACATGGGCATCAACCTCGGCGCCTTCTTCGCGCCGCTGGTGTGCGGCACGCTCGGCGAGCTGTACGGCTGGCACTGGGGCTTCGGCGCCGCGGGCGTGGGCATGTGCCTGGGGCTGGCCATCTACGTCGCGGGCTCGCGCCATCTCGCGCCCGCCGATGCGGTGGTCGGCGAGCCGGTCGCGCCGGCCGCGTCGCGCCACCAGCTGGCGTTCCTCGTCGGCGCGGGCGCGGCCGTCATCCTGTTCCGCACCGCGTACGAGCAGACGGGCAACACGCTCGCGCTGTGGGCCGACACGGCCGTCGACCGCCACGCGTTCGGCTGGCTCGTGCCCGCCACGTGGCTGCAGTCGCTCAACCCGTTGTTCGTGTTCGCGATGACGCCGCTGCTGGTGGCGTTCTGGAACCGGCGCGGCGGCAGCGCGTCGCCGGCCGCGCCGCTCTCGAAGATGTCGTTCGGCGCGCTCGTGGTGGCGGCGTCGTTCGTGCTGCTGGCGGCCGTCGCGAGCCAGCCGGACGGCGCGGGCGCGCCCGTGAATTGGCTCTGGCTGGTGGCGTTCTTCGCGGTGCTCACGTTCGGCGAGCTGTACATCCTGCCCGTCGGCCTGGGCATGTTCGCGCAGCTCGCGCTGCCGGGCTTCGGCGCCACCACCATCGCGGCCTGGTTCCTCGCGGCGTTCGCGGGCAACCTGCTCTCGGGCATCGTCGGCACGTGGTGGAGCCACATGAGCCCCGCCGCCTTCTTCCTGGCCATGGCCGCCATCGCCGCCGCCTCGGGCGTGCTGCTGCGCCTGCTGGCCACCACCGAACGCCGGCACTTCGCCGGCCTGATGACGAGCTCCACATGACCGCACTGCTCGATTCCATGCTGGTGTGGGACAACCACGCGTGCCTGCCGCTGAAGCCGCACGACACGTCCTTCCTGCCGCAGCTGCAGCGCCATCGCGACGCCGGCGCCGACGTGGTGATCGTCAACGTCGGCTACGGCGACGACGGCCCCGAGCAGCATCTGCGCGTGCTGGCCTCGATGCGCGACTGGCTCGCCGCCAACTCGCGCGACTACCGCCTCATTCGCAGCGTCGGCGACATCGAACTCGCGCGCGCAGCGGGCCAGCTCGCGGTGGGCTTCGACATCGAGGGCGCCAACGCCGTCGGCGACCAGCTGAGCCTGCTCGGGCTGTACGCCGACCTCGGCGTGCGCTGGATGCTGCTGGCCTACAACCGCAACAACCGCGCCGGCGGCGGCTGCCAGGACGACGACCCGGGCCTCACCGACTTCGGCCGCAGCATGCTGCACGAGATGGCGCGCGTGGGCATCGTCGCCTGCTGCTCGCATACCGGGTACCGTACCGCCCGCGAGGCGATCGACGAGTCGCCGACGCCGGTGATCTTCTCGCACTCGAACGCGCGCGCGCTGGTGGAGCATCCGCGCAACATCCCCGATGACCTGATCCGCGCGTGTGCCGCGCGGGGCGGCGTGGTGGGCGTCAACGGGATCGGCATCTTCCTGGGCAACAACGACGCGTCGGTGGAGAACGTGGCGCGGCACGTGATGCACATGCTCGATCTGGTGGGGAGCGAGCACGTGGGGATCGGGCTGGACTACATCTTCGATTCGAGCGAGCTCGATACGGAGATCAAGGCGAACCCCGACAAGTTTCCGCCGCACCTGGGGTATTCGGCGGGGATCGCGATGACGCCGCCGGAAGCGTTGCCGGACCTCGCGGAGGCGTTGGTGCGGCGGGGTGTCGACGGCGAGGCGTTGGCGCGGATCTTCGGCGGCAACTGGTTGCGGGTGGCGCGGCAGGTCTGGCAGCCGCCGTTCTGAATGCGGCTTGTCTGGCGGGGGTGGATCCTGCGCGCAGTCGCAGGATCCACCCC
>FSXQ01001390.1_pt1 | contig 14419 bp, 6 predicted proteins | sample 1638011 | NCBI WGS metagenome assembly FSXQ01 (sample SAMEA3914789, study PRJEB12502) | metagenome | biome: forest; material: soil | place: Canada | collected 2011-07-03 | depth 0.3 m | reverse complement strand
GCGCATGTCGTAGACGTCGACGTTCAGGATCAGGGTCTTGTCCAGCAGCGCCGACTTCAGGCCCAGCTCGAACGAGTTGGTCTTCTCGGGATCGACCAGTTGCGAGATGCCGTTGACCATCTGCGAGATGCCGGCCTTCTCGCCATGCTGGAACGCGAAGTAGCTCGTCACGTTCTGGTTCAGCTTGTAGCTCGGGCTGAGGGTGAAGGCCGGCTGGTTCGCGCGGTAGGGCTGGGCGGCGACCGGATTGAACAGCACGCCGACGTTGGTCTGGCGGATCGACTTGGCGGCGGCAACCTGCTTCTGCTGCGCCGCCGACAGCGCCGAATAGGTCGAGACGCCGAAATACTTCGACGCCAGGGTGTTGGCGAGCGCGATCTGGGCGGCCGTGTTGTCGTTCTTCAGCGCACCGGTGGTGGCATCGGAATCGAAGCCGCCGAGCTGGACGCCGTTCACCGACACGGGGTTGAGCTCGGGCGCGCTGCCGTTGCTGATGATGTAGGAGCTGTCGGTGGTCTGGCGGTTCTCGTGCGTCAGGCGCGCGCCGGTGGTCACGGTCAGCGCGTCGGTGAAGTGCCAGTTGGCCTGCGCGTAGATCGCCGCGCTGCGGTTGGCTATGGTCTGCTGGCCGGCGGGCGAGTTGTACGCCATGCTGACGTTGGCCAGCGAGTTCTCCATCAGCAACTGGCCGGCGGCGTTGGCGTCCAGCGTCGTGTACTGCGAGGGCGACGCATACCAGGCGCCGGCGTCGTTGCCCCAGGCCTTCTGGTAGGTGGCCGAGTTCTCGGCCTGCATCAGGAACAGGCCGGCCTGGTAGTCGACGAAGCCGCCGGTGGGCGAGCTGATGCGCAGCTCCTCGCTCTTCTGACGGTAGTCGTTCCAGAAGCCGCCGGAGTTGCGGGTGATGTCGAACGGCGTGCCGTCGTCGTTGACGGCGTTGAAGTGATAGGTTTCCACCGCGGTGATCGAGGTCAGCGTCTGCCCGCTCGGCAGCTTCCAGTTCACCTCGGCGGACGCGCCGCTGTTGCCGGTGACCAGGCCGTGCTGGGCGTCGCTGTCGGGCCCGTTGTAGTAGTTGGCGAGCGTGTAGCCGGTGTTTTGCGAGAACCAGCTGCGCGCCAGCTTCGCTTCGCTGGTGTTGGTGGTGTTGATCGCGCTGCCGTCCGAGTACTTGGTCGCCGCGTTGGGGCGGTTGATCGTGGCCCCGTTGGTCGTCTCGCTTCCGCGCGGCGTGATGCTGCCTTCCAGTCGGACGCTCAGGTCGTCGCTGGGCGTCAGCAGGAACTGCACGCGGCCGGCGACGCGGTCGGTGTTGGTGTAGGTCTGGTCGCGGTTGTAGGCGTTGACCAGCGCGCCCTGCTGGCGGTCGACCGAGAACGTGCCGCGCCAGGCGAGCAGGTTGTCGATCACCGGGCCGCCGATGGCGGCGACGCCCAGCACGCCGTTGTGCTCTTCGAACGCCAGCGTGTAGTCGGCCGTCGGCGTGAACGACGGGCGCTTGTAGTTGACGGTGATGCTGCCGACGCTGGCGTTCTTGCCTTGCAGCGTCCCCTGCGGTCCGCGGGCGACCTCGACGGTGTCGACGTCGACGAAGTCGAAGCTGGAGGTCAGCGCGTTGTAGGCGTAGCTGACGCCGTCCACGATCACGCCGACGCTCGGATCCTGCGCCTCGGTCTGGCCGATCTTGCCGATGCCGCGGATCGAGATGCTGCTGGTGCGCTGGTTGCCCTGGTTCCACGAGACATTGGCCGCGCGCTTGGCGATCGCGCTGACGCCGTAGGCATCGAGCCGGGCGAGTTCGGCACCGGTGGTGACCGATATCGAGATGGGCACGTCCTGCAGCCGTTCGATGCGGTTGCGGCTGTGGACGGTGACGGCATCGAGTGCCGGTGCCTGGTTCGTGGCTTCGGCAGCGCTCGCTGCGCTGGCGGCCGGCGCCGCGGACTGCGCGGTCTGCGCCTGTGCGCTGGCCACCAGCGTCAGCGCGATGATCGCGGCGGCAATCGGTGCCGGGGAGAACGGGGCAGGAGAGACGATGCGACGGGCTTGTTCTTGTTGTTGTCGGCGAAAGTACGAACGGCTCACTGGGGCTCCTCGGGTGTCATTGGAATGGAAGGTCGATGCCATTCCAATGCAGCGCCTGTGCCACCGGAAATGGATATCCAAATGCGTTACCTGAACGAACTCGACAACGCCCGCGTGATCACAGGGGCTGCGCGGAGATCGGATCCGCGGAGTTCGCCGCGGGCGTGCACGCCTGCGCTGTTGAACAGGCAGCAGGGCGACGCATGGCGGTGCTTGGAATGCAACGCCTCTTGCTGGGCATCGAGCGGCTCGAGTCGACGCTTGCGGGGGCAGGCTGCCTGGCACGCTTGCTGCAGGTGAATGGGCGTGGGCGTGCTTCTGTCGGACGCCTCGCGACTCTTCATTCCTCCTTCAGAGAAAGCTTCCGACATGACTGCCAATCGTCTCCTTCTCGCCGCGCTGCTCGCCAGCGCCTTCGTCTGCGCATCCGCCCAGGAGGCCGAAGGCCCGCTGGCGCCTGCTATCCACGTCGCTGGCGGCGCGTCCGATCCGGCGGCTGTCAAGCGAGTGCAGCAATTCCTCACGCAGCCCTGGAAGTTCAAGGCGAAGCGACTCAGCAAGGCTGATGTAGATGCGCTGTTGGCCAAGCCCGATTCGGTGCTCTTCATCGACCTGCGCACGCCGGCCGAGTTCATCCAGTACGGCAGCTTCCCGGTGTTCCTCAGCGTGCAGAACAAGGATCTCGAGAAGCAACTGGCCTGGCTCCCGCACGACCGCCAGATCGTGACGGTTTCCAATCACTCGCAGCGCGCCGGTGCGGCCGCCGACCTGCTGGCTGCCAAGGGCTTCAACGTCGCCGGCGCCACCGGGTCCGAGGAATACGAAGTGGAGGGCGGCACCTCGGTGGCCCACCTGTTGCCGCGCGCGCCGCGCGTGGCCGGCGCCGCATCGGCTCCGCGTACCTGACGCGCAGGGAGCCCGCCATGAGCGCGCCCGAACTGCTGTCCGACTTCGGTGCCGTCGACGGCGGCGCCACGGTCGAGGCGCCTGCCCTGGCCGGCCTGCGACGCATCGTGTTGTGGGACCTGCCGCTGCGCGTCTTCCACTGGTCGCTGGTGGTCGCGGTGACCGCCGCGATCGTCACCGGCGAGCTGGGTGGCGCGTGGATGCCGTGGCATGGCCGGGCCGGACTGCTGATCGTCGGGCTGCTCGTGTTCCGCCTGGTGTGGGGCGTGCTCGGTTCGGCGACGTCGCGCTTCACCCAGTTCGCTCCGTCGCCCGGGCGGCTGATCGCCTACGTGCGTGGGCGCTGGCGCGGCGTCGGCCACAACCCGCTGGGCGCGTTGTCGGTGTTCGCGCTGCTGGGGCTGTTGTTCGCTCAGGTGGCCACAGGGTTGTTCGGCAACGACGACATCGCGTTCGCCGGGCCGCTCAACCATCTGGTCGACGACACGCTGGGTTCGCGCGTGACGGGCTGGCATCGGCTGCTGGCTTATGGCCTGTTCGCGCTGATGGGCCTGCACCTGCTGGCGATCGCGTTCCATGTCGTCGTGAAGCGCCACCGGCTGATCCGGCCGATGATCACGGGCTTGTCGGACATCGATGCCGGCACGCCGGTTCCACGGCCGGTGCGTGGACGAGGGCGCTTCGCGCTCCTCGCGGCGGTGTCGCTGGCGGCGGCAGGCGTTCTCGTGCTGGCGCGCGTCGGAGATGCGCCTGCGCCCGTGTCGCCGCCACCGTCAGCCGACGCCAAGGCGCCCGCGGCGCCTTCCTGGTAGACGGTCGCGCGCAGGCGCCGACCCGCGGTCGGTGCCTGCGCAGCCTTCAGCGGCTCTGCGCCAGTCGCTGCACCGCGGACAGCGCATGGTCGACGTTGTCGACCGGCGAGAGGCCGTCGAATGCTGCCGCGATGTGCCCGTCCGGCGCCACCACGAAGGTGCTGCGTTCGGCGAATCCGTGCTCGATCTGCACGCCGCGGGTGTCCTTGCGGCCAGGGGCTGCGTCGCGCACCGCCAGCGCGTAGGCACGCGCGATGTGGCCGTCGGTGTCGGACGCCACCGCGATCTTCCCGCCACAGTATTCGGGGTCGGCCGAGAACGTGTTGAGCCGGCCGATGTCGTCCAGCGAGACGCCGACGATGGTGGCGCCGGCCGCGAGGAACTTCTCGTGCTGCACGGCAAACGTGTGCGCCTCGAGATTGCAGCCGCCCGTATACGCCGACGGGTAGAAGTACACCACGACCGGCCCGTGCTTCAACGCGCCGGCCAGCGAGTAGGTGAAGGCCTTGCCGTTCAGCGAGGCCGGTGCCTCGAAGGAGGGCGCGTTGTCGCCGATCGCCAACGCGGCGTGGCTGGTGGGCAGGTGAAGCGCGAGCGCGAGCAACGCGAGCGTGGGGCGGAGTGTCATTTTCATGCGCAGGCTCTTGCAAGGTTCGCGCCGGGCGCAAACCGCTGCGGAAAACGCTGATTCCTGCTGGAAATCGAACGCACCAGCGTTCGCTGATGCTGCATTTGACACATCGCTGGCGGCGAAACGTTCACCCGTGCCGGCCCTCGCCGATTCCCTCATATCGACAGGCGAAGACATCGCTTGTTGCATCGCAGCGCAGCACGTAACTTTGCATTCCCGCAACCCAGACTCACAACCCGCCGTGGCAAAGATTCTGACCCTGCCGGACTCGCACACCGCACCGCTCACCATCCGGGCCAAGGCCCTGGTGTTCCATGACCCGCAATCGCGCGTGCTGCTCGATCACGTGGAGCGTCTCGCGCGCAGCGACGCCACCGTGCTGGTGACCGGCGAGACCGGCACCGGCAAGGAGCTGATCGCGCGCCACATCCACACGACCAGCGGCCGGCCGGGCCCGTTCGTGGCGGTCAACTGTGGCGCCTTCAGCGAGACGCTGATCGATGCCGAGCTGTTCGGCCACGAGGCCGGCGCCTTCACCGGCGCGAGCCATGCGCGCGCCGGCTGGTTCGAGGCGGCCAACGGCGGCACGCTGTTCCTCGACGAGATCGGGGACCTGCCGATGGCGCTGCAGGTCAAGCTGTTGCGCGTGCTGCAGGAGCGCCAGGTCGTGCGCCTGGGTTCGCGCAGGCCCATCGCGCTCGACGTGCGCCTGGTGGCCGCTACCAACATCGACCTGGCGCGCGCCGTCGTCGCGCAGCACTTCCGCGCCGACCTGTACTACCGGCTCAGCGTGGCGGGCGTGCGCCTGCCGTCCTTGCACGAGCGCCAGGCCGACATCCTGCCGCTGGCCGAACATTTCATCGGCGTCTACTGCAATCGGCTGGGCATCCGGCCGGTGCCGTTGAGCGCGGAGGCAGGTCACGCCTTGCGGCACTACAGCTGGCCCGGCAACATCCGCGAGCTGGAAAACGTCATCCACTACGCGCTGATCGTGTGCGCGGGCACCGAGATCCACCTGGCGGACCTGAAGCTGGTGCCGCTGGTGCCCGACCGCCGCGCGGCAGCATCGGCGCAAGCTGCGGCGCCGGCGTACGGTGGCTACCGGCCTCCTTCGGCCGGTGACGAGTCGGCCACCTCCGCGTCGGTGCAGGCGCCGTCCGCACCGGTGCCCGCCGACGCGCGCGCACGATTGCCCGCACTGTTCGACCAGTTGCTGCGCGAAGGCGGCGACGGGTTGTTCGATGCCGTCGAGCGAGCGCTCGTGCACGCCGCCTTCGAGCATGCCCATCGCAACCAGGTGCGCTCGGCCAAGGCGCTGGGCGTCACCCGCAACATGGTGCGCACGCTGCTCAAGCGCCACGGACTGCTGGCAGTCGGCGGCAGCGAGGGCGATGTCGAGGCAGGCGACGGCGACGCGGCGGAGGACGACGTCGTGCCGACGCTCGCCGGCGGCCGCTTTTCGCTCTCCGCCGTTTAAGCAACCACGTTTATGTTCTTTGCTGAAGCCGAGCTGAATCTCCAGAATCCATGATCAACGGCGACCCTTTGCACGGCGGGTCGCATGGCCCTTTCGAACCGACCACCCCAAGAGGATGATTTGATGACGACTCCCCGTTTCCTGAAGCGAGCTCTCCTGGCCGCGCTGCTCTCCGCTACCGCCGCTGTCTCGTTCGCCAAGGACATCACGCTGCTCAACGTCTCCTACGATCCGACGCGCGAGCTCTACCAGGACTACAACGTCGCGTTCGCGAAGTACTGGAAGGCCAAGACCGGCGACAACGTCACGATCAACAACTCGCACGGCGGCTCCGGCAAGCAGGCACGTTCGGTGATCGACGGCCTCGATGCCGACGTCGTCACGCTGGCGCTGTCGTACGACATCGACGCCATCGCCGGCAAGGGCCTGCTGGCCACCGACTGGCAGAAGAAGTTCAAGGACAACAGCACGCCCTACACGTCGACGATCGTGTTCCTGGTGCGCAAGGGCAACCCCAAGGGCATCCACGACTGGTCCGACATCACCAAGCCGGGTGTCGGCGTGATCGTCGCCAATCCGAAGACCTCGGGCGGCGCACGCTGGGCCTACCTCGCGGCCTACGGCTGGGCGCTGAAGCAGCCGGGCGCCACCGACGCGTCCGCCCGCGCCTACATCAAGAAGGTCTACGAGAACGTGCCGGTGCTCGATTCCGGCGCGCGCGGCGCGACCGTGACCTTCGCCGAACGCGGTGTCGGCGACGTGCTGCTGGCCTGGGAAAACGAGGGCTACCTGTCGCTGAAGGAATTCGGCGCCGACAAGTTCGACGTCGTCTACCCGCCCAGCAGCATCCTGGCCGAGCCGCCGGTGGCCATCGTCGACAAGGTGGTCGACCGCAAGGGCACGCGCGTGGTCGCACAGGCTTACCTCGACTACCTGTACTCGCCGGAGGCGCAGGAGATCGAGGCACGCAATTACTACCGCCCGATCGATCCGACCGTGGCCGCGAAGTACGCCAGCAAGTTTCCCAAGCTGAAGCTGTTCACGATCGACGATACCTTCGGCGGCTGGACCAAGGCGCAAGCGACCCACTTCGCCGACGGCGGCGTGTTCGACCAGATCTACACCAAGAAGTAAATCCCGCGACGTCCGGGCGTGGCATTCGTGCCGCGTTCGGGGCTGTCTTCAAAGGGCCTCGCGGCGCGCCGCGAGGCCCTTTGTGCGTGAGCCCGCGCTCCGCGTCGTGAGACTTCTCTCACAAGCCCCGTGAAGCCTCGTTCGGCGACATAGACTCCACCCCCAGATGCCCGGCAACCGGGTGCGGGAGGAGATGTCATGAAGTCGAACAAGTCGTCGAGCGCGTGTCGCGCGTCCTGGTTCATCGCCGCGCTGGCCGGCCTGCTGGCGACCGTGCCGCTGGCCGCCCAGGCCGATGCCACGCTGAAGACGATGTCACCCAAGGGCGAGGTCGCGCTGGTACGCCAGGTGCGCGCCACCTTCAGCGAGTCCATGGTCAAGTTCGGCGACCCGCGATTGCCGGCGCCGCTGGACGTCACTTGCACGCCCAACACCGCGCAGGCGGGCATCGCCCGCTGGGTCGACGACAAGACCTGGGTGTTCGACTTCGCCAAGGACGTGCCGCCCGGAACCCGTTGCAACGTCGCGCCGCACCCCGGCATCAAGTCGGTGGCCGGCGCGTCGATCGCGCCCGATGCGAAGTTCGACTTCTCCACCGGCGGCCCGGCCGTCGTGCGCGCCTATCCGTCGCCGAGCGCCTACTCGAAGATCGAGGAGGAGCAGGTGTTCGCGCTGCTGCTCAACGGCCCGGCCGCCGCAGACGGCATCCAGCGCTTCGCGTACTGTGAGTTCGCCGGCGTCGGCGAGCGCGTGCCCGTCAAGATCATCACCGGCGCCACGCGCGATGCGATCCTGAAGGCCGTCGGCCTCGTGCCGCAGCAGGCACGCAGCGTGACGCTGCAGTGCGCGCGCCCGGTGGCGCCCGATTCGAAGGTCGCGCTGGTGTGGGGCGCCGGCATCGCCACCACGACCGGCGTGGCCAGCACCGCCGACCGTCGCCTGGCCTACGTCGTGCGCCCGGCGTTCACCGCCAGCTTCACCTGCGAACGCGTGAACTCGCGCGCCGACTGCCTGCCGATGCGCCCGCTGCGCGTCGAGTTCTCGTCGCCGGTGCCGCGCAAGATCGCCGAGAAGATCGTCCTGTCTGCACCGGACGGCCAGCACAAGCCGCAGGTGGAACAGCACCGCGGCGAGACCTCCGACGCGCTGGTCGACCTGCACGAGTCCGGCCTGCACAAGTTCCTCTACTTCTTCGGCCGCAACAAGGGCGCGGTGACCGGCGACGCGTCGGAGGAGGGCGTCACGGCCGTGCAGTTCTCGGATCAGTTGCCCGAGAAGGCCGACCTGCGCATCGAGCTGCCGCCCGACTTCGCCGACGACGCCGGCCGCGAGCTCGAGAACGCGGAGCAGTTCCCCCTCGTGACGCGCACCTCGGACGCGCCGCCGCTCGCCAAGTTTCCGGCGGCCACGTTCGGCATCCTCGAGCTGAACGCCGAACCGGTGCTGCCGTTGACGGTGCGCAAGATCGAAGGCCCGCTGGGCGTCAAGGCGATGACGCTCGGTGGCGCGCCGGCGCGCGACCTGACGCTGAGCGACGACGCCTCCATCATCGAGTGGTTCGCACGCGTCGCGCGTTACGACGAGACATCGCTCGATCGCAAGATGGTGGAGCGCGAGCTGGGCATCAAGCTGCCGACCCCGAAGCCACCGGACAAGCCCAAGCGCCAGGTCAAGGATCACGGCCGCACGAAGACGCAGCAGGAGCAGGACGAGGACGAGGACGCTGACGACTCGGACGTCGTCGCGCAGGATCCGAACGCCGTCCAGACGCGTACGCTGAGCCTGCTGAACAACGCCGCCAACGTGCGCATGGTGAAACTGCCGCCTCAGTCGCAGACCGAGCCGCATCCGTTCGAGGTGATCGGCATCCCGCTGCCGCAACCGGGTTACCACGTCGTCGAGATCGAATCGCCGCGCCTGGGCCAGGCGTTGCTCGATCGCGCGGCGCCGATGTATGTGCGCACTGGCGTGCTGGTCACCAACCTGGCCGTGCATTTCAAGTGGGCGCCGGTGAACTCCGGCGCCTGGGTCACGACGCTGGACAAGGGCAGGCCGGTGCCGGGCGCCGCGGTGCAGGTGTCGGATTGCCTGGGTGTGAAGGTGTGGAGCGGCCAGACCGATGCGCAGGGCTTCGCGCACATCGCCCAGCCCTTGCGCAAGCTGCCCTGGAACTATTGCGAACGCAGGGAGCAGGGACGTTGGTCGGGCCAGTCGGGACGTCCCAACGGCTATTTCGTCAGCGCTCGCAAGACCGACGCGCAAGGCCGTGCCGACATGGCCTTCGTGTGGTCGACCTGGCAGGAGGGCATCGAGGCCTGGCGCTTCAACCTGAACTCGTCGGGCGGCGGCGAGGAGGTGTCGCGCGAGTTGTTCCACACGGTGATGGACCGCACGCTGCTGCGCGCCGGCCAGACGATCTCGATGAAGAGCCACGCGCGGCGCGAGCTGCTGACCGGCCTGGCGATGGTGGATGCGAGCGCGCTGCCGACGACCTTGCGCATCGAGCACGAGGGTTCCGGCGATCACTTCGATTTCCCGCTGAAATGGCGCAACGGGCGCTACGCCGAGACCGCCTACAAGATTCCGGACGACGCCAAGCTGGGTGTCTACGACGTCAGCCTGCTGCGCGGCGAGCAGGTGGCCGAGCAGACGGGCTCGTTCCGCGTCGAGGAATTCCGCCTGCCGGTGATGACGGGCCGCCTCGTGCCGCCTGCAGGCCCGCAGATCGATCCGCGCGAGCTGACGCTGGACGTGATGGTGAATTACGGCAACGGCGGCGGTGCCGCCAACCTGCCGCTGCGCGTGTCGGCGCAGGTGCGCGACATCGACCTGTCGCATGCCGTGCCGGTGCTGCGTTATCCGGGCTTCCATTTCGATCCCCCGAAGGCGCCCGAGGCGGCCGACAGCTCGGGCGACGGCGCGATGTTCAGCGAGGAGTACGTCGACGAGGACGACGCCGACCGCATGGTCTCGCAACGCGATCCGAACTCGAAGCTGGTGGCCGACAAGCTGCCCGTCACGCTGGACAAGGCGGGCGCCGGCAGGGTGACGCTCACCAGGCTGCCGCCGGTCACGGCGCCCAAGGAGCTGCTCGTGCAGGCGACGTACGCCGACCCGAACGGCGAGGTGCAGACGCTCAGCCAGACGCTGCCGCTGTGGCCGTCGGCCGTGGTGCTGGGTGTGCGAACCGACGACTGGGTGTCGGTGCACCAGAAGCTGCCGGCCCAGGTGGTCGCGCTCGACACCAAGGGCAAGCCACAGGCGGGCGTCGCCGTCAGCGTGCACGCGGTCGTGCACCACGCCCTGTCCGCGCGCAAGCGCCTGGTCGGCGGGTTCTACGCCTACGACAACAAGAACGTGGACGAGGATCTGGGCGAGGTGTGTTCCGGCACCAGCGATGCGCGCGGCCTCGTGCTGTGCGAGGCCACGCTGGAGGCCTCGGGCCAGGTCGAGCTGATCGCGCAGGCCAAGGATGCGCAAGGCCATGTCGCGCGCGCCGCGTCGTCCGTGTGGGTCACGCGCGCTGGCGAAGTGTGGTTCGGCAGCGCCAACGACGACCGCATGGACGTGCTGCCCGAACAGCGCGCCTACGAAGCGGGCCAGGTCGCACGTTTCCAGATCCGCAGCCCGTTCCGCCACGCGACGGCACTGGTCGCCATCGAGCGCAACGGCATCGTCGAGACGCGCGTCGTCGAACTGGATGGCCGCGATCCGACGATCGCGTTGCCGGTGAAGGCCGAGTGGGCGCCCAACGTGTTCGTGTCCGTGCTCGCGGTGCGTGGGCGCGTGCGCGAGGTGCCGTGGTACTCGCTGTTCACGTGGGGCTGGAAGTCGCCGGTGGAGTGGTGGCACGCCTGGCGCGACGAAGGGCAGGACTGGCAGGCGCCCACCGCGATGGTCGATCTGGCGAAGCCCGCGTTCAAGTTCGGCATCACCGAGATCGAGATCGGCAACGCGGCGCACCGCCTGAAGGTGGAGGTGACGCCGGACAAGGCCACGTACCCGATCCGCGCCACCAGCCAGGTCCGCATCAAGGTGACGCTGCCCGACGGCCGCGCCGCGCCTGCGGGCACCGAGGTGACGCTGGCCGCGGTCGACGAGGCCTTGCTCACGTTGAAGCCCAACGACAGCTGGAACCTGTTCGACGCGATGATCCGCCGTCGCGAGTACGCCGTGGAGACGGCCACCGCGCAGATGCAGATCATCGGCAAGCGCCACTTCGGCAAGAAGGCCGCGCCTGCGGGCGGCGGTGGCGGGCAGTTCCCCACGCGCGAACTGTTCGACACGCTGCTGCTGTGGAACCCGAGCGTGATCCTCGACGCGAAGGGCGAGGCCGTCGTCTCCGTGCCGCTGAACGATTCGCTCACGAGTTTCCGCATCGTCGCGATCGCCGATGTCGTGATCCAGGGCTCGAGTTCATCGGAAAACGCGGCGCTGTTCGGCACCGGCCAGGCGACGATCGCCGCCACGCAGGATCTGCAGATCGTCTCCGGCGTGCCGCCGCTGGTGCGCGAGGGCGACCACTACAAGGCGATGTTCACGCTGCGCAATACGTCGAAGGCGGCGATGAACGCATCGCTGGCGGCCTCCGCCGGCGAGCAGTCGTTGCCGACGCAGACGGTGCCCATCGCGGCCGGCGCGGCGGTCGATGTCGCGTGGGACGTGGACGCGCCGTTCAATGTGAAGAGCGTGGCCTGGATGATTGCGGCCGATGCCGGATCGGCGCACGACCGCATGAAGTTCGCGCAGAAGATCGCCGAGGCCGTGCCGGTGACGGTGCAGCAGGCCACGCTGGCGCAGCTGGACAAGACGCTGCGCATCCCGATCGCGCCGCCGGTCAACGCCTTGGCGGACGGCACGGGCAAGCTGCGCGGCGGCATCGACGTGGCGCTCAAGCCGAAGCTGGGCGACGGGCTGCCCGGCGTGCGCGACTTCTTCGAGCGCTATCCCTGGACCTGCTTCGAGCAGCAGGCCTCGATCGCGATCGGCCTGCGCGACACCGCGCACTGGCACGCGCTGGCGGCGCAGTTGCCGCTGTACCAGGACGAGGACGGGCTGGTGAACTACTTCCCCGGTGCCCCACCGCATTCAGGCAGCGACAGCCTGACGGCCTACGTGCTCGCGATCAGCGACGAGGCCACGAAGCTGGGCTACGACTTCGCGCTGCCCGACGAGGCCAGGGCCAGCATGCAGCGCGGGCTGATCGGCTTCGTCGAGGGTCGCGTGAACCGCGACTTCTGGCGCCCGGCCTTCCTCAAGAACGGCGACCTGGACGTGCGCAAGATCGCCGCCATCGAGGCCTTGAGCCGCTATGGCAAGGTGCAGCCGCGCATGCTGGACTCGATCCAGATCCTGCCCAACCAGTGGCCCACCGGCGAGGTGATCGACTGGCTGCAGATCCTCGACCGCGTCGGCATGATTCCCGACCGCGTCAAGCGCATCGCCGAGGCGGAGCAGATCCTGCGCGCGCGCCTGAACGTGCAGGGCACGCGCCTGGGCTTCTCCACCGAGCGTGACGACAGCTGGTGGTGGCTGATGAGCAACGGCGACGTCAACAGCGTGCGCATGACGCTGGCGGTGCTGAACCGCCCGGCCTGGGTCGAGGACGTGCCGCGCATCGTCACCGGCACGCTGCAACGCCAGCAATATGGTCGCTGGTCGACCACGGTGGCGAACGCGTGGGGCAGCGTCGCGATGGAGGCGTTCTCGAAAAAGTTCGAGACGCTGCCGGTGCGGGGCACCACGCGCGCCGGCTTCGGAACGCCTGGCGCGACGACCTCGTTCGACTGGGGCAGGATTCCGTCCGGCGGCACGCTGCCGCTGGGCTGGCCGGCCGGCTTCGCGGTCAACGGCAACAAGGCCGAAGCCAACCTGCAGGTGGATCACGACGGCACCGGCAAGCCCTGGGTCACCGTCACGTCCAGGGCGGCGGTGCCGGTGCTGGTGCCGTTCGGCAGTGGCTACCGCATCACCAAGACCATCACCCCGTTGGAGCAGAAGGTGGCCGGCAATTGGTCGCGCGGCGACGTGGTGCGCGTGCATCTCGATATCGACGTTCAGGCCGACGCCACCTGGGTGGTGATCAATGATCCGATCCCGGGCGGCGCGGCGATGCTGGGCACCGGGCTCGGCGGCGACGACCAGATCAGCACCGGCACCGAGAAGGACGACTCGCGCGGCTGGCTCGCCTACCAGGAGCGGAGCTTCGAGGCGTTCCGCGCGTACTACCGCTACCTGCCCAAGGGCGCGTTCAGCGTCGAGTACACGATGCGCCTGAACAACCCGGGCCGCTTCGGGTTGCCGCAGACGCGCGTCGAGGCGATGTACGCGCCGGAGATGTTCGGCGAGTCGCCCAACGCGGCGTGGACGGTGCTGCCGTGACCTCGAACGCCGTCCTGCGCGCGATGCTGCTCGCCGTCTGCCTCGCGGCGTCGCTGGGGGCGCAGGCCACGACCTTGTCCTTGGCCCAGGTGCGCGCCGCGTACCGCAGCTCGGAGACGGTGCTGCTCGATCGCCATGGTGCGCCGGTGCAGACGGTGCGCACCGACGTGCACGCGCGGCGTGGCGCCTGGGTGCCGCTGGCGCAGATCTCGCCCGCGTTGCGCGCGGCCGCGATCGCGTCCGAGGATCAGCGCTTCCTGTCGCACTCGGGCGTCGACTGGTCGGCCGTCGCCGGTGCGGCGATCGGCCGTGCGAACGCGGGCGGCACACGCGGCGCCTCGACGATCACGATGCAGTTGGCCGGGTTGCTCGATCCGGATCTCGCGCTGACGCGCGGCGGCCGCTCGGTGGGCACGAAGATCGAACAGGCGGCCGCGGCGCTGCGCATCGAGCGCACGTGGAGCAAGGACCAGATCCTCGAGGCCTGGCTGAACCTGGTGCCGTTCCGTGGCGAGCAGGTGGGCGTGGCGGCGATGTCGCAGGCCTTGTTCCAGAAGGCGCCGTCGGGGCTCAACGCCGAGGAGTCGGCGATCGCGGCCGCGCTGCTGCGCGCGCCCAACGCGCAAGCCGCCGCCGTCGGCCAGCGCGCCTGCGGCGTGCTGAAGGCCCAGGGGCGCGCGGACGCGTGCGCCGCCGCGCAAGGCTACGCCGAGCTGGTGCTCTCGCGCGCGGCGACCGCGTCCGCCGATCCGGGTGAACAGCTGGCACCGCATTTCGCGCGCCAGGTGCTGAAGGCCTTGCCGAAGTCGGCGCCGCCGGCCACGCTGCGCACGACGCTCGATGCCGGCACGCAGCGCCGTGCTCGCGACGCGCTGCGCCAGCAACTCGCCGAACTGCGCGACCGCGACGTCGAGGACGGCGCGGTGATCGTCCTCGACAACGCCACCGGCGACGTGCTCGCCTGGGTCGGCTCCAGCGGCGACCTGTCGCAGG
>FSXQ01003156.1_pt1 | contig 14424 bp, 6 predicted proteins | sample 1638011 | NCBI WGS metagenome assembly FSXQ01 (sample SAMEA3914789, study PRJEB12502) | metagenome | biome: forest; material: soil | place: Canada | collected 2011-07-03 | depth 0.3 m | reverse complement strand
CGCTGAGCTACGGGTTCACCAACGCGCTTTGGGCCATCCTGGTGGTCGGACTGATCACCTTCCTCACCGGCCTGCCGATCAGCTACTACGCGGCCAAGTACGGCGTCGACATGGATCTGCTCACGCGCGGCGCGGGCTTCGGCTACCTGGGCTCCACCATCACGTCGCTGGTCTACGCGAGCTTCACCTTCATCTTCTTCGCGCTGGAGGCGGCCATCCTGGCGCTGGCGCTGCAGATGTACTGCGGCTGGCCGATCTCCTTGTGCTACCTGGTCGCGTCACTGGGCGTTGTGCCGCTGGCCATGCACGGCGTCACGCTGATCCAGAAGCTGCAGTGGTGGACGCAGCCTGTGTGGGTGCTGCTTTTCGTGCTGCCCTACGCGGCGGTGGCGATTCGCAACCCGGTCGCCTATTTCGACTTCACGACGCTGGTGGGCGGCGTCTCGCACAGCAGCGGTTTCGACGCCGCCATGTTCGGCGCCGCCACGGCCGTGGCGTTCTCGCTGGTAGTGCAGATCGGGGAGCAGGTGGACTACCTGCGGTTCCTGCCTGAAAAGACGCCGGCCAACCGCAAGCGCTGGTGGGCCGGGGTTCTGGTGGCGGGCCCGGGCTGGATCGTGCCGGGCATGCTCAAGATGGCCGGCGGCGCGTTCCTGGCCTTCCTGGCGTTGCAGCACGAGATCCCGGTGGAACGCGCCGTCGAGCCGACGCAGATGTACTTGGCCGGGTATGGCTATGTCTTCACGTCGCCCGGCTGGATCCTCGGCGCCACGACCCTGTTCGTGCTGGTCTCGCAGATCAAGATCAACCTCACCAATGCGTACGCCGGCTCGCTGGCCTGGTCCAACTTCTTCGCCCGCCTCACCCACAGCCACCCGGGCCGCGTCGTCTGGCTGGTCTTCAACGTGCTGATCGCCGTGCTGCTGATGACCCTCGGCGTGTTCGAGGCGCTGGAGGGCGTGCTGGGCCTGTACTCGAACCTGGCCATCGCCTGGGTCGGTGCGCTGGTGGCCGACCTCGTCATCAACAAGCCGCTGGGCTGGAGCCCGAAGCACATCGAGTTCAAGCGCGCGCACCTGTACGACGTCAACCCGGTGGGCCTGGGCGCGATGCTGATCGCCGCCGGCATGGGCATGGCCGCCTATGCCGGCACGATGGGCCCGATGGCGAAATCGTTCGCGCCCTTCATCGCGCTGTTCACGTCGATGGCGCTGTCGCCCGCGCTGGCCTGGTGGACGCGCGGGCGCTACTACGAGGCGCGGCCCAGCCTGGCGCCTTGGAAGCCGGGCGAACATGTCACCTGCACGGTGTGCGACAACGCGTTCGAGTCCGAGGACATGGCGCAGTGCCCGGCCTACGACGCGCCGATCTGCTCGCTGTGCTGCACGCTCGAGTCGCGCTGCCACGATCGCTGCAAGACCGACTCGCGCATCACCGAGCAGGTGCACTCGGCGCTGCTGTCCGCGCTGCCGGCCCGGCTCGGTGCGCGCTTCAACTTCCGCGTCGCGCACTACGTGGTCGTGGCGCTGTCGCTGGTAGCCCTGTTCGCCGTCATCCTGGGTATCGTCTACGAGCAACAGGCGGCGCATGAAAACCTGCGTGCGCCGCTGCTGAAGACCTTCGCACTGCTGTCCTTGGTGGCCGCGGTGGGCGCGTGGTGGATGGTGCTGGGCAGCGAGAGCCGCCACATGGCCGAAGACGACTCGATGCGCCACAACGAGTTGCTGCTGCGCGAAATAGACGCGCACAAGCGCACGGATCTCGCGCTGCAGGCCGCCAAGGACCTGGCCGAGGCGGCCAACCAGGCCAAGACGCGCTACGTCACCGGCATGACGCACGAACTTCGCACGCCGCTCAACGGCATCCTGGGCTATGCGCAGATCCTGCTCAAGGACGAGAACATCCAGGGCTCGCATCGCGCCGCGGTCGACACCATCCACCACAGCGGTGAGCACCTGCACGGCCTCATCGACGGCCTGCTGGACCTCGCCCGCATCGAGGCCGGCAAGCTGCGGCTGGACATCGCGCCGCTGCCCATGCGCGAGTTCCTCGACGATGTCGTGCGCATGGTCGCGCCCCAGGCGGCCGCCAAGGGCCTGCGCTTCGATTTGCGCACGATGGGCCGGGTACCCACCTACGTGCGCGCCGACGCGCGCCGCCTGCGCCAGATCCTGATCAACCTGCTGGCCAACGCCGTGCGCTTCACCGACGCCGGCAGCGTGACCCTGCTGCTCGATCACACGCGCGAGGTGGCATGCTTCCACGTCGTCGACACCGGCATCGGCATCGCGCCGCAGGACATGGAGCGCATCTTCATGCCGTTCGAGCGCGGCAGCGCCGGCCGCCGCAGCGGCGACACCGGCACCGGCCTGGGCCTCACCATCACCCACCTGTTGGCGCAGTTGATGGGCGGCGACCTCAGCGTCAAGAGCGCCGTCGGCGAAGGCAGTACGTTCACCGTGCGGCTGTACCTGAGCGAGACGGCCGAGCCCGCGCACAGGCGCCTGCCCATGCACCGCCCGGTGAGCGGCTACATCGGCGAGCGCCGCAGCTTGCTAGTGGTGGACGACCACCCCACCCAACGCCAGATGCTGGCCGGCATGCTGCTGCCACTGGGCTTTCGCATCCGCGAGGCGGCTAGCGGCAGCGAGTGCATGGAGAGCGTCATCGAGACACCGCCCGACGCCGTGCTCCTGGACCTCACGATGGACGACATGGACGGCTGGGAGACGGCGCGCCGCATCCGCGCGCACGGCTTCGCCGACCTGCCCATCATCATCGTGTCGGCCAACGCGTTCGAGAACCTCGCCCACAAGATCGCCGCGGCCGGCTGCCAGGGCTTCGTCGACAAGCCCGTGATCGAGTCGGAGTTGCTGGCCGTGCTACAACGCCACCTGGAGCTGGAGTGGGTTGCGGAGCTGACGGTGCCGGCGTGGCCCTCGGTGGAGCCCGTGGCTGCGCCGGCGATCGTCGAGGCGCTGCCGCCCGATGTCGCACAGGACCTGCTGCGGCTGGCGCGCCTGGGCCACGCGCAAGGCCTGCAACGCCAGCTCGACGAACTTCTGGCCGCGCACCCGGCGCTCGCCGCGCGCGTGGCCGCGCTGCGCGAGCTCGCCTCGCGCTTCGCCTGGCCCGAGCTGATCGCCAGCCTGGGACGGGAGCTCGACATGACCGACGGAGAGGCGACCACATGACCGGGCGCCAGGGCGACATCGTCCTCGTCGTCGACGACGTGCCGCGCTCCATCGGCGCGCTGTGCATCGAGCTCGAGGCCGAGGGCTACACGGTGCTGGTCGCCTCCGACGGCGAGGCCGCGCTCGCCCGGCTGGACCTAGTCACGCCAGACGCCATCCTGATGGACGCCCTGATGCCCGGCGTCGACGGCTTCGAGACCTGCCGGCGCGTGAAGGCGCACCCCGAATGGCAGCACATCCCGGTGATCTTCATGACGGGGCTCTCCGAGACCAGCCACATCGTCAAGGGCTTCGAGGCCGGCGGGGTGGACTACGTCGTCAAGCCGGTGCGCATGCCCGAGGTGCTCGCACGCCTGGCCACGCACGTGCGTAACTCGCGCGTCGCGCGTCTCGCGCGCGACGCGATCGACGTAGGTGGCCACGGCGTGCTGATGGTCGACTCGCAGGCCCGCCTGGCCTGGCGCTCGCCGCGCGCCCAGCGCTGGCTGGCCGAGTTCTTCGATGGGCCCACTGCCAGCGACGACTGCATCGCCTGGCTCACCTCGCACGCCACCGCCGCTGGCCAGGCCTGCTTGCGCACGCACGCGGGGCGCACGCTCACCGCGAGCCGGCTTGAAAGCGCCGGCCTAGGCGAGACGATGTGGCTGTTGGCCGTGCGCGACGCGGGCACGCAGGACGCCGCGCGGCTCGCCACGGCGTCGCTGACGCCGCGCGAGACGGAAGTGCTGTCCTGGATAGCCAAGGGCAAGACCAACCGCGATGTCGCCGAGATCTTGGGGATGAGCCCGCGCACTGTCAACAAGCATCTGGAACATGTGTTCGAGAAGCTCGGCGTGGAGACCCGCGCCGCCGCCGCCGCATTGGCAAGCCGCGGCCTCACCTGACCGTGAGGTATGCAGCGTGGTTCATTTAGGACCGATTTTGGGCAACACGGCCGAGCAGAACGGCCCGCTCAGTCAGCCGGGCGAGATGATCGTCCAGAACTAGAGCAGTCCGGCGACCGCGACGCTGTGAGCGCCGTCGGCCTCCAGGCTTGCAGCGGCGCTGGCTCGCCCAGTCCGAGCAACGTCAGCAAATGCAGGTGCTCTCGCACCTTCAGCGACTCGCGCGGGCTCTTGCCGGCCACAACCGGCCGGTCGCGAACAGCCGGTCGCGAACAGCCGGTTTGGAGCAGTCATCCCGTACTAAAAATGGAGCGTTGCCCCGTGACGGTTCGTGAGCAAATTGAAGCGGCGATCGGCCCTGAAGCATTCTCGCGGCCAACCTTTTACTCGAACCCGGGTGGCTTGCGCTTCTCTCTCTCTCTCTCCGAGAGCGGCGCTACCGTCGAACAATTTCTGACCGCACTTCGGAAGTCATCCGAGGTATGCCGCGAGATCTTCGATTCAGAGCAGACCCTCACGGTTTGCCTGTCCGTGTACCTGTACGGGTCAAACCATAGCTACCGCGATACGCTTCGCAGCCTCGCTCGCGCCGGGATAGAGGTGCCGCGCGATAAATCCATGTGGCTGGTCATGGAAGATGACACGGGCGACGACGAACCACTGAGGGTTCTCTACGTCGCGTTCACCGTCGAGCGAGCCTTGCTCGACTGCATTTTGTGGTGTGCCTTGGGTACTGACCTTGGGATCCGGCCCTGTCCCCGCCTCCGAGCGGTGTACTTGCTGAGCCTTAAGCAGCAAGTGCTCGTTCACCCGTACGACGATCGCGGCATGGATGCGGTCGGAAGCAATCACGCGCTGATCGCCAGGCTCTACGCGCGCTTCGGAGGCTACCTTCTCGACTACGATCGCAAAATCATGGAGGCCACCTTCAAGGCCTGAGACTGGGCGGCTCCGCGTGTCGGTACGCGGCCAGGAGCAGACGTTCGCGACAGTCAGGTATTGGGGTGCCTGCGCGCTCGAAACAGGGCCTGGATTGAGTCGACGCTGTAGGAGCCCTTTTTAAGGTCACGGCGCATGCGCCTTCGCGGCCGGCCACCAGGATTCCCACGGACGGATGAGCAGCTGGCAATCAGGCACTGGACAGCGCATGATACAGAGGTTTGCATCAACGGCGACACATAGCCGGGACCACGTCCCGTTCGACTCCCGCTCGTGGCGACGGCCCATCCCCATGCCCAGCATCCCCGTAGACTCGCAATCGGCCAGCTACATCCTCTCGTTCTCGATCGGCCTGATCGCGCTTATGCAAGCCGGCGTCTGGTATGCCGAGCGCGAACCCGGCCTGCCGTGGTTCGCAGTGGCCTCGCTCCTGAGTGCGCTGCTGGTGACGAAGAGCTCGGCGGCCTTGCCAGTCAGCGCGCCGCCCGACGACGCCACGCTATTGGCCATGTACGCGATCCGCTGCTTCCTCGCACTGGGGCTCACGAGCTACCTCGGCCTTGCGGGACGAACTCGCTCCTTGGCGGTCGCCGTGCTGATCCTGCCGGCCGCCGCCTTCGCACTCGCGTTTCTCGCCGGCGTCCCGTCCGGCAGCCTGCCGGCCCCCTTGCCGCTGCTGTGGGCTGACATCGGCCTGTCGCTGCTGTGCCTGGCCGGCGCGCGGCGCGAGCCTGGAGTGGGTCACGACCTGCTGGCGCTCGCGCCGCTGATGGGGCCGGGAGGGATCCTGCTCGATCTGTGGCGCGGCCCCGGGCCGCACCTGAACCAGGACTTCCCGGCCAACATGATCGGCTTCGGCATCGTCATCCTGGTGGCCGGGCTGATGCGCAAGAGCCGCGCAAGCCGGCGCGCGCAGGCGCTGGCGCAGCGCATGTCCAACTACTACGCCGCGCTCTCGCACACGAATCAGGCAATCCTGCGCATCAAGGAGCCGGCAGCGTTGTTCGACGAAGTCTGCCGCATCTGCGTGCAGTGGGGCCAGGCGAAGATAGCCTGCGTGTACCTGGCGGACGGCGACCTGGTGCGCCGCGTCGCGTCGGCGGGGCCAGTAGCCAAGCTCCTCGACGGCTTTCCCGATCCTTTGGACATGACGAGCCCCGAGGCAGCGCGTTCCAACACCGTCCGCGCGCTGAGGGAAGGCGTGCGCATCGTAGGCGACGACGGCCAGAACGATCCTCGGTCGGGGCGGTGGCGCGAACGCCCGGCCAGGCACGGCGCCAGTTCGTCTGCCTGGCTTCCCCTGCGACGCAATTCGCAGGTGATCGCCGTCCTGATGCTCGTCGCTGAAGACCGCCCGCAGGTCGACGGCAAGCGTCGTCCGTCCCGCGAGGGAGTTGAGTCACCCGGCGGAGTCGGATCAACTCAAGAGACAGGATTCTTCGACCGGTCGCTGATCGCTCTGCTCGACGAGATGACGCAGGACATCTCATTCGCGCTCGACAACCTAGACCACGACGCCCGTCACGCCGAGGCCGCGCGCGAAGTGCAGGCCGGCCTCGAGCGTTTCGCCCGCCTCTTCGAGACCGCGCCGGTGGCCGCAGCGATCATCACGCTCGCCGGGCGTCTCATCGTCGACGTCAACCAGTCGATGTGCGAGCGCTATGGCCTTCTGCGCGAGGAGATGATCGGACGAACGACGGCGACGCTGCCCTACCGAGCCGAATCTGCCGACCGTGAGGCGTTCTACATTCTGTTGAACGAGCAGGGTCGCGTGCGAAATTTCACCATGGAGATGCGCGATACACGGGGCCATGCGCGCACGTACCTGATGAATGCCGAAACCATAGCCTACCTCGGCCAGTCGTGCTACCTATTGATGAGCCTGGATATCACCGAGTTGCACGCCGCCCAGGCGGCACGGCAGGCGCTCGCCGAGGCCGAGGCCGCGAGTCGGGCGAAGACACATTTTCTGTCCAGTATGAGCCATGAACTGCGCACGCCGCTGAACGCGGTGCTCGGGTTTTCCGGGCTGCTGCGCCACGAGGCCGCCACGCGCCTGACCGTGCAGGAGCTCGCGCAGCTCGATCACGTGCAGCAGGCTGGCTGGCACCTGCTCCGGCTCATCAACGACGTCCTCGACCTCTCGCGCATCGAAGCGGGCCAGTTCGGGGTCAACGCCCGCGGGCTCGAACTCGCGCCGGTGCTGGACGAGGCGCTGCAGATGAGCCAGCCACTGGCCGCCGAGGCAGGCGTGATCCTGCACGCCGACTACCGCGACGAGCCGCGGATCTGGACGCTCGCCGATCCGACCCGGCTGCGCCAGGTCGTCCTCAACGTGGTCTCCAACGCGATCAAGTACAACCGCCCGCAGGGCTCGGTCCACGTGCGCGCGATGCGGTGCAGCGACGTCACGGAGATCGAGGTGGCGGACACGGGGCTGGGCATGAGCGAACAACAACTTACGCACCTGTTCGAGCCCTTCAACCGCTTGGGTCGCGAGCGGCGCGGCATCGAGGGCACTGGCATCGGCCTGTCGCTCACGCGCCAGTTGATGCAGCTCATGAACGGCGGCGTGCAGGTGAGCAGCGAGGAAGGCCGCGGCACACGCGTTACCCTGACGCTGCCCGGCGCCGACTGCCCGCAGGAGCCGACCGCCGTCGCCACTGCCGACCGAGCCGACGGGGCGTCGCCCGTCGAGGCGCCGCCGCAAGGCACCGTACTCTACATCGAGGACAACGCCGTCAACACCTTGCTCGTGGAGCAGTTGCTGGCACGGTGGGAGAGCGTGCGCTTTGTCGCCGCGCCTGACGGTGCCACCGGCATCCAGGTCGCCCTGGCGCTGCGCCCTGACCTCGTGCTGCTGGATCTACAACTACCTGATCTCGACGGGCTGGACGTCCTCGACCGGCTGCGCGTCCACGAAGCGCTAAGCACGACGCCTATCGTGGTGCTCTCGGCCAGTGCCATGCCCGAGAGCATCACGCAGGCGCGCGACCGCGGCGCCACCGATTACTGGACAAAGCCGCTGGATTTCCAGCGCTTCATCGCGGGCATCGCGACGCTGTTACCGCGCGCAGGCCGCTGAAGCGCCGCCACCCGCGCGGCAGCAGGCGCTGTAGCAAGGACGAGAAGTTCAGGAACGCTTGCGTTAGCGCACGGCATTCACTCCTCGCCAACGTCGCTGCGCGACGCAACGCGAGGCATGCGGCTGGGCCGGCGGTCAGTCGAAGTACAGGTTGTACTTGACACCGACATACCGACGCGCGTCGCGAGCCGGTTGACCGATGACCGCGTTAGCATTCCACAGGCCGCTGAAGAAGTCTTCGGCATTGACCAGGTAGAACCGGTTAGTGACGTTGTTGACGAACGTCGACACCGCGTGGCGGCCGCTCGGCGACGTGAACGTCGCCCCCAGGTTCAGGATGCCGAAGCCCTTCTGGACGGTGTGCGGGTTGTTGTCGGCCTGGAAGTTCGCGCTCGTGCGGTAGGCGTCGTTGCCATTGAGCCGGACGCTCCACGGCAGCAGGTCTTGCGGTAGCGATTGATCGACATTGAGCGTCAGTTTGAGCTTGGGAGAATCAGGCATCGGGCGACCCGACAGATCCTGCGTCGAGCCGTTTCCGCCGACCGCGCAGCCTTGGGTTTCGGTCTGCGTGGGATAGCAGGGGGCACCCGTGTACTTCACGAACTCGGCGTCGATGTACGCGCCGGAGAGGTTGACGACCGTGGAGCTCGACGCGTTCAGCGTAGCGTCAAGTTCCAGGCCGCGCGTCCGTGCCTCTCCAGCGTTGGACAGCACTCGTAGCGACGCGACCGAACTGTTGTCGTAGATCTGCACCTGGTAGTCGCGGTAGCGGGTGCTGAACGCCGCCGCGTTCAGCGACAGCGCGCCGTCGAGGAACGACGCCTTGGCGCCAAGTTCGAAGTGGTTGATCGACTCCTTGCGTACCGGCGCCAGCGCGTTGTCGGAGGTCAGCGTCTGCGCTGTATTGAAGGCACGCGGCTTGTAACCGCGCGCATACGTGGCGTAGACCATGCGGTCCTTGCCCAGCTTCTGCTGCAACGTCAGGTCGCCGACGGTGGTGACGGCCGCATCGGTGTTCGACGACGCAAAGCCGCCGGCGCGGTCGACGATGCTGTAGGAGATCTTGTCGTGGTTCAGCCGCAGGCCCGTGAGCAGGCTGGTGCTGCCGGCGAGACTCCAGGTGGCCCGGCCGTAAAGGTCCAGGGATTCGCTATTCGACGTGGTCGTGCTGTCGACTGGGTTGACGAACATCGTGCGCAGCGAGACTTCCTGGACGTCCACCTTGGAGTAGAAGAAACCGGCGACGTAGCTGACGAATCCGTCGACGGGCGACGCGATCTTGACCTCCTGCGTCAGCGATTTCGGGCTGAGGTCGAAATGCTGTGAGCCGTCGTAGAGCGGAGGTACGCCCGGTACCGGTGGTAAGGGAATCACGGGCTGGCGCAGCAGGTCGAGGAAGCGCACCGCGACCATCGGGACGTCCTGCACCAAGTGCTGGATCTCGGACTGCTGCGCCGTCGTCGACATCAGGCTGTAGCCACTGATGCGCTTCTCGATGCTAAGCCCGAAATCCTGGTCGCCGGCCTTGGCGGACATGGCGACCGGCGAGGCGTAGTCGGTGTTGCCGTAGCGCACATCTAAGCCCGGAAGAGCCACCTGCTGGGAGATGCCGGCCGGATTCCACGGGAAAAACGGGAATAGCGTGGCGCCGGGGGTGATGTACTGATAGGTGAAGGTTTCGCCCTTCGACTCGGACTCGCTCAGTCGCGCGGAAAGCGTGATGTCCAGGCTGCTGTCCGGGCTCAGCAATAGCTTGGCGCGGCCGCCGTCAGCGTGCGAGCGGGAAGTCTGTCCAAGCAGCAGGTTGTGGATTGGATATTCGCGATGCGTGTCGTAGAGGGAAACGCTCAACGAGGCAATGTTCGACAGCGGCCCGGAGACGAAGCTGTTCAACCTCGTCTCGTGGTCGTTCGTGTCGGTGACGCCGACATTGCCGGTCCAACTGCGCGTAGGGGTGTTCGTGACGAAGTTGATCACGCCGGCGGAGGCCGTGCGTCCGCCCAGCGTCGACTGCGGGCCCTTGAGTACCTCGACGCGCTTGATGTCCTGCAATTCGTTGGCCGCGGTGGAGTCCGAGGGCACCGGCACGCCGTCGATCATGATCGACACGCCCGACGTCAGGCCGATCGCTGCCTCGTCCGCGTTGGTCGATATGCCGCGGATGGCCATCGGCACGCGACCGTTGAACGATCCCTTCAGTTCGACCGACGGAATCATCTGGTTGATGTCGGAGATGGTCGAGGCGTTGGATCGCTCGATCGACTGTCCGGAAACCACCGAGACCGCCACCGGCGTGTCCTTCAATCGTTCCGTGCGCTTCTGCGCGCTGATGACGACCTGCTGCGGCACCGGCGCGCTGCGTGCCGATTCCTCGGGGGCCGCGCTGGCCGCGGAGGCCGGTGCGACGGCGGCGCCGGTCTGTGCGTAGACCTGCGGGACGTAGCCACCGACCAGGGTGGCGAGCACGGCGGCATACACGGGCGACAGTGGTTTCGCGACAATTCGAGAGGTCATGTTGTCTCCAATCGGGTCGTCTCGACCTCTGATTGACGTCGCCGAGAGCGGCGCGGATCCAGCTCGGTATGTTCCAACACCATCGCCGCCCGGGTCTTGGCGTCCAAGGAGTCCTCCAACACCTTGGCCCGCGCAATGAGGCTAGTCTTCGCCTCTTCGTACGCAATCGTCGGATGCTCGGGCAGCGGGAAGTGCCGACCCTACCGCCGCCCGGAGCGCTGGCCCTTAACGTCGCCGCCTGTCTGCCGGTGAGGACCAGTTGCCTCAGCGCGCAAGCCGTCGCGAGATCCGGATAGTTGTCTTCGAACTCCTTGCTCAGCGCCACCTCGAGGAACAGAAGCTTCCCCGTGAACCACTACATCCACTTTCACCGCAAGCTGCCAGACAGGCGCTCAGAACGACAAGGATTGCAAACGAGAATCGCTGGTCGGAAGGAATTGAATCATGCCCGATTGTTGGGAGAAAACACAACCGATCAATGCGCCAGCGCGACGACCGGCGTGGTTCAGAACAGGGTTCCAGTTTCGCGAGTGGCGGGGCGTGAGCGAAGGGCTGTGAGGGCGTGCAGCTTGGCGATACTGGCCGGTCAGGTAGCCCCTTCCCGTTTGGCTATTTCCTCAATGACTCCTTCCCGTGCCCGCGCGTTATGCGCCACCTCCCGCAAGCGAATCGGCGTGAGCCGGCCATGAGCAGTCGGCTAGGAATGCCCGCTATCGGGCAGCTTGCTACGAGCGGGCGGTCGCCGAGCGCCGCAAGTCTACGAGCAGTTCACCAGGCCGACTGGGATGAGGTCGAGTGCTGAAGACGTCGTACCCGCAGCGCTGATAGAGCGCAAGGTTCTTCGTCATTCGCGCATTCGTATACAGCCGCAACTCTGTGACCCCTGCAGCTAACGCCCTGTGGTCGGCCCAGTTCAACAGCAACCGTCCGAGCCCGAGACCTTGGAAAGCAGGTCTTACTGCGATGCTGTAGACAGTCAACCAGTCTTCTCCGTGCTCCAGCACCAGCACGCCCGCGGTTGACCCGTCATGGGTCAGAATCCAGACTTGACCATGCTGAATACGCTCGCCGTAGTCCTCCAGGGCTGGCTTTGGTACGGCGCCGATCACCGGTAGATAGGCCGGAACATACGCCTCGGCGCTGACGCGTCGGACGAGTTCGGCATCCACGAGTTCAGCCAAGCGGAACGAGGAGTTGGCGGGTGGGACTTTCATTGCGCTGCTGATTATCTGTTGCCGGGGAACGTACCATTGCGTATACCCAGCTGCGTCCGGAGATGCCAGTGTCGGCCAGGTGCGGCCGTTCGCGACCAACTGCTTCAGAGCCGTCGCGCGGCAGCGGCGCCAGAACTTTCGCGGCGGTCAAGCAACAGTTGCAGCTCGAGCTCTACTTACACGGCCGCTCGACGCCCGAGTGCTCAGCAGCTGATCCGCGATCGATGCCAACGTCCGGACGCCCTCGAAATGTCTTTCGTCCATCGGATGAGCGGCCGTCAGACGCAGGCAATGATCGAAGCGGCTGCTGACGCTGAACACGGCGCCCGGCACGAATGTGTAGCCACGCTGCCGGGACTTCTCCAGCAATGCGCACGCGTCCAGCCCCTTGGGTAGTTCGACCCACAACTGGTAGCCGCCTTCGCCGCCCTCGACTCGGGTGCCACGCGGGAAGTTCGAAGCCACCGCAGTTCGATAGTCGTTCACCTGACGACTGAGCTGACGACGCAAGGTTCGTAGATGGGCGTCGAGCCCGCCGCAAGCCAGGAAGTTGGTCAGCACCTGATCGGTCAATCCGGAAACGAACTCGCCGTGCACTGACCGCGCGGCGCGAAGTTGCAAGCGGTGACGTCCGCTGATCACGAATCCGATGTTGAAGCCAGGGCCGGTGACGCAACTGAATCCGCCGCAGTAGAGGACGCGATCGTCGTTGTCGAATGCCTTGAGCGGTCGAGGACGCTGCGTGCCCCGATAGAGATCGCCCATCATGTCGCACTCGATCAGCGGTAGTCGATGCCTGGCAAGCAGCTCGGCCAGCTGTCGTTTGGCATCGTCGCTCATCAGACTGCCGGTGGCGACATCGAAATTCGGCTCGAGGATGCACACGGCGACATCGTGGTTCTGCAAGGCGAATTGCAAGGTCTGAACTGCGAGGCCGGTGCCGGTCGACGCTGGCAACTCGAGCACGCCGAGCCCCAAGCTCGCAATCAGCTCCAACGTCCGGAAAGACGCCGGACTGGCGATCGCAACCAGATCGCCCGGCCGCGTCAACTCACGCAGGCACAGCTCCAGCGCCTCCGTCTCGCCTTGTGTGACGATCACGTCATCGACATCTACCACGCAACCGAATCGCGCGGCGCGACCCTTCAATTGATGCCGCAGGGTCAGAGATCCGTATACGGACGCGGAACTGAGCACGGAAACGTCGTCACGCAGGCGCGACGCGGCCAGACGTGCAAGCTCGCGGAGCGGAAGCAACTTGTGCGGCAGAGCGAGATGTCCCAGCGACACGCAGTCGATCTGCTTGGTGGCAAGCTCGATGAGTCGCTTTCGGCGCCCTGCCAGCGCGATGGCCGCGGCAGTCGGCGTCGCCGCGGACGGCCGTGGAGAAGCGCACGCGTAGAACCCTTGTCTAGGCCGGGCCTCGATCAGCCCGGCATCTTCGAGCTCGTGCAGCGCGCGCGTGACCGTCGACAGGCTCGCAGCATGGTCGACGCAAATACTGCGGACGGAAGGGAGCCGCGCGCCTGGCGGATGTGTTCCCGACCGCAGTTCGTCAGTCAATGTCGCGGCCAGGGTTCTGTAGCGAAGGAGGCGAGTGCTCACGAGAACGCTTCGAAATTCCAAACCGACACGATAACTTGAACGGATCGCCCTGTATCGATACAGAGTCTCTCGATGGTTGCGATACAGGCGTCGTTGCATCTGTCTCTGCGCCGCCTGCCTGAGTCTTATCGCCGATGGCGCCTCTTCCTAGACTGGCCACCATCGAAGACCACAAACAGGAGCGATCGATGTGGACATTCTGGAGGCGCATCGCGGAAAGCCCTCCCTCCGTGCGCGCCTTGTTGTTGAGCGAGGTACTTACCCTGTTCGCAGGCGCGATCGGACAGATCAGCGTGGCCTGGTGGATAGCGCAAGCTCACGGAGCTTCCGACCTGGCGTGCTACGGCGCCTTTGTGGCCTCTTGCACGTTGATCACGATGCCGCTGATGTCACCGCTGGGCGACCGCCTGTCGAAGTCGCGGCTGATCCGCTTGAGTTCTACCATCCTGGTGCTCGATGCCGTCGCGCTCGGTATGCTGGCCCACAGCAGCGTATACCGATTGACGATGTTGTGCGGGTGCAGCGCGTTGTCGATCCTCGCGAACGCCGCATTGCTGCCGACTCAGGCCAGCATCCTGCCCGAACTCGTCGAGACGAAGTGCTTGCCGGGCGCGATTCGGCTAAGTCGGAGTGCTCAGGCTCTCGGAGGGTTGCTGGGGCCCGGGCTTGGAGGCGTTGCGTTGGCTCTCGTCGGCCTATCCGGCGCCATGGCGTTGAGCGTCCTGATGTCCACCGGCGCCGCCATCGCCGCGTGGCGCCTTCGCGACCCGCTGCACCCCAGCAGGCAGGCTCCATCCGACGGCTGGTTCCACGACATGTCGGCAGGGTTGCGCGCCAAGTGGAGCGTGCCGCTTGATCGTTGGTGGACGCTCACCGGCGCGCTGATGATGGTGTTCCTGTTTCCTGCGACGGGCATGTTATTGCCGTTGCGGATCCAGGCTCTCGGCCTGTCCGCGATCTGGTTCGGCAGTTGCAGTGCGGCGCTGTCG
>FSXQ01002217.1_pt1 | contig 14470 bp, 11 predicted proteins | sample 1638011 | NCBI WGS metagenome assembly FSXQ01 (sample SAMEA3914789, study PRJEB12502) | metagenome | biome: forest; material: soil | place: Canada | collected 2011-07-03 | depth 0.3 m | reverse complement strand
GCGCGAGACGGTCTCGTTCGCGGCGGTCTTGCCGTGGCTGGTGATCAGGTTCCAGACCAGGTCGTCGTCCATGCGGAAGCGGCACAGCAGCGTGTTGCCGGAAGCGATCTTCATCATCTGGGCCGGGGTGAGCGACGAGATCATGTTCGCGGTCTCTTCCGAGATGCCCAGGCGGAACAGCGCCTGTTCGCGATCCGAGCGGATCAGGCTTTGCGCCAGCATCATGTACGACAGGTTGGCTTCGCGGATTTCGGCGAGGATTTGGGTGGTTTCCATGATGCTTGTCCTTGGTTTGCTTGGAGGAAGAAACGGTGTCAACGTGAGATGGACTTTAAAGCCGGGAACTGGGAGGCAACATAAGCCCACTTCCGCGACTTGAGTCGTCCTGGCGCCAGGACCGCTGTAAGGCAAATTCCTACAAAATCACCTTCAAAATACCCAGGTGGGTATCTGAGGTTGGGATACCATTCCTCGGCAGTCCATGTTTTTCCGTGGTTTTGACAGCGTTGCCAACCCTCCTGTCCAGCGAGCGCCCCATGTCCCCCTTCGACGATCTCGGCTTCCTGCTGATGGACATCGCCAAGATGTGCAACGTCGACGCCGCGCGCATCGTGTCGGGCGACGCCCTGGCCCACGCGCCGCCGCAGCGCGACGCCGCCGGCTTCCACGTGGTGGCCGCCGAGCAGTTCCAGGCGCCCGACGGCACGCCGGCCCGGCTGATGCTGCTGAGCCGCAAGTCGCGCCCGCTCACGGAGCGCGAGCGCAGCACGCTGCGGGCGATGGTGTTGCACGCGCAGATGCAGCTCGTCTAAGGAACGAATCGGCGGGCTTCTGCCCTTCTGTTCGCGGCATGGGCCCGAAGGCCTGCATGATCGAATGAGCGCAGCATTCAGGAGGCTGCCTTGCATTCGTTCACCCACACCCCGAGCCATCACGGAAACGCCGTCGTGCCGGGGTTGGACATCGCGCTGCACGCCGACGAGCGCCCGACGCTCGCCGGTGTCGCCGCCGCCGTGGCCGCGGTCGATGCCCACCAGCAACTGCAGTCCGACCTCCTGCTCAACATCGCCCAGGCCGTCCAGGAGCTCGGCAACGGCCTCGCCACGGTCAAGCGCGGCCCCGACCTCGGCGCGCTGATGGAACGCCTCGAGCGCCTCGAGGGCGCCGTGCAATGGAACGCCCGCGTCGCGTCGCGCACCGGCCTTGGCGCGCCCGTGCGCGTGCTGTTCCTCGTGCACCACGCGACCGCCTGGCCGGCCATCCGCGACATCGTCGACGAGATGCTGAAGGCCGACGACTTCGAGCCCGTGCTGATGTCGCTGCCGCACCATTTCCCGCTGGTCAACCGCATGGGCGGCGAGGTGGAGGTGCACGCGATGCTCGAGCAGCAGGGCTACAAGCACATCCGCCTGCGCGACGACGACGCCGCGAACGCGCTCGACTACGTCAAGCAGCTGGCGCCGTCCGTGATCTTCCGCCAGGCCCCGTGGGACGCCGACCTGCCCGCCACGCTGTCCGCGAAGCACCTCGCGTTCGCGCGCCTCTGCTACGTGCCCTACGGCTACATGACCGCCGCGATCGAGAAGCAGCAGTTCGACCAGCTGATGCACCGCCAGTGCTGGCGCCTGTTCTGCCCGGACGACGCGCACCGCGCGCTCTACGCCGCGCACAACGCGCTGGGCGACGTCAACTGCCGTGTCACCGGCTACCCGAAGTTCGACCACCTGTCGCGCCAGGTCGGCCAGGCCGGCCACTGGCCCATCGACGGCGGCCGCGCCGACGCGTACCGCCTGATCTGGGCGCCGCATTTCTCGTCCGACAACGACCCGCTGAAGTTCGGCGTGTTCAACCGCATCGCCGCCGACATGCTCACGATGGCCGCCAACAACCCGTCGCTCGAGATCGTGCTGCGCCCGCATCCCGCGCTGCGCGAGGCGATGTCCACGGCGCGCGCCGACAGCTCGCTGGGCCGCTTCCTGGCCACCTGGAACAAGCTGCCCAACACCTGCTTCGACAACGAAGCCGAGTACGCCGAGCTGTTCGCCGCGTCGCACGCGATGCTCACCGACGGCATCAGCTTCTTCTCCGAATACCAGCTGTTCGACAAGCCGCTCGTGTACTTCGAGCGCGCCGACAACATCGGCTTCAACGCCGCCGGCGAGCGCCTGAAGGACGGCATGTACTGCGTGCGCGACTTCGCCGAGTGGACGCGCCGCCTGCAGGACTTCCGCGCGGGCATCGAGGACGCGGCCATCGTCGCCGGCCGCCGCCGCATCGCCGCCGAGCTGCAACCGTACCCGGGCGCCGCCGCGCGCCAGATCGTCGAAGTCATCCGCCGCGAGATCGGCGCTTCCTGAAAGCCTGAGAGAGCCATGCGCGTCTACAACGAACACGTCGAACTCGACTACGCCGCCACCGCCCGCTTCTTCGCCGAACGCGGCCGCCGGATGGAGCAGGTCGGCCCGCTGTGCGCGGTGCTGTACCAGGACCAGAAGCCCGAGCTCGCCGAGCAGCGCTCCGCGCACGAGATCGCCACGATGATGCCGCGCTTCGTCGACGGCCGCGCGCCGATCCGCGTGCTGGACGTCGGCTGCGGCACCGGTCGCTGGGCCACGGTGCTGGCCGACGACGTCGCGTCGTACCGCGGCCTCGATTTCTGCGAGGACTTCCTCGAGCAGGCCCGCAGCGCCACCGCATCGCTCGCCAACCCGGGACGCTTCGACTTCGTCCACGCCGACCTCTCGAAGGGCCTGCCCGACGCCGTCGCGCCCGGCAGCTACGACACCGTCATCATGGCCGGCGTGCTGCTGTACCTCAACGACGGCGACGCGTTGCGCGTGTTGTGCCAGCTGGGCGAGCGCCTGGCCGCCGGCGGCCGCATGTACCTGCGCGAGCCGCTGGGCCTGAAGGCGCGCCTCACGCTCGAGTCGCACTTTTCGCAGGACCTCGGCGCCGAATACTCCTCGGTGTATCGCTGTTGCGACGAGTTCGGCGCGCTGCTGGAGTCCGCCGCGCAACGCGCCGGCCTGCAGCTGCGCCACAGCGGCGAGCTGTACCCGTCCGACCTCGAGAACCGCGCCGAGACGCGCCAGTTCTGCTTCATCCTGGACAAGGCCTGACATGCGCACCGGCTTCTGCTTCGACTTCGACGGCACCATCACCGACCGCGAGCTGCTGCCCTACCTGGCCGAGTCCATCGACCTGGCCGACGAGATCAGCGTGCTCACGCGCGCCACCATCGAGGGCCATCTCGACTTCCGCAAGTCGTTCAAGCTGCGCTGCCGCCTGCTCGGCGCGATCCCCGTGTCGCGCGTCAACGAGCTGGTGCAGGACGTGAAGATGCAGCCCGACATCGTCGACTTCATCCGCAGCCGCCCCGACGACTGCGTGGTCGTGACCGGCAACCTCGACTGCTGGATCGGCCCGTACGTGGCCGAGCACCTGGGCTGCAAGCTCGTGAGCTCGCGCGGCAACGTGGCCGACGACCGCCTCACCGGCATCGACGACGTCCTCGACAAGGGCGCCGCCGTCTCCGCGCTGCGCGAGGAGTTCGGCTGGGACCGCGTGGTCTGCATCGGCGACGGCATGAACGACGTGCCCATGCTGGAGCTTGCCGACATCGCCGTGGCCTATGGCGGCATCCACACCCCCTGCAAGGCCGCCGAAGAGGCCGCCCACTACATCGTCTACAACCCGAGGTCGCTATGCACGCTGATGTCCCAGTTCTGATCGCGGCCGCCGGCATCGGCAGCCGCCTGGGCATGAACCTGCCCAAGGCGCTGGTCGAGGTGAACGGCCGCTCGATCCTCGAGCGCCTGCTCGCGGACGTGCTGGCCGACGAGCGCGACGTGCGCCTGATCGTGGGCTTCCGCGCCGACGAGGTCATCGCGTGCGCGCGCCGCGTGCGCGACGACGTCATCATCGTGCGCAACCCGAGCTTCCGCGACACCAGCGTGCGCCACAGCTTCTGGCTGGCCGCGCGCCACATCCAGCAACCGTGCTTCGTGATCGACGGCGACACGCTCGTCGACCCGAAGGCCTGGCGCGCGTTCAAGCAGCGCGCCGAAGGCATGGACACGCTGATCGGCGTGACGCCGTCGTCGACCACCGACGCCGTCTTCACGCGCCTGACGCCCGACGGCCGCGACATCACGTCGTTCACGCGCACCGAGCCGCAGTCGCACGAGTGGTGTGGCGTGGCCAAGCTGTCGCCACGCCTGTTCGACCAGAAGCACGACTACGTGTTCCAGTGCATCGACGCCGCGCTGCCCGCGCCGGCGCACGTGCTCGAGGTGGCCGAGGTCGACACCCAGGCCGACCTCGCGCTGGCCGAGGCGTTCGCGCGCCGCATCGACGCGGCGCCGCGGCTGGTGTCGTCGCGACCGCAGGCGATGCCGCTGGCGGCCTGAGCCTCGCGCTTTCCGCGTCGACAAAAGAAAACGCCCGCGCGATGCGGGCGTCTTGCATTCAGGCGTCGCTCGGCGAGCGACGCTGCGTTCGCTCAGCGCGACTGGCTGGCCTTGCGGCGCATGGCCACGAAGCCGAGCAGGCCCAGGCCGGCGAGGGCCATGGTGCTGGTCGAGGCTTCCGGCACGGCCGAGACTTCCAGCTCGGCCAGGCCGGCGCTCTGGCCGCCGTACACGGAGTCGGCGGTGAAGCGCACGTAGCGGGCGTCGGAGGCGTTGAAGCTGACGGTATCGGCCGTCTGCTGCGTCCACTGGTCGTTGGTGAACGCGCCGGTGGCGACGTTCTTGAACGTGATGCCGTCGGTGGACACCGAGATCGTGAACGCGTCGGTGCCGCGGTCGTAGTAGCCACGGTTGTGGGTGTCGAACAGGTTGACGCTGTCGACGCTGAACGTGCTGCCCAGGTCGACCTGGACCCACGAGCCGGCATTCTGGCCTTGAGCGGCCAGCCAGAACGACCAGTTGCTCGGCGAGCCACCGTCGGTGGTGATGCCGTCGGTGATGTTGGCCGACGGGAACACCTCGGAGCCCGAATCGTAGAAGCTCGACGCGGTGGTCGACTTGCCCAGCGCCACGTTGGCGTCGGCGAACACGGAACCGCTGATGGCCAGCGCGATGGTGGCGGCCACAAACTTCGAAATCATGTAAATCCCTCCAGGTATTGTCGAGTTCGATGCCCGACAGGCCCGGGTGGGCTGCTGGGTCGAAAATGAGCAAACCGGGTGAACGCCGAATGAGCGGTGTTGCATCCGGTCACAACTGCATTTTGCCCGACGACTCATGACAGGACGGTTGTCCAGGGTTCCCCGAAATGGGTGAGTCTGGAGTTTTGTGCTGTGCACAAAGTCACGGCTGGAGGGGGCGACGTCCTGTCGCGTTGAAAGGAGCTAGACCCATTTTCCCTGTCATCCTGCGCGAAGTCGCAGGACCCACCCCTGCCGGGGCGCCGGTCGCCGTGCCGAATGCCGCGTGGCGGAGGTGGATCCTGCGACTTCGCGCAGGATGACAGGCTTGGCGGGATGACAGGCTTGGCGGGATGACAGGCCCGGTCAGTCCGCGTGCGCGACCTCGCGCAGGTCCGCGCGCCCCGGCGCCGGCGCGCTCGCGCGCGTCACGCGCGCCGCGCACAGCCAGTCCGCCATCCGCGAACCCCAGTTGTGCCGCGCCAGCACGTCCAGCCGCGCCGACGTCGGCGCCGTCGACTCGAGCACGCCGCTGCGCCGCACCAGGTCCGCGAGCTGCGGCCGCGTCGGGTCGTAGGTCGTCACCAGGTCGGCGGGCAGTCCGGCGCTCGCCAGCCCGGCGTTGGTGTTGGTGAACACGTGCGTGCCCATCGCCGCGGCCGAGTACACGCGGTCGTGCACGCCGCCTTGCCAGCAAGGGTCGAAGTTGAGCGTCGCGCGGTAGTGGGCGAGGACGCGGGCGATGTCGTCGTGCCGCACGCGGCCGATGTAGTTGAAGCCGGGCGTCGCGCCGAACTGCTCCTGCCAGCCGGTGCCGTAGAAGTCGACCGCCACGCCGGCCAGGCTCGCGACGGCCTGGATGCGGCGGTCGCGCTTGACCCACGAGTCGACGCCCACCATCAGCGCCAGCGACGGCCGGTCGAACGCGCGCTCCGGGCCCCAGCCCAGCGTGCGCGCCACGGTCAGCGCGGGCATGTTGTCGGCGCCCTGCGCGAGGATGGCGTCGTGCAGGTCGGCCAGGCGGTCGGCGCTCGCGAGCGCGCCGCCGACGCGGGCCAGCAGGTCGGGCAGCGTCTCGCCGGCGGGCGTGCCGCCCAGCTCGTTGCCGATGGTGCCGATGACGGCCACGCGCGGCAGCACCACCGGCTCGGGGCCGGCGGCCTGCGCGAGGGCACCGCGCTGCACGCACGGGAAGGCCGCGAACGGCACGTGATCCCATTGCACGGCGAGCGTCTTGCCCAGCCAGTCGCGGTAGCCGCCCTCGGGCGACACGATACCCAGGCGGGTATCTGCGCGGGCCGCGTTGAGGAAGTCGCCCATGACCGGCACGCGGGCCATGTCGTAGAGGATCGCGTCGAGCATGTACACCGACACCGGACACGTGAAGTGATCCCACAGCCGACGCTCGCCGATGCGCGCCTGCAGCGGCAGCGGGCCCAGCGACAGCACGCCGCTCACCTGCGACGGCTGCAGCTGCGTGAGCGCGGCGAGGTCGCGCGGCAGCGACAGCACGGTGGCGTTGAAGCCCAGCGTGGACAGGCCCGCGGCCATGCGCACGCCGACGCTTTCGACCGCGCGGGTCGGGTGGTCGAAGGCGAGGACGAGGAAGATGTTGGCGTCGTTCATGGCGTGTTCCTCCGGGGATCAGTCGAGCAGCAGGGCGACGAGCGAGGCGGGCAGGCCCGCCGGATGCGGCGCGGGCGGCTTGGCGACGACGGGCGGGGCAGCTTCGGCGGACTTCGCGGCAGCGGCGGCGACCGTGGCCATCAGCGACGCGGGCACGCCGCGGCGTTGCGCGGGTGCGGGCGTCGCGCTCACGGGAGCGGGCGCGGGCTTCGGCGCGACGTAGGTCGGCACCGTCGGCGTGCCGGCCAGCGAGGGCAGCGCCTCCTCTTCGACGACGCGCTCGTGCAGGTCGTCGCCCAGCCCGAAGTCGAACTGCCGCGTGCGCGCCAGCGTGCGCTCGTGTGGCGTCGTCACCCGCTTGCGCAGCACCGTGCGCGCGAGCGTGGCGCGCTCGGGCGCGACGGCGTTGCCCTGGTCGTCGAGCCACTGCGTCTGCGCGAGTTCGAAGCGATGCTCGAACCAGCCCTGGCGCCAGAAGCCGTCGGTGAAGTCGTTCCAGTCGAGGTGCGGCGCGTGGCCAGCGCCGCAGGGCTGGTCGATCGCGCACGAGGCGCCGACCTTCAGCAGCCGCAGCACGTTGGACAGCGTGGCGGCACCGGCCGCGGACGCGTCGGCGAACACCAGCTCGATGGCGCCTTCCTGCAGCAGCACGCGGCCGCCGGACGGCGTCGACAGCTCGCACGGCAGCGCCAGCGGCTGCGCGAGATCCAGCGCGAGGTCGGGTGCGCCGGCGGAGGTCGGCGTCACGTTGAGCCAGCCCGGCTTGTAGTCGGCGCCGGCGGCCAGGTGCAGCGCGCGCGGCAACCACGGGGCGGCGACGCGCATCGTCTCGAAGCCTTGCTGGAAGCCGGCGGCGAAGTCCAGCAGGTCGGCGTACTGCGCGATCGGGTCGTGCGCGGCGTCGGGCGTGCGGAACGCGTCGAGGCGCTTGCGGGCCTCGGCGTAGAACGCGGGCGTGTCGAAGTGCAGGCGGAACCATTCCTCGACCTGCTCGGGCAGCCACAGCACCGAGTCGATGAAGGCCGGGGCGGGCGCGGTGGTCGGCGTGTACTCCGAGATCACCGGCGTGCCCAGCGACAGGCAATGGAACGCGCGCGCCTGCTCGAAGCGGTTGCTCTCGTAGAAGTGGCAGTTCAGCACGGCCTTGGCCTGGCGGATGTAGTCGTCGCGCTCGGGGCCGTAGATGGCCGAGTCGAACATCGCGACGTTGAAGCCTGCGGCCTCCACCTGCGCGATGAACTGCTTGCGGCGCGGGTTCATGCTGCCGAAGAACAGCAGGTCGATGGGGCGCTGCTCGAGCGGCAGCGCGGGCTGGTCGAGGTAGCTGCCGTAGCCGAACGTGAAGATGGGCACGTCGTCGGGATCGGCGGCGTAGGCCGGCACGTTGGCGGCGTCGTAGTCGACGACCGCGGAACGGCGAAGCAGTTTCAGGTAGTCGGGCGACACGGCGGCGCCGCCCTGGCCCAGTTGCTCGAGGTTCACGAACACGCAGGCGTGGCGTTCGGTCGCGTCGGCGGGGAAGCCGAGATGCGCGCCGAACACGAAGTTCACCGAATCCTCGCGCAACCGGTTCTTGCCCATCGTCACGCGCGCGCCGAGGCGTCGGAACATGTGGCGGAAGTAGTGCGCCTGGTCCAGGAAACCGAGCGAGTGCACGTAGCCGGCGGGCTGGACGATGGCCAGGTGGATGGCGGGGACGTTCTTCATGGAACCGGGCTCCGGAGTCATGGGCCGATTCTGAAGAGCTGCGGGCGTGGGCATGCCCGGAAAAGAAGCGCCACGGCGGCTAGTTCGCTGGCGTGAGGTCGCGCTGCCGCAGGGGTCTGGCCTTCGCCTTCATCCCGCGGTGAACGCTGTCGCTGCCGAGGAGATCGTGGCGCGGCATGAAGGAGAGGCCAGACCCCTCGGGCGCGCTCAGTGCGACTGCTTGAGCTTCAACGCCTCGATCGCCCGGCCCGTGCCTTCGTACAGCACGACCAGGTTGCGCGCCGCCAGCGTGCTGCCGCGCCCCGCGACCGAGCCCTCGAGATCCGGCCGTTCGCCGATCTCCAGGCAGCGCAGCCACGCCGACTCGATCATTGGCAGCAGCTCGCCGGCACGCGTCGGATCTTCCGTGGCCCAGTCGAGCAGCAGGTCGCCGAGCGCGAAGAAGAAGTCGGGCGAGTGCGACCACGCGGCCATGTTGGCCTCGGCCAGCAACACGGCCTGCGCGTGCTGGCGGCACTGCTTGAGTGCCTGCAGCTCGCGCACGAGACGGTCGTGGTGCCAGCCGGGCGTGGTGCCCAGCAGCGTGACGGTGGCGCCGCTCGCGTCCTCGCAGGCCCGCGACCGCGCGAAGTGCGCGCAGGCGTCGAGCCAGCGTTCGTAGACGTCGTGGTCCTTGCCGATCTGGTAGTGCAGGTAGGCGTCGTCGGGCGCCTGCGCGAGCGCGCGCGCGAGCAGGTCGGCGTTGCGGCCGGCCTTGGCCTTCAGCGCATCGGCGCGGTAGCCGTCGTGCGCGAGCACGGTGGGCAGGCGCTTCGTCTCGAGCTTGTGCACGGGTTGCTCGTGCACGTGGCCTTCGTAGCGCACGCCGCGCGGCAGCACGCGCGACAGCCAGCTCGGCGACACCGAGGTCCCCAGCGGGGTATCGAAGTGGCTGTCGACGCGCAGCGTGCCGATGAAGTCGGGCGTGGTGTGGCGCAGCTGCAGCAGCTCGATGCCGTGTTCGGCGATCCACTCGTCGGCGTCGATCACCACGTTCCAGTCGGCGTCGGCCAGCTTGAGCGCGGCGTTGCGCGCGGCGGCGAAGTCGTCGCACCATTCGAAGTGGCCCACGCGCGCGCCCGCGGAACGCGCGAGCGACACGGTGGCGTCGGTGGAGCCGGTGTCCAGCACCACCATCTCGTCGACGCAATGGCTGACGCTCGCGAGCGCGCGCACGATGCGCGGCGCCTCGTTGCGCACGATCATCACCAGCGCCACTTTGTAGCTGTTCATCGTGGCGCGGCTTCCAGCGCGGCGGGCGGCAGGCCGGCCAGGCGGCGCTCGTGCATGCGCGTGAGCAGCGCGTCCATGTCGCGCGCCAGGCGTTCGGCGTCGAACAGCGGCAGCGTGCGGCGGTTGAGGTCGAGGTGGGCCTTGATGCCCCGCAGGGTATCGGGCTCGTTGGCGAGCGCGGTGGCGAGGTCGACGTAGTCGTCCGCGCTGGCGCACGCGAGGTCGGGCAGGCCGACGGCGTCGACCAGGCTGGCGGCCACGCGCGACGCGAAGGTCGGGCCCGGCACCGTGAGCACCGGCACGCCGGCCCACAGCGCCTCGCTGGCGGTGGTGTGGGCGTTGCAGGGCCAGGTGTCGAGGAACAGGTCGGCGGCGCGCAGGCGGGCGATGTGGTCGGCCAGGCCCAGCTTGTCGGCCCAGAACACGCGCTCCGGCGCGACGCCGCGCGCGGCCAGCTCGCGCATCAGGTTCGCGCGGGCGTGCGGGTTCCACGAGAGCATCCACAGCACCGTGCTCGGCGCGCCGGCGAGGATGCGGGCCCACAGGTCGAGCATGTGCGGCGACAGCTTGTAGGTCTGGTTGAAGCAGCACAGCACGACGGCGTCGTCGGGCAGGCCCAGCGACGCGCGCGACGGGCAGGGCGGCAGCGGGCGCGCGCCGTCGTTGGGCTGGTAGCAGCCGTCCAGTTGCGCGATGTGCTCGGTGAAGTGCGCCGCGTGCGCGATCGGCGTGGTGATGCGGTCGCCGATGAAGTAGTCGATGAACGGCGCGCCGGTGGTGGCGGGGTAGCCGAGGTACGCGGCCTGCACGGGCGCGGGGCGGTAGGCCATCAGGTCGACGCGGCTGTCGCGCGTGTGGCCCTTGAGGTCGATGAGGATGTCGATGCCGTCCTCGCGGATGCGGCGCGCCACGGCGGCGTTGCCGGTGCCGCGCACGTCGACGAAGTGCTCGCACGCGGCGCGCACGCGGCGCGTGACGTCGGTGTCGTCGTCGCGGCTGTGCGAATAGAGGAAGGTCTCGAAGCGCGTGGAGTCGCGGCGCTCCAGCAGCTCGGCCATCAGCACGGCGGTGGCGTGCTGGTAGAAGTCTGACGACAGGTAGCCCACGCGGATGCGGCCGGGCGCGCGCGGCCCCGCGGGCGGCAGCGGCACGATGTGGCGCGCCATGCCGTCGATGCGGCGCTCGCCCAGCTTGCGTTGTTGTTCAGGCGTGGACTCGATGGAGATCAGCGCGAACGGCAGCAGCAGGCGCGAGGTCTCGGGGTCGTCCTTGTCGACGGCGGCGAGCAGGTCGCGGGTGTCGGCCTCGACGTCGGCCCAGTTGCAGGCCTGGCGGTTCTCCTGCACGAGCAGGCTCAGCGCCAGCGCGCTGGTGGAATCCTCGCCCAGCGAGATGGCGGTGCGGAAGCACTCGGCGGCCTCCAGGTCCATGTGCAGGTCCATGAAGCACAGGCCCAGCCGGTAGTGCACGATGGCCGAGTCCATCTTCAACGACAGCGCCTTGAAGTACTGCTCGACGGCGGCCTGCGGCTCGCCCGTCTGGAACAGCGCGTTGCCGAGCGCGTTGTAGTGCTCGTGGTCGCGCGGCATGTCCTCGTCGAGCGCGCGCAGCGTCTCCAGCGCGTCGGCCGGACGCGACATCTGCAGCTGCAGCTCGGCCGCGATGCGGCAGGCCACCGGGTTGGCGCGGTTGAGCGTGAACGAGCGCTCGGCGGCCTCCAGCGCGGGCACGTGCAGGCCCAGCTCCATGCGCGAGCGCGCCAGGTTCACCCACATGAGCCAGTCGTCGGGCGTGAGGTCGGTGGCGCGTTCGAACTCCTGCATCGCGGCGTCCCACCGGCGCGCGCGCTGCGCGTGCAGGCCGGCCTGCCGATGGGTCTCCGCGCGGCGGGCATTGGCCGAGCCGTGTGCGGGCGCGTGGTGTTGCGAGAAGTTCTTCATGATCGAGCCAGTCTATGACCGCAGGTCTCGAAACTTCAATCCGATAACAGGTGCAGTCCCGGTGCAGTTCGATGGAACACCCGGTCGACCACCGGGTTCGCGGGCCCGGCTCGACAGGCGGCGCCGGAACCTTCGGAGATCGATCGCCGGAAAAGACCTGAAAAAACATCTCAAGTCTTTCGATCGACGCTCCGAAAACAAATCACGGCCCCTACCGTTTCTGACTTTGGGGCGAACAACCCGGCAATCCCGCCGGAACTTGTCTCTCCCCAGGAGCAAACATCATGACTCTCTCGATCAATACCAACATCGCCTCGATCGACGCGCAGCGCAACCTGTCCGCGTCGCAGTCTTCCCTTGCGACGTCGATGCAGCGTCTGTCTTCGGGCCTGCGAATCAACTCTGCCAAGGACGACGCCGCCGGCCTGTCCATCGCTGAACGCATGAACGCGCAAGTGCGCGGCATGAACGTGGCGGTGCGCAACAGCAACGACGGCATCTCGCTGGCGCAGACCGCCGACGGCGCCCTGGCGCAGGTCAGCAACTCGCTGCAGCGCATGCGTGAACTGGCCGTCCAGGCCCGCAATTCCACGAACAGCTCGTCCGACAAGGACTCGCTGAACAAGGAATTCAACCAGCTGCAGCAGGAAATCACCCGCGTGACCGGCGGCACCACGTTCAACGGCAAGCACATCCTGGGCGCCGACGCGACCACGCTGAACTTCCAGGTCGGCGCCAACACGACGTCGAACGACACCGTGTCGATCAAGACGACGAACATGAACAAGGACACCACGATGACGAACGTGACGTTCTCGACGAGCGCGTCCATCGACTCGTCGAACGACGCCAGCGCCATCGGCACCGTCATCGACAACATCGACAAGGCCATCGACGACGTCAACGACACGCGCGCCACCTTCGGCGCCTCGCAGAGCCGCTTCGACTCGATCATCTCGAACCTGCAGTCGAGCGTCGAGAACCAGACGGCCGCCCGCAGCCGCATCATGGACGCCGACTTCGCCTCGGAAACCGCGAACATGAGCCGCGCCAACGTGCTGCAGCAGGCCGGCACCGCGATGATCGCCCAGGCGAACCAGCAACCGTCGCAGGTTCTGACGCTGCTGCGCTGATCCTGGCGAGCATCCCGCGCCGAGCGCGCGGGGCGCTAGATAGAAGGAGGTCTGACGCATTGCGTCGACCTCCCGGGTTATTCCACCGCTATTCACAAGTGCGCCTGTACGAGCGATCGTGCAGGCGCACGCTCATTTTGGGCTAAAGGTTTCCGGAGTCCCCCCCGATAACAAATCCAACAGGCTCACGATCACGAGCTTGGGTCCGGTGAGTGGCCAAAGGCCTGGCGGTGAACAAGACAACACCGTCCAGACCGTAGGAGCACCTGGCGCTCGGCAATATCAACGCCAGTGCTCTTGCCGGAGAGTTCTTTACCGACATCTTCACCTTCCCAAGGAACCATCATGACTCTCTCGATCAATACCAACATCGCCTCCATCGACGCGCAACGCAACCTGTCGGCCTCGCAAGGCTCGCTGGCCACGTCGATGCAACGCCTGTCTTCGGGCCTGCGCATCAACTCGGCCAAGGACGACGCCGCCGGCCTGTCGATCGCCGAACGCATGAACGCGCAAGTCAAGGGCATGAACGTCGCCATCCGCAACAGCAACGACGGGATCTCGCTGGCCCAGACCGCCGACGGCGCCCTGGCCCAGGTCAGCAACTCGCTGCAACGCATGCGTGAACTGGCGGTGCAGGCCCGCAACTCCACGAACAGCTCGTCCGACAAGGACTCGCTGAACAAGGAATTCGGCCAGCTGCAGGCGGAAATCCAGCGCGTGCTGGGCGGCACGAGCTTCAACGGCAAGCACATGCTGGGCGCGGACGCCACGACGATGAACTTCCAGGTCGGCGCCAACACGACGGCTGACGACACCGTGTCGATCAAGACGATCGACATGACCAAGGACTCGACGATGACCCAGGTGACGTTCTCGACGAGCTCGTCCATCGACTCGTCGAACGATTCCAGCGCCATCGGCACCGTGATCGACAACATCGACAAGGCCATCGACGACGTCAACGACACCCGCGCCACCTTCGGTGCCACGCAGAGCCGCTTCGACTCGATCATCTCGAACCTGCAGTCGAGCGTCGAGAACCAGACCGCCGCCCGCAGCCGCATCACGGACGCCGACTTCGCGACGGAAACCGCGAACATGAGCCGCGCCAACGTGCTGCAACAGGCCGGCACCGCGATGATCGCCCAGGCCAACCAGCAACCGCAGCAGGTTCTGACGCTGCTGCGCTGATCGAAGCCAGCACGACGGGAGCGCCGCTCCCGATCTCTTCAAGAAGCCCCGCCAGGCGCAAGCCGGCGGGGCTTTCCGCATTTCCAGCGCGAAGCGCCGGTCCACCCGGCGCTGCCGCCGATTCGGGGCCCTGAGGTTCGAGGGAGCGGCGGATCCGGCTCTGCCGGGCTGCTCGCGGCCGGCCCCTCGGGGGCAGGGAGCGCCAGCGACCGTGGGGCAATATTGAACCTGTTTGGGCCCTCATATCGTCGATTTGCCCAACCTCAAGTATTCGCACAATCCAATCCAACGTCTCCTTCAGTCCGCACGAAGTCGGAGACGCGGTCCGGAAGCACCGGCGATGTCGCACGAGCGAAGTCGGGGTGACCAAGTACCGGGCTTGGAGGTGCGAGGCTCGCAAGGCCTGCCTGACAGCCACGCATCGAACTGAGTTCCGGCACTTTCGCCGG
>FSXQ01004819.1_pt1 | contig 14511 bp, 14 predicted proteins | sample 1638011 | NCBI WGS metagenome assembly FSXQ01 (sample SAMEA3914789, study PRJEB12502) | metagenome | biome: forest; material: soil | place: Canada | collected 2011-07-03 | depth 0.3 m | reverse complement strand
GACAGGATCGCGTCCTTGCCCTGGAACGCGTGCGCGTCGGCCAGGCCGCCCGACGACTGCATGAAGAACAGCTTCACGCCGGGCATCTCGCCGGCCACCTGCTCGACGTAGCGGCGCAGGATGGGCGAGAGATACGCGTCGACGACGGTCGTGTCGCCGCGGCTCACCAGCTTCATCAGCGGGCTCGTGGCGTGCGACGCGCTCACCTGCGTGAACCCGACCTCGCGCGCGAGCCGCGCGGCCGTGGCCTCGTGCTCGGTGAAGCGGTAGCCGTGCAGGAACACGATGGCGACGCTGCGCATTCCTTCGTCGAACGAGCGCTGCAGCTCGGTGCGCAATGCAGCGTCATCGAGCGACTGCAGCACCTCGCCCTGCGCGCTGACGCGCTCGTCGGCCTCGATGACCTGCGAGTACAGCAGTTCGGGCAGCTGGATGTTGCGGTCGAACAGGCGCGGGCGATCCTGGTACGCGATGCGCAGCGCGTCGCGGAAGCCGCGCGTGGTCACGAGCAGCGTCTTCTCGCCCTTGCGCTCGAGCAGCGCGTTGGTGGCGACCGTCGTGCCCATCTTCACGCACTCCACGCGGTCGGGCATGATCGGCTCGCCGCCCTTCAAGCCGAGCAGGTGGCGGATGCCGGCGACGGCCGCGTCGCGATACTGCTCGGGGTTCTCGGACAGCAGCTTGTGCGTGACCAGCGAGCCATCGGGCCGTTTCGCGACGATGTCGGTGAAGGTGCCGCCGCGGTCGATCCAGAACTGCCAGCGCGACGGCGCGAGTGGGGCTTGGTTGCTCATCGGTGTCATCCCTTCAGATCGGTCACGAACATCTTGCCAGGGGCGTGGGTGATGCACAGCGCGATGCCGCTGCGCTGCACCACCCATTGCGGCGTCACGCCGCAGGCCCAGAACACGGGGACTTCGTCGTCGCGGATCTCCACCGCGTCGCCGTAGTCGGGTTGGTCGAGGTCGGCGATGCCCAGCGCTTGCGGATCGCCGACGTGCACGGGCGCGCCGTGCGATTGCGGGAATTGCGCGCAGATACGGGTGACCGTATCCACATCGCACCGCCGGATCGGCCGCATGCTCACCACCAGCTCGCCTTCGAATCGCCCGGCCGGCACGCAGGCCATGGTCGTGCGATACATCGCGACGTTGCACCCCTGGTCGATGTGGCGCAGCGCGATGCCGGCGCGTTGCAGCGCGTGCTCGAACGAGAAGCTGCAGCCGATCAGGAAGCTGGTGAAGTCGGGCTGCCACAGCGCGGCAACCTCGTCGCGTTCTTCGGCGAGCCGGCCGTCGCGATGGACGCGGTAGCCGGGCAGGTCGGTGGCGAGATTGGCGCCGCGCGCGCACGCAGGCTCGCGCACGCCGGGCGCCAGCACCTCGACGAGCGGGCAGGCCTGCGGGTTGCGCTGGCAGAACAGCAGGAAGTCGTCCGCGTCGGCGCGCGGCAGGATCACCAGGTTGGCCTGCACGCGGCCCGGCGCGTGGCCCGGCGTCGGACGACGGAACTCGCCGCGGCGGCAGGCGTCGCGCAGCGTGGCGGGGTCGTCGTGGAGGACTTGCATGGGCCCATTCTGGAAAGTCGGCCGCCGCCGCGCAAGCGCAAATTATTTCTCTGAGCTCATCGAGTTTTCTTTTGCGCCGTCGGCCGCGACTTCTTCTTGGCCGCGCCGCCGAACGCCTCGATGAAGTCCAGCGCGTCCTGGATCACCGACGTCAGCGCCGACGAGCCCGGATCGTGCCGGTAGCTCGCCAGCACCGGCAGCGGCGCGAGCGCGGTCTCGCACGGCAGGATGGCGATCTCGTGGCGGCGCACCAGCGTGGCGGCCGCGATGGCGGGCAGCGTGGCGATGCCGAAGCCGCTCTCGATGAGGTGCACCATCGCCGGGATCGACGACACCGCGTGCAGGCGCGGCGGCTCCAGGCCCGCGGCACGCAGTTGTTCGAGCAGCGCGAGGTGCGGCTGCGAGCCGCGCTGGAACGTCATCATCTCGTTGGCGACGATCTCGGCCAGCGTGTACGGCCTGCGGCGCGCCAGGCGCTTGGCGCCGACGAACACCATCTCCATCGTCGGCAGCGGGCGGCTGCGGATGTCGGGCGCCGAGATGGACTGCGCGGCGAACACGAGATCCAGCGTGCCGCGCTTGACGGCCTCGACCAGCACCGGCGTGATTTCCACCGTGAGTTCGAGCTGCAGGTTCGGATGCTCGCTGCGCAGGTGTTGCAACATCGGGATCAGCCACGTGTGCAGCACCGACTCGATGGCGCCGACGCGCAGCAGGTGCACGCCGGTGTCCTCGGTGCCGAGCTCGTCGCGGATCTGGCGATGCAGCGTCATCAGCCGTTCGGCGTAGCTGAGGAAGCGCATGCCGGCGTTCGTGAGTGCGAACTGCTGGCGGTCGCGGCGGTCGATCAGCAGGATGCCCAGCTCCTCCTCCAGCGCGGCCACGCGGCTGGAGATGGCCGACTGCGTCATGAACAGCTTCTCGGCCGCGCGCGTCATGCTCTTGAGCGTGGCGACCCAGTAGAAGGCCTCGACGAATCGCTGGTTCATCCTTGCGCGACCTGCTTCATGTGCGCCTTCAGCGCCTTGCGCCCGTCGGCATTGGTGACGCGCCACGCGTTCAGCGCGAGCGCGAGGAACTGCTGCTCGCCCGGGGTGAGGCCCGCGGCCTCGCGCGCCTCGTCGAGCCAGCCCGCGGGCTTGCCGCAGTGCTGCTCGATCTGGCGCGCGAGCTTGTCGCCGATGGGCCGCGAGGACTTGACCTGGCTCCACATGCTGGGCGAGATCTCGACGTGGGCGGCGAACGCCTGCTCGAGCCCCTTGGGGGCGGTGCCGCCGGCGACGGCGCTTTCGGCGTAGGCCTGGAACAGCGCGAGGACGTTGCGGCGGCGGGAGACGGTGGGATCGGACACGGAGGCGAGGCGAGCGGGGAACGAGCTCGATTGTCGCCGCCGCGGCGTCAAGCGTAAAGACTATTTACCAACAGCGGGGAATTCCTCAAGCCTGTCATCCTGCGCGCAGTCGCAGGATCCGCCCCCACCAACAGTTTCGGCACATGGACGTCCTCGGCGCGCGTGGATCCTGCGACTGCGCGCAGGATGACAAGCCGCTCAGTGCTCGCGCCCACCCGTCTCGCGCACATCCACCCGCGTGCGCGCCGCCGAGCGCAGCGCCTCGCGCAGCCCCGCCACCTGCTCGGCCAGTGCCATCGACGGCACGCCTTCGCGCGGCCCCACCTGCTCCGGCGTGTACGGCACATGCACGAAGCCCCCTCGAGCATGCGCGAGCCCAGGCGTGCCCGCGAGGCGGTGCATCAGCGCGTAGAAGACGTGGTTGCACACGAACGTGCCGGCCGTGTTCGACACCGCCGCCGCGATGCCCGCCGCGCGCACGTCGCGCGCCATCGCCTTGATGGGCAGCGTCGAGAAGTACGCGGCCGGGCCGTCGGCCTCGATGGCCGCGTCGACCGGCTGGCGGCCGAGGTTGTCGGGAATGCGCGCGTCGTCGACGTTGATGGCCACGCGCTCGAGGGAGATCTCCGCGCGCCCGCCGGCCTGGCCGATGCACACCACGAGCGCGGGGCGGTGCTCGGCCAGCGCGGCGTCGAGCTCGCGCAACGCGTCGCCGAACACGCACGACAGCCGCGCCGCATGCACCACGTGTCCCTCGCACTGCCAGCCGTCGAGCGCCCGCGCGATCTCCCACGACGGGTTGACGGACTCGCCGCCGAAGGGCTCGAAGCCTGTGACGAGGATGCGGGGCGAGGTCATTGGCTCGGCAGCAGGAAATACAGCAGGAAGACGTTGACCACGAGGATCACGGTGGCCGTGGGCCATTGTGCGCGGATCACGGCATTCTTGTCCGGCAGCTCCAGCAAGGCCGCGGGCACGATGTTGAAGTTGGCCGCCATCGGCGTCATGAGCGTGCCGCAGTAGCCCGAGAACATGCCGATCGCCGCCATCGCGGCCGGGTTGGCGTGGAATACCCCCACCAGTACCGGCACGCCGACGCCGCCCGTCATCACCGGGAACGCGGCGAAGCCGTTGCCCATGATGATGGTGAACAGCGCCATGCCCAGCACGTAGACGGCCACGGCCACGAAGCGGATGTCCATCGCGATGTAGTGCGTGGCAACCCAGGCCACGGCCTTGCCGACGCCCGCGTCCGAGAACACGAGCCCCAGCGTGCCCAGCAACTGCGGCAGCACGAAGGCCCAGCCGATGGTGTCGAGCAGCCGGCGCGCCTCGCGCAGGCCCTGCACGGGGCTCTCGCGCGTGAGCCCGCACGCGAGCACCAGCGCCACGATGCTCGCGACGCCGACGGCGGCGAGCGTGGCGTTCGTCTTGTCGAGCAGCGCGAGGCCGCCGATGGTCGCGGTCTTGAACAGCAGCGTCAGGATCACGGCGACGACCGGGATGGCGAGCGCGGGCAGGAACAGCTTGTTGCCGAGGCGGCGCGCGCGTTCGGCGAGTTCGGCCGCGGCCGGTAGCGCGTGCGGGCCGGTGACGACCTGGCGCAGGCCGGCCAGCAGCGCCATCGCGATCACGCCGCCGCCGATCCAGGCGGGCGTCAGGAAGTCGCCGACCAGGAAGACGAGCGCGTAGAAGCCCCAGAACAGCGCGCTGCCGAGACGGCGCGGGTGGTGGCGGTCGGCCGCGGTCATCGCGGCCACCGCGGCGAGCACGAGGCCGGCCAGGACGTAGAGATGGGCGAGCGAGAAGATCATGTCGCGTCTCCCGACTCGTCGGCGCGCGCGGCGGCGATGTCGCGCGCCAGCGTCTTGTCGAGTCGCCACAGCCGGAACGCGTGCACGACGAACGCGACGATGGCGGTCGGGATGCCCCAGAAGGCGACCTTCAGCGGTTCCACCACGATGCCGGACTCGTGCAGGAACGTCGTGATGAGCACGATGGCGCCGAAGGCGACGAAGATGTCCTCGCCGAAGAACAGGCCCACGTTGTCCGTGGCCGCGGCGAACGCGCGCAGCTTGTGGCGGATGCGTTCCGGCAGCGGCCCGTGGCGCGCCTCGGCGGCGCCTTCAGCCATCGGCGCGATCAGCGGCCGCACCATCTGCACGTGGCCGCCCAGCCCGGTGAGGCCCACCGCGGCGGCGAGCTCGCGCACCGCGAGGTAGACGATCAGCAGTTGGCCCGCCGTCGCCTGGCGGAAGCGCTGGATCCACGCCTGCGCGTGCTGGCGCAGGCCGTGGCGTTCGAGCAGCCCGATGGTGGCGAGCGGCAGGATCAGCGCGAGCGTGAGGTTGCGCGTCTTCAGGAAGCCGGTGCCGATCGCGGTGAGCGTCTGCATCACGCCGAAGCCCGCGGCGCACGCGGTGACGATGGCCGCCCCGACGACGACCAGCATCGGATTGAAGCGCAGCACGAAGCCCGCGATGATCACGGCCACGCCGATGAGCGGCCAGAGGGAGACGTCAGGTGCCATGGCGGATTCCTGCAAGGTTGGGGGCGGGAACATTCTGGAGCGACGTGCACGGTCGTGCAGTGGGGCCGATTCTGGAAATGCGGGCGGGGCGGCGCAAGCAAGAAGTTTTTCTGTGAGCTCATCGGGTTTTCTTGTGAGTCCTCGCGGGGCATCGACGCGCCTCGACTCGGTGCGAGCGAGCCGTGAACGGCGCGCAACAACTTTTTGATAAAGACCTCTTGCGCAAACCGTAAAGACTATTTACACTGCGTCCTGTCGCTTGAAAGAGCGACGACCATTTGCACGAAGTGCGGCCCCGAGACCCTTGCTCGACCCGCGGCACTTCGATACGGAAACGCACCAGGACACCATCGTGAACAGCCGGAACGCCCATCGCAACGCCCAAGCCCTCGCCGGCCTGCGTGCGTTCGCATGCGCCCTTCCGCTGTGTGCGGGCCGCCTGCCCACGGGGCAGGTGCCTGACCATCGCGAGTCCGAGGATCGCCCCGATCCGGGAGGCAGCCGCGTCTGACGACGCGCCTGCCGCACTCTGAATTCAGAGGCCCGGATCCCGCCAAGGATCCGGGCCTTTTCGTTTCTGGTCTTTCACTTCGGGTGTGCCCCTGCACTCCGGCGTCGCAAAACATCGAGGTGTGCGCGACGACGGGATGTGCGCGGCCGGCCACCGGCCTCGTGCAGCGAGACACCGCCTCCGACGGGAGGGCTCGCGTGGGGGCACAGCCGAAGTGGAAGTCCACGTGTCATCGAGACCCGAAGTCGCGCAGGCGCTCACGCCGTGCGACGCAAACCGGCCGCAACGATTGGGCGGCTCCGGAACCCGTCACCGGAAACTTTTCAGCAAGGCCTCGTTAACTCAGAGGAAGAGTGCTCGCCTGTCCAGCGAGATGTCGCCGGTTCAAGTCCGGCACGGGGCGCCAGTTTTCTCGACGTAGCCAAGTGGTCGAAGGCAGCGGATTGCAAATCCGTTGGCGCAAGCCCGCGTCAGTTCAACTCTGACCGTCGAGTCCAGACCGTGCGTGCGCTTGGGGGTGGCCGTAGCTCAATGGCAGAGCCCCGGGTTGTGGTTCCGGTGACGTCAGTTCGATTCTGATCGGCCACCCCCAAGCGCATGTTTTCCAAGACAACCAACCGGAGCGACATCATGAAACCCGAAGACGACGACCTCAGCTTTTACGAAGCACACGACCAGCAAGCGTCGTAGCGGCTACCCGTCCGAGACCGGCGTCAAGCGCGGCCACCGCGTCGTCCACGGCGACAAGGAACTGCGCGAGAAGCTCGGCCGCAACGATCCGTGTGTCTGCGGATCGGCACGCGCCTTCCGCAACTGCTGCATGAAGACCGGCTGCTTTTGACGGCAGCGAACGCGCGCACTACGCCCGCGATTGAAGGCGCCCGCGAAAGGAGGGCCGTTGAAGTGCACTTACCGCATCAACACGTGTTGCAACTCGACATCCAGGGCACGCCCCAGGCGTGGATCTCCGTCGAGCACGCGGCCACGCACCACGCCGCCGGCGCGGTCGCGTGGTGCGACGGCGCGGGCCCGCTGCGCACGCTGCACGGCGGCTGGAACGTCGCGTCCGGCCGGCAGTCGGTGATCGAGGTCTTCCCGATCATCGCGCTGCGCGGCGCCGCGCGCGTGAACCTGTTCGACGTCGAGCCGGCGGTCGCCAAGGACAAGCTGTTCCGCCGCGACCGGATGACCTGCGCGTACTGCGGCCTGCGCTTCTCCGAGCGCGCGCTGCAGTGCGAGCACATCTTCCCGGAGAGCCGCGGCGGCGCCTGGAGCTGGATGAACCTCGTCACGGCCTGCGCGTCGTGCAACGGCCGCAAGGCCGCGCGCACGCCGGAGGAAGCACGCATGCCGCTGCTGTACCTGCCGTACGTGCCCAGCCGGTTCGAGGACTTCCTGCTGGCCGGCCGCAACATCCGGGCCGACGTGCACGACTGGCTGGCAGCGCGCCTGCCGAAAGCGTCACGGCTGAGCTGAACGCGCGCAAAGAGCGGCCATCGAGCCGCTCTTTCCATTTCAGCGAACGCCGCGTCGCGCCGATATGGCGAAGGAGAACCCCCGCCTGTCCGCCGCCATGTCCCACACCTTGCCTGCCGCCCGTTCCACGCGACCTCCGCTGGTCACATGGCTGTTCGTCAGCGTGCTGGGCGCGACGATGGCCGCGGTGCTCACCTGCACGCTGATGATCGACCGCTTCGTGCGCGACGAGGCGAGCCGCGCGGCGACGCTGTACCTGCAGACCAACGCCGACGCGCTGCGCGACGCGCTCGACCGCGGCATGGCGCAGAACTACGAACAGATCCGCGTGCTGGGCCAGCTCGACCAGGTGGCGTCCGGCACCGACCCCGAGGCCACGCGGCGTGCGCTCGACCAGATGCACGCCAGCTTCCCGCAATACGCCTGGCTGGGGCTGGCCGGCCGCGACGGCAAGGTGATTGCCGGCACCGACGGCCTGCTGCAGGGCGCGAGCGTCGCGGCGCGGCCGTGGTTCGCGGGCGCGCAGCACGGCATGTTCGTGGGCGACGTGCACCGCGCGCTGCTGCTCGAGAAGCTGCTGCCGGCGCAGGCCGAGCCGTGGCGCTTCGTCGACGTCGCCACGCCCGTGTACGCGCCCGACGGCAACCTGCGCGGCGTGCTGGCCGCGCATCTGAGCTGGAGCTGGGCCGCCGGCATCAAGCACGACCTGGTCGACACCGCGCTCGCGCAGCACCAGGCCGAGGCGCTGATCGTCGGCACCGACGGCACCGTGCTGCTGGGCTCGGCCGCGCTGCAGGGCAAGAAGCTGTCGGCCGCGCAGGCAGGCGAGCTGTCGGTGGAATCGCACACGCAGGGCGCGGGCCGCTACCCGGGCCTGGGCTGGAACGTCGTGCTGCGCCAGCCCGAGGGCGTGGCCATGGCCGACTTCCGCGCGCTGCAGGCGCGCATGCACGTGGCCGCCGCGCTGCTGTGTCTCGTGTTCGCACCGCTGCTGTGGCTGCTGGCGCGTCGTCTCGCCACGCCGCTGCGCGAGCTGGGCGCGCAGATGCTGGCCGACGTCGACGCCGTGCCGCCCGCGCGCGGCAACCCGCTCTACCGCGAAGCCGACCTGCTGGGCCAGGCGCTCGACCGCTACGCCCATCGCCACCAGGAAGATGCGGCGCACCTGCGCGACCTCAACGCGAGCCTGGAGGCGCGCGTGGTCGAGCGCACCGCCGCGCAGGAGCGCACCAACCAGGAACTGGCGCTGGCCGTGCGCGAGCGCTGGCACAGCGAGGAGCGGCTGCGCGCCATCCTCACGCACGCGCCCGACGCCTACATCGCCATCGACGAGGACGGCCGCATCAGCGAATGGAACCGCCAGGCCGAGCAGACCTTCGGCTGGACGCGCGCCGAGGCGCTGGGCCAGCCGCTGACCACGCTGCTGGTGCCCGAGACGGCGCGCGACCATCACCGCACCGGCGTCGAGCTCTTCACCCGAGGCGGCCAGGGCGAGGGCCGGCGCGTGCGGGTGAACGCGCTGCACAAGTCGGGCGTCGAGATCCCGGTGGAGCTGTCGGCCGCGGCGCTGCGCACCGAGGCGGGCGAGGTCGCCTACGCCTTCCTGCACGATGTCTCCGATCGCCTGCGCGCCGAACGCCTGCTCGCGCTGAGCGAGCGCCGGCTGCGCACGGTGACCGACAACATGCCGGCGCTGGTGTCGCACATCGACAAGGACCTGCGCTACTCGTACGCCAACGCCGCCTACAAGCGCTGGTTAGACTTCGACGAGCGGGCCCTGGTCGGCCGTTCCCTGCGCGACGTCCTGGGCGCCGACATGTTCGCGACGCTCGAGCCGCACCTGCGCGCGGTGCTCGCCGGCGAGACGCGCAGCTTCGAGGCCGACGTGGATATCAACGGCCGCTCGTTGCACAACCTCATCCACTACATCCCCGACGTCGACGAGGACGGCGTGGTGCAGGGCCTCTACGGCATGGTGCTGGACCTCACGGCGCGCCGCGACGCGGAACGCGCGCGCGCCCGCAGCGAGCAGCGCCTGCGCACGATCACCGACAACCTGCCGGTGCTGATCTCGTACATCGACAAGCGCGAGCGCTACCAGTTCTGCAACCGCACCTACGGCACGTGGATGGGCATCGCCGCCGACAGCATGATCGGCCGGCCGATGATCGAGATCCTGGGCCCCGAGGAATACGCCAAGCGCACGCCGCACCTGCACCGCACGCTGCGCGGCGAGCGCACCGATTTCGACATCGAGTCCACCTGGCTGGGCGTGCATCGCCACCTGCACGGCACCTACGTGCCCGACGTGGTGGACGGCCGCGTGGAGGGTGCGTACGTGCTGATGTCGGACGTCAGCGCCGAGAGGGCGGCCGAGGCGCGGCTCGCGCTGCAGGCGCGCACCGACGTGCTCACCGGCCTGGCCAACCGCTACGCGTTCAACGAGAAGCTGGCCGGGGCGCTGGCGCGCAGCCGCCGCAACGAGATGCCGATCGCGCTGTTCTTCCTGGACGTGGACAAGTTCAAGCGCATCAACGACACGCTGGGCCACGCCGCCGGCGACGAGGTGCTGAAGACCTTCGCGCAGCGCCTCGTGGCGAGCGTGCGCGAGACCGACACCGTGGCCCGCCTGGCCGGCGACGAGTTCGTCGTGATCCTGGAGCGCCTGCACACGCCGGCCGAGACGCAGCTGGTGGCGCGCAAGATCCTCGCCGCCATGAGCCGGCCGTTCGACGTCAACGGGCTGCAGCTGGACGTCACCACCAGCATCGGCATCGCCTGGCAGGCCGACGGCCGCGCGCAGCCGACCGAGCTGCTGGCGCGGGCCGACAAGGCGCTCTACGAGGCGAAGGAAGCGGGGCGGGACACGTTCAGCATGGCGGCGGCGTAGAGTCGCGGCCTGTGTTCACCGATCCCGACGATCCCGTTGCCGCCGAACTGCGCGCGTGGGCCTACACGCCCGATGCCGAGGCGCCTTCGCAGGACTTCGACCTGATGCTGGCCAACACCGGCCGCGATGCGCTGTTCGTGGAGTTCGCGGGCGACGACGCGTGCCCGACGCGCGAGTGGTTCCTGTCGGTGCTGTACCTGATGGTGGGCGACGCGGTCCGCACCGGCTTCGCGACCCTGTCGGAGCCTGGCGTCCGGACACTGCTGGCGCGCGCCGACGACGTCGATTCGGTGCGGCTGCGGCGCTGGCGGGAGCAGTCGTTGCGCCTGATGGGCGACCCGGGCCGCTTCGACTACGAGGATTGGTGCGCGGGCGGCCTCGCGCGCCGCGCGTGACGCGCGCGCTCAGGCGCGCGGGAGGCCCTGGACGCCCTTGAGCGCCGTCTGCAGCGACTCGCCGAAGGCCTTCACGAACTCGGCGGCGGGCAGCGTGACCGGCGCGTCCTCGGGGTCGTCCGCCGCGACCGGCTCCGGATGGTCGCCGCGCGCGGTGAGCGTGAAGCTGGCGCGCACCAGCGCGATGGCCAGCACCGTGGTCGCCACCACCAGGGCCGAGACGAGCGCGGCGATGGACGTGGTGAACGAGCCGAGCGACACCCAGACGTGCGGCGCGTTGGCGGCCGCATTCGACACGACGGGCGCCGACGCTCCCGCGGCGGCCGACGCGGAGGCGGCCGCCACGTGCGGCGCTGCGGCGATCTGCACTTGCGCGTCGAGCGCCAGCGAGCGGAACTCGGTCAGGAACGTGTGGACGATGAACAGCATCGTGCCGAGCAGGAACCCGAGCGTGATCAGCGCCGCGCCGAGCGCGAGGCTGCGGAACAGGCGGCGCGTGAGCTGCTCGGAGATGAAGTCGTTGGCGACGACCACCGACTGCGTGGGCAGGCCGTCATCGCTCAGGTCGTCGCGCGGCGATGTCAAGGAATCATCCCCAGGCTCTGCATGCGGTAGACCATGGCGGCCTGCGAGACGTTGAACGCGCTCGCCAGTTCGGCGATGTTCTTGAACAGGCCGCCCTGCACCACGATGCGAGCCTCCTTGGCCGGCATCAGCAGCTCCGCGGCGAAACGGTTGGCCAGGCGCTCGGCCTTGTCGCTGACGCCCGAGCTGAAGTTGGCCGGCGTGTCGCGCGGCGAGCTGGCGTGGCCCAGCGCGTAGTGGCCCAGCTCGTGCGCGAGGGTGAAGCGCTGGCGCACCGCGGCTTCGGACACGTTGTACTCGATGACCGGCTGCTCGCCGGCATTGTCGAAGTAGCCGCTGTAGGCGTAGTCGGCGTCGCCCGGGCCGCCGCGCGGCACGACGCGGATGCCCAGCGCCGCGGCGATGCGCAACGGGTCGACCGGCAGCTTGCCGTCCCAATGCCTGGCGAGCATGGCCGCGGCCGCACGCGCGGGTGTCGCGGGCTTGGGCGTGGTGCTGCGTTCCAGGTTCATCGGGGGGTGTTTGCCGGTTCGGGGCGCCGGGACATCGGCGCCTCTGGTGCATTTTGCAGCCAGAACCCTATTTTCAAGCATCCCGCGCATTCCGCCCAGCGCCGGAGAGGTGGCAAATGCGCCTCCCGGCGCGCGGCGCCATGAAAAACGCCGGCCTCGCGCATGCGCAGGGCCGGCGTCGCGCGCGCGAGGCGCGTCACGCACCACGCGTCAGGACGGCAGGAAGTCGATCGGGTACTTCGTGACGAGCGTCTCGACGTCTTCGGCCGGGAACGTCATCGCGCGGAAGCGGGCCAGCAGCTTCTGCTCGAGCTCGGGGTTCTTCAGCTCGCTGGAGATGACCGTGCACGACGTGACCGCGCCGCCCGGGGCGATGGTGAACTCGACGACGAACTTGCCCTGCAGCGACGCGTCCTCGCGCAGCGCACGGTTGTAGATCGCGTAGAGCGCGCCCTTGTTGCGCTCCAGCACCAGGCGCACTTCCTCGAGCGAACGCGACGCCTTGCCGCTGCCGCTCTTGGCCATCGTGCCGCCGCTCTTGCCGACGCCCGCGCCCGTGCCGTGCCCGCCGGTGCCCGTGATGGCGCCGCCGAGGCCCGGCCCGCCGCCACCGCCGCCACCCGCCACGCCCGCGACGAGCGTGGTGGAGCGTCCGGCCAGGCCGCCGCCGCCCGAGTCGCGGCTGAAGCCGGCGGTGTTGATGCCGCCCGAGCCGCCCGCCGCGTTGGACGTGATCATGTTGCGATCGGGCAGGCCCTGCTCCTTGCCGGCCCCGACGCCCACGCCGGCACCGGTGCCGACGCCCGCGCCCTTCTTGATGTCCTGGTTCAGTTGCACGGCCAGCGGCGCGCCGTGCAGTTCGGGCGGCGCGTCCTTGGGCGTGGCGAACAGGCCCATGCCGGCGACCTTGGCGCGCGCGGCGTCGCGGTCCTCGCCCGGCGGCTTGCCCGGGATCGGCTGGCGCGCCTCCACGACCGGCCGCTCGCGCGGCACGGGCTTGGTGGGCAGCGGCGCCGGCTCGGACTTGTCCTTCAGGTCGGGCTTGGGCGGCTCGGCCTTCTCCGCCTTCACGGGCGGGGGCGGCGGAGGCGGCGGCGCGGGCTTGTCCAGCAGCAGCTGCGCCGCGATCGGCGGCAGCGTGGTGACGGTGCGTTCGGGCTCGGCGATGTGGATGAAGCGCAGCGCGATCCCGAACACGATCACGAAGCCCATCAACGCGAGGAACAGCTTGCGGAAGCGTTCCTCGTCGTCGTGCGCCAGCGCCCACGGCAGCGTCGAACTACGGAAAGAGATTGCGGTCATCCCGTCATTCCTTCCGGTTGACGGCGAAGGACACGTCCGTGAAGTCGGCGCGCGCGGCGGTGTACATCACCTTGCGCAGCAACTGGTACGGGATGTCCTTGTCGCCCATGATGGTCAGCGAGTGCGCCTTGGCGGCGTTCTCGGCCAGGGCCACGGGGCGCGCGGCGATGATGTCGAGCTCGGCCTTCAGGCCCGGGATCGTGTCGTCGGTGGCCGTGGCGGCCATCAGCGGCGCGACGTCGGACACCTTGCGGCCGTCGACGGTGATCTCGGAGGCGTTGACCGCGATCACCAGCGTCTCCTTCGGATCGGCCTTGGCGCTGGACTCCGGCAGGTGCACGGCGCCCGACGGCGGCAGCGTCTCCACGCCGCTGTTGGACAGCAGGAAGAAGATCAGGATGGTGAAGACGTCGATCAGCGACACGAGGTTCATGTCGAGCGCGTTGCCGTGGCGGGCATTGCGCGCGGCGCGTTTCTGGATGGGAGAGAGCTTCATGGCGCGCCTCCCTTCAGTGCCGCACCGGCGCGTCGCCGATGGAGATGGCCGGGAACAGGTCGACGTCGACCACCGTGGTGCCACCGTTGGCGGACTTGCCCGTGCGCATGGCGTCCATCACGTGGATGACCGTGTCGTAGGAGATGTTGGGCTCGGGCAGCACGGACGCGGTCGTCACCGTCGGGAACTTGTTCTTGATGGTGAACATGTCGGCGTTGAGCGTGACCAGGTCGGGGCCGGCGGTGTTGTTCGGGATCGTGAAGAACAGGCCGCCGATCTTGTCGCCGACCTCGATCTTGTCGTGGCGCACCACGACCTCGAGCTTGAGGTCGTTCTCCTTGAGGTTGTCCCAGTTGCCCGACTTGGCGGGCAGCGTCAGGCCGACCACCGCCATGTTCGAGAACACGGTGGTCGACAGCAGGAACGGCACCAGCACGACGATCAGGTTGATGAACGCGCTGACCTCCAGCGCCTCCGAACCCCTCTTCAGGCGGCGTCTACCGGCCATGGCGGCACCCCCTGGGTTGCAGGTGGATGGACGGGCTCATGTTCACGCCGCCTTGTGTTCCGGAGCGAGGCGCTGGACGAGGTTCAGGAAGCTGATCTTGGCGGCTTCCAGGCCGTCGACGATGTCGGCGGTGCGGGCCTGCAGGAACGAGTGGATCAGCAGGAACGGGATGGCCACCATCAGCGCGAACGCCGTGTTGTTCATGGCAATGGAGATGGACGCCGACAGCAGCGCCGCCTTCTCCGCCGGGTTGACCTGGGCGACGGCGGTGAACGCGTGGATCAGGCCGGTGATGGTGCCCAGCAGGCCCACCAGCGTGATGACGTTGGCGAACACGGCGATGTAGTGGGTGCGCTTCTCGAGGCGCGGCACGATCTCCATCATGCCT
>FSXQ01000337.1_pt1 | contig 14558 bp, 10 predicted proteins | sample 1638011 | NCBI WGS metagenome assembly FSXQ01 (sample SAMEA3914789, study PRJEB12502) | metagenome | biome: forest; material: soil | place: Canada | collected 2011-07-03 | depth 0.3 m | reverse complement strand
TGCTGCCGCCGGCGGGACCGAACAGCTTCAACGCTTCGCGGATCGCCAGCAGGTACCCCAGGACGTTCACGTTGAACTGCTTGTGGAATGCTTCTTCTGTCAGGTCGGCGACCATCTCGAATACCGCGACGCCTGCGTTGTTCACCAGCACATCCAACTGGCCGTGATCGGCCTTGATCGTGTCGAACAGGTGCACCACGTCTGCCGATTTGCTCATGTCGGCCTGGATCGCAACTGCCTTTCCGCCGGCGCCTTCGATGGCCGCGACGATCGCGTCGGCTCCGCTCTTGCTGCTCACGTAGTTGACGACCACGGTGGCGCCTTCGGCCGCCAGGGCCTTGGCGATGCCGGCGCCGATCCCGCTCGAAGCACCGGTGATGAGAGCGACTTTTTGCTTGAGTTTCATGATCTTGCTTCTTGCAGGTTGAGGTGTTTGCGATGACCGGACTCCGCGCTGTGGTTGACAGGGCGTGGGTCAAACCAATGCGGTCAAGTATTTGGTCAACCTGACTTCAGGCGTCGCCAGTTCTTATCTAATCCTTGCCTATTCTTCTTACAACGCTTGCGCAGCCCGGCGGGGTGACCCAAGATGCAAGTCATGGACGAAGCAATGGAAGAGCTGCGTAGATTCGTGATGCGCGCAGAAAGCAAGTGGACCGAGGTCGGGTTGCCGCGCGTGGCGACGGTCTGCGCCGAAGCGTGTGCCGACCAGGTGTATCAACCCATGCTGCACATGGTCTTGCAGGGCGCCAAGACGCTGTCGATCGGTGACCGCATACTGGATTTCGAGGCCGGCACGTACTTCGTCGTCCCGGTGGACGTTCCCGCCACTGGCCAGATCCGACCGGGTGGCCCGGGCTTGCCTTATCTTGCAATCAGCCTGACCCTCGATCCAAGGATCATCGCCACCTTGACTGCGGTCGACGGCGGAAGGGCCGAGCGACCGAGCCTGGTTTGCTTCTCTGCTGTGCGAGCGCCGTCAGAGATGATCGACGCGTGGCTGCGCATGCTGCGGCTCAGCGATCGCCCGGATGAGATCGCGACACTGGCCCCCATGATCGAGCGCGAAATCCTCTTCCGCGCGATGCAGGGGCCGATGGGCGACCTGCTGCGCGAGATCGCCCGGCCGGATGGACGGCTCGTCCAGGTTCGACGCAGCATTCAGTGGATCCGGGATCACTATAGCGAGCCGATTCGGGTGGAGGGCCTTGCGGCGATGGCTGACATGAGCGTCCCGACCTTCTACCGCCACTTCCGGGCAGTGACGGCCATGACGCCGATTCAATACCAGAAGCGTCTCCGGCTGCTCAGGGCACGCTGGCTGTTGCTGTTCGAGCCGCGAGATACCGCGTCGATCGCCTTCGCTGTCGGCTACGAGAGTCCTTCCCAATTCACTCGCGAATACGCGCGCATGTTCGGTCTGCCTCCGGTGCGGGACATCGCCAGGTTCAAGTCGCCGTCGGCCGCGCCCAATTCGAAGGTCGAAGATGTTTCCTTCGGCCAGCACTAGTGGGGGCGTCCGGGCCGCGTTGACCGAGGACGCCTGAGATGGCCGGCGTGCGGGTGGCGACCGATCGCCCTCCTATTGCGGTCGCTCACGATCGCCAGCTGCTGGCCGGCTGGAGCCGCTGCACACGCCTCAGCCTTCGCTGACCCGCCCATCGCCTGCCTTTGGTGCCTTGCTAAAGACACGCCGCAGCAACCGCCAGAGCAACGCGCACGCCATCGCCAATACACCCAGCATGACAAACGCAAGCATGAGCGACTCGCGGAAGAACAGTTCCAAGAAACCGATGACCCCAAGCGGACGTCCGATCTCGCGCCCGTAGCTAATCGCATAAAGCATTCCCCAGACCATCGCGGCGAGCAACAGGACTACGACGATGATCTCCAGACCGGCCGAGCGCGGCTTGGTGCTACCCCAGTCCTGATCCCTTGCGACGCACTCTTCGATCGGCAGCCCCTTCTCGGATGAGTCAAATGGCCAACCCGGGGAAGCAGATGCCTTAGCAGTACCGGCAACTGGATCTTCCCGAACAGGACTTCGTTGCTCCGCTAACGAACGTCCACGGCTTGCGCGAATCTGATTCGTCGTCGCACAGGCCGGACAATGGCATGCGACGCATGAGGACGCTCCGGCAGCATTCGTAACTCCGCATGCAAGGCATGACCATTGGTAGTCGGGCATCGCTCGATCTTGCCAGAACTGAACTGGGGTGCGATGCCCCCTGCCAATTGATCTGCCCTGAAGCCGTCCGTCGCGAGTGACCGGTTGTGGCCGACATGCGACCTCAGCGCTGGTGGCCAGATTGCAGGGTACGGCGTTGGCGAGCGTCCGGCCGCTGCGTGCAGCATAGCCGCTCTTCGCCGACTTCGGTGGGTCGGCAGAGACCGACCGGGGCCTGCACTTCGCTCCGGAACTCCCGGCCAGAGGTCGACCAAAACCGATGAAGAAGTAGCGTGCCCAAAGCCATTATTCCCCCCAGGGCGTCACCCAATATTTGTGGCCATGCACGAGAGTGATCGGACGTTCTCCGTTGACCGCTCGACCATTTGGTCCTATCAATGTTGTTAGATCTTGCAGCCCAGGCTTGAGTCGAATTGCCAGCATCGGCTTCCGAAGCCACTTCGAAAACCGCTCGAAGAAGCCATTTGGAAAGTGAGCGGCTTCGTTGAGGCGATAGATCTCTTCGCACACTTCGAAGTCGCTGTCCTCGAGTAGTCTGATGTCGCAGGTCGGCAGACTGCGGCGGCTGCCCGCGAGCCGAAAATATCCCTTCGGAACCAGCAAATCCCAGCGGCGAGTCACGCCGGCCGTAGGCTTCCTGCGCCGCCACCCCGTGCACCAGCGCGTTCACGCGGGCACCACATTGGTGTTGACCGATCTCGTCGAATCGTTGCGGAACGAACATCTTTGTGCAAAACCAGATTCGGTGCCCCATGAGCACTCCATGGGAATGGACGCGCGCTATTGCAATTTGTCCGCTGCATCCACAAGATTGCTGAAGTTCGCGAGGAGGAACAGGCTCAGCATGTCGGGCAACGAAGAGCGCGATTCGACGGACAACGGCGCGGTCGGTACGACCGCACGCAGCCGCCGCGCGATCCTCGTCGTCGACGTGGTGGAGTCCGTGCGGCTGATGCAGGACGACGAGTCGGGATTCATCGGGCGCTGGCGCGAATTCGTCGCAGGCGTTCAATCCGAATTCCTTCTCCAGAACGACGGACGCCTCGTCAAGAGCCTGGGGGATGGACTTTTGCTCGAATTCGCCGATGAATCGAGGGCGCTGGCGGTGGCTCGCGCCATGCAGCGTCGCGCGACGGCCCTCAACGCCGGCCGGCCGCCGGGCGAGCGACTGGCATTGCGGGCCGGACTCCACACGGCCGAGGTCGTCGTCGACCAGCTCGACATCTATGGCCGCGGCGTGAACCTCGCGGCGCGCCTCGCCGGCCTGGCCGGACCCGGCCAGATCGTCCTGTCCGACGAGTTTCGGCTCGCCGTCGAGGCGTGGGATCCCCTCGACGATCTCGAGGACCTGGGCGAGTGCTTTCTCAAGCACCTCAATGCGCCGGTTCGCGCCTTCCGTACCTGCGACGTCGCGGCCATGCGCGTCGCCGCCGCCAGTGCGCTCGAGGACCGACCGGCCGAGACGATGTCGGCCACGCCGTCGCTCGCGGTGCTCACGTTCGTCCCGCCGTCGCAGGCGCCCGACGATTGCGTCGTCGCCGAGCTTCTCTCCGACGCGGTCGTCGCGCGGCTGGCGGTCTGTCCGTGGCTGCGCGTGATCTCGCGCTGGTCGTCGCGCACGCTGGAGCCCGCGCGAGCCTCGGGCGCGATCGTGTGGTCGACGCTGCGGGCGCACTTCGTCGTGCAGGGGCGCATCGCGCGGATCGGGTCGCGCCTGGTCGGCAGCGTGGAGCTGGTCGACACGCTGGACGAGCGCGTCGTCTGGGCCGGCCGGCAGGCCTTCGACGGCGGCGACCTGCTGTCCAACGACGATGCCGCCAGCCTGGAACTCGCCGCGGAGATCGCGCGCCAGGTCGTGTCGGCGCAGCTGCGGCACACGCGCAACTCGGCGCTGCCTACGCTGGAGGGCAACCGGCTGCAATTCACCGCCTCGCGGATGATGCACGAGGCTGATCCCGACGCGTTCGAGCGCGCGCACGAGATGATCACGCATCTGATCGACCGCCATCCGCGGCTGCCCAGCCCGCGCGCCTGGGCCGCGATGTGGCATGTGCTGCGGGTCACGCGCGGCGTCGAGCACGAGCCCGAACGCGTGGCGGGGCGCGCGCTCGACCACGTGAACCGTGCACTCGACAACGACGACGAGTGCTCGCTGGCGCTCGCGATGGGCGGCTTCGTCCACTGCCACCTGCGACGCGACCTCGATGCCGCGGACGTCGCGCTCGACCGCGCGCTGGCCCTCAATCCGAGCGAGGCCTGGGCGTGGCTGTTCAAGTCGGTGGTCGCGACCTTCCGCGGACATGCCGACGAAGGATGGACATGCGCGTCGCGGGCCTCCGAGCTGTCGCCGCTCGATCCTATGCGCCATTACTTCGACGGCCTGCGCGCGAGCGCCGCCGTAGCCGCGCAGCGCTGGGACGATGCGGAGCGGCTGGCGCGGCGCTCGCTGGGCGTCAACGGCACGCACCTGCCCACGCTGCGCGGACTCGCGATCGCGCTGGTGCAACTCGGTCGGACGGACGAGGCCGTGGCGATCGGCCGCGAGGTCATGCGGCTCGATCCGTCGTTCACGCTGCGGGGCTACCTGGCCTCGGCGCCGCCGGACGGGCTCGAGGCGCGCAAACGCAACATCGACGCCCTGCGACGGGCAGGCCTGCCCTAGCGGCCTGCGTCCAGAGGCATCCAGAGTTCTCAAACGGCAAGAGAAAGGGGCGGAGCATGGCTGGAAAGGGCGAATTCCTGGGTGGGTACACCGGCGGATACACCGGGGGGTACACGGGCGGATACACCGGCGGCTACACGGGCGGCGTCGTCCTCGGCGACGCGTACGCCGATTCGCTATACGCGGACGCGCTGATCCGGCACCGCGGCGCGATCATCGATACGCGGGCCGGCTACAACAAGGTGTTGTGGACGCTGAAGGATCGACAGTATCCCGGCGATCCACCGAACACCTGCACCAAGGGCCAGGACATCGACCTGCAGGTCGACCCTGCCGACGATCACATCTTCCGATGGGACACCTGGGTGCGGAAGTACCTCGCGACGCAGGAGGCCATCCGCTACATGGACTTCTGCGAAGTCGAGCACTGGGCACTGGATCCTGAAGTCTCCGACGAGCAGGTCGTGTCGCTCGAGATGCGCATCAAGGAGCCCTGGCAGCCGGAGGTGACGGCCTTCACGATGCAGCGATCGCCCGTCGCCGTCTACAACAAGCAGGTCGAACTCGTGCTGCAGTGGGCGGAACTTCGCGAGGAGCGCACAAGCGAGATCCTCACCCAGATCAACAACCAGATCCCGTTCTGGGGCGCCATCATCCCGTTCCAGGCTGAGCGTCTGCGCTACACGCGCGAACTGCTCGAGGTCGCGGTCGAGATGGCGATCTTCGTGGAAATGCGGTTCAAGCACGAGCTTGCGGCGTGGCGGCCGACCGACTATTCCGTAGCGGTGCAGCCGATGATCACGACACCGGGGCACGGGTCGACGCCGTCTGGACATTGCACGCAGTCCTATGTCGTATACGAAGTGCTGAAGTCCCTGCTCAACACCGTGCACAGACCGTCGCCGGCGTCGGACGATCCCTCGCCGGGAGGGCAGGCCCCACAGACTATTTTCAAGACGCCGACGACGCTGCCCTTCGGACCGGCGAGCCAGGCCAACCTCCCGTTCTGGAGCGTGAACGAGCAGATGGGCCGGACCGCCGCGCGCATCGCGACGAACCGGGTCATCGCGGGCGTGCACTTCCCGGTCGACAACATCGCCGGGCGGCTTCTCGGCACGGTGCTCGGAGAGTATTTCGTCTACCGCTGCGGCTACCAGTGGCGGGACCTCCGCCAGACCTTGCCGCCGTCGCTGAAGGTCTGGAACGGCGGTGCCTTCATCGGCACGGCGCTTCCGCCGGCTACCGATTTCGATCCCGGGACCCAGGCCTTCTACGACACGGACCCGTCCAGGAGACCTCCCTATTACTGGTACGGATCGCCGTATCTTGACCCGAAGACCGGCGTCGGAAAGCTTCCCGTCGATCCGCCCCGGTCCTTGCTCCAGACGTTGTTCGCCAAGGCGAGACAGGAGGTCGATTTCCTGCAACTGTCCTTTGACGCACTCGAGTGATGCCATGCGAGACGAGCCTTGCATCCCAGCATCGTGGGTCGATCCGAACGCGACGTTCGCCGCACTCAGTGACTACCTCGACTTCATGCGCCACGACGAGGACGTCATCACGACGCCGAAGTACTTCCCGGTACTGCTCGAGCTTTGCGAAGGCAAGACGGCCGGCGATCTGCCGAAGCGAGCCCGGACGCCGTGCGACGAGCTCCCACCCGGCCAGGACTTCCGCGTCCCGGCGGCCTATCCGGATACGACGCGGTATTGCACCGCGGTGCTGGATAAAGTGCACTACGACAAGCTACGCGAGGACGGATTCGGCGGGCTCGTGCGCCGCTGGGAACTGCAACTGCCGGTGATCCCGCTGCGGCCGCAGACCGACAGCCCGCAGGCCTTCGGCATGACCGGCATCGGGGCGCTGCTGGGCAAGTCCGCCGGCGCGGCGACGGCCGCCCCCCCGATGGCGGGCACGCCTGGTTCCGACGCGGGCGAATACGAGACTGATCGGCCCGCGAGGCAAGACGACGTGACCGCCGGCAGGTATCTTCTGGGTATCGTCGACACGGGATGTCCTTTCGCGCACGCCTCGCTCGCGCCTGCAGGCGGCCACGGGACGCGCATCCTCAAGCTCTGGGATCAGGACAAGAACCCCGCCTTGACGCCGTTGAAGGCCGGCGGCGCCCCGGCCGATTTTTGCGTGGGTTGGGAAGTCTTCCGACCGACACTGGAACAGTGGATGCGCGACCACGGCGACGCGCTCGGCAGCGTCTCAGAGGACAGTTGCTACCTGGACGCGGGCTACGGCATGGTCACCCAGGCGTTCGGGCACGGCGCGGCGGTGCTGAGCCTGCTGGCCGGGCCGGTTCGGCTGCAAGATCGTTACCCGACGGACCTCGGCGGCATCGACCGGCCGCCCACGTGGAAGCCGGCCAATGACGCGGCGAGCAGCGCGGACATCATCTTCGTGCAGGCGCCGCGCGACGCCGTGCAGGACTCCTCCAACGCCGCGATGTCGGCCTCGTTGCTCGACGGCCTGCGCTACATCGTCAACTCGCGCAGCGACGCGACCCAACGCATCATCGTGAACATCAGTGACGGAACGAGCCGGCACCTGCACGACGGCGGCTCGATCATCGAGTCGGCGATCCTCGACCTCGTGGCGGAAGTGTCGCGCGACACCGGCGGCGCCTGCACGCTTGACGTCGTCATCGCGGCGGGCAATTCGCGCGACGATCGACGCCACGCGCGGGTCCGGCCGGCCTCGTTCTCCGAGCGCGACTGCGTGTCCGGCCTGCACCGGGTGGTCGTGCGCATCCCGCCGGATGGCGAAAGTCCGCAGTTCCTCAACATCCGCGTGCCGCCGGACAGTCCTGCCCCGCGCTTCAGGATCACGCCGCCCGGCGGCGGGCCGGTCGTCGAGATTGGTGCGGGCGAGCAGTCGACCTGGCCACCGCTCCTCACCCCGAGCGAGTCGTCATGCTGGCTCGTCCTGCAGCCGCAGCGCCCGGGCATGGCGACCGAGGGCCTGATCGCCTGGGCCCCGACGGGCCAGTTGTCGACCATCACCCGCGCCCGCGGCGTGATCGGCGATTGGACCATCGAATGCTTTCGCGGCGCGGATGAACGCGACGGCCCCGAGTGCGACGTGCAGTTCTGGATTAGCCTCAACCAGTCCAACGACGGCTCGGTCGCGCAAGGGCGCCAAGCGCGCTTCGTCGATGCCGACGGCCGCTACGACCCGAAGCAATACCTTCGAGCTGCGGAGATCGATCAGACCCCGCCGTCCGTGATTTGGCGGGCGGGCACGTTGAGCGGTCTCGCGACGATCCCGCCCGGCGGCGACGTCTGGGTCGTCGGCAGCCGCATGATGCGCGTCATCGAGAACCGGCCCTGGGCGAGCCTGTACTCGTCGAACGGCCCGTCCGCCGACGGGGACCGCGTGGATGTGGACGGTTGGCGTCCGACCCAGTTCAACCGCTGGTCCGACGGTGTGCGGGTCTCCGGGACGCGCAGCGGCATCGTGTTGCTAGCGACGGGGACGAGCTTCGCGACGGCGCAGTGGATCCGGGACTTGCTGGAGCTGCCACCAGGCCAGTCTCCCCTGAAGGGCGATTCGCCGGGGCCGCAGCACTAGGCGATCGGCAACGGCGTCACCACCGCGCAGGCAGCGTCGACCGGATGACGATTCGGCCGCCTTCGTGCTGCACGTAGCCGCCGTTCTCCAGGTCCTTCATGACGCGGCTGACCATCTCGCGAGAACATCCGAGCCGGCTGCCGAGTTCCTGGTGGGTGAGGCGATCCGCGATGGCGCGTGCGCCGTCGGGCCGCGGCTCGGCCAGCGAATCGAGCAGGAGCTTCAAACGGCCATACACGTCGTTGAGCGCGAGATTCTTCGCCGACAGCGTGGCGGCGCGGGCGCGCCGGATCACCTTGCCCAGGAGCTCGAACGCGAACTCCGGCCGGTCGGCGACGAAGCGGCGCACGGTCTCGCTGGTCACCGTCGCGCAGGTCGACGCCTCGATCGTCTCCACCGAGGCCGAACGCACGCCGCCGTCCAGGCTCATCTCGCCGAGGTATTCGCCCGGCCCGTAGACGCCGAACGTGATCTCGCGGCCGTTCGCTGCCGCCGAATAGGCCCGCAGGCGTCCCGACAGGATGATGTACAGCGATTCGCCGCGGTCGCCCTCCTCGATCAGGATCGTGCCCTTGCGATAGCGCCGGACGTCGCCGCGCGCGGCGAGTTCGCGCAGGTTGTCGCTCATGGCGGCGAGGGCGGCTTCCTGGGTCGTCGGGCGTGGCGGCATGGCGGCGTCCGCACGACGCGATGAGGGCGTCGCCCGGATTCCTGGATGCTAGTCGCAAGCGTCCGCCTTGAAAAGGCGGCCCGTCGACCGCGCGACGTCAGGCCGCCCTGGCCGGCTTCGCGGGCGCCGAACGCAACGCGTTGACGAGCGGGGGCAACGCGGCGACCTGGCGCACGAGCGCGCCGATGTTGCGCGCGCCCGTCTTGGCCCGGATGCTGTTGATCTGCGTGCGGATCGTCGAGACGGCGACGCATTGCAGGGTCGCGATCTCGTTTGGCAGCACGCCGCCGCACAGCAAGCGCAGGACGCGCGCCTCCGCCAGCGTGAGCCCGCGCGAATGGGCGAAGCACTGCGCGGACAACTCCTCGCAGACGGCCTGCTTGCCGATGACCAGCAGGGCCGCGCCGCCGTCCTGGTCGGCCCGCGCGACGTCGACCGCCCGGATCGGAATGACAGCCACCGACGCGCTTCCCGCGTCGTCGCCGACCGTCAACAGCGCGCGCAGGCCGCGCAGGGCGGCGGCGCAGATCGCGCGCTGCAGGCGCGACTGGTCCTCGTCGCGCCGCGCGTGGACGCGATGACCTTCCAACTGCAACGGATGCATGGCCTGCAGCACCTGGTGGGCGGCGTGGTTCGCGTGGATGACCCGGCCGCCGCCCTCGACGGCCACGATGCCGTAGTCGATCTGGTCGAGGATCATCGCGAACCAGTCGGCGGCCGGGGCCGCCTCGCCGTCGCGCCAGGTCGCCGGCGGCGGTGCGTGGAAGAAGTTCGAGCTCGGCGCGGGGCCGAGGGAAAGTTCGGCAATCATTGGAGTCTCCCTGAGGCGCGAGAACTGGAAGGTGCTCGCCGTCCCTCAAGACTAGGTATCGAGACCCGCGGCAGGGGGGCAATATGGCGCCCTCTTTTTGTGACGTATTCACCAGCCGCCGCGGCCCGCGGGAGATCATTTCCAGTAGTCGGAGGCAGGGTGCTCGCAGAGCACGACGCCGCAGTGCGGCGGAGGTGCCGGCGCGGGCAGTGTCGGTGCCGGCGGGAGCTCGAAGGTCGCGGTGACGACGGCGTTGCGATCCTGCGCGAGGCACTCCTGCATCCGCGTCGTCGTCGCGCGTCCCTTGTTCAACCGGCAATGCAGGCTGGACGGATCAACGACGAACGCCAACGTGTCATCCCGGGTGATCGCCTTGCTGGCCAGGATGCCTTTCAGGCGATCGCCCAGCATCACCGCGACGACATCCGCCCGTTTCGCGGCCAAGGCCTTATTTCCCTTGAACGGGTCCGGCACGCCGTACTGGCCCGAGATGTCTGCGTGGCCGGCGACGACGAGCTGCACCAGCGTGCCGTGGTCCGCTTCCGCGCGCGCCTTCAAGGTCTCGATGATCTCGTTGACACGGTATTCGCCGGCCGGCTTGAGCGTCGAGAGCGCGAAGGGGAACAGCACGCGCGGCAGGATCACGGTGATCGTCCTGGCCTCTCGATGCTCGGCCTGCGGCGCCGACGGGAGCGCGGCCAGTGCGCAGCGGCACCACAGCGGTCGCTTGTCCGCAAGCCACAGCAGGAAGAGGCTCGCGACCGCGAGCGCGGCCAGTCCGCTGATCCACCAGCACGGCAGGCAACCGCGCTTCGCGTCGCGCCGCAGCGCCCGCCGGATGGATTCGCGCCAGCGGGCCAGAGCGACACCGAATTCGCTGATGACGAGCGTAGTCGCCGCGATCTTTTCGTCGAGCAGCGCCTGGTAGTCGCTCGTCAGCGGGTAGGGCACCTCAACGGCCTTCGTCCGGGCGACGATCGTCGGTTCGACGAGTCCCAGGTAGGACTCCGAGTCGCCTTGCTCGAACAGATCGGCCTGCGCGATCCAGGCGTGCACCCTCGAGACGGGCACCTTGGCGGCCCGCGCGAGTGCCTCGGTGTCGTGCCAATGCGCCAAAACTTCGGTGCTGTGGACGCCGGCCGCGCGCACGGCACGCATCAGGCTCGATTCGCCTTCGCGACCGGGATGCCACGCACCCGGCGGCTCGCACACCGATTCGAGCGGCACGCGTCCGCCCTCTAGCCTCTTCACGAGATCCGCGAAGGCCTCGAACTGCCCGCGGGCAAGAAGGCTCGCCTGGAACGACCAGGAGGCCGCATCTGCCGGGCCCGTGCGCCTTGCACCGAGCCCGTCCACGAGCTCGCGCAACTTCGCCGTCCCGAATCGCGCCAGGTCGTCGAAGGTGTGGATACCCTTGGCGCGCAGCAGCTCCGCGATCTCCGGCCCGATGCCTTCGATCGCCTCGAGTGGATCCGCGCGTCGCGGCAGCTCAAGGTGTGGGGGAGGCGGCAAGACGGGGACGGTCATGTCGTCCAGCAATGCGCACGCGTCCGCCGCGCGACGCTTGCCGTGCCGGCACGTGACGATGCAGAGCAGCAGGCACGCCACGATGCCCACGGTGATCCAGAACAACGTGGTCCACGCTCCGAAGCTGTAGACGAGATCCATGGCTTCCTCCGTTGATGTTGGCGATGGACGTCAAGGTTCGGAGGAACGGGACTCGTGCGCTTCCCCTGCGTTGAGGACGTCGAATCGTTTCAACAAACCGATGGATGACCGGGGTGGACGCGACTTCTAGCCTGCAGTCCTCTTCACGACGACATGCAGGAGAACATCATGGGCAAGCTCGAATTCGCATCCGGCGCGACGACTCAGGATCGCGTGCTTCACGCCATCACGGCGAGAGCTCGCACCGGGTCAGCGCGCCTTCTCTTCGCTGCCGCCGTCTTCTTCTCGATGCTGTGTTGCAGCGTCGCTGCGAGGGCCGATGTCTTTGCCTGGGTGGACGGCCGCGGCATGGTGGACGCCGCTCTCGACGTCACGGATCCGGCGAGCACCAAGAAGGTGGTGACTTGTCGTTTGCCTGCAGAGACTCGCTTCAGGCTGGCGCCGGACCCCGACTCCGCGGCGTCGGCGCCGACACGGCTTCTTTGGGTGACCAAGCCGGCACAGGCCGCCGCAAGTGGAGCGCAATCGGCAGTCACTGATCTTGATTCGATCAAAGTCTGTGACCGGCAAGGCTACGGCTACCAGGCCAAGGTGCCCGAGATCGACAGCCGCACCTACTACGCCGAGGCCACGATCGGCGCGGCCGTCATCCCGTTCAAGTACTACATGGGCGGCGACAAGAGCGTCAAGTCCAACACCACGGCCCTGGGCTACATCGGCCTGAAGCGTCATACCCCCGGGGGTGACTACATCTTCGGAGTTGGCGCGGGCCCGTCCCAGATCTCGGTCGCGGCGCCGAGTACCGGCACCGGTGCTTCGGCGCAGGGCGATTCGACGCAGGCCGGCTTCACCGTGGCCATCGTCATGCTGGGCCAGCTGAAGTACGACTCGCCGGCCCAGTTCGGTCTGGCGATCGGACAGGATCGAACCAGCAAGAGCGCCAACTGGCAGAACAACGGCAAGTGGTGGCTCGGGTTCCAGGTCGGGATGTCGATCTTTTGATCCACGGCAGCGCCGCTCACACCCACCGCAACGTCTACGACACCTGACTCGTGCCGCGAGGAGACCACGATGCCTTGTCCGAATCCCGCGCTCGGCGTCGCGCTCGGCGCGCCCGCGCGCGTGTCCGCGACGCTTGTTCGGCTGCTCGCCGTGTTCGCACTGCTGATGTTGGAAGGATGCGCCATGTACAACCATGCCTATCCCGTCGACCCGCCCTCGATTCACGGCGTCGACCTGCGCGTCGTCCAGGCGGACGACTACGGCTCGTTCTGGGACACGGCCGTCGCCCAGAAGACGCTCGACGACGTCGAGCAACTGTCGAAGACGCAGAACACGCTGGTGGTGCTGTTTATCCACGGCTGGCACCATAACGCCGCCCCCGATGACGACGATCTGCTGGCCTCCGCGGCGGCGCTGGTTGCGCTCCAGGAGGAGCTGTCGCAGGAAAAGCGGCGCGCCCTGCGCAATCGCATGACGGGGTCGAGCGAGTTCCGCCTCGTCGGCATCTACGTCGGTTGGCGTGGCCGTTCGCTGCCCGGCCCGCTGGACTACCTCAGCTTCTGGGGTCGGAAGAACGCGGCCGAACGCACAGGCGAAGGCGACGTGTCGGAGTTTGTCCTGCGCCTGCAGCGGATCTTCCTACGGGCCAACGAGGTCGACCCGCGAGATCCCACCCGCGTCCGCAAGCCCTTCACGGGCCTCGTGACGATCGGGCACAGCTTCGGCGCCCAGGTGCTCTGGAAGACGATCTCCCGCGAGATCGAGGAGCCGCTCGCCGAGCGCGCGCCGTGCCTCGCCGATGTCCTCGATCCGACGCTGGGTGCGCGCGAAGTGCCGGAGCGCACGCCGATCAACGGGCTGGGCGATCTCAACATCCTGCTCAACCCGGCGCTGGAGGCTTACCAATACGCCCGTGTCGATGCGCTCTCCCGGCAACTGCGCTATCCGTCGACCCAGACGCCGCAGGTTATCGTCTTCTCCGCCGACAACGACGACGCGCGCAAGATCTGGTTTCCGCTCGCGCGTGCGGCGACCGGCCCGTTCCGTCCGAACTTCCGTCCCGACTACCAGGGCCCGCTCTATGGCGCGGCCCTGGGCGAACTGGCTAGCCAGCGGACGCACGTCCTCGGCCTGGCGCCGCCTGGATCGCTCGATTCACTGGTGCCGGAAGACTATGACGGCGAGACGAAGATCAGGAACTTCGACTTCACCGGCGACACGACCTTTGGCGGCATCGAACTGAAGCCTGACGTCGGGCCGCCCCCGCAGGCCAGCCGCATCGCCTACAGCCCAGTCATGGTGGTGCAGACGCACGACAAGATCATTGACGGCCACGGCGGCATCTTCCTGAAGGATTTCCGCGGGTTCATCTCGAAGTACGTCGCCTACATCGAAGGCAAGCGCCTGTTGCTGCGCGAGGAGCAACTCCGGCGGCAATCCCCGCCCCAGGAGCATCCGGCCCGCGAGCCGCTCTGCACGAAGTAGTCGGACTTGCGAAATTGATCTACGCGACCAATTCAGACGGTGACGGGAGGCGCCACTTTGCTCCGGGGTATCTCAGCGGGCAAACTGCGTACATTGAGGCGATCCTCGGCGTACCCCCAAAGCGGCCCATTCTTGAGTCTACCCAGAACCACAGCCCGACCGAGGAGCGATCGTCGTCCGCGGTGTCTGCGGCGCCTTGCTCGGACTTGCTGCAGCGGTGGTCATCTGGATGCGGTCCGGCGGCCTCGGCCTATGGAGCTCCGTGGCCTTGTTCGCCGCGTCCGTCGTCGTGTGCACGCTCGGTTCCATCCGTCACGGCGACTCGTTCTGGTACGGCCTGCTTCGTCGCCCACGCTAGCCGACCCGATAGCTGCCGTCGGCGACTGGCTGCTGTTGGCCGAACTGGGACATGAGATCGCTCGCGTTCACCGGAGTCGCTACAAAGCCGCGTGGGTTCGAAGGCGAACGCGTACCGGCAATCAGGTCAGCTGCC
>FSXQ01004283.1_pt1 | contig 14562 bp, 11 predicted proteins | sample 1638011 | NCBI WGS metagenome assembly FSXQ01 (sample SAMEA3914789, study PRJEB12502) | metagenome | biome: forest; material: soil | place: Canada | collected 2011-07-03 | depth 0.3 m | reverse complement strand
GTCCAAGCTGGGCCGCATCCCCACCGTCGCCGAGTACCACGCCGACATGGGCGTGGTGAACGCCGACGGCGCGAAGATCTACCGCTACATGAACTTCGATCGCATCGAGGAGTACGCGGAGACGGCCAAGGGCGTGACCGCCTGAGCGTCGTCGACGCCGTGAAATGAGCGAGGGGCCGGGCGACCGGCCCCTTTTTTGTGTCGCACCCCCGACCGGGAAAAGCTCGCCGCGCACATGACGGCGCTGATCCGCGCACATGCGGACTCTGGCCCGGCCGCCGCCACGGACAAGACCGCCGTGGCGACCCTGCCCGCAACCACCGGCGCCGCCCTCCACGTCATCCACGCCAAGGCCCCGCTGCGCGACAGCCCCGACGCCAGCGTCGCCCCGCACGTGCACCTCGTGCAGGGCGACGAGGTCACGCTGCCGGACCGCTCGAAGGCGGGCGATGGCTGGCTCAAGGTGCGCTACGCGGCCAAGTCCGGCACGGCCATCGAGCGCTGGATCCGCGCGGACGACATGGAGACCGACGCGCACTGAAGCCGGCCCTGGCCTGCGCCGGTCGCGCGCTCACGGGCGCCCGCTTGTGCGCGCGTGACGATCAGGCCGCGCGGCGACGGCGGGCCGCCAGGCCCAGCACGCCGAGGCCGGCCAGCATCAACGCCGGCGACACCGGCTCGCTCACGGCGGACGCGCCGAACAGCTTGAAGTCGAGGCCGACGTTGGGCTGGTTCACGTCGTAGTGCGTGTCCAGCACCTCCAGCGTGGTGGTGTCGGTCGCCGCATCGAACACGAAGTCCTTCGTGACCGTGAACCCCGGGTTCAGGCCCAGCAGTTCGGAGTCACCCGTGGAGGTGCCGTTGTGCGACCAGTCGCCGGGCATCGACACCGAGTAGTCGAACACGCCGCCGGCCTTGAGAAAGCCGACGTTGTTGCCGACGAACTCGAGGGTGTGCAGGCCGTTGGCCATGCCCGCCTGGATCGAGCCGCTTTGGGTGACGACCCACGACTGCGTGATCGTCAGGCCGCTGGTGCCGGTGATGGCGGCGTTGTAGCTGATCGACTGCGTCGAGGGGTCGCGCGCCTGGCCCGACACGCTCATGCCCGACCCGGCCACGACGGCGACCGCGACGTGCGCGCCGAACGGCCCGTCGATCGTGAACTTGCCGTTGTCGCCGACGGCGCCGTGGAACTGCAGCTGGTCGGTGCGCAGCTTGCTCAGGTCGTCGAACGACAGGTCGCTGAAGCTGAGCACGTTGGTGGTCGTGCGCGTGTCGATGTTGGCGTTGGTGAGGCTCGCGGACATGGCGAGCACGGGCACGCCGGCCGCCAGCACGGCGGCGATCTTGTTCAGGATCATTTTTCTCTCCCTGTTGGTACGGACGGTCGCCGACGGCGAACCGTCGCGCAGGATACGTGCGGGGGCATGGCAAAACTGACGTCGAGCTGACGTGCGAGGCACCGCCAGCGCGGCACGACGGCTTCCGCCGGATCGGGACAGGCAGCCGCCGCGCCGCTGGGCGACGCGCATTTTTCGGGCGACAGCGCCAACTCCGTCCGCCTCCCGCGTTGGCTGCGCGCCCCCGCGCGGGCATGATGGCCGGTGCCGCCGCGCGGCACGTGGTCCAACGCCCTTGAACGAGCGCGCCCCTGCCGTCGATGCCCATTCCCGCCGAGCTGCAATCCGCCCACGAGATCGTCGCGTTCACGATCGGGCTGATCGCCTTCATGCAGGCCGTGGCCTGGGTGCGGCATCGCGAGCCGGGCATGCTGTGGTTCGCCATCGCGTCGCTGCTGACCACCGTGCTGGTCGTCGGCGACAGCCTGGCGCTCCCGCGCGGCGTCGAGCCCTCGCGCGACGCCCTGCTGGTGATGTACGTGGTGCGCGCCCTGTTCGCGTTCGGCCTCACCGACTACCTCGAGCTGACGCCGCGCCGCCGCGCGTGGCTGATGGCCGCGCTGCTGCTGCCCGAAGTGGCGTTCGCCGTCGCGCTGCTCGTGGGCGGCACTCCGGTGACGCCGGCCGCCGCCGCGCCGTTGATGTGGACCAACCTCGGCCTCGCGATCGCCTGCGCGGTCGCCACGCGGCGCGACTCCGTGCCGGCCCGCCTGCTGCTGGCCGCGGCGCCGCTGATCGGGCCGGTCACCGTCACCCTCGACGCGTGGAGCCTGGGCGGCGTGCGGCCGGGCTTCAACTTCACGCTCGCGGCCATCGGCTTCGGCATCATCGTGCTGGTGGTGGGCCTGATGCGCAAGACGCGCGAGAGCCGCCTCGCCCATGCCCACGCGCAACGCATGTCCAACTACTACGCGGCGCTGTCGCACACCGGCCAGGCGCTGCTGCGCATCAAGGAGCCGGCGGCGCTGTACCGCGAGATCTGCCGCATCTGCGTAGAGTCGGCGCAGGCGAAGATGGCCTGCGTCTACGCGGCCGACGGCGACTTCGCCCACCGCATCGCCTCGGCCGGCGGCGCCGCCACCATCCTGGCAGGCTACCCCGACCCGTGGGACATGCGCACGGCGGAAGCCCGCGAATCGCTGCTGGTGCAGGCCATCCTCGACGGCCGGCCGCGCGTCAGCAACGACTATCTCGGCGACTCGTTCGCCGAACGCTGGCGCGAGCTCGCGCGCGAACACGGCCTGCGCGCGATCGCCGTGATGCCGCTGCGCCGCGGCGGCAGGCCCGTCGCGGCGCTGATGGTGTGCGCCGACGAAGCCGGCACCTTCGACGCGGCGCTCGTGCAGTTGCTCGGAGAGATGACCGGCGACATCTCCTTCGCGCTCGACAACATCGACCGCGAGCAGCGCCACCTGGCCTCCACGCGCGAGGTGGAGGCCGGCCTCGAGCGCTTCGAGCGCCTGTTCCAGTCGGCGCCGATCGCGTCGGCCATCCTGTCGGTGGACGACCGCCGCGTGCTCGACGTCAACGACGCGATGTGCGCGCTGCAGAAGGCCCACCGCGACGACATCGTCGGCCGCGCCACCGACTCGCTGGGCTCGCACGTGCTGGGCGAGGACCGCGAGCGCTTCTACGCCGTGCTGCGCAGCGAGGGCCGCGTGCGCAACATGGTGCTGCGCATGGTGGACGGCGACGGCAACGAGATGCTGGAGCTCACCAACGCCGAGCCCATCGAGTACATGGGCCGCCCCTGCGTCATCTACACCAGCCTGGACATCACCGACGTGCGCGCCGCCGAGGAAGCCCGGCGCGCGCTGCTGAGCGCCCAGGCCGCCAGCCACGCCAAGACGACCTTCCTCTCGCGCATGAGCCACGAGCTGCGCACGCCGCTCAACGCGGTGATCGGCTTCTCCGGCCTGCTGCGCCAGGAGGCCGCGGAGCGCCTCGCGCCGCAGCAGCTCGAGCAGCTGGATCACGTGCAGCTGGCCGGCTGGCACCTGCTGCGGCTGATCGACGACGTGCTGGACCTGGCCCGCATCGAATCGGGCCAGTACGGCATCGCGCCGGCCCGCCTCCCGCTCGCGCCGCTGCTGGACGAGGCCCTGCGCATGATCGAGCCGCGCGCCGCCGACGCCGACATCACGCTCGACGACGGCTACCGCGACGCGCCCGCCGCGTGGGTCGTCGCCGACGCCACGCGCCTGCGCCAGGTGGTGCTGAACCTGCTGTCCAACGCGGTCAAGTACAACCGGCGCGGCGGCAGCGTGCGCATCGACGTCGCGCCGCGCGAGCACGCCGTTGAGATCGCGGTGACCGATACCGGCCTGGGCATGGACGACGACCAGCTCGCCCACCTGTTCGAGCCCTTCAACCGGCTGGGGCGCGAGCGCGAAGGCTTCGAGGGCACGGGCATCGGCCTCGCGCTGACGCGCCAGCTGATGCACCTGATGGACGGCGACGTGGCCGTGACGAGCGACGCCGGCCGGGGCACGCGCGTGATGCTGACGCTGCCGATCGCCGAGGCGCCCGGCGACCTGCCCGAAGCGCCGCCGGCCGCCGCCCTGCCCGCACGCGGGCCCGGGCCGGCGCCGTCCGGCACGGTGCTCTACATCGAGGACAGCGAGGTCAACACGCTGCTCGTGCAGCAGCTGCTGGCGCGCTGGCCGGGCGTGCGCCTGCTGGTGGCCGCCGACGGGCTCGGCGGCCTGCACATGGCGCAGGCCGAGGTGCCGGACCTGGTGCTGCTGGACCTGCAACTGCCCGACATCGCCGGCCTGGAGGTGCTCGAACGCCTGCGCCAGGACGTCACGCTGGGCGAGGTGCCCATCGTGGTGCTGTCCGCCAACGCGATGCCGCAGGACGTGGCCGAGGCCCGCCGGCGCGGCGCCACCGACTACTGGACGAAGCCGCTGGACTTCGCGAAGTTCCTGGCGGGCGTCGCGGACCTGCTGCCGTCCGCGCGCGAAGTCGAACCGCTCAGAACTTGAAGTTCAGGCCGATCGTGAGCGCCGTCGCCGTCGACGACGGGCCGGTGGATCCCGTGCGGATGCGGGTGAAGTCGAGGCCGCCCTCGAGGCTCACGTTGGACGTGATGGCGTAGGTCAGCCCGGCGCCGACGTACGGCTGCCACGAGCCGTTGGTGTACGAGGTGTCCGCGTGCTTGGCGGGCGTCGGGCCGTCGAAGTAGTGCGTGGTCGTGCGGACCTGGCCGTAGTCCATGCCGGCACGCAGCACGCCGCCCCAGCCCGCCCCGAACTGCGGGCGCCAGGCGCCGCCGATGCCGAAAGTGTCCACGTTGAAGTGGCTGCTGCCTTCGCTGGAGCCGTGCTTGAACGTGCCCAGGTGGTCGACGATGCCTTCGATCGCGAAGTCGGTACCGGGCCAGGTATAGCCGACGGTGGCCTTCACGGTGGCGGCGTCCTTCGCGCAGCCGCCAATGACGTTGGATTGCACGCAGGCGTTGGTGGCGCCGGCGGCGATGCCCACGTAGGCTTGCGCGAAGGCGGACGAACCGAGCGTGGCGAGTGCCGCGGCGGCGGCGAGGGTCTTCAGGTTCAAGGTCACTCCCTGTGTTGTCTAGTCAAGAGCGGCCGATTCTGGAACCCGATCGGTGAAGCAATATTTCTCGTGCGTCAACGTTGCAATGAAGCGTCAGCGACGCCTCGTTCGAGGTCTTGCAGAGGCCTGCAGCGGACGCGAGCCGCGCGCGTGCACCGGCACAATGAGCGGACCATGAAGACTCCGTTTCGATTCGTGAAGTCGTGGCGCGTCGGCGTCGCCGCGCGATGAACGCGCCGCGCCGCCGCCCGTCCGCGCGCCTGCTCGTGCTCGATGCCGATCGGCGCCTGCTGCTGTTCCACTTCGTGCTCGACGACCGCGCGTTCTGGGCGACGCCGGGTGGTGGCCTCGAACCGGGCGAGAGCTTCGAGCAGGCCGCGCGCCGCGAGCTGCGCGAGGAGACCGGCCTGGCCGTCGACGCGCTCGGCGAGTCCGTCGTCCGCCCCGGGTTCACGATGCGCATGCCCGATGGCGAGGAGGTGCTCTCCGACGAGCGCCTGTTCCTCGTGCGCGTGCCCGCGAGCGCGCCCGCGCTCTCGCGCGACGGCTGGACGTCGCTCGAACGCCAGGTGATGCGCGCGCACCGCTGGTGGACACGCGACGAGCTGCTCACCACCGGCGAGACCGTGTTCCCCGACGACCTGCCACGCCTGCTCGCCGACGCCGGCGCCTGGTGACCGCGCCGCGGCCATCGAGGAATACGCGGATGCGGCGCGCCGCACGCGCCGCCGATACTGCGCAGCCTGTGCATCAGCCGGCGATACAGCCGACCTCAGGGAGACCCTCGATGACCCGGACCAGAAATCTCGCCTGCGCGTTCGCCGCCCTTGCCGCCGCGCCGTTCACGGCGCACGCCCAGGACGTCTCGCGCGTCGTCGCCGCCACCATCTACGCCGACGGCGCCGTCGTCGAACGCCAGCTGAAGACGCCCGGCGGCACGCGTCACATCGAGATGGCCTGCCTGCCGCCCGGCTTCGACGTCACCACGCTGCAGATCGACGGCGACGTCACGCTGCGCCTGGGCGACATCCGCGCCGAGCCGATCACCGGCGACGAGGCGCTCGCCTGCGCGCGCGGCCCGCTCGACGCCCGCATCCGCGCGCTGCAGGAGCGCCGGGCCGCGCTCGATGCCCAATCGCGCGCCGACGACATCGCGCTGGACTACCTGCGCCGCTGGAACGGCAGCGTCGCCGAGCCCGGCGCCGCGCGCGCGCCGTCCGCCACCGGCAAGGCCGGCGCCGCCGCCAACGGCCTGCGGCAATCCGCGCTCGAACTGATGACCGACCAGGGCCGGCTCAAGCTGCAGGCCACCGACGTCGACCACCAGCTCGCCACGCTGCAGAAGTCCGTGCGCCGCGCGGTGCACCCGGGCGACTGGTCGACGCTGCGCTTCGACATCTCCACCGCCGCGGCCGCGTCGCTGCGCGTGCGCTACCACGTCGCCGACGCGCACTGGCATCTCGGCTACCGCGTGGCACTCGATTCCGCGACGTCGACGCTGCACATCGACCGCCAGGCCGAGATCTCGCAGGGCTCGGGCGAGGACTGGTCCGACGTCGCGCTGACGCTGTCGATGGACCGCAACGAGCCCGACGGCGGCTGGGGCATCGGCGATTCGTGGACCATCGACCTGCGCCACGGCTCGCCGATGGGGTCGATCACGGGATCGGCGGCCGCCGCGGCGCCGATGATGCGACCCGACAACAGGGCGCAGCGCGTCGAGATCACCGGCAGCACCTTGCGCTACCCCGGCATCGCCCGCGCCACGCGGCCCGGCGACGGCACCGACGTGCCCGCGCTCGACCGCTCGCCGGTGCTCGGCATGCAGGCCGACGAACGCGCGTGGGACACGCTGTTCCGTGCCTCGCAGCGTGTCTCGATGCCGTCCGACAACGAGACCCACACGCTGGCCCTCGACACGCGCGACCTGCCCGTGCAGCTGAGCCTGGAGGCGCAGCCGCAGCAGGACACCCACGTCTACCTGGTCGCCACTGCCGCGCGCCCCGCGGGCCTCTGGCCGCGCGGCAACGTGCAGCTGTGGCGCGACGGCGCGCTGGTCGACAAGTACGAGGACGTCAACCTGATCGGCGACGACCGCCTCGAGCTGAGCTTCGGCCGCGACGAGCGCATCGCGATCTCGGTGGAGCGGCCGAAGTCGATGCGCGCCTCCGAAGGCTTCTTCGGCAGCCAGACGAAGCTGGGCTGGGGCACGGTCTTCGTCATCACCAACCGCCATCCGACCGCGCAGAAGCTGCACGTGGTCGACGCGTCGCCGGTGTCGCGCGACGCCGAGCTGAAGGTGGACTCGACGTTCGATCCGGCCCCGGCCGAGACCGCGTGGCGCCACAAGCCCGGCGTCAACGCGTGGACCTTCGACCTCGCGCCGAACGAGACGAAGCGCCTCGCCGTGTCGCACACGCTCACGTTCCCGAAGGACGCGTCGGTGACGAACCTGCCCGACATCCGATAGCGCGTTGGGTGATGCGTTCGCGTCGCGTGCAGGGCCTTGCCGCTCGCGCTATCGTGACGCCTGCCATGCACACGCTCGCCTCCGACCTGCTCATCCGACCGTTCGACGCCGCCTGCGGCGCCGAGGTGATCGGCCTCGACCTCTCGCGGCCGCTGGCCGACGCCGACTTCGCGCGCCTGCACCGCGCGCACCTCGACCACCACGTGCTGGTGTTCCGCGACACGGCCATCACGCCCGCCGAGCAGGTCGCGTTCAGCCGCCGCTTCGGCCCGCTGCAGCGCCACGTGCTGAGCAACTTCGCGCTGGCGGGGCATCCGGAGGTGTTGGTCATCTCCAACATCAAGGTCGACGGCAAGTCCATCGGCCTGGGCGACGCGGGCGCGTACTGGCACTCCGACCTGTCGTACCTGCCCACGCCCAGCCTCGGCTCGATGCTGCACGCGCAGGAGCTGCCCGCCGAGGGCGGCGACACGCTGTTCGCCAACCAGCACCGCGCATTCGACGCCCTGCCCGCCGCGCTGAAGACCGCCGTCGCCGGCCGCCGTGCCGAGCACTGGTACCTGTGCAAGTACGCCGAGCTGCAGCGCCGCAACCCGTGGCGGCCCGACCTCACGCAGGCGCAGGTCGACGCCGTGCCGCCGGTGGCCCAGCCCATCGTGCGCACGCATCCCGAGACCGGCCGCCAGGCCCTGTTCGTCAGCGAGCACTTCACCACGCGCGTGCTCGACGTGCCCGAGGACGAGAGCCGCGCGCTGCTGGCCGAGCTGTTCGCGCATTCGACGCGCGACGAGTTCGTCTACCGCCACCAATGGCAGCCCGGCGACATGGTGTTCTGGGACAACCGCTCGCTGATGCACCTGGCCGGCGGCACGCCCGACCACCTGCGGCGGCGGCTGAACCGCACGACGATCGAGGGCGACGCGCCGTACTGAGCCCGCGTGCGACACTCGATCGCATGCAGCACACTGTCCTCGGAACGACTCTTCTGTTCGCGGCACTCGCCGGCCCCGCGCACGCCGCGAGCTTCGATTGCAAGGCCGCGAAGACCGCCACCGAAAAGGCCATCTGCGGCTCGCCCAAGTTGTCGGCGCTCGACGAGAAGCTGGCCGCCGAGTACGAGCGCGCCTCGCACGCGCTGAGCCCGGCGGGCGCCGCGCAGCTGAAGGAGTCGCAGCGCAGCTGGCTGCGCTTCGCCACGCTGGTGTGCGTGCCGCGCAAGCGCGCCGGCGGCGCCGAAAGCCCCGCCGACTGCCTCGCCACCGAGTACGCGCATCGCCTCGGCGACCTGGCCCAGGCGGGCGTGCGGCTCGGGCCCTGGGTCTTCAACCGCATCGACCACTACGCCGCCGCGCGCGACCCGGCCGACGACGGCGGCCAGTACGGCGGCTTCGTCTGGCAGCACGTCGCCTTCCCGCAGATCGACGCCGCGGCGAGCCCCGCCGCCGTGGCCTGGAACAAGGCACAGCAGAAGGACGCGCCCGGCGAGGTCAGCGCCCCCACGGGCGCCGACGACCCGGCCGAGGACGACGAGACCGACTACACGCTGGGCTGCGCCGGCGATCGCTTCATCAGCGTGCGCGAGGACGTCAGCGAATACCCGCACGGCGCGGCGCACGGCAGCTATGACCACGCGGTGCACAACACGCTGCTCGCGCCCGCGTTCCGCAAGATGGTGCCCACCGACGTCTTCGCCAGCGGCTCGGCCTGGAAGACGACGCTGCCCGGGCTGTTCTGGAACGCCCGGCTGAAGGACGGCAACGACCCGGACGTGCCGGCGTCGGTGAAGGAAGCGATCCAGGCGTCCGCCGCCAACCCGGACGCCTGGCTGCTGACGCCGGCCGGCGTGCAGATCACGTTCTCCGCCTACGAGGCCGGCTGCTACGCCTGCAACCCGGGGCCGATCACGGTGCCGTGGGCGGCGTTGAAGACGATGCTGGCCACGCCGGACATCGCGGCGTGCAAGGCGCCGCCGGCGCCGAAGCCCTGAGTCGGCGCGCCGAAGCCCGAGGGGTCGGGACTCTCCGCCTTTCGCGGCGGACACGCTCGCCGGCAGCCGGGCCATCGATCCGCGAATGGCGGCGAAGGCCTGACCCCGATCGCCCGGGCAGCTGGCGTTCGGGGTCAGCGCTTTGGATTCCACTGCACGCCCGAGCGCGCCACCACGCCCGGCTTCAGCCGCTGCGACTCGTCGTAGTCGTCCCACGGATGGAAGAACAGCGGCTGCGTCTTGTCCAACGCACACAGGCGTTCGCGATACGCCTGCAGGTATGCCACGCGCTCCGAAGCGTCGACGCGCCCCGGCATCCACGCCACGAACGGCGGCAGCACCGTGAAGCCCGTGTAGGCCAGCATGCCATTGTGGATGGGCCAGAGCACGTGCAGCAGGTCGCCGTCGATGCCGTCGGGCTCGTACAGCGTGGACGCGGTGCCGGTGGAGATGCACAGCATCGCGCGCTTGCCCTGGAAGTGGCCGCGTTCGTACTTGCGGCCCGCCGAGTACGCGAAGCCGCGCGAGAACACGCGGTCGACCCAGCCCTTGAGGATGGCCGGCATGCCGAACCACCACACGGGGAAATGGAACAGCACGAGGTCGGCGGCGGCCACCTTGGCCTGCTCGGCGCGCACGTCGGCGGCGTGGCTGTCGTTGCGGTGCGCGTGTTCCTGCTCTCGCGAGAGGTCGAGGTAGCGGGCGTCCGCGCGGTCGTGCGCGAACTCGTCCGGGCCCAGCGCGGGGTTCCAGCGCATGGCGTACAGGTCGCTGACGGTGACCAGGTGGCCGGCGTCGGCGAGCGACGCGACGGCGACGTCCTTCAGGGCGGCGCTGAAGGACGCGGGCTCGGGGTGGGCGAAGACGATGAGGACGTTCATGCGCCGATTCTGCGGCGCGGCGCTTCACCCCGTTTTTCGCGGGCCTTCGTTCAACGCTCATGCCCGCCTTGCCGGGGCCATCGAACGAGGAGTCGAGATGAAGAGCCGTCCGTCCGCCTGGACGCCCCGCCCCGCCGCGATCGTCGCCGAGATCTCCGCCGCCCTCGCGTGCCTGCACGCCGCGGGCGCGCACGCGCAGGAGTCCACGCGCATCGTCGCCGCCACCGTCTACCCCGACAGCGCCAGCGTCGAACGCGAGCTGCGCGTGCCCGGCGGCACGCGCCACATCGTCATCGCCTGCGTGCCCGCGGCGGTGGACGTGAGCACGCTGCAGGTGGACGGCGACGCCGACGCGCGCATGGGCGACGTGCGCGCCACCGCGCTGCCCGAGTCGCGCGTGGACGAGTGCGCGCCGCGGCTGTCGAAGGCGCGGCGCGACGCGCTGGCGTTGAAGCGCGACACGCTGGAGTCGCAGCGCGACGCCAACGCGCTCGCGGTCGCGTTCCTCAGGAAGTGGGGTGACGGCGCGGCCACGCCCGCCGACGATGACGGCGACGCCGCGAGCGCCCCCGCGCGCGGGCACGTGCCCGCGGGCGTGACGCGCCCGGGCGCGACCGCGGCCGAGCTGCGCAAGAGCGCGCTCGAGCTGCTCACCGAGCGGGCGCGCGTGAAGCGCGACCTCGTCACGCTGGCGCGCGAGGAACAGCGCGTCACCGACGACGAGCCGTCGAGCAAGGGCAAGACGGGCTGGCGCACGCTGCGCTTCGACGTCTGGACGCCGGCCGCGGCCACGCTGCGCGTGCACTACGCGACGACCGGCACGTACTGGCGTCCGACGTATCGCGCATCGCTCGACACGGCACGCACGACGCTGCGCATCGACCGCCAGGCCGAGATCGTGCAGGCGAGCGGCGAGGACTGGAGCGACGTGCGCGTGCGGCTGTCCACGCGTCAACCGGGCCGGCGCGCCGAGGCCGTCGCGCCGACGACATGGTGGTTGGACCTGGTGAAAGCCGTGGCGCAGCTCGCGGGCTACGGCGACGCCGCGCCCATGCCTGCGGCAGCGCCGGTGATGGAAGCACGAGTCGTCGAATCCAAGGCTGTCGGAGAGTCGGTGCCGGAGCAGCCCGTCTCGCAGCCGCCCTGGGAGGTGCAGGTGTCGGACGGCGAGACCGTCACCGAGTTCGCCATCGCGCAACCCGTGACGCTGCCTTCAGACGGCGAGACGCACACGCTGCAGATCGGCAGCCAGTCGCTGCCGGCCACGTTGAAGCGTCGCACGACGCCACGCACCGACCCGGTGGTGTACGTGCTCGCGCAGGCCAGGCGGCCGTCGGGCGTGTGGCCGTCGGGGCCGCTGCAGGCGTACCAGGACGGCACGCTGGTGGGCCGCGTGGACTGGACGCCGTCGACCACCGACAAGTTCGAGATCGCCATGGGCCCGGACGACCTGATGCACGTGGACGTCGAACACCCCGGCTCGTTCACGCAGGCGCGCGGCGTGTTCGGCGGCAACGTGGAGCGCACGTCGTCGGCCGTCTATGCCATCGTCAACCGCCATCCGACCGCGGTGGCGGTGGAGATGCTGGATGCGGCGCCGGTGTCGCGCCACGAGTCGATCACGGTCACGCACAAGTACGACCCGCAGCCGTCGGCGACCGACTGGAACGAGGTGACGGGCGTGGCCGCGTGGAACCTGACGGTGCCGGCGCAGGGCACGAAGAAGGTCAGCGTCTCGCATTCGGTGACGGCGCCGAAGAATGCGCAGATCGCGAACATGCCGTAGCCGGAGATCGGGGTCAGGCCCGGCCTCGCATCGCGTTCAAGGCAACCGCTGCCGGTGGCACCTTGGCGCGATTCGAGGAGGGGCCAGACCCCTCCGAGGCCGGCAATCCGAGGGGTCTGGCCCCTCCTTGGATCGCGCCGATGCGCTTGTCGGCAGCCGCGCGGCCACCACGCGATCCGAGGCCGGGCCTGACCCCGAATGTCAGAGAAACCCGGTCGACAACTTCGGAATCGCCGCCACGATGATCGTGCCCACCAGCAGCGCCAGCATGTAGCGCATCATCGGCTTGATGCCGCGGTCGGGGTTCACGCGCGCGATGGCGCAGGCCGAGTAGTAGCCCACGCCCAGCGGCGGCGCGAACAGGCCCAGGCCCATGGCGAGCGTGGCGACCATCGCGTAGTGCACCTCGTGGATGCCCAGTTGCCGCGCGATGGGAAACAGCAGCGGGCCGAACAGCACCATCGCCGGGATGCCTTCCAGCACCGAGCCGAGGATCACGAACGCGACGATCGACACGGCCATGAACATCGGCGCGCCGCCCGGCAGCGAGCCCATCGTGGTGGCGAGCCAGCCCGAGAAGCCGGATTGCGTGAGGCCCCACGCCATGGCCGTGGCGGTGCCGATGATCAGCAGGATGGCGCCCGACAGCGCCGCGGTGCCCACCAGCATCTTGCCCAGGTTGCGCCACTTCAGCTGGCGATACAGCGCGCCGCCGACGACCAACGCGTACACGATGCCGATGGTCGACACCTCGGTGGCCGTGGCCACGCCATAGACCACCGCCGCGCGGATCAGGAACGGCAACGCCAGCGCAGGCAACGCGATCGCGAACAGCTTGACGTTCTGCTTCCACGGCGTGCGAACAACGCGCGAGAGGTTCTCGCCGCGGCTGCGCCATCCGACCACTGCGCACAGCACGATGCCCAGCACGAGCGCGGGCAGCAGGCCGCCGGTGAACAGCGCCGCGATCGACACGCCCGTGACCGAGCCGATGGTGATCAGCACCAGGCTCGGCGGCACCGTCTCGGTCTGCGCGCCGGTGGCGGCGAGCAACGCGACGAGCTCGCCCTCGTCGGCGCCGCGCGCCTTCATCTCGGGGAACAGCGCGGGCGCGACGGCGGCCATGTCGGCGGCCTTCGCGCCGGAGATGCCCGACACCAGGTACATCGCGCCGACCAGCACGTACTGCAGGCCGCCGCGCACATGGCCCAGCAGGCCGGCGAGGAACGCGACCATCGCGCGCGCCATGCCGGTGGCCTCGAGCAGTTGGCCGAGGAACACGAACAGCGGCACGGCCAGCAGGATCAGGTGCGACATGCCCTCGTCCATGCGGCCCACCATCACCGGCATCGGCGTGCCGGTGGCCAGCGCGAGGTAGCCGAAGGTGCCCAGCCCGAACGCGAACGCGATCGGGATGCCGGCCAGCACGCTGCCCGCGGCCACGCCCACGAAGAAGATCACCAGGTTCAGTCGTCCGAGGTCCTCGAACGCGCCGCGCGCGAACCAGAACGCCGCGCAGAGGCCGCCCACCAGCACCAGCGCGCTGACGATGTGGCGCGCGCTCGCCTCGCGCAGCAGCCGCAGGATCGCGAAGAGGCCCATCAGCGCGATGCCCACCGGCATGGCCGCGCCACGCCACAGGTTGGAGAGTTCGAGCGCCGGCGTGGTCATGTCGGCGTCGTCGGCCGCGTGCTGCCACGCGGGCCACAGCACCATCGCCAGGAAGGCGACGCAGGCGCAGGTGGCCACGGCCTCCATCAGCGCGCGGCCGCCGGGCGACAGGCGCGCCACGATGGCCGTCATGCGCATGTGCTCCGCGCGCCGCAGCGCGATGACCGAGCCGAACATGGCCAGCCACAGGAACAGGATGGACGCGAGTTCGTCCGACCAGACGAGCGGGTTGTGCAGCGCGAAGCGCGAGATCACGCCCGCGAGCAGCACGCCGATGTCGGCCACCACCAGGATGGCGGCCGGCACCTCGACGGCCCAGCCCAGCGCCCCCTCGATGCGCGCGAGCCAGCCGCGGCGGGCAGTGGTCTGCGTGACGATCGGGCCGTTGGCGGCCTCGGGCAGCGCGTGCCCGAGCGCGTCACGCGCGGGCGCGGGCACGAGCTCGTTCAGTCGGACGACGGACTTCATCTCAGGACAGCTTGCCGACGCTGCGTTCCAGCACGGCCCAGCCCTCGTCGCCGAACTTGGCCTTCCAGTCGCTGTAGAAGTTGGCCTTGCGCAGGTGGTCGCGGAACAGCGTGGCGTTGGTCGCGTTGAACGTCATGCCCTTCGCGGCGAGATCCTTCTGCAGGCCGGCGTTCAGCTCGGCGACGTCGGCGCGCTCCTTCAGGCCGGCCGCGTTGATGTGCTTGGCCACGATGGCCTGCAGGTCGGGCGGCAGCTTGTCCCAGGCCTTCTTGTTGGCGAGGAACCAGAAGCCGTCCCACATGTGGTTGGTGAGCGAGCAGTACTTCTGCACCTCGTAGAGC
>FSXQ01004226.1_pt1 | contig 14569 bp, 9 predicted proteins | sample 1638011 | NCBI WGS metagenome assembly FSXQ01 (sample SAMEA3914789, study PRJEB12502) | metagenome | biome: forest; material: soil | place: Canada | collected 2011-07-03 | depth 0.3 m | reverse complement strand
GTTGGCGCGCGACCGCCGCAGGTCGATGGCGCGGTTGCGGACGACGTTGATCAGCCAGGTCATCGGCAATCCGAGGCGGGCGTCGTAGAGCCCGGCCGAATGCCAGACCTTGACGAACGAATCCTGCAGCACTTCCTCCGCCAGGTCGCGGTGTTGCAGCACGCGCCAGGCGATCGCCATCAGGTAGGTGGACGTCGCGCGATACAGCTGGTCGAACGCTCGGCGATCGCCGAGCGCCACGCGCGACAGCCAGCGCGCCAGGTCTTCGTTGTCGGGTTGGTCCGTGCGACGCGCCATGGTTCGTTGTCTTGTGCTGCAGGAATCGTGCGAACAGAGGACGTGCGATCGACGAGGCGGTCGCCGCGCGATCTTACGTCCATCGCGTGACCGGACCGCAACAACGCGAGGCGTGCGCATCGTCGGACCGTTGTCGATCGCGATGGCGTGCCCGGAGCGCGTCGCGCTGGCGGCCGGCGGACGCGTGCTCAGCGCGTCGCGACCCGCGCGCGCCGGCGGGCGACGAACCCGAGCAGCTCGAGCCCGGCCGCCAGCAGCGCGACGTTGGCGGGCTCCGGCACGGCCGACACACCGATGTTCGCATCGGGTGCGAAGTCGGCGTTGCGAGGCAGGCCCGCGACATTGGAGTCGATCGACCACAGCGCCCACGTGTAGTCCGGGTCGGCGAACCCGTGCGACGGCAGCAGGGACGCCGGCACCGTGGCGAAGATCTCGTCGCCCACGATGTGGGTGGTCACCGAGGTCGCGCCGACAGAACCCGTGCCATTCGACCTGAGCACCGCGGTGGCGTTGAACGCCACGCCGGGCTCGCCGATCGTCGCGAACGGCGAGTTCGCCGCGCCGCCGGTGTTGAAGCCGAAGACGAAGGCGGCGCCGTTCACGCCGGCGATGGGGCCCGCCGTGGTGGCCTGCAGCAGGAACGTGTCGTGCGCGGGGTCGAACGTCACGTCGGCCGACAGGATGTCGAACGCCGCGCCGTGGTTGCCGGTGAAGCTGTGCAGGAGGTCGCCTTGAGGATCGGTGACGGCGTGCGCATTGGCCGCGAGACCGAGCACGGCGAGGGCGAGGAAGGAGGGGCGAAGAAGATGTTTCATGTTGACCGCGTGTGGAGTGTCGGGCCGGCCGGAGCCGGTGGGATCGATCCGCCGGGGCCGATCGATTGCTGACACTTACGCGGCGGACCCGGATCCGGACGCACATCTGCGTGCAGATTTTTCCGACGCCTTGCGCGAGGCCTTCGATACGGGCCTTCGGCACACCGTCGAACTAGGGGGAATGCCGCGAGGCTGCCCGCGCCTGGTTGACTCGACCCCGGGTGCGAAAGAACATGTAGAGCTCGCAGGCTCAAGAGGCTCGCGCCGGATCTGGCGTGACGGCGCACTCCCAGTGCGCCATCACGACTTCGGGAGCCGATCGCCGCGTGAGGGGGAGCCTATGGAATCAAGCCATCCTGTGCAGCGCGGCATCACGCTGACTTATGACGACGCCGTCTGGGATGTCGACACCTCCGGACCGCTGCGTGCGGCGCCCCTGTTCGTCGGCGGGATGACCGGCGGTGTCGTGCCCGCGGCAGGCGACGACTCGCTCGACGCCGACACCCAGTGGCTGGTGTCGCACCTCCAGGCCGGCGGCGACGTCTCGGCCGAACCCCTTCCCGCCCTCGCGCCGCGCGCGGGTGCCTCCGCGCGCGCGATCGGCCCCGCGCCGGCGCCACACGTCGACGTCGAACTGGGCGACGACGAGACCGCCGTCCTGCTCGTGGAATCGGAAGGCGTCGTCGCCTGGCAATTCGGCGACGAGGACGAGCCGTCCCTCGCGCAGCCCGGCGTGCGCGCCACACCCGTCGGCACGACGCGACGCGTGCGCTTCCGGGTGTCGCCGCCCGACGGCGCCGCCGCCGGCGACGCGCAGAAGCGCAACGTGGCCGTCGACTGGACGCTTCATCGCATGCGGGCGGTCGTGCTCAAGTTCGTCGCGAGGAAGACCGTCCAGCCGATTGTCCGGCGCCTGGAGCGCGACAAGCGCGACGGGCCGGTCGTCATCTCCGGTAGCGCCAGCCCGTCCGAGTGGACGCTGTCAGATGATTTCGCGCAGGTGGCGCTTCCCGACCGGCCGGCGCGCATCCTCCTGCTGGTCCACGGGACGTTCTCGAGCACCGTGGGCGGGTTCGGAGAACTGTGCGCCACGGCGTGGGGCCAGGCATTCCTGGAGGAGGCGTCTACGAAGTACGACGCGGTGCTGGGATACGACCACCGCACGCTGTCCGCCGACCCGCATGACAACGCGAAGGGCCTCTACGCGGCGTTGCGCACGCTAAAGACCGCGACGCCGCCCACGGTCGACATCGTCTGCCACAGCCGTGGCGGTCTGGTCGTGCGGTCGTTGATCGAGCGCGTGCTGCCCCAGGCGGCGTGGCAGCCGGTCGTCGGCCGGGTGGTGTTCGTCGCGGCAACGAACGCCGGCACCGAGCTGGCGCGGCCCGAGAACTGGAAGTCCTTGATCGACCTCACGACCAACCTCGTTCTCGCCGGCCGGCGCGCGTTGGCGATCCTCGGCGCGCCGCACGTCGCGATGGTGGCCGGCGAGATCATCGACGGCATCGGCGACTTCGTGCGCTACCTGGTCGATGCCGCCGTCCAGGAACGACTCGTTCCGGGCTTGGCCGCGATGGATCCCGCTGGGCCCTTCGTGCTCGACATCAACCGCGTCCCGCCGCAGGATCGAGACGAACAGGCCAGCCTGCGGAGCCGTTACTACGCGATCGAATCCAATTTCCAGGCCAGGCTGCTCAACCCCGACCAACACGAGCCGAAGGAGTTTCCGCGCCGCCTCGCGCTGATGTTCGCCAACGGCTTCATCGATACGCTGATGAAGGAGGCGCACAACGACCTCGTCGTGAACACCTCGTCGATGACCTCGATCGACGGATCGCCGCTCGATGTGAAGGTTGTCCAGGATTTCGGGACGAACGCCGTCGTCTATCACACGAACTACTTCATCCAGCCTGAGACCGTCGACGCGCTGGCGCGCTGGCTGGGTCTCGCCTCTCCAGGCGCGGTCGAGGCCGTCGAGGATGCGCTGCTCGATCGCCAGATCGTCGTCGTCGACGCGACCGAGAGCGTCGGGCTCGCGATGATCGCGGCGCGGAAAAAGAAGGCACGCTACGTGGTCGTCCGCGCGAGCACCTCGCAAGGCGCCCAAGCCCTCTATGGTGCTCCTCGAATGTCGGAACTCCAGGACATCATGGGCAGGGGCAAGGACTTGAATCGACCGGTGGGCGATCTGCTCGCGCTCTCCGACGACCGCCGATCCCTGCGCATGGACTTCGGCGACCCTGCGCTGCGATCCCTGGCGACGCGCGGTGCGCCCAGTCCCGATCCCGGCTTGCCGGCGTTCACGCGTCGCATCGTCGTCGTCGATGGTGCGGAGGCGATGGCCGTCGTGCCGGCGCCGGACGAGGTCAGCGCCATCGATCTCATGGCGCAGGCGTCGATCCCCGTGTTGCGCACGGTGCGTGAGGCGCGCGGTGGCGTGCGCGGATTGACGGAGGAACCCTCGGCCGAGCCCGAGGCACCGGACTTTTTCGGGAGCGTTGTCTACTACAGGGACAGGGTGACCGACACCGGGGGCGACGAGGTCATGTCTGGTGCTTCTGCGTCCATGGGCCGCGCGCCACCGGTGGCGGCGGCGTCTCTCGACGCCTTCGAGCCGCCGATGGCGGCAGCGCCTCTCGGCGCTCCCGAGTCGTTGCACGCAGCGGTCGCCCCCGTGGTCTGCAACGTCCTGGCCGAGATGCCGACCCAGATGAAGATCGGCGCAACGGCGACGGTCACCGTGACACTGTCCGTGGACGAAATCCTCGCGCACGAAGGCATGGCCAACGCGGGCGGCCAGGCCGAGATCCTGCCCGGCCCCGTGACGATCGAGGTACGGCCGAGAAGCGGTTTCGAGCTGAAGAGCGACTCGATCGGCGACTCGCGCGTGGTCATCGAAGGCCCTCCCGCAGCGGGAAAGGCATTCGCGATGGACGTCGAGATCGTGGCGACCGACGTCGGCACCGGCAAGGTGTCCGCCATCGTGCGCCAGGGGCCGGTGCGTCGCCTCGAGCTGGTACTGGAGTGCAAGATCGTGGCCGTCGATGCGGGGACGTCCCGACGCACGGCGTCGTGGCGCAGCGGCTCGTTGGCCGCCGTCGAGGACCTGCCCGAGGTCGCGACGCTGGAGATCTGGCAGCAGCGCAACAACGACGAGACGCGATTCCTGTTCGGCGTGGAGATCCCCGGCGTCGCGTTCAACCGATTCGAGTCCAAGCGGATCACGGGCGACCTCGCGACATGGGTCGACACCCTGTACAAGGGCATCGAGCAGGCCTGGCTGGGCAGCAATGCCAATCGCGAGATCTTCCACGACAACCTGAAGGCCAAGGGCGGCATGCTGATCGCGGAACTGGTGCCGCTCGAGCTCCGCAGGCTGCTGTGGAGGCTGCACCAGGACCACAGGCTCGGCTCGCTGCTGCTGCGCAGCGACGAGCCTTTCGTGCCCTGGGAGATCGCCTACCTGGACGACCCTGACCAGCCGGGCGACGACCAGGGCTGCTTCCTCGGTGAACTGGGCCTGTGCCGTTGGCTCTACGGGTCGGTGCCGGTCACGAAGATCGAGATGCGCGCGGAGCGCCTGCGCTACCTGGTGCCGCACTATCCCGAACCGCGTTACCGCCTGGCCGCGGCGGAACAGGTCGAGGAGCCGATGCTGGTTGCGCTCGGTGCGCAACCCATCGAGCCCCACTACGCGAGCACCCGCGATGCGCTGAAGGCCGGTGGCTTCGACCTGCTCCATTTCGCCGGCCATGGCGGTGCCGACTCCGGCAAGATCGGCGACTCCGCGCTGCTGCTCGAAGGCGTGTACCTGGTCACGGCAGGAAAACGCTCCTACGTGACCGAGCCCTTGAGCGTCAACATGGTGTCGACGATCGCCCGGCTGCGCGGTGTGGACGGCAGCCGCCCGCTCGTCATCCTGAACGCGTGCCAGGCCGCCAAGATCGGCTTCAGCCTCACGAGCATCGGCGGCTTCGCGCCCGCGTTCCTCGGGGCGCGCGAAGGCGTGGGAAATGCCGTCGGGGAGGCCGGCGCGTTCGTGAGCTCGCTGTGGTCCGTCGGCGACCAGACGGCGAGCACTTTTGCGCAGACCTTCTACGAAGCGATCAAGGTGCCGGGCGGCACGACGATCGGGCGCGCCGCGATCGCTGCGCGCGCGGCCGCACGCCAGGCCGGCGACGCGACCTGGCTGTCGTACGCCGTCTACGCCCATCCCAATTGCCACGTGGAGTTCGTTCCATGAAGCAGCCTGCCGCCGTGGACCAGCCGTTCGACCCGGTGACGTTCGAGAAGGTCCGCGGGGCGGTGCGCCAGCTCGCGAGCACCCGCTCCACGGAGGTCGTCTACGCCAATCCGGTGCTGCTGTCCGCCAACTGGCAGGAGGTGCTGCGCCAGCGCCTGGCCGATGCGCCGCCCGAGGAGCTCGCCATCGTCGCTCAGCTCGGGCCCGCGACCGAAGCGCTGCGCAAGGAGCTCTGGCCCCTGGGCCGAGGGCCACTCGACGGGCTCTTCATCCAGGTCGGCGAGAACGAGATGACGCGCAAGACCGCGCTGGCGCAGGCCGCGGGCGCGGACGTGTGGTGGCGGTTGTCGCCGAGCTACGTGCGGCGCATGTGCGGCGCCGCCGAGAAGTGGGCGCGCGAAGGCGAATGGCGACGCGGCGTGCTGCTGGCCGAACTGGTGCTCGCATCGCTCGATGCGCGCCGTGCCGTGCTGTCGATCGACCAGGCGGAAATGGACTTCATCGCGACCATCCACTGGCTGGACGTGGTGACTCGTGCGGTGAGCGAGCTGCCCGATGGCCGGCTGTTCCGCGACGCCGCGGCGCGCGGCGAGCGGCTGGCTGGCGTCATCCAGGATCCCGAGCGCTACTACTACCCTGCGGCCATGCTGCAAGCCCTCGGCATCCTGTACCTCGACCCGTATGTCGGCGGCCGCACCAATCGCAACTATGAGGGCCAGCTCAGGACGTGGCACCAGCGCTTCCGCCACCAGCTGGACGCGGAGAACGTGGCCTGGGACGAGGCCACGATGAGCGTCCCCGAGCCCGCGCAGGCGCTGAGGCGGGCGGCGGATTGTCTCGGCCGCGCCGCGGAGCACCGCACCGGCGAGCAGCGCGGATGGTCGCTCAAGGCGCAGTTGCAGGCGCTCGTCTTTCAGCGCGAGGTGGGCCAGGCGCCGTCGAGCGACGAGATCGAGCGCGTGGCCAAGGAAGCCAAGCGGCTGCTGGACAAGCCCGAGCATCTCGGGGTGCGCGCGGATATCGACAACCTGCTCGATTGGAACGCACGCGCGTCCGGCGACGCGACGCCGGACGGCGCCGCGCCACCTGCCGACATCGCCGGCCTGCTCGACAAGCCGCTCGAGCACTGGCTCGGACTGATGCTGCCCGCCGAAGTCCTCCAGACCTATCTCCAGGCCTCCCTGGCGATCGAGGACCACGATGCACGGACGGCGTTCGCGATGTGGAGCGCGGTGCAGACGCTGGGTTGGGCACAGAGCGAGGCACGGCGCCTGCAGTATTTCCAGCGTGCGCTCGGCACGCTCGGCTGCATCGCGGAGCCGGAGCTCTCGCCAGATGACCCGCAGACCCTGGCGGCGGCCGTGGCTCGGCTGCAGTCCGGCGGTGCCGCGGGGGCGGAGCAGGCGCTCGTGCTGCTCGGCCTGGCCGTGCGGTCCACCGCCACCAACCAGGAAGAAGAGGGCCTGGCGATCCTCGAACTGGCCCGCGCCGCGGACCCCGCCTTCACGAGCCGCCACCAACAGCTCTTCGACATGCTGCGCGCGAGCCTGCTGGTGGGCGCCGCCGTGAACAAGTTCGAGGCGCAGCAGTTCGAGGATGCCGCGCGGGCCTACCTGGCCGGCGCGCGCGCCTACCTGGTGTGCGACTGCCCGGTGTCGGCCTACGGGCTGGTCGAACGCGTGACCGACCTGGTGGACAAGGGCAGCGACGAGGCCTTGGCATATTTCGTCGTGGGCATCGAGGACCTGGCGCCGCAGCTCGAGCAGCAGGTGCCGGGCGCGGCGGAGAATTTCCAGGATTTCTATCGCAAGGTGATGGCCCGCTTCGTGAGCCGCGGCACGGTCAAGCCGATCATGCTGCTGTTGCTGGTGGAGCGCGCCAAGGGCAACGCGTTCGCGCGCGCATTGATCGGCGGTACGCCGCTCGACTGGCTCGGATCAGACGCGGCCAGGGAGATGGAGACGCGGCTGGACGACTTGCGACGCCAGCAGGTCGCGGCGGGGAATGGCCCGGCACCGGCGATCGATTTCGAAGACGTCCTGGGCGCCTATTCGTCACCGTTCGAGCAGGTCGGCGGCAGCACCATCGGCGAGCGGCTGACCAACGTCATGATCGCCTTTGACAACGAGGTCGGCCGCGCCCAGATGGCAGAAGGCGTGTCCCCGCAATGGATCGCGACGGACGAGGCCGTCCAGGCGGCGCTCGGGCCGCGCAGCGTGCTGCTGGCGCTGTACGTCGGACACACACCGGACGGCAACCTGGCGCTGTTCCTGATGCTGCTGTCCAACGAAACGTTCGAGCTGCGGGTTGGCCAGTTGCCGGACATTCCGTCCAACCTGATCACGATGTCGGTCGGCGACGCGAAGGTCGCCGCCACGCCGTTCTCACCCTGGGTCGCCGCATTGCGCCGGGCGATCCAGGCCGAGCCCTTGACGCGCAAGGTCTCCGCGGACGGCGCGGTGCGGCTCGAACACGCGGCCGACAACTTGTTGGGCGGTGACCTGCGCGAGCGGCTTCGCGAACTGCACGCCGCCGGCAAGGACCACTTATGCGTGTGGGCCCACGGGCCGTTCCATTTCCTGCCGTTCCACCTGCTGGGGGCCGAGGGCACACCGCTGGCCGACGACTGGAGCGTCACGACCCTGCCCAGCCTGCAGTTGCTCGATCCGGCGCGGCGACGCCCGTCGACGCGCGCGACATTCGCGGCCATCGGCCTCGACTTCCCGCCGGGCAATGCGCGCGGGCTGACCGCGCTGTCGGGCGCCGAGGCCGAGGCGCGCCAGGTCGCCGCCGCGATGAAGGCATCCGAGCCCATCGTCGGCGCCGCCGTGAACAAGGCCGCGGTGCTGGAAGCGTTGCGCACGCACGAGCGCGTGCACATCGCCACGCATGGCGAACTCCCGGTGAACGCGCCCGCGTTCCAGGCGCTGTACCTCGGCACGGCGCGCGGCGGCGATGTGCTGCATGCCTACGAGATCCTGCGGCTGGACCTGAGCGGCGTCGACCTGGTGACGCTGAGCGCCTGCGAGACATCGCTCGGCCGTCTGGATGTCGGCGACAACCTGCGTGGCTTCTCGGCGAACCTGCTGATCGCGGGCGTGTCGACGATCGTCGGCACGCTGTGGCCCGTCGAGACGAACTGCGCGAAGTACTTCTTCACGCGGTTGTACATCGAGATCGACGGCGAAGTGTCCAAGGGCGCCGCGTTCCGGACGGCGCAGTTCGCGACGCGTGCCCGCTTCCCGAAATACCGGGACTGGGGTGCGTTCTACCTGAGTGGCGCTGTCGACTGACCCTGACCACGCGCGACGTGCTGGCGGCAGGGGAATCCTGGCATCCATGGCGTCGCACAAAGAGAATCGGCGCCGCCAGCAACAGTTGCTGGCGGCGCCGGCGAGCGAAGCGCGATGTGCGTGAAGGCGCGCCCGGCCAGGTCAGCGACCCGGCCTGGCGTCGCGACTTCAGCGCGAGCGGCGGCGAGCGGCCATGAAGCCGAACAGGCCCAGGCCGCCGAACATCAGGGCGAGGTTCTCGGGTTCCGGCACGGCGGTCAGCGGCGGCGTGGCGGCATTGGCCTGGACGTCGAAGTAGTAGTCGCTGCCCTTGGTGCCGGCGTTGCCGGTCACTTCGAAGTAGTACGCGCCGGCGGCGAGGCCCGCGAACGTGTGCGGCGTCATCGCGGTGCCGAACGTGTAGGCGCCGATCTGTGTGTCGGCGGTGGCGTCGCCATAGCTGCCCGAGAACAGGGCGATCTGCGCGTCGGTGAAGTCCACCGTCTTCACGCCGGACATCGACGTGGCCTGGTAGTAGTTCGCCGTCGACGGCACGTCGGAGTAGTCGCCCAGTTGGAACGTGTAGATGTCGTCGACGGCGCCGGAGACGTACGTGTTCGCGTGCACGTCGGATTCGGCGGGGCCGAGCGTGCCCCAGTCGGTCACGGTCGTGGCGGCAGAGGCGCTCGCGCCGACGGCGGCGAGCAGGGCGAGGACGAGGAATTTCGGAGTGTGCATGTTCAGACCGGTTGGATGAGAGAACGGCGGCGGTTGCCGACGTGGCTCTTAGGCACATGCGGGGCCTGGGTCTGAACCGTCGAAATGCGTGACATTCATCACGGTCTCTGCTCGACAATGGATCCCGCCTCGTGCGTTCGTACCGAACATTGCTACCGATCGCCCGGTGCGGCTTGAACCGACGGCGCGCTCGCCGTCTTCGCGCGCCTCACCCGAACGTGAACACCCAGGCCCGCGCGCCGGCCCCGTCGAACCGGATCTCGAATGTGTGGTCCGCCACGGCATCCTGTTGGCGCACCAGTTGGTAGAGCCGCTCGCCCGTGACCTTCCCGCGCCCTTGCTCGTCGACGTCGACCCCATGGTCGCGGCCCGGCGCTTCGCCATCGACGGTGATGCGGAACGGGATCGGGTGGCCATTTGCGCCCGGGCCCAGCACGAGGTGCAGGTCGCGCGCGTGGAAGCGCATCCGGATCGTGCCGTCGGCGTCGGTGGATTCGACGTACTCGGGGCGTTGCACCCAGCCGCCGCCCAGCGACCAGGCGTTCAGCCGCGGCACGTCCGGCACGTGGCGCTGCGCACGGTCGGGACGCAGGCCGGACGGGGCGGCGCCGTCGGCGTGCGCATACCCCAGGTAGGTTTCCGACGAGCGCACGTGCGCGAAGTCCGGCGCCGCGCCGATGCCGCGTGCGTCGACCGCCGCGCCCGCGGGCAAGGCCTGCGCGCCGTCGTTGGCCTCCGCGAGCAGCTTGCGGATCGCGCGCTCGGACTCGGCATAGCCGCCTTCGCCGAGCTGGTGGTGGCGCACGCGGCCCTGCGCATCGAGGAAGTACAGCGCCGGCCACGCCTGGTTGCGGAACGAGCGCCAGATCCTGAAGTCGTCGTCGATCGCGACGGGCCAGTCGGCATGCAGGTCGCGCATCGCCTGGCGCACGCGTTGCGGGTCGTGCTCGAACTCGAATTCCGGCGCGTGCACGCCCACGACCACGAGGCCTTGGCTCGCGTACGTGCGGGCCCAGGCGCGCACGTAGGGCAGCGTGCGCAGGCAGTTGATGCAGGAGTAGGTCCAGAAGTCGACGAGCACCACCTTGCCGCGCAACCCGTCCAGCGTCAGTGGCGGCGAGTCCAGCCAGGCGGTGGCGCCGTCGAAGCTGGGGTGCAGTGGTTCGACGGGCAGCGGCGCGTCGTCGCCGGCGCCTTGGCGGGTCGCGGCGATCCCCGCGCCGGTGCCCGCGAGCAGCGCGAGCGCGAGGAGGAGCCAGCGTGCGAATGAAGTCATGGCGTGGCGTCCTGGCGGGTCAACGTGCGTGCTGGACGGCGTCGAGGATCGTGGCCGCCACCTTGGCCGGCTCCACCTCCTGCGGCACGTGGCTGGTCGCCAGCCGCGTGACGTGGGCGCCGATCCGTTGCGCCAGCGCCGCTTGAAGTTCGGGCGCGATCATGTGGTCGCGCGTGGAGACCACGTACCAGCTCGGATGGGTCTTCCATGCCGCGACGGTGACGGGTTCGTCGAACGCCTTGGCCGCGATCGGGCCCTGGGTCGCGGCCATCACGGCGGCGCGCGCGGGCGGCACGTCGAAGGCGAAGTGCGTGCGCATGCCCGCGTCGCTGATGTGCAGGAAGCCGGCGGCGTCGGCGCTCAGCGCGGCCAGGCCGGGCGGCGTCGGGTAACCCTTGCCCAGTTCCCCGGAGCTCTGCCCGACATCGGGCGCGAAGGCGCTCACGTAGACCAGCGCAGCCACCTTGTCGCTCGCGCCGGCCTCGGTGATGACCGTGCCGCCCCACGAGTGGCCGACCAGCACCACCTTGCCGGGCTGGGCGTCGATCGCGCGCCTTGTCGCGGCGACGTCGTCCGCGAGCGAGGTGAGCGGGTTCTGGACGGCGGTCACGTGCACACCGCGCGCTTGCAGCAGCGGGATCACGCGGGCCCAGTCGGAGCCGTCGGCGAACGCGCCGTGGACGAGCACGACCGAGGTCGGCGCGTCGACGGCGGCACGGGACGCGGCGTCGGCCGCGACGGCCGCGCCGCCGGCGGCGAGCGCGGTGGCGGCGGCGAGCAGGGAAAGGAGTCGAGCGAGGCGGGTCATGGAGAGCTTCTTTCGGTGAGATGGCGGGAGAGGGGCGAGCGCGCGGCACTGCCGCGCGCGGGTGGGTCAGGCGAGGTTGATCTCGACGGCGATGTTTCCGCGCGTCGCCTTCGAATACGGGCACAGCTGGTGGGCGCCGTCCACGATGGCTCGTGCCGCCTCCGGTGCCAGGCCTGGCAGGCTCACGGTCAACCGGGCCTGAAGCGCGAAGCCGCCGCCGCTCTTGCCGAGATCCACCTCCGCGTCCACCGCCACGTCCGCGGGCAGCTTCACCCCGGCGGCTTGGGCGGCGCGCCCCATGGCGCCGATGAAGCAGGCCGACCATCCGGCGGCGAAGAGTTGCTCCGGGTTGGTGCCCGTGCCCGGGCCGCCGGGCGGCGACAGGCGGATGTCCAGGCGTCCATCGGCGCTGCGCGCCGTTCCGTCGCGGCCGCCTCGGGTGTGCGTCCGGCCGGTGTAAATCACTGCATCGATCTGGTTCATGTTGGTTTCCTTGGTTGTTAAGCGTATGCGATTGAATCGCATACGATGTAATGTAGGAGGGTGATGCGGCAAAGTCAAGCGATGCGATTAAATCGCATGCGAGCGAAAAGGGATATCATCTCCATCAAAGGAACCCGCCACCATGCCCTCACGTCCGAATCCGGCCGACCTGCCCAAGCTCGGCGACTTCCTCTGCTTCGCGGTCTACTCCGCCAACCTCGCCTATGGCCGCGCCTACAAGCCCATCCTCGACGAGCTGGGCCTCACCTACACGCAATGGATCGCCATCGTCGCGCTGTGGGAGCAGGATGGGCAGACCGTCGGCAGCCTGGGAGACAAGCTGTTCCTCGAATCGAACACGCTGACGCCCATCCTGAAGAAGCTGGAGGCGCTCGGCTACGTGGCGCGCCGCCGGGATGCGGTGGACGAACGCCAGGTGATCGTGACGCTCACGCAGGCGGGCCGCGCATTGCGCGAGAAGGGCGCGCAGCGGACGCTGGTGCAGGCGACCGGGCTCGATGCCGAGGAGTTCGCCGCTGCACGGCACACGATGAACGAGGTTCGAGACAACCTCATCGGCCACACGCAGCGCTCGGGCGAATAGCGGCGCGGTCGGCCGCCATCTGAATGGCGGCTGGGGGGACGATGCCTCCCGGGCGGCCCGAGGCACGAGGGCTCGAGGCGCGCAATCCAGGAAGATTCCGCAGCCGACGCGCCATTTCGGTGCCTGGGCCTCAACTTGCCCCGTGAATCCGTCGATATCCCGTTGATCGCCGAACCACCCACCCGGTCCGGCGGCGGATGCCATGGTCGAGGAGACCTGGCGAGACTCCATGAAAACCTTTTTCCGTCACCTGCGCATCGGACACCGCCTCGTGCTGTGTTTCTCGCTCATCCTGCTGCTGATGATCGCGGGAGCATGGCTGGCCGTGTCCAGCTCGCGGCACTCGCGCGAGGGCTTGCTGCAGCTGGTTGAGGTGTCCAACGCGCGGCAGGCCGACATCCGCGGCATGCGCGAGATGCTGGAGCGCGAGGATCGTCTCGCGCAGCGCCTGGGACTGGCCAACTCGATCGACGAGGCCAAGCGCGACATGGAGGAGATCGAGGAAGACATCGGCAACTACCGCGCGCTGTCCAGCCGCTTCGTGTCCACGGCCGGCTCCAGCGAGGAGCAGGCGCTGATCGACCAGGTCGACGCCTATGACCACGCCCTGGTCGGCGCCTTCGACTCCGCCCGGTCGAGTGTCGCCGGCTTCAATCCCGGGATGGCCGCGCGCACGCTCAACCGCGAGGTGGCACCGGTGCATGCGGACTGGCTGGGCGCGCTCGACCAGTTGGCCGAATTGCAGAATCGCCGCATCGCGGCGGAGATCGAGGCGCTCAGCGAGCGTGCGGCCCGCGTCGACACCGTGATCGAGGCCGTGGCCGTGCTGGCCTCGCTGCTGTCCGCCTTCGTCGGCTGGCGCCTGACCCAGAGCATCACGCGGCCGCTGCGCCAGGCCGTGTTGTTCGCGTCGGCGGTGGGCAGCGGTCAGCTGGACGCGCCGTTGCCTCGCAGTTCGGACGACGAGTGCGGCATGTTGCTGCTGGCGCTGAAGAACATGGCCACCCAGCTGAACGCCGCCAACGGCCGGATGCAGCGCCTGGCGATCGAGGACGGCCTGACCGGCGCCTTCAACCGGCGCCATTTCGACGACGTGCTGCTGGTCGAGCACGAGCGCGCGCGGCGCGCGGCCCAGCGCACGGGCGCCGACGGCAAGACCGACGCCGCCGCGCACCTCGCGCTGCTGCTGATCGACGTCGACCACTTCAAGAACTTCAACGACCGCTTCGGCCATCCGGCCGGCGATGCCTGCCTGCGGGCCGTGGTCGGCGCCGTGCGCGACGCCGGATTGCGGCCCGGCGACTTCGTCGCGCGGTACGGCGGCGAGGAGTTCGTGGTCGTGCTGCCCAGCTGCGACGTCGACGGCGCCGCGCGCGTGGCCGAACGCATCCGGGCGCAGGTGGAGGCGCTGCACTTGCGCCAGGACTCGCTGCTGGCGGCGCCGGTGTCGGTCAGCATCGGCCTGGCGGCGATGTGCGACGCGCGCGCTTCCACGCCCGCGGACCTGCTGCACGCCGCCGACCTGGCGATGTACGACGCGAAGCACAACGGCCGCAACCAGGTGCGCCAGCGCGCGCTGGAGTGCTGCGCCGCGATCGACTCGACGGCGCCCGCGCCCGCGTGACGCCCGCGCCGCGCGCGACCCTGGCTACTCGTCGCTCGGCTCGCGCAGCACGTCGAACAGGTGGCCCATCCGGTGCGCCTTGGTGTCGAGGTAGGCGCCGTTCTTGCGGTTGCGCCCCACCTGCAACGGCACGCGCTCCGTGATCGTGATGCCGTGCGCCTGCAGGCTCTCGATCTTGGTCGGGTTGTTGGTCATCAGGCGGATCTGGGTCGCGCCCAGCCCGGCGAGCATCGCCGCGGCGATGCCGTAGTCGCGCGCATCGGCCGGCAGGCCCAGCAGGCGGTTGGCATCGAGGGTGTCGGCGCCCTGCTCCTGCAGCGCGTAGGCGCGGATCTTGTTCAGCAGGCCGATGCCGCGGCCTTCCTGGCGCAGGTACAGCACGATGCCGCGGCCTTCCTTGGCGATCGCC
>FSXQ01003072.1_pt1 | contig 14572 bp, 14 predicted proteins | sample 1638011 | NCBI WGS metagenome assembly FSXQ01 (sample SAMEA3914789, study PRJEB12502) | metagenome | biome: forest; material: soil | place: Canada | collected 2011-07-03 | depth 0.3 m | reverse complement strand
GCGCCTGTTCGGCAAGCCCGAGAGCTTCGTCAAGCGCCGCATGGGCGTGGCGCTGGCGCACGACGCCGACGTCGAGCGCGCGCGCGTGCTCGCGAAGGAGGCCGCGAGCAAGGTCACGCCCAAGGCGGTCGACTGATCCTGGGCGTTACTTGAGAAGGGCTTCGGCCTTCATTGCGTCCTGCACCGCGGGGCGCGCCAGCATGCGGGCGCGGAAGGCCTCGATGTTCTTGAATCCCGAGATATCGACGCCGACGCCGGCGGCCCAGTTCGTGATCGTGAACAGGTACGCGTCGGCCACGCAGAACTGCTGGCCCATCAGGTAGTCGTTGCCCTCGAGCTTGCTGTCCACGTAGGCGAACTTGGCCTTCAGCGTGGCCGCGAAGATTTCCTTGGCCTCTTGCGGCATCTTGGGATTGAACAGCGGCGAGAACCCCTTGTGCAGCTCGCTGGTGATGAAGTTGAGCCACTCCATCACGCGGTAGCGCGCCATCGTGCCGGCCGCTGGCGCGAGGCCGCTCGCAGGGGCGTGATCGGCGATGTACTGCAGGATCGCCGGCCCTTCGCTCAGGCGCGCGCCGTCGTCGAGCTCCAGCAGCGGCACCTGGCCCTTGACGGTGACCTGGTAGTAGTCGCCGCCGTCGGCCAGCGTGTGCGTCTTCAGCGCGACCTTGACGAGTTCGAACTTGATGCCTGCTTCGCAGAGCGCGATGTGGGGCGACAGCGAGCAGGCGCCGGGGCTGTAGTAGAGCTTCATGACGGGCTTTCGAGAGGGTGATGGGCACGCCTGACGAGGGGCGCGGCGAACCACCCATGATGCCCAAATCGGAACGGCCCTGCAGCGCGAGGCCTCCCGCGAAACGCCGCCAAAGGCGGTCGAGCGCGCGCAGCGAAGGCGCCAAGGTCTGCTACGCTGATGCCCCAATTCAACCATGGCGACGCATCGTGACCAGACAGATCCTCGACGACTCCCGCGTGCATCCCGCCATCCGCGCACGCATCGCCGACGAAGGCCGAGAGGTCATCGCCGAAGTGGAGGCCGCGGCCGCCGCGCATGCCGTGGTCGTGGTGGGCATGGCTTGGAATCCGTTCCCGGGCAAGGCGCGCAAGTGGCTGGATGCGGCGGGCGTGCCCTACAAGTACCTCGAGTTCGGCAGCTATGTGAGCCAATGGCGCAAGCGCCTGCCGCTGAAGCTGTGGACGGGCTGGACCACGTTCCCGATGATCTTCGTCGATGGCCAGTTCATCGGCGGCTTCAACGATCTCGCGCGGCTCGATCCGGCCACGCTGAAGAAGGGGGCGGGCGCCGCGTCCGCACGCACGTGAGCGGCCGGGGGCGTTGGCGGGCGTCGCTCGTCGCCGCCCTGGGCCTCGCCTGCGGCTGCGCCTGGAGCGCTTCCGCCACGCCCGCATTGCCGCTGCATGCCTGCCGCCTGGTCGGCCTGGATCACGACGCGCAGTGCGGCGTGCTCAAGCGTCCGCTCGATCCGGCCCGGCCCGACGGCACGCAGATCGACCTGCATGTGGTGGTGGTGCCCGCGCTGGCACGCCAGAAGCTGCCCGATCCGATCTTCTTCTTTGCCGGCGGCCCCGGCCAGAGCGCCATCGGCCTGGCCGGAACATTGGAGCGCCTGACGTCGCGACTCGGCGCCCGCCGCGACCTGGTGCTGATCGACCAGCGCGGCACCGGCCACAGCGCGCCGCTGCAGTGCGACACGCCCACGCCGGAAGAGGGCGAGGCGCGCGCGCTCGATCGGGCGCGCCAGGTGGCGGCGCTCGACGACTGCCGAGCCAAGCTGCAGCGGCTGCCCTGGGGCGACCTGCGCTTCTACACGACCACGATCGCGATGGCGGACGCCGATGCCGTGCGCGCCGCGCTCGGCGCCGAGCGGGTCGACCTGATCGGTGTCAGCTACGGAACGCGGGCCGCGCTCGAATACCTGAGGGCGTATCCGCAGCACGTCCGCCGCACCGTCATCGACGGCGTCGCTCCGCCCGACATGGTGTTGCCCGAAAGCTTCGATGTCGATGGCGAGGCCGCGCTGGTCGCGCTGTTCCACGACTGCGCCGCGGAGAAGGCGTGCGCCAGGGCTCATCCCGACCTGGCGCACACGTGGCAGAAATTGCTGGCGTCGTTGCCCAAGACGGTCGACGCCGTCGGCCCCATCCGTGGCACGCCGCGCCGGGTCACGTTGACCCGCGACGCGGTGAAGGGGATCGTGCGCCCCGCGTTGTATTCGCCGGCCCTCGGTGCGATGCTGCCGCATGCCATCGAACAGGCAGCCGCGGGCAACTTCAACGTCCTGCTGGCACTGGCCGCCTCGCCGGGCGGACAGCCGGCCGATCTCTCGGAAGGCCAGCACTTCTCGGTCGTGTGCGCCGAAGATGTTCCGCGTCTTCCCGCCGCCACCGGCCCGGCCGACGACCAGGGTGCGCAAGGCTTGTACCGCGCCGTCTGCGCGCACTGGCCGCGCGGCGAGGTGCCGCCCGCGTTCTACACGATCCCCCCGAGCGCGTCGCCCGTGCTGCTGCTGTCCGGCGGGCTCGATCCGGTGACGCCGCCGCGCCACGCCGATCGCGTCGCGCGCGCGCTCGGTCCGCAGGCGCGCTCCGTGCTCGTCGCCAACAACGGCCACAACGTCACCGCACTCGCGTGCATGCGCGACGCCGTCTTCCATTACGTGAACGCCGCCACCGATGCGCAAGCCCAGGCGGTGGACATGGCATGTGCCGCCAAGGTGCCGCGTCCGCTCGCCTTCGAGCCGCCGCTGCCGGAGCGCGCCGTGCCGGCCGACAACGACCCGAATCGTTTCGACGATCCGTCGCCGCGCGCGCCCGAGGCCACACCGCCCGCCACGAAGGATCCGCGATGATCGCGATGAACGACCTGCGCAAGCAGTTCACGACCGGCCGTGGCCGCAGCGCCCGCACCGTCATGGCCGTCGATGGCATGACGCTGCACGCGCAGGACGGCGCCATCACGGGCCTGCTGGGCCCCAACGGCGCCGGCAAGACCACCAGCCTGCGCATGCTCGTCGGGCTGGTCACACCCGACAGCGGCACTATCCGCGTGGACGGCATCGACATGCGCGACGACCCGCAAGCGGTGCGTGCCCGCCTGGGCGTGCTGTCCGACGCCCGTGGCCTGTACCCGCGGCTGACCGCGCGCGAGAACATCGTCTATCACGGCCGCCTGCACGGCGTGCCCGACGACGAGGTGCAGGCGCGTTGCGAGCACCTCGCGCGCCTGCTGGAAATGGAAGCGTTGCTCGACCGGCGCGCCGAAGGCTTCAGCCAGGGCGAACGCATGAAGACGGCGCTCGCGCGCGCGCTCGTGCACGACCCCGACAACATCGTGCTGGACGAACCCACCAACGGCCTCGACGTGGTGGCCACGCGCGCCCTGCGCGAGGCCTTGCGCGTGCTGCGCGACGAGACGGGCAAGTGCATCGTCTTCTCGACGCACATCATGCAGGAGGTGGAACGCCTGTGCGACCGCGTGGTGGTCGTCTCGCACGGCAGGCATGTGGCCGACGGCACGGTCGCCAGCCTGTGCGAGCAGGCCGGCTGCACCGACTTCGAGGACGCCTTCGTCCGCCTGGCATTCGGCCCGGAGGGCAATCCGCAATGAACAACTGGCGCGCAATGGGGACGGTGTTCGTCAAGGAGTTGAAGGACGCACTGCGCGACCGACGCACGCTGATGGTGGTGTTCATCACGTCCGTGGCGATGGGCCCGCTGGTGCTGGTGCTGCTGTCGACGCTGGTGGGCAAGTTCGAGAAGCGCGCCGAGGCGCGCGAGATCGTCACCGTCGGCCTGGACAACGCGCCCACCCTGCGCAACTACCTCGAGCGCCAGACCTACGTCATCAAGCCCGCGCCCGCGGACTGGGAGGCGCGGCTCAAGGACAGCAAGCTGGGCGATCCGGTGGTCGTCATTCCGGGCAATTTCGAGGACGCCCTGGCGCACGGCGAGCCACCCCGCATCGGGCTCGTCTACAGCAGCGCCAACCAGCGTGCGCAGAGCGGCGTCGGCACCATCGCGCAACTGCTGCAGGGCTTCGACCAGGAACAGGGTGCGCTGCGCCTGATCGCGCGCGGCGTCTCCCCGAGCGTGATGAGCGTGTCGCGCATCGACGAGCACGACATCGCCGACAACGCCTCGCGCGCCGCGCAGCTCACCGGCATGCTGCCGTACTTCGTGATGATGGCCGTCGTCTACGGCGCGCTCAACGCCGCGCTCGACACCACCGCCGGCGAACGCGAACGCGGCTCGCTCGAGCCGCTGCTCGCCACGCCGGCGGCACGCGGCGCGCTGGTGATTGGCAAGTGGGGCGCCGTGTTCTCGCTCGGCCTGCTGATCGCGGTGCTGTCGTGCCTCAGCTTCATCCCCGCGCAAAGCCTGCTGCGCAGCGAGTCGCTGGCCGCGCTGTTCCGCTTCGGCTGGGTCGAGGCCGCCTGGTTCATCGGCCTGCTCGCCCCGCTCGCCGCCGCACTGTCCGCGCTGATGATGGCCATCGCCATCCGCTGCAAGACGTCCAAGGAAGCCCAGGCCAACACCGTCGTGCTGACCCTGGCCATCTCCACGATGCCGCTCGTGAGCCTGTTCAACCAGGAAGGCGAAACCGCCTGGAACCTCTGGGTGCCCGCACTCGCCCAGACCACGCTGATGAACCGCGTCCTCAAGAACGCCCCGATCAGCCCGCTGGACGTCCTGCCCAGCCTCATCATCTGCATCGTGCTCACCATCGCAGCACTCACCTTCGTGAGCCGGCAACTGACCAAGCGCGCGGCGCAGTAGCCGACCGGCCTTCGCGAATTAGGGGTGTGGATACCTCTGTTCAGGTATTGTTCAGCCAAATGTCAGCTGCTACCGTCGCTCTGAGGAGTTCCGATCGAGAACTCCACGAAACGGCGAACAACCGTGCGCGAAGGGTCACGATGGGTACGCAACTGGATCGACATTGCACCGAGGTGCTTCATTCGACGTCGGTGAAGGACTTTTCTAAGCTCGTCGCGGCGTTTACGCATCGACTAGGCCTTCGCACCTTCGGGGCAACGGTGATCACCGACCACTCACCGACGCTGACCGAATTTCAGTACATCACCAACGCTCCAGAAGAGTACCGCGCAGACTACGAGGATCTCGCGGGCGGCCGCATTGATCCGGTCTCTCAGTTTTGCAAGCGATCTTCTACGCCGTTATTCTGGGATCAATCGTTCTACGTCAAGAGCGGTAGAGCTGCACTGTGGGAGCACCAAGCACAATTCGGTTACCGCAGCGGCATCTCTGTGGCTTTCCACCTCGCAAGAGGCCGCCATTTCCTGTTTGGAATCGACCGGGACGCTGCAGCCTGTTGCAAGAAAGAAGAGACGGAACGGCTCGCCGAGGACGTACTTCTGTTTGCTGCGCACGCGCAAGCTGCGGCTTTCGATCTCTCCGCGCCGTGCAATCCTCCGACGGGCAACCGATGGGATCTGACGAACTACGAGCTAGAGCCTCTACGTTGGACGATGGAGGGCATGACGAACTGGGAGATTGGCAGAAAGCTCGGGCTGTCAGAGTGGGATGTCGGTAGAAGACTTCGGAAGTCTGCAGATGCGCTCGGGTGCTCGACGAAGTACGAGACGGTTCTTCGAGCAATCAAATTTGGCCTTATCGAATGTCGGTGAGCGCGCTTCGTCCATGACGCTCCGCGGCGCGTGTTCTCCCACACGACCTACCTGATCAAGCGAATCCGCCGCTCGCGCTCACTCGGGCACGCGGCACCTTAAAGATGACTGCTGGAGTCACCGGCTCAATGGTGCTCATGACGTTCTCTTGCCACGGCAAGCCGTAGATCACGGAGTTCAGGCAGCACATCACTTGGCTGGCCGAAAGAGGCTCACCCGAATCGTCATCGACCAAGGCCAAGTTCGTCGCAACTGCCATCGGATCGGTCATCACTACGACTTCGCCGCGAAGGCGAGCCCAGCCCCAGGCGAGTCCGATTTTTGAATCGTCCATATCTGTCGCCCAGAGCACTTGCCCGCTGCTGAGAACGCCGTCGACGGGACGCTCCGACACAGTTGTTCCCACATGCCGCAGGCCGGCGCTAGACTCCTGCCATCGTCGCATCGCGGCAGCGACAGGCGCCCAGCTTTTGACAGCTCGGACCGGGGTTGCATTGGACGCAATCATTTCCTCACCTTTTGTAGAGTCGGTAGCGAATGCTTTATCAAACTGCACATCTGGACAACCCGCAAACGCTTGTAGGGTACCTGCATGTCTTTGCAGGAGGCTAGGGTATGAGATATCAGAGATTTCTAGATGTGAGTCAATCCCAGGATCTTCCGACGTTTAGACGGAATCTAATTGGATTCGCGGAAGAATTGGGATTTGGATTGGTTGGGGCATTCATGATTACGGATATGCCTGATAAGACCAAGAGTTTCTCCATGATTCACAACGCGCCGGCGGCGTTCGCTGATGATGTAACTCGCAATGAAGACGACGCTAGGCGGGACCCTGTGCTGCAGCGGTTGAAGGCGGTAAGCGTTCCTTTCATCTATGACCAGTCGGTCTATGTCAACGCCGGCGCTGGGGATCTGTGGGAGGAGCAGGCGGTCTTTGGGTACAAGACGGGCATCGCGGTCTCACTGCACATCCCAGGCGGCAGACAATTCATGCTCGGCTTCGATCGAACCGACCCGCTTCCGGGGGGTGATGAAGAGCTGACACGAATGCTTGCTGATCTGCAATTGGGTGCCGTCCACGCGCAAGATGCGGCTGCTCGTTTACTTCAACCCGCCCCAATTCAGCAGTCGGTTCCAACTTTGACGAAGCGGGAATTGGAGATACTAAAGTGGACTGCGGCCGGCAAAACTGCTGGAGAAACTGCTCAAATCTTATGCATCAGTAGTTGGACCGTTACTTACTATATGAGAAGCATATTGACAAAGTTTCAGGTTACCAACAAGCATAAGGCGGTCCTAACGGCGATGGCCTTGGGCATCATCTAGTTACACAACTCCGGCGCCTGCAAAACTGCAATGGTTTGTAGGTTACAGCCTAGGGGAAGGCTGCTCCAATCTATTCATCGACCGGTGAAGCATGGAGCAGCAGACATGATCGAACTTCTTTGGAAATACCTTTTCGCTAACGGCGACACCGACATGCCACGCGGTGGAACGCTCGCCTAACGTTCGATTCTTCGCCCTTCATCAGACGCTAGGTCTCTCTGCCGAGCCAGTTGTACATCTGACCTTGGCAACGCCCAGCAATATTCTTGTCTGCGACGAGTCAAATATGTGGCCGCGCAGCGCCCCGAGACCCTCCACAATCAGCCCCTCCAGTTCCGGGAAAGTCGTTTCGGCGACGGAAGCGCTTACTGAAGCTGATTGACTCTTGGGGTGCCGACGGCCTCCGTCGGCACCCCGCTCTTTTTTAAGAGTTGAGTGTTTTCATGCCCACGCCGCGGAGCGAGTGCTTGCACTTCCGCGGCGTTTGTCGTTCAGGCTGGCCGAGTGGCAGTTTCGAGGTGCGAGAGCCAGTGCAGCGCGTGCACGGTGGTGTCTCCGCACATCTCATGGGACGGTTGCAGGCCGACGCAAAAGGCGGGGCGCTCGGGACGGCCGAAGATGCGACAGCGCATGTCGGCGTCGAGTTGCACGCAGGCCACGCCGGCCGGCTTGCCGTCGGGCATGCCAGGGATCGGGCTGGTGATGGACGGGGCGATGCAACATGCGCCACAACCCGGGCGGCAGGTCGCGGTGGGCACGGCGGGAGTGCTTGAAAGGGCGGGCAGGGCGTCCGGCATGAGGTGCATTGTCCGCGCCGGTGGCGCGCCGGCGCCAGCCCGCCTAAAATCGATGCTTCCCCAACCCGTCTCCGCTAGTCGCGATTGCTGTTGAATCGCGCGATGCGTTGCAGCGCGGGTTCCCCTCTCGACCCGGCCGTGATGGTTCGGGTCATGCGCAGTGAGTTGCCGGTGATCTACCCCCAGGAATTCGACGTCATCGTGGTCGGCGGCGGCCATGCCGGCACCGAAGCCGCGCTCGCGGCCGCCCGCATGGGCAGCGCCACGCTGCTGCTGACGCACAACATCGAGACGCTGGGGCAGATGAGCTGCAATCCGTCGATCGGCGGCATCGGCAAGGGTCATCTGGTGAAGGAAGTCGATGCGCTGGGGGGCGCGATGGCCGCGGCGACGGACGAATCAGGCATCCAGTTCCGCATCCTCAATGGGTCCAAGGGCCCGGCCGTGCGCGCTACGCGCGCGCAGGCGGATCGCATCCTCTACAAGGCCGCCATTCGCCATCGACTGGAGAACCAGCCCAACCTTTGGCTGTTCCAGCAGGCCGTCGATGACCTGGTGATCGAGTCGGTGGATGGCCTCGACCGGATCACCGGCGCGGTGACGCAGTCAGGCATCACGTTCCGCGGCCGCACGGTGGTGCTGACCGCCGGCACGTTCCTGGACGGCAAGATCCACATGGGTCTGCAGAACTACAGTGCGGGCCGTGCGGGCGATCCGCCGGCGCTCAGGCTGTCGGCTCGCCTGAAGGAGCTGAAGCTGCCGCAGCGTCGCCTGAAGACGGGCACGCCGCCGCGCATCGACGGTCGTTCGATCGACTTCTCGCAACTGGCCGAGCAACCCGGCGACGGCATGCCGGACGCCGACGGCAACGTCACGTCGGCGATGCCGGTGTTCAGCTTCATGGGCACGGCCGCGCAGCATCCGCGCCAGATGCCTTGCTGGGTGACGCACACGAACGCGCGCACGCACGAGATCATCCGCTCCGGTTTCGACCGCAGCCCGATGTTCACGGGAGTGATCGAAGGCGTCGGGCCGCGCTATTGCCCGAGCATCGAGGACAAGGTCAATCGCTTCGCCGACAAGGATTCGCACCAGATCTTCCTGGAACCCGAAGGGCTGACCACGCACGAGTTCTACCCGAACGGCATCTCCACATCACTGCCGTTCGATATCCAGCTGGCCGCAGTACGTTCGATGGCCGGCATGGCCAACGCACACATCCTTCGCCCGGGCTATGCGATCGAGTACGACTACTTCGACCCGCGCGAGTTGAAGAGCACGTTCGAGACGCGCGCGATTGCCGGGCTGTTCTTCGCTGGCCAGATCAATGGCACGACGGGTTATGAAGAAGCGGCAGCGCAAGGGCTGTTTGCCGGCGTCAACGCCTCGCTGCGCGCCAGCGATCGTGCCGATGACTTCGTGCTTCGCCGCGATCAGGCTTACCTGGGCGTGCTGGTGGACGACCTGATCACCAAGGGCGTCACCGAGCCGTATCGCATGTTCACGAGCCGCGCAGAGTTCCGACTGCAGCTGCGCGAAGACAACGCCGACCTGCGACTGACCGAGCTGGGCCGCCAGCTGGGCCTGGTGGACAACGCGCGTTGGGCTCACTTCAATCGCAAGCGCGACGTGCTCGCGCGCGAGACAGAGCGCCTGCGCTCGACCTGGGTGCACCCGAACGTGTTGCCTGCGGCCGATGCAGAGCGTCTGCTCGGCAAGGCGCTGGAGCATGAACACTCGCTGGCCGATCTGCTGCGTCGCCCTGGAATCGGCTTCGATACGGTGGTCGCGGCCACGGCGATCGCCCGCCCGAGCGTGAACGTTTCACGTGAAACACTGGCGCAGGAACTCGGCACCCAGCTGGCAGGCGAAGTCATCGACCAACTCGAGATCGCGACCAAATACGCCGGCTACATCGACAAGCAGAACGACGAAGTGACCCGGGCCCAAGGTCTGGAAGGACTCGCGCTACCCGCCGATCTGGACTACAACCAGGTCACGGCACTCTCGTTCGAGGTCCGCCAGAAGCTTACTCAACACCGCCCGGAGACGCTTGGACAAGCCACCCGAATCTCCGGTGTGACGCCTGCGGCGATTTCACTGTTGCTCGTTCATCTGAAGAAGAAGCGCTTCAAAGGCTTCTCCAACTCCGCGCCCACCGAACATGCCGCTTGAATACGGCGCGCCGTCCCGCATGGACGGCCAACTCGAAGCCCTCGCCCCCAAGCTTGGCCTGAGCTTGACGACAACAGACCGCGAAAGGTTGCTGGCCTACATGGCCCTGATCCAGCGCTGGACCAAGGTCTACAACCTGACCTCGGTACGCAACACCGGTGAGATGTTCACGCACCATCTGCTGGATTGCCTTGCCGTCGTTCTGCCGCTGCGCAAAGGGACCGGCGAAGCCGGGCAGGGCGCGTTGCGTCTGCTCGACGTTGGCAGCGGCGCCGGTCTGCCCGGCGTGATTCTCGCGATGCTGAACCCTGCATGGCAGGTGACGTGTGTCGATGCGGTCGCGAAGAAGGCGGCCTTCATCCGCCAAGCCGCAGCCGAACTTGGCCTACCGAACCTTCAAGGCGTCCACGGCCGAGTCGAAGACGTGGGCACGTTCAGGAAGCCCGAGTTCGACCTCATGACCTCGCGCGCCTTCGCATCGATCCAGGACTTCACCACGCTGACGCGAAAACTGTTGGCACCGCACGGCCAATGGGCCGCCATGAAGGCCAACCTGTCCCCGGAAGAGCGCTCGGCGATCCCTGCAGACGTCGACATGTTTCACGTGGAACAACTCGATGTGCCGGAATTGAATGAAAAGCGATGTTTGGTGTGGCTGAGGCCACGGCAAGACACCGTCGAAGCCGCCGAGTAGCCCCGACAATAGGGATCAGCTTTTTCCTCCCATCAGCGTGATCACCCGTCATCCATGTCGAGAATTTTCTGCATCGCAAACCAGAAGGGCGGCGTCGGCAAGACCACGACGACGGTGAATCTGGCCGCTGGCCTGGCCTTGATCGAACAACGCGTACTGCTTGTCGACCTCGATCCCCAAGGCAACGCGACGATGGGCTCGGGCGTCAACAAGCGTGAGCTCCCGTTGACCGTCTACGACGTGCTGCTGGAAAGCGCCACGATCAAGGAGGCGGTGCAACGCTCCACGAGCGGTGGCTACGACGTGCTGGGCGCCAACCGCGAGCTCGCTGGCGCCGAAGTGGAGCTGGTCGCACTCGAGCGCCGCAACGAACGCCTGCGTCAAGCGCTCAAAGCCGTCGAAGCCGACTACGACTTCGTATTGATCGACTGCCCGCCGTCGCTGAACCTGCTGACTCTCAACGGCCTGTGCAGCGCCCATGGCGTGATCGTGCCGATGCAGTGCGAGTACTTCGCCCTCGAAGGCGTGTCCGACCTGGTCAACACCGTCAAGCAGGTACACGCGAACCTGAACCGCGACTTGGAGCTGATCGGGCTGCTGCGAGTCATGTTCGACCCGCGCATCACGCTGCAGGCCAACGTCAGCGAGCAACTCAAGGCGCACTTCGGCGAGAAGGTGTTCAACACCGTGATCCCGCGCAACGTGCGTCTGGCCGAAGCCCCCAGCTATGGCCAGCCCGGCGTCGTGTTCGATCCGACTTCACGTGGCGCAGTCGCCTTCATCGAGTTCGCGCGCGAGATGGTCGAACGCGAGAGATCTCCGGCGCTGGCCGTCGCCACCGCCCGTTAAGGCTCGACGTTGGGATCCCGCAGCAGATCCCGCAACGGCCCGAACGTCCAGGACCGCAGCCCCACCACCGCAGTGAACCCGCGCTTGTGGGCCGGCGCCAGGCGCTGGTCCGTCAGATGCTGCTGGGCGAAATCCTGCACCACGCGTTGCAGGCGCTCGCGGAACACCTTGGCCATCGGCAGGCTGATGTGTCCATGCACCAGGCTCAGCATCTCGCTCTCGCCGTCGAAGCCGCCGGAGAAATAGTCCACCACGCCGTGGTCGCGGAAGAACTGCATCACCGGGCCGTTGGCGCGCCAGCGGAAGGTCTTGGCCACCTTCAGGCGATAGCGGTTGAGCGGCTTCAAGTCGATGATGCCCAGCCGGTCGAGTTGGGTCAGATGCCGCACAGCCTCCGAATCGGTGAACGCGTACATGCCCATGATCTGCTCGTAGGGCCACTGGCTCAGCGCGCACAGCGCCATCACCAGCAGTCGTTTGTCGGCCACCACGGCGTGCTCCTGCTCCAGCGTCAGCTCGTCGCGCAACAACTCCAGGTCGGCCACCTTGCGGGCCAGTTCGGAGAAGTCGCACCGGAGAACGCGGCAGATCTCGTCAATCCGCTTCAACGGCATGTCGCCCTTGGCGAACATGCGTTTCACGCTCGACTCCGCCAGTCCCAGCTCGCGGCCCAGGTCGGCGTAGGTAAGGCGAGCGAGCTTCAGTTCGCTCTTCAGGACATTGACGATCTCGACAGTGGTGCTCATGGCGTGCGCGGCAGAAAGTATCCATGGACGATACCTCACGACGCGGCGAGCAGCACTCGGCGCAATCACGTTGCTCGCCCGCCAACGGCTGCGCACCATCGCGACTTCATCACTCCGGACGTTTCACATGAAACCCCCGACCGCCTCCCGAACCCGACTCTGCACGCTGGCCATGGCCCTCGGTCTCGCCGCCAGCGTCGACGCCAGCGCTCAATCGTCGTCGAGCGAACTGAGCGAGGCATCGCTGGTTCCGGTGGCGATCTCGGTCGCGCTGCCCGTAGTCCTGATCGCCGGCGTCGGCTCCGTCGTGGTGACGGGCGTGGAGGCGAGCGCCGAAGGAACGGTCTGGATCGTCGAGAACGTCGCCGACGGCGTGAAGGGCAGCATCTGCTTTGCAGGCCGCGTCGTGGGCGGGGCGGCGATCGCGGTCGGCACCGTGGTGGTGGTCACCGTCGTGGCGACCGGCATGGTGCTCAGCACCGCCGGCCACGTGATCGCGTTCATCCCGAACGAGGTCGGCCGCACCCTGTCGTACAACCAGCGCGTGTCGCGATGAGCCGCGCCGCACGACTGCTGCGCGCTCTCGTGGGGCTGCTCGCGATCGCGACCGCCGCCGCCGCGATAGCCGGCCAGACATGCGACGCCGCGCCGCCGGATACCGCGAGCATGACCCGCGCCCTCGGCCTGGCGGAACGCGTGCAACGCAGCCTGGACGACAGCGGCGCCCAGGTGGTGATCATTGCCCGCGCCGGCCAGGATCTGCGCAAGTACGGACTCAACTGGTCGCACCTGGCCTTCGCCTATCGCGAGGAGATGCCCACACCCCAAGAGCCCGGCGATCGCTCCGCCACGTTGGGCGCCACCGCCGCGGCCATGGTCGACGGCTTGCCGGCGCGGCGCCCCGCACGCAGCACCTGGCGCATTGCCCACAAGCTCAATCAATGCGGCACCGCCGAAGCGGCCGTGTTCCGCCAGGGCCTGGCCGAGTTCTTTCTCGACACGCCGTTCCGCTACGAGGCCGCCTACGTCGTGCCCAACGCCGAAGTACAGGCCGCCCTGCTGCCGGTGCTGACGGACGACCGGCGCCTGGTGCAATGGCACACCCCGGCCTACAGCGTCGTCGCCTACCCCTGGTCGACCCGCTACCAGCAAAGCAATCAATGGGCGCTCGAGACGCTGGCCGGCTCGCTCGATCCCGCGGCCAACACGCGCGAACGCGCGCAGGCCTGGCCGCAGCTGCACGACTACCAGCCCACGGTGCTGCACATCGACGCACTGACCCGCCTGGGCGGCCGCATCACGAAGGCGAACGTCGCCTTCGACGACCATCCCAACGCGAAACGCTTCAGCGACCACATCGAGACGGTGACCGTCGAATCGATGTTCGCGTGGATGCAGCGCACGCAGATCGCGGGCTGGCCCACCGTCGTCCGCTGATGCACGCCCGACGCATTGGAATGAGGGAGTCCCCGCGGGCGGGGCCTCCAGCCTGCGGCTACAGTCGGCTGAAAACCCGGAGACCTTGCCCCCATGAGTGACTCTCACCCCAGCCAGTTCGCGCTCCTCGCGCAACGCCGGTTCGCCCCGTTCTTCTGGACGCAGTTCTTCGGCGCCGCGAACGACAACGTCCTGAAGTTCGCGTTTACCGTGCTCGTCACCTACCAGCTGAACGTGGCGTGGCTCTCGCCCGAGAAGGCCGGCCTGGTGATCAGTGCGGTGTTCATCCTGCCGTTCGTGCTGCTGTCGGCCACCAGCGGGCAACTGGCCGACAAGTACGACAAGGCCTCGATGATGCGGATCATCAAGTGGTTCGAGATCGCCATCATGGCGCTCGCCACCTGGGGCTTCGTCGGCCAGCATGTGGCGCTGCTGCTGGGCTGCCTGTTCCTGATGGGCGTGCACTCCACCTTGTTCGGGCCGGTGAAGTACGCGTACCTGCCGCAGCATCTGAACGACCAGGAGATCACCGGCGGCAACGGCATGGTGGAGATGGGTACCTTTGTCGCGATCCTGCTGGGCCAGCTCGCCGGCGGACTGCTGGTGGTGGTGCCGGGCATGGGGCCGGAGCTCGCCGGCGGCGCCTGCATGGTGATCGCCGTGCTCGGCCGGCTGACCGCGCAGGGCATTCCGGCCTCGCCGCCGCACGACGCCAGGCTGGCCATCAACTGGAACCCGGTGTCCGAGACGGTCCGCAACCTGAAGCTGGCGGGCCAGGACATCGTCGTGTTCCGCTCGCTGCTGGGCATCTCGTGGATGTGGTTCTTCGGCGCCACGTTCCTGTCGCAGTTCCCGTCGTTCGCCAAGGACGTGCTG
>FSXQ01004900.1_pt1 | contig 14579 bp, 12 predicted proteins | sample 1638011 | NCBI WGS metagenome assembly FSXQ01 (sample SAMEA3914789, study PRJEB12502) | metagenome | biome: forest; material: soil | place: Canada | collected 2011-07-03 | depth 0.3 m | reverse complement strand
GGCCGCAGTCGACCGCGACGGCTGCCCCGCGACAGGCGCGCCCCGCCGCCTTCGGCCGCCGAGGTCTTGCCCCGCCACCCGCCCCGCACACACGCTTCGCAGCGACGCGAAGCGAGCACATGTCTCCGCCACTCGCGGCGTCATGGTTGGGGTGGATCCTGCGACTGAGTACAGGATGACAAGCTGAGGGGACAGTCACAGGCAGCAGGGTCGCGAGCGCAGGCGCAAGCGAGCGAGAGCGCGGAGCGAGACGACCACAAGCGCCGCCAGCGGCGCCGAAGCGATGCTCAGTCGCCGTCGCCTGCGTCGAGATCGGCACCCGCCAGCGCACTGTCGGGCAACGCCGGCAGCGCAAGGGCGAGGGCGATGTATTCGTCCACCGACACCTGCTCCGCCCGCCGCGTCCCGTCGAACTCACCCGTGTAGCCATGCTCCACCAGCCACTTGCCGAGCGTCGCGCGCAGCATCTTGCGGCGCTGCGAGAACGCCACCGTGACGATCTTGCCCAGCAGGGCCTGCGACACCGGCGCCGGGTTCGCGCGCGGGCGCATGCGCACGATGGCCGAGTCGACGCGCGGCGGTGGGTCGAACGCCTCGGGGCCGACGTCGAACAGATGCTCGATCTCGTAGCGCCACTGCAGCATCACCGACAGCCGGCCGAACGCCTTGCTGCCCGGCTTGGCGGCCATGCGGTCGACCACTTCCTTCTGCAGCATGAACACCTGGTCGACCACGTGCGGCGCGGCCGGGATCAGGTGGAACAGGATGGGCGACGAGATGTTGTACGGCAGGTTGCCGACCACGCGGATCGGGCCGCCCAGGCGCTCGGCGAGCGCGGCGAAGTCGACCCGCAGGACGTCCGACTCCACCACCTCGAGGTCGCCGCGCCGGCGCAGCCGCTCGGCGAGGTCGCGGTCGAGCTCGACCACGGTCAGCGCGTCGCAATGCGTGCGCAGCGGGATCGTCATCGCCCCCAGGCCGGGCCCGATCTCCACCAGGCGCTCGCCTGGCTTCGGGCCGATGGCGCGGATGATCCGGTCGATGACGTCGACCGCGGTCAGGAAGTGCTGGCCGAAGCGCTTGCGGGCGATGTGCGCCATGCGGTTTCCGCCGTCAGATCGGAGCTTCGCGGTATTCGATGAACGCCTTGGCGCGCAGGTCGGCCACCCACTCCGCGTAGGCCGGATCGAACTTCTGCTCGCGCAGCGCGTTGGTCGCCTGCTCGCGCAGCTGCTTCGGGTCGACGGTGGTGTCGCGGCGGTCGAGCACCTGGATCAGGTGGACGCCGAAACGCGAACGCACCGGGCCGGACAGGCCGGAGATGGGCAGCTTGTCCATGGCCTCCTCGAACTCGGGCACGAACGAGCCCGGCGAGGCCCAGCCGAGGTCGCCGCCGGCCTGCGCGCTGCCGTCTTCCGAATACTGGCGTGCCAGGTCCTCGAAGGTCTTGGTGCCGCTGGTGATCTGCTTGCGGAATTCCAGGATGCGGCGCTCGGCGGCGTCGACGTTCAGCGCCTGCGACGGCCGCAGCACGATGTGGCGCACGCGCGTCTGCGTGATGGTCAGGCCCGACTCCTCGCCGCGCGAGATCACCTTCAGGATGTGGTACCCGGCGCCGCTGTGGACGACGTCCGTGGTGCCGCCCACCTTCACGTTGACGACGGCGTTGGCGAACAGGTCGGGGTACTTGTCGACCGCGCGCGAACCCATCTCGCCGCCCTTGCCCTTGTTGTTGTCCTCGGACATCTCGCGCGCCACCTGCTCGAACGGCTCGCCGTTGTGCACGCGGGCCAGCGCCAGTTCAGCGCGCGCCTTGCGCTCGGCCTCGACGGCCGGGGTCGCCTTCTCGGGCACGGTGATGAGGATCTGCGCGATGTTGATCTGCGGCGTGGTGCTGCGGCCGCCGCGCATCTTGGCGATGTAGTCGGCGATCTCGGTGTCGGTCACGCGGATGTGGTTGACCACCTCGCGTTCGCGGATGCGCTCGATGGTGATCTGGTCGCGGATGCCGTTGCGGAACGTGGCGTAGTCCAGGCCCTGCTGGCGCAGGCGGTCGCGCAGCTGGTCGGCCGTTATCTTGTTGGACTGGGCGATGTTGGCGATGGCGCGGTCGACTTCCGCGTCGTCCACCTTCACGCCGTTGTCGCGCGCGTAGGTGACCAGCACGCGCTCCTCGACGAGCGCGTCGAGCGCCTGCTTGTGCAGTTCACCCTGGGTCGGCTGCGCGCCGCCCTTTTCCATGCTTTCCTGCTGCAGCTTGAGCATGCGCGCGGTCACCTCGTTGTTGGTGACGGACTCGCTGTTGACCACCGCGACGATGTAGTCGGCCGAGCGCGCCGTGGCCTTCATGCGCGGCAGCGTGCCGAACTGGCGGACGCCCGAGGCGGCCACGGGCGACAGCACGGTGGGCTTGTCGACCTGCGGGATCGGCGCGCCGGTGGACGGCGTCGGCGCCGAGGCGGCGGCAGCCGCGCCCTGCGCGAAGCCGGTGGTGGCGGCGCCGAGCGCGAACGCGGCGGCGACCAGGGTCAGGAAATTGAGCTTCAAGCGTTCTCTCATGGTGTAGTCGTGGCCGCGGGCGACGTGCCGGGGTCGTTTCGCAGGGCCTGGTAACCCGGCACATTGTCCTTCAGGACGCGCGGCGATCCCACTCCGAGCGTCGACAGCCCGTTGAGTTCCAGTTGCAGCACCAGATGGTTCGTGCTTTCGTTCCGGCCGGTAGACGTGCGCTCGACCATCACGCGCCCGATCCAGCAGCCGGCGTCGTACTCGAAGCCGCCGATGGCGTAGTTGGCGCGGCGGTCGGTCGCGCTGTAGTCGACGCGGCCGACGGCGTAGAGCGTGCCGGTGCAGCCGTTGGCGCGCGGCTGGCCGTGGTAGACCGGCCATTGGCCGCCCACTTCGTACTGCTTGGACGAGGTGGACGAGCCGCCGACGGGCGCGCCCGACTCCGACTTGGAGGACGGGTCGCTGGCGAACCGGTAGGTCAGGCTCAGCGTCTTGTAGGGCCCCGGATGGTAGCGAGTGCTCACGACCGCGCGCTGCGTGCCGCGCGACGAAGGATCGATCTCGACGATGCCGTCGAAGGTCCAGTCCTGCAGCGCCGACGACGATCCGTACAGCAGCAGGTGCGAGAGCTTGTTCTTGTCCGGCTTGTCGTCCGTCGTGATCTGCTGGTCGCGGAACAGGAAGCGTTGGGCGATGCCCAGGCGCAGCAGTTCACGGCCGCTGGTGGCGTCGCTGTAGCGCGTGGTGGCGCCGGCCGTCAGCTGGTTGGCGTCGTTGACGCGGTCGTTGCCGGTGAACTGGTTCGTGGAGAAGATCGAGACTTCGTTGAAGTCCTTGGCCGCCGTGTCGAACTCCGGCGCCCGGCTCTGGTCGTGGTACGGCGTCAGCACGTACAGCAGGCGCGGCTCCAGCGTCTGCGTGGTGTCGACGCCGAACAGCGAGGCCTGGCGCTCGAAGCTGAACGCGCTGTCCACGCTGAACGTGGGGATGATGCGGGTGCCGTCGAAGCGCGCGGGCTGGCCGTTGGTGTCCAGGTAGGTGTCTGTGCGGTACGTGACGCCGTGCAGGGCCACCCGCGGCTCGAGGCGCGCCCAGTCGGTGGAGAAGCTGCGCGACAGGGTGCCCATGAAGTGGGCGCGCGCGCCGCCGGAGCGGCCGTCGAGCGACACGACGGCCGGCACGGCGGGATCGCCAGGTTTCACCGCTGCCTGCGCCGCCTCCAGCCCCTGCAAGCAGGCCGCGGGATCGATCGCCGTGGTGCCCGGCAGCCCGCTGTAGCGCAGCCAGTTGTTGCAGTTGGCGTAGTTCGCGTAGCTGTTTTCCTGCAGCTGGTTCGACAGGTCGAAGCGGTCGGCCTCCGCCTCGAAATCGAAGCGCAGCTGGTCCTTGAACGTGACGTCGCCGCGCAGGCCGATCTGCGGCGTGCGCTGGTAGGGCACGGCGATCCGCGACGACGCGTCGGTCTCGTTGGGATCCTGCAGCGTCTGGAAGGCCTGCACGCGAGCGTAGGTGTCGAGCTGGCCCGACGCGCCGAACGGCAGGAAGTGGCGGTCGGCCGCCAGGTCGGTGGGCAGCAGGCGCTGGGTGAGCGCGGGCATCTGGCCGGGGAAGTCCTTCCAGTACGCCGAGTCGGAGACCCGCTGCACCCGCGCGCTGTACGTGAGCCAGTCGCCGCGCGTGCCTTCGTGCGCCCATTCGACGGCGCCGCGTCCGCCGTGGTGGGTGTTCTCGTCCTCGCGGAAGGCCGCGTCGTCGGGCACCGCGAACACGCTGACCTGGCCCAGGTCGTTGGGCTGCAGATAGCGCACCTCGCCCGCCATTTCGGCGCCGCGCTTGAAGCTGTAGCCCGGCGAGATCGTCGCGTCGAAGTTGGGCGCGATGTTCAGGTAGTACGGCAGCGAGACCGAGACGCCGCCGCGGTTGCTCTGCTCGATGGTGGGCGGCAGCACGCCGGCCTTGCGGTCGGCCGTGACCGGGAACGTGAGCGTCGGCGCGGCCAGGATGGGCACGCCCAGGAAGCGCAGCACGGCGTGCGTGGCGCGGCCCTCGTTGTTGCTCTGGTCGATGTCGATCTGGTCGCCGGTGATGATCCAGTCGGGCTCTTCCGGGCCGTCGCGCGTGCACGCCGTGTAGTTGGCCTGGAAGAACGACGAGCGGTTGCGGTCGAACAGCTCGATGCGCTGCGCGTGGCCGCCGGCCTTGCGGGCGCCGATCTCGTATTCGGTGCCCAGCAGCGTGCCGGCGTCGCGCGTGAGCTCGAGGTCGAGCCGTTCGGCGCTGAACCAGTCGAGGCCGCGGGCAATGCGCACGTTGCCCTGGGCGTGGACGGTGTCGCTGAGGCTGTCGTAGGTGAGCAGGTCGGCGTGCAGGTCGACGTCGAGCCGCTTGACCTCCACCGCGCCGCTGGCCTGCGTGACGCCGCCGATATGGCTGACGACGTCGTCGGCCGTCAGCGTGACGATGGCCGGCGGCACGTCGGAGCCGGCCAGCTCCTTGGGCGGCTCCTGCGCGGGCGTCGCCTTCACGCGCGGGAGCACCTGCGCGCCCGCGCCGGCCGCGAACGCGCACAGCGCCGCCGCGACGGCAAGCGGCGCCAGGGCGGACGGAGGACGGGGACGACGACGCGACAGGAAAGAACGCAACACGCGATCGACTGGGGCTGGGTGGCGGAGCACCTGGGTGACACGCGCGGGCCGGCCCCGCGCGCGGCGGACAGCGAATCGACGCGTCGACGCCGCCAGCGGGGACCCGAGCCGCTCGCGACGCAGGGGGATTATTAGAATGGCGATTATCCACGACAGTGCTGCCGCCTTGTGTCGGCCGCTCGTGCCGCGTTGCCCGGGAGTCACGAGCACCCCGGGCCCCCAGGCGCCGCCACGCCGCCGCGCCCATTCCTCCCGCCTGGACCGTTCCCCGCAATGACCGCTTCCTCCCCCAGCACCGCCATCGCCTGGCCGGACCCCGCCCGCGAACAGGCCTTCGCCCGCTGGTTCGACGACCTGGCCCCGCGCCACCAGCTCGATCGCGACTCGCTGCACCTGGCGTCGGCCGACGCCAGCGCGCGCCGCTACTTCCGCGTCACGGGCGCCGGCGGCGGCAGCTTCATCGTGATGGACTCGCCGGCCGCCGAGGACAGCGTGGCCGCGTTCGTGCGCATCGGCGAGTTGATCCGCGGCGCCGGCCTGAACGGCCCGCGCGTGCTCGAGCGCGAGATGCACGAGGGCTTCCTGCTGCTGGACGACCTGGGCGACACGCAATACCTCGCCGCCCTGCGCGAGGCCGACCAGGCCGGCGCCGACCGGCTGATGCGCGACGCCATCGGCGCGCTGATCCAGTGGCAGCTCAAGGGCGACTGCAGCACGCTGCCGCCCTACGACGACGCGCTGCTGCGCCGGGAGGTGCAGCTGTTTCCCGACTGGTGCGTGGCCAAGGAGTTCGGCGTCACCTGGACGGCCAGGGAGCAGGAGACCTGGCAGACCGTCAGCCAGCGCCTGATCGACAGCGCACTCGCGCAGCCGCAGGTGGCCGTGCACCGCGACTGGATGCCGCGCAACCTGATGGTGTGCGCCGCCAACCCCGGCGTGCTCGACTTCCAGGACGCCGTCCGCGGCCCGATCAGCTACGACCTGGCCTCGCTGCTGCGCGACGCGTTCATCTCGTGGGACGAGGAGCACGAGCTCGACTGGGCCGTGCGCTACTGGCAGGACGCCCGACATGCCGGCCTGCCCGTCGACGCCGACTTCGGCGAGTTCTGGCGCCAGACCGAGTGGATGGGGCTGCAGCGGCACCTGAAGATCCTGGGCATCTTCTGCCGGCTGAAGCATCGCGACGGCAAGGCGCACTACAGCGAGGACCTGCCGCGGTTCTTCGGGTATGCCACCAAGGTTGCCAACCGCTACGGGCCGCTGCGGTCGTTGCTGAACCTGCTGGAGCCGCTCACCGGCGCGGCGGTGCAGGCGGGGTACACGTTCTAAGCTCTGTTCGAAGCGCCCTGGCAGAGGTGGGCCCTGGGACTGCGCGCAGGGTGACGGCCTTTTTCGTGGACCGCTCTTTCTACCCGCGCGCCACCGAATGCGAGCGAGCGAGCGTGCCTGAGTACGTGCGTACGTGCGCGCATGCGTGCGAGCGAAAAAGCTGTCACCCTGCGCGAAGTCGCAGGGCCCACGAGCCGCGAAGATGTTCGCTAGGGCGCCGGCGTTGAGCCTGTCGGCTTGCCGTCCTCGTGCCCCGGCAAGCTGAGCGGCGTCACCGCCACCCGCGCCACCCCTTGCCGATGCCCGATCCCCACCTGCTGCGCGCTCGCCGGCGACAGGTCGACGATGCGCCCCGCCACGTGCGGCCCGCGGTCGCGCACCGTCACCACGGCGCTCTGCCCGGTCTGCAGGTTGGTCACCTTCGCGACCGTGCCCAGCGGCAGCGTCTTGCTGGCGGCGCTGTCGCTCTGCGCATCCATCGTCGTGCCGTCGGCCATCTGGCGGCCGTCGAACTTGCGGGCATACACCGACGCCTTGCCGACGCGCCGCCGCCCGCTGCGGTCGATCACCGGCTTGGCGGCCCGATGCGCGGCTGAGGCGGCGGGACTGGCGACGGGCACCTGCTGCGCCGGCGCCGGCGTCGCAGCGCGCGTCGACGGCGTGACGGCAGGCGCCGGCGCGGCCACGAGCACGGCCGCGCAGATCATGCCGGCCACCACCCACCTGTCGAACTTCGTGTTGCCCATCGCTGCGCTCCTGCGTTGACCAGCGATTCGGCAACCGATGTTCCCCGGCAGGAACGCCGACGGGCGCCGCGGCGCCCGTCACTCACGCCCGTCGCACGGCCGCGCTCAGAAGCTTTCCCACTCGTCGCTGCCCGACGACGCCGCCGCCGGCTTCGCGACACCCGGCCGCGCCGCAGCAGGCGCAGCCGCCGGCTTCGCGGCAGGCGCGCGCTTCGCCGCGGCGGACTGCCCCTTCGCCCGCTCGATCGCCTTGTCCGCGGCCATGCCGTGAACCGGGGCCGGCGCACGCGCCGCGAAGCGCGCCGCCGAGCCGCGCGCCGCCTCGTCGCCCTCGGCCAGCCGGAACGTCGACACCACCGCCGCCAGCTTGATCGCCTGCTCCTTCAGCGACTCCGCCGCGGCCGCGCTCTGCTCCACCAGCGCGGCGTTCTGCTGCGTCATCTGGTCGACCTCGCCGATGGCGCCCTTCACCTCGACGATGCCCTGGCTCTGCTCGGTGGACGCGGCGCTGATCTCGCCGATGATGTCGGTGACCCGCTGCACGCTGGCCACGATCTCGCCCATCGTCGTGCCGGCGTCGTGCACCAGGCGCGAGCCCGACTCCACGCGTTCCACCGACGCGCCGATCAGCGACTTGATCTCCTTGGCGGCTTCAGCCGAGCGCTGCGCCAGCGAGCGCACCTCGCCCGCGACCACCGCGAACCCGCGCCCCTGCTCGCCCGCGCGCGCCGCCTCGACCGCGGCGTTGAGCGCCAGGATGTTGGTCTGGAACGCGATGCCGTCGATCACGCCGATGATGTCGGCGATCTTCTTGGAGCTGGTGTTGATGTCGTCCATCGTGGAGACGACCTGCGCCACCACCTCGCCGCCGCGCGCGGCCACGGCTGCCGCCGACGAGGCCAGCTGGTTGGCGGTGTGGGCCGAGTCGTTGGACTGGCGCACGGTGTCGGTGAGGCTGTCCATCGAGCTCGCGGTGCGCTGCAGGTGGCTCGCGGCCAGCTCGGTGCGCTGCGACAGGTCCGTGTTGCCGCTGGCCACCTCGGAGCTGGCCACCTCGATGCTCTCGGACGACTCGCGCACCTGGCCCACCAGGTGGCGCAACGAGGTTTGCATGTCGGCCAGCGCGCGCACCAGGCGGGCCGGCTCGTCGCGGCCCTCGGCCGTGATGCGGCTGCCCAGGTCGCCGCTGGCGATGCGCGTGGCGACGGCCACGGCCTGGTCGAGCGGGCCGCAGATGGAGCGCAGCGTCATCCACATCAGCGGCAGGAAGATGGCCAGCGTGATGCCCACCAGCGCGATGCGCGCGATGGACGCGAGCATCGAGCTCTTGGCGATCTCGGCGCGGATGCCCGCCTGGCCGGCCTGCTGCGACTTCAGCAGCGCGGTGAGGTTGGCCTGCGCGGCGTCGAGCTTGTCGTTGGCCTGGCCGGCGTAGGCGAGCGCCGCGGTGGCGTCCATCTTGGCGTCGGTGAGCTGCTGCGCGATGGGGTCGATGATCTCGACGACGTCGCCGAGCAGCTTCTTCTGCTTGCCCACCAGTTCGGCCAGCGCGGCGTCGGCCGGATGGCTCTTGACCAGCGCGTCGCCGCCGGCGCCGAGCGCGCCGATCTCCTTCTTCCACGCGTCGTGCAGCGGCCCGACGCCGGTCGGGTTGGACACCGCCGTCGCGATCATCTCGGCCTGGTAGCGGCGCACCGTGGCCATCGATTCGCGCAGGCTGGCCACCTGGCCCGCCGTGACCTCGGCCTGGTCGAACAGCACGGTCACGGTGGAGATGCCCGATTGCGCCGAGACCCACCCCCAGCCGGCTTGCACCAGCAGGGAAATGGCGACCAGCGACATCACGAGATAGAACCGGGAGCGGACGGAAATGTTGCGCATCGACAGCATGGGCGCCTCAGGGAGAAGTTCGGTGGTGGGGCGGGGTCGGGTCTCCGCGGTCCGTCATGTCGCGGACCTTCAGCCAACTCATCGACCGATTCTGAAGGTCGCGAACTCCCGACAAGGCGCGAATAGCCGCGCTTAAGCGGCCAAATTCACGTGGGCGCGCATTAAGGCCGTTCAATGCACACCAGCGGTGCGTTCACATTCTTTATTTCGATTCGATTGCGCTAGCACAAGCGACGCAAATCCCTGCTGGAGCGAGCGATCGTTCGGCCCGCTAACCTGCGCCGCATGACCACCTTGTTCGACCCCGTCCAGATCGGCGACCTGACCCTCGCCAACCGCCTCGTGATGGCGCCCCTCACCCGCGACCGCGCCGCCGAAGGCCGCGTGCCGCACGCGCTCAACGCGCTGTACTACGAGCAGCGCGCCGACCCCGTGACGGGCGCCGGCCTGATCGTGTCCGAGGGCACGCAGGTGAGCCCGCTGGGCCAGGGCTATCTCGACACCCCGGGCATCTACAGCCCCGAGCAGGTGGCCGGCTGGAAGCTGGTGACCGACGCCGTGCACAAGAAGGGCGGCAAGATCGTCGCGCAGATCTGGCACGTGGGCCGCATCTCGCACACGTCGCTGCTGCCCGCGGGCGAGCAGCCGGTGTCGGCGACGGCCAAGCCGGCCAGCACCAAGACCTTCACGCCCGCCGGCTTCGAGACCGTGTCGGCCCCGCGCGCGCTGGCCACGGCCGAAGTCGCCGAGGTCGTCGCCCAGTTCCGCAAGGCCGCGCGCAACGCCGTCGACGCCGGCTTCGACGGCGTCGAGGTGCACGGCGCCAACGGCTACCTCGTGGAGCAGTTCCTGCGCGATTCGTGCAACGACCGCACCGACGCGTACGGCGGCTCCCTCTCGAACCGCGCCCGCTTCCTCATCGAGGTGATGACGGCGGTGTGCGAGGAGATCGGCCCCGGCCGCGTGGGCCTGCGCCTGTCGCCGGTCACGCCGGCCAACGACATCGGCCAGGACTCCGACCCGTTCGCGCTGTTCAGCCACGTCGTCAAGGAACTCGCCAAGCTGAAGTTCGCGTTCATCGAGGTCGTGGAAGGCGCGACCGGCGGCGCGCGCGACTTCGCGCCGTTCGACTTCGCCGCGCTGCGCGCGCTGTGGCCCGGCGCGTGGATCGTCAACAACGGCTACACCCGCGAGATGGCGCTGGCCGCCGTCGCCGACGGCAAGGCCGACGCGGTCTCGTCCGGCAAGCCGTTCATCTCGAACCCCGACCTGGCGCAACGCCTGCGCACGAACGCGGAACTCGCGGCGTTCGACCAGAAGACGTTCTACGGCGGCGGCGCCGAGGGCTATACGGACTACCCGACTGTGTCGTGAGTGCGAAGGTCGTTGAATAGGTCTTGAGCGAAGAAAAAGCGGTGCCGACGAACTTCTCACTCATGACACTGACGGGTTGACCCTGAACGGCCATCGTCGAGCGCTGCTCGACAATGGCCGCATGAAAGTCCTGTCGTCCCTCGCCGCCCTGTTCTCCGGCCGCTCGTCGACCCAGAACGACCTCCAGCTCGAGATCGTCAAGTTCGACCCGCCGGACGGCAGCACGCTCATGGCGGGCGAGAAGGTCACGATCACCGTGGCCTGGCGCCACTCGATGCGCGGCCGCGGCGTGGGCATCTGGACGAAGCCCGTGGCGCCTCGCGAGGTGCGCGGCGGCTACGACAGCGACGGCGGCGAGGCCGACAAGCCGGGCCGCGGACGCGTGACCCGCGGCTTCCACCTGAGCGCGCCCTGCGCCGTGACCGGCGTGGTGCTCTCGGCGTCCGACGGCGACTCGCGCGAGCTGTTCAGCCAGCGCATCCCGGTGAACTTCACCTACGTCGCCAACCCCGAGCTCGAGGCGCGGCGCCACGACGGCGCGTTCTCGCGCATCACCGCCGTCAAGGTGGAGGGCGACGGCCAGGGGCCGCTGCCGGTCGGCTCGCACCTGGACGTGCACGTGCGCTACGTCGCCCAGTCCACGCACGGCGTGCGCGTGACGGCGGTGCCCATCACCGACGCCGACTATCGCCACGCGCTGCCCGTCAAGCTCGACAACGGCGAGGGCGAGGCCCTGCAAGGCTTCACGATCGGCGAGGCCTGCGTCGTGCAGCAGGTGCACGTGCGCATCCTCAACGCCAGCGACGTGGTGGTCGACGAGCAGTGGATCGACGTCCACCTGCAAGTCGGCGGCTGAAGGGCGCGGCGACAATCCGCCGCATGAAGATTGCACTGATGTTCGCCGCCGCGGCCTTTGCCCTCGGCGCGCACGCCGCCGAGCCAGCCACCCGTTCGCCGTCGACCGACATGTCGCTGGCCGTCGTCCATCTCGAGCCGCCTTCGGGCAGCACGCTCAAGGCCGGCGAGCTGATCGAGGCGACCATCGCCTGGCGCTATTCGAAGCCCGCCGAACAGGCGCGCATCTGGCTGAAGCTGGACCTGCCCGACGCGGCGCCCGACTACACCTACGAGGGCGACCCGGGCAAGCGCGCGCCAGGCGAGGGGCGCATCGTGCGCCACACGGGCCTGGGCAAGCCGGGCCACGTCGACGCGGTCGTTCTCGTGGCCAAGGACGCGAGCTCGCGCGAGATCTATCGGCTGCGCGTGCCCGTCGACTACACGTTCGTGGCCGACGCCGCGCACGACGCGCTGCGCCAGGACGGCATGGGCTCGCGCATCACGAGCGTCACGCTCGACCCGCCGTCGCCCGCGCGCCTCGAACCGGGCCAGCGCGTGTTCGTGCGCATCGGCTACGACGCGCGATCCGAGCTCGGCCTGCGACCGATCGCACAGCCGGTCACCAACTGCCCGATGACCTACAACGGCACGTTCGACCCGGTACGGGGCCAGGGCGTGATCGTCCAGTACTTCACCGTCGGCGCCGCGTGCGAGGTGCACCAGGTGAGCGTGGAGCTGAGCAACGCGGCCGGCGCGCTCGTCGACCACAAGACAGTCGACGTCGACCTGCGCTACGGCCGCTGAACGCGCGGCCCCGGAGGGGTCTGGCTAGCCGCGCTGAGACTTCGCCAGCCGCGCCCGGAACAGCTCGACGACGCCCGTGGCGCGCGGCCCCGGGATCAGCTCGAACGCCTGCCCCGCCGCGATGGTGCCCGGCACGCGCACCGACAGCCAGAAGCCGCACCAGCGCGACTGCGCCACCATCCTGGCGGCGTGCGGGAAGCCGAGCGTGACGTCGAAGCGCGCGTCGGGCAGTCGCGGCACGCTCACCACCAGCGTGCAATCCGGAAAGCGCAGCAGGTCGCCGTGCCACAGCTGCGCCTCCTGGACGCCATCCAGCGCCAGGTGCTCGTCGAACGATCCGGGCGGCAGCGGGGCGTCGGGCGCGGCCACGCCGGCCTGGGCGCGCATCGTCTGCCACACGGGCGCGTGCAGCGTCGGATAGGCGAACAGCGCGTGCGACAGCGCCAGCTCCTCGGCCAGGCGCGGATCCTCGCCTACCGGATGGCCCTCGGCCAGCGGCGCGAAGCCGGCCGGCCCGACGGCCACCGGCCCGGTCGCCGGCTGCAGGCGCAGGACGCCCGGCGCGCCGGGCGCCCGGGCAACGTTCACGGAGGACACGCGCATCGTCGTCATCCGGGCATTGTCAACCCGGCGCCATCGGTGAGCGCCGACAATCACGCTTGCTCATGCGCCCCGCGAGGACGCTCATGCAAGGCCTCGCTCCTATACTGACGCGCCCCTGAAATCCGCCTCCGTCCGATGAACGATTCCCCGCAGAACGGCCCCGCCGCGACGACCCCGTCGCCCGCGCTGCCGTCGCTGCGCCTCGTGGACGTGGCATGCCGGCGCGGCGAGCGCGTCCTGTTCTCGGGGCTCACCGAGACGCTCGCCGCCGGCGAGATGCTGTGGCTGCGCGGCGGCAACGGCCGCGGCAAGACGAGCCTGCTGCGCCTCGTGGCCGGCCTCTCCGCGCCCGAGCACGGCCAGATCCTGTGGGGCGACGCGCCGACCCGGCGCAACGCGGCGTTCGCGAGCCAGCTCGTCTACATCGCCCACGCCAACGCGTTGAAGGACGACCTCACAGCCACCGAATCGCTCGCCTTCCTCGCGCGGGTGCACGGGCGGATCGATGAAAAAGCGGCGCAGGCCCCCGCACTGCGCGCCGCGCTCGCGCGCCTGGGCCTGGCCGGCCGCGAACGCACGCCCACCCGCGCGCTGTCGCAAGGCCTGAAGCGACGCGTCGCGCTCGCGCGCCTCGCGCTGGAGACGGCGCCAGCGCTGTGGGTGCTGGACGAGCCCTTCGACGCCCTCGACATCGCCGGCACCGCCACGCTGCACGCCCTGCTCGCGGCGCATCGCGCGCGCGGCGGCAGCGTGCTGCTGACCAGCCACCACCTGCATCTCGACGCCCAGGCCGCCAGCGCCGGCTTCCGCGTGCTCGACCTCGACACCCTGCCGCGCGACGCGGGAGTCGCGTCGTGAACGGCGCCGTCTTCCTCGCCGTCTACCAGCGCGACCTGCGCCTGGCCTGGCGCCGCCGCACCGAGGCGCTGCTGCCGGTGGCGTTCTTCCTGGTCGCGGCCAGCCTGTTCCCGCTGGGCGTCGGCCCCGACCCGCAGATCCTCAAGCTGATCGCGCCCGGCGTCGTCTGGGTGTGCGCGCTGCTGGCGGCGATGCTGTCGATGCCGCCGCTGTTCGCCGCCGACCACGCCGACGGCTCGCTGGAGCAGTTGCTGCTGGCGCCCGAGGCCGGCCTGGCCGTCGCCGCCGCCAAGGCCGCGGGCCACTGGACGATCAGCGGCGCCCCGCTGGTGGTGGCCGCGCCGCTGCTCGGATTGCTGCTGGGCATGCCAAGCGAGGAACTTCCGGTGCTGTTCGTGTCTCTGTTGTTGGGAACGCCCATCCTCAGCCTGCTGGGCGGCGTCGGCGCGGCGCTCACGCTGGGGCTGCGCAGCGCGGGGATGCTGATCGTGCTGATCGTGCTGCCGCTGGCCATTCCGACGCTGATCTTCGGCGCCGGCGCGGCGGCGGCGGTCGACGCGGGGCAGTCGGCGTCGCCGCACCTGTCGCTGCTGGGCGCGCTGCTGATCGCCTGCCTCGTGGGCGCGCCGCCGGCCACCGCCGCGGCGCTGCGCATCGCGGTGGAATGAGACCGTCCATGACATCCTGCAACACGCCCAATCCCTGACGCCGGACAATGCAAGCCGTGACCTCCGCTTCCGCCACCCCCGCCGTCCGCCCGCGCCTGACCTGGTTCACGTTCGCGTCGCCGGCCAACTTCCATCGCCTGGCGGGCCTGCTGGCGCCGCTGTGCGGCATCGCCGCCGCCGCGTTCGCCGTGGCCGGCCTGTGGATGGGCTTCTTCGTGGCGCCCACCGACGCGGTGCAGGGCGAGGTCTACCGCATCATCTTCATCCACGTGCCGGCGGCCTGGCTGTCGATGGTGCTGTACGTGGCGATGGCGTTC